>Ga0153917_1000427_pt1 | contig 28482 bp, 25 predicted proteins | sample TSFL001MetaG_FD_104695 | JGI IMG/M metagenome (GOLD analysis project Ga0153917, IMG submission 104695) | Attine ant fungus gardens microbial communities from Florida, USA - TSFL001 MetaG | ecosystem: Host-associated > Fungi > Mycelium > Unclassified | place: USA: Florida, Paynes Creek Historic... | reverse complement strand
TCTCGCGATACTGTAAACGGTACACTTGAAGCCATTTCTGATTTAGCAGGCGCTGATATTGGCGGTGCTGCGGGTTCTCTTACTGGCGTTGTCGGTACACTAATCACCAATGGTTCAACAGCTTCTGGTCTGGTTCAACATGTAGTTGGTGACCTCACTGATGTTGGTGGCTTGCTTGGTGGTATCACAGGCGGTATCGGTGGTGGTGAAGGCGGTCCTTTAGGTTCGATCACTGACATTATCGGCGGCATTACTGGCGGTATCGGCGGCGGTGAAGGCGGTCCTTTAGGTTCGATCACTGACATTATCGGCGGCATCACTGGCGGTATCGGCGGTGGCGAAGGTGGTCCTTTAGGCTCAATCACTGACATTATCGGCGGAATCACAGGCGGTGGCGAAGGTGGCCCTCTTGGTGCAATTACTGGAATTATTGGTGGTATCACGGGTGGTGACTTAGGCAACAATCCTGTCACAGGTGTCATCCAGACTGGTATTGATGTACTGCAAGGTGTCGAAAGCCTGAAAACAGATATTATCAACACAGGTATTAGCACGGTCGGTGGTGCAATTGGTAGCGTACTTCCGGGTGTTCATCCAGTTACCGACCTGACCAATCTTGGTACCCTTACCTTTGAAACCTCTCGCGATACTGTAAACGGTACACTTGAAGCCATTTCTGATTTAGCAGGCGCTGATATTGGCGGTGCTGCGGGTTCTCTTACTGGCGTCGTCGGTACACTAATCACCAATGGTTCAACAGCTTCTGGTCTGGTTGAACATGTAGTTGGTGACTTGACTGATGTCGGTGGCTTGCTTGGTGGTATCACAGGCGGTATTGGTGGCGGTGAAGGCGGTCCTTTAGGTTCGATCACTGACATTATCGGCGGCATTACGGGTGGTATCGGTGGCGGTGAAGGTGGTCCTTTAGGCTCAATCACTGACATCATCGGTGGAATCACTGGCGGTATAGGTGGTGGTGAAGGCGGTCCTTTAGGCTCAATCACTGACATTATCGGTGGTATTACTGGTGGTATTGGCGGCGGCGAAGGTGGTCCTTTAGGCTCAATCACTGACATTATCGGTGGTATTACTGGTGGCATCGGCGGTGGCGAAGGCGGTCCTTTAGGCTCAATCACTGACATTATCGGCAGTATTACAGGCGGCATTGGCGGCGGCGTAAATAGCGGAGATATTATTTCTGGTATCGCTCAACCAATCCAGACCGTGATTAGTAGCGGAAATGTGGCTGTTGATACATTACAAGATCACGTGAGCACCCTCTTCGGTGATGGCTCGCTTGATAGCCTCAATAATCTCATTAGTATCAGTGCTGGAAATGGCGACTACAGTGTCCATGGTAGCGTGGATGGAATTTTAGATGCGATTACAGGAACAGTTTCATCAAGTTCAGGTATTACGGTGGGTGAACCAAATCCAAATGGTGGTTCTTTAACCGACCTTGTATCGCTTCAATCTTCTTTAGGTAATTTAACTGATCATCTCTTCAGTTCAGTAAATCACTTCTAAACAAATCAATAAAAAAGCCGCTATTATTAGCGGCTTTTTTATTTTTTAATAATATAACCATTTAAACCCCAAAAAAATAAATCATATAAAAACCCTAAAACCATTTAAATAAAACACAAAATCTAAAAACAATAAATACACCCACAAAAGATTAAAATAATTTCATTTAAAAACTCCAATAATCACTCCGCTATAGCGCTTGATAAAAACCATTCACTCTATTAAAAATCTATCTATATTAAAGGCTTAAGCATTTTAATATTTTAAACAACACAACAATGACACATCATCCCTAAGGGATGCTTTATAAACTTTTCAGGATGAAAAAATGAGAGTTACGGTTTTAATTGCCAGCATATTCACGATCATCACCAGCTCAGCATTTGCTGCTCCTCACATTTATGGTGAGATCGACGCCAGTGTTGATTATTTACCCGAAAAGAATGCCCATACAAAAAATAAAGATGTATGGAAAATCAACACGAATAGTTCCTTTGTCGGTCTTAAAGGTGAGGAGAAACTGACAGATCGTTTAGATGCAGTTTACTTAGTCGAATGGGCATTTAATGCAGATGGCGATGGTACCGACTGGTCACAACGGGATCGATATGTAGGTTTAAAAGATAAATATCTAGGTGCGCTAAAAGTTGGCAAACATAATTCACCATTAAAGAGACTTTCAAGTCCAGTAGATAGCTTTAATAACTATGTTCGTAATACCGCAGATGTCACTGGCATTATGCCTGGTGAAAACCGGATTAATAATTCGGTGTTATATGAATCACCTAAGTTTTCTGTGAGTCAGGATGCCAATGTTGAATTTATGGCACTTCTGGCAACTGGAGAAGGTCAAGGTATCAAAAGCAGTCAAGGGGGCGTCACTGTTGACGGTAAAGGCTTAGGTGATGCGTGGTCAAACTCTCTGACCTATACCAATCCATTCCTTATCGCAGGTATTGCCTATGATAAGGCGATCCCAAGTAACTTTTTAGGGCAAGGTTTCCTGAACGCATCAGACACAAATATTAATGTCGATGGTGTATTGGCTGCCGCAAACACAACACGCTTAATCACCCGTATTAAAGCAACCGACGACCTCTCTTTAAAGGCCTTGATCCAGAAATCTCAGATCGAAGAGGCAAAGGGGAATCAGGAAGGTGCAGCCAATATTGATGATTCAGTGGGCTGGCTTATCGGTACGGAATACAAGATTCCAAATCATGAAAAATGGAATGTACAAGCCCAATACAGCACCAACAAAACCAGTTTTAAAGATCAATCTGCCGACTATACAGCCCAGCAAATCATGACAGGTGTCGGTTATTCATTTAGCAAGCAGGTAAGATCGTATGGCTATACTGGCTATGCGCGTTTTAAACAGGCAAATCTGAAGGATAGTCAAACACTTGTAGGCACAGGTTTAGAATTTAAGTTCTAAGTCCCTACATCGCTCAGAACTTATAATCATTAAAAGCCAGAAGTTGTATATTTCTGGCTTTTAAACATATGAGCAAGATGATCTATCACAACAGGAAAAACCATTTTACTCATCAGATTAATCCATTAAAAAATTAAAAACGTTTAAATTCAGCTATCAGCAGCTTCTAAATCCATTTTTAAAAACACATAACACTCTAAATAAATTAACAATATAGGAATATTTTAAAACCACACCATTGACTCATAAAATATAGTGCTAATCTCAATAATAACCAAGGCACACAATAGCAAAAAATCTAAAACAGAGGTTAATGGATCACCTCCAAACTAAAATTTAACTATTAATATCAACTCTAAAATTTTATTAAAAGCAGCACCTTTAAATATGTATGAATTTGCATATCAATATAATTGTTTACGGAGAAACATTTAAAATGTTAAGAAAAATTTTATTCACAAGTACATTGATCACCTTAGGATTCGGTTTATCTGCATGTGATAAGAGCAAAGGCCAAGTCGGAGAACCTAAACGTCCTGAATGTATTGCCCCAGCTAAACCGGGTGGTGGCTTTGACCTGACTTGTAAACTGGCACAGAAAGCATTTAGAGAAACTGAACTACTCAACTCTCCAATGCGGGTGACCTACATGCCAGGCGGTGTGGGTGCAGTGGCCTATAACAAGATCGTCGCTAATGATCCAGCAAATGACAATGCCATTGTCGCATTCTCAACAGGCTCACTGCTTAACTTGGCCCAAGGCAAATTCGGACAATACACCGAAAAAGACGTACGTTGGCTCGCAGTGGTCGGTACAGACTACGGCGTTGTTGCAGTGAGTGCCGAATCACCCTACCAAAATCTTAATGACCTGATTCAGGCTCTTCAGAAAAATCCGAAATCGATTAGCTTTGGTGCGGGTGGCAGTGTTGGCGGTCAGGACTGGATGCAAACCGCAATGTTGGCGAAAGCCGCTGGTGTCAATCCGAAAGATATGACTTATATCGCGATGGAAGGTGGTGGTGAAGCCATTACTTCAGTTTTAGGCAATCATATTCAAGTCGTCAGTGCAGGCATTGCGGAGGTTATTCCTCATGTTAAATCAGGCAAGTTACGCGCACTTGCGGTTTTTGCACCTGAACGTCTTCCGAATACCTTAGCAGATATACCAACAGCCAAAGAACAAGGTTATGACATCCAGTGGCCTGTTGTACGAGGCTATTACGTTGGTCCGAAAGTGAGTGATGAGGCTTATCAATGGTGGAAAACAGCATTCGACAAAATGCTCACCGATCCAAAGTTTTCTCAGGCCCGTGAACAGTTTGATTTACTGCCATTTTCGATGACTGGCGCCGAGTTAGACCAATTCGTCTTACAACAAACCAGTCAGTTAAGAGATCTCTCCAAAGAGTTCGAACTCATTACCAAATAATCCCGAAAACAATAAATAAAAGTATTTCAGCCTCTGGAGGTTTCTCTCGCTGAAACTCCAGTGTCCTGAAATTTATCTAAAAACCAGATCAGAAAAGGAATGATTATGCCCATAGAAAGAATTTTTTCAGGGATTTTAGGGATTGTGAGTCTTGGTCTGCTTTATTTATGCTGGAGCTATGTTGCACCCATTGCCTATGATCCATTGGGGCCACGCCCCTACCCCGTACTTCTATTATTACTATTAATTCTATGTTGTTTTTATCTCGTTATTCGGCCCAAGAAACTTGCAGAGTTACTTAACCTAGGGCTATCCCGAAGCATCTTAAAAAAAGTGGGTTTGCTCATGTTATTCATGCTGATTTACGCAACCACTTTTGAGCTTTTAGGTTTTCCTATCTCGACTGCCCTGATGTTTTTTCTGGTCGGTCCTCTTTTCGGTGGCAGCCTCAAGGCTTCACTTGTCACTGGCATTGTCTTTGGTTGCTTACTCTACGGACTATTTGATTATGTACTAGATGTCCCTCTGCCATTAGGTCTCTTTAATTAAAATGGGGAAGAATAAATGGATGTTTTTGAATATTTAATGTACGGTTTTCAGGTTGCACTGACCCCTCAAAACTTATTTATTGCCCTTATTGGCGCATTTATCGGAACCATTGTCGGCTTATTACCCGGCTTAGGCCCGATTAATGGCGTGGCATTACTGTTACCCTTTGCCTACGCGCTTGGCCTACCTCCTGAAAGCGCACTGATTCTTCTCGCTTCGGTCTATTTAGGCTGTGAGTTTGGGGGACGAATTTCAGCAATTCTGATCAATGTGCCTGGTGATGCGGCAGCCATTATGTCAACGCTTGATGGTTATCCACTTGCTAAACAGGGTAAAGCTGGTATTGCATTATCACTGTCCGCCATGAGCTCATTCATTGGAAGTATCATTGCCATTGTTGGGATTATTCTATTCGCACCACTCTTGGCAAAATGGGCGATTGTGTTTGGCCCCGCCGAATATTTTGTTCTGATGATATTTGCCCTGACTTGCTTAAGTGGTTTAGTCAGTGATCAACCTGTAAAAACAGCAATCTCCGCTTTAATTGGTTTATTACTCGCGACAGTGGGCGTAGATGCCGTAACAGGTGTATATCGTTTCACTTTTAACTCTGTCAGTTTAAGTGATGGAATTCAATTTACTACGATCGTGATTGGCTTCTTCAGTATTAGTGAAATCCTGATCATGCTGGAACAAACGGCGATTGGGCAAAAAGCGTTAGGACAAGGTAAGCGTAGTCTATTCAATTTAAAGGAATTTACTTTTACACTCGGCTCTACCCTTCGCAGTTCTTTTCTAGGCTTTATTATTGGTATTTTACCCGGTGCAGGTGCCACGATTGCCAGTGCTTTGGCTTATACCAGTGAACGCAAGCTGGCAGGTAAAGACAGTAAATTTGGTGAAGGGGATTTACGCGGGATTGCTGCACCAGAAGCTGCGAATAATGCCTCAGCATGTGGCTCGTTTATTCCAATGTTGACTTTGGGCGTGCCTGGTTCTGGTACGACAGCGGTCATGATGGGCGCTTTAACTTTATATAATATTACGCCGGGTCCACAACTCTTTACCGAGCAACCAACGATTGTGTGGGGACTTATTGCTTCGCTCTTTATTGCCAGTGCCCTACTTCTATTTATGAACATTTCACTGGTTCGCTACTTTGCCAAGCTCCTGAGTGTTCCACATTTCATTTTACTGCCCGCCATTGCAGCGGTAAGTTTTGTTGGGGTATATGCCATCCACAGTACGATATTCGACCTGATTTTAATGGTCGTACTCGGTATCTTTGGTTATATTTTACGTAAGCTCAACTTCCCGCTTTCGGCATTAATCCTTGGCTTTGTACTGGGTGGATTGATGGAGTCCAGTTTACGTCGTGCTCTTTCTATTTCACATGGTGAATTATTTATTCTCTTTGATGGTTATATCACGAAGGTGTTATGGATCATGGCAGGTATCATGATTGTGTTGCCACTGATTCGCTGGTTACGTAGCAAACGTCAAAGATCTTAATTGCATGGCCAATAGCAATCATGTATTGCTATTGGCACCTTTGCTCTGGTTTATTCACTTATTTTCGGTGGCTTGAATGATGTACCTCAAGTATGCGTTGAGTCTAGTAGTTGCCTTTTTAGGTGCCCACTTGGCGGAATGGTTACATCTGCCACTTCCATGGCTACTTGGGCCTTTATTCATTACCGCATTTCTTAAAATGAATCATGCACCGATCGAATGCCATCACAGCGCACGTAATATCGGCTTGTCGATTTTAGGAATAACGCTGGGTCTCTATTTTACCCCTCAAATGATTCAACTGATTGCAACGCAGTGGCCTCTTCTACTTGGTGGGCTACTCTTTGCCTTATTCTTGGGTGCAATCGGCTCTGCCATATTGTATCGCTGGGGAAATGTTGACTTTAAAACTGCCTGGTTTGCTTCCGCAATCGGAGGTGCAAATGAAATGTCTAACTTGGCTGAGCATTATCAAGCCCGCGTCGATAAAGTTGCCTCTGCCCATACCTTACGTGTATTAATGGTGGTGGTCATCGTTCCATTTTTTTATCAATTTATGGGATGGCATGGCCTTGATCACAGTACGCTTCATCGTCATGGCGAAGTGAATGGGTATGGTCTTGCCCTGTTAGCAAGTTTGGCTTACTTTGCCAGCCGTATTTTTAAATATTACAAGCTACCGAATCCTTGGACCTTTGGGGCACTACTGGTTGCAATTTTATTTACCACACAAGATATTCACTTGTCTGCGATGCCAACATCTATTTTACATCTAGGCCAAGTCTTACTGGGCTGGTCTTTAGGCAATAAATTTAAGCCAGGATTTTTCAAAACTGCACCACATTATCTCAGTATTGTGGCCCTAAGCAATCTAGGCGCTATTCTTTTCGCTGGCTTGCTTGCCTACGGCCTCACCTTTTGGACAGAGGTTCCCTTACCCACACTTGGTTTGGGTCTTGCCCCGGGTGGTGTGGCTGAAATGGCATTAACCGCCAATGTGTTACAGCTCGGCTGTGCCTATGGTGACCGCATTTCATGTGATCCGTATGGTGGGTGTGCTTGGGACAGTGGGTTATCTTTATCAAATTTTAGAAAGGAATAAACATAAATTTCAACTTAAATAGTTGAATCAAAATAATAAAACTAAGGCTTTCTAAATAAGTTAAATGTGTAAAGACACAAAATTCAGGCACAAAAAAACCGCAATTAAGCGGTTTCTTCTATTTAAGTTGGTGCGCTCAGAGAGATTCGAACTCCCGACCCCTTAGTTCGTAGCCAAGTGCTCTATCCAGCTGAGCTATGAGCGCATTACTTAGGTTGCCAATAATGGCATGTGTTACTTTAAATCTTTACTTGGTGCGCTCAGAGAGATTCGAACTCCCGACCCCTTAGTTCGTAGCCAAGTGCTCTATCCAGCTGAGCTATGAGCGCCTTAAGTAAAGTGGCGGTGAGAGAGGGATTCGAACCCTCGATACAGTTACCCGTATGCATCCTTAGCAGGGATGTGGTTTCAGCCACTCACCCATCTCACCGTAACACGAGCGCAATAATACAAACTAAAACCACATTACACAAGGGATGTTCCTATTTTTTTCCACTATTTCAGCTCAATCAAATACTTTTTAATCAATTTACGCATTTTTTCAGCATTTTTTAGTTCTACGCTTGTTAATATAGTGTTCTCTCCTTTATTCAGATCGGAGCGATAAACAGAATCTTGCAATCTTTGACGTGCAGTTAGAGTTTGAATGACTTATGCTAAACCGATCTGCCAGATGTGAAATGAAACGATATGACTAAAAATTGGGCTGATCCCGAAGCAAAAGCAGAAGCGCAACGTTACGATAATCCTATTCCTAGCCGAACTCTTATTTTAACTACATTAGAACAATTAAAAACTGCACAGTCTCATGCAGAGCTGGTTGACCACTTTAATATTCCAGATCAAAAAAGTATTGATGCATTAAACCATCGTTTAAGCGCAATGGTGCGTGATGGGCAACTCATGAAGGATGGTTTCAAATACCAGCCTGCAACAGATTTACCGAGCCATGAAGCAACGGTCTATATCAATAGTAAAGGACTGGGCACCGCCAATATTGCTGGTCAGGATGATGTTCTTCTGCCTGAGCGTGAGTTACGTCTGGTCTTTAATGGTGATCGCGTTAAAGTACGCCAAACGTCTGTTGACCGTAAAGGCAAAGCTTGGGGCTTTATTACCGAAGTGGTACAACGCCGCGTTAAGCAGATTATTGGTAAAGTCTCTGAGCATGACGGTGAATACTTCATTCAACCCAGCAATCCAAACCAGCATCAACCGATTACCCTAGAAAAAGAATTGATTGAACATGCCAACGCCAAAGTTGGTGATATGTTGCGTGTTGCCATTGATGACTATCCGACCCGTGAAGAACTGGCGACAGGTCATGTGGTTCAATCCATGGCAGACAAAGCAGATACAGAAATCATCATTCCGCAGACGATTTTAGAATTTGGTTTGCCTTATGAATTTCCAGATGCTGTGATTAAAGAAGCAGAAAGCTTTAAAGAGCCTTCTGAGCAGGATCGTCAAGGTCGTGTTGATTTACGTGATCTGCCATTGGTTACGATTGATGGTGAAGATGCACGTGACTTTGATGATGCTGTGTTTGCTGAAAAACGCCCAGGCGGTGGTTATCGCGTTGTCGTTGCTATTGCAGATGTCAGCCATTATGTTCGTTTAGATTCTCCGTTAAATGAAGAAGCGGAAGATCGTGGGACATCGGTATATTTCCCGCACTTCGTGTTACCAATGCTGCCAGAGGCATTATCCAATGGCTTATGTTCTTTAAATCCACATATTGATCGCCTATGTATGGTCTGTGATTTAAAACTTTCTCGTGCAGGTAAAGTCACAGGTTATGAATTCTACCCTGCGGTGATGCATTCTAAAGCGCGTTTGACCTACACCCAAGTCGGTCAATATTTTGAAGGCGCAACGGATGCTATCCCAGAAGATAAGTCCATTCATAAATCGCTGAACACCTTATTCCAGCTTTATCAAACCTTAAAAGGCCTTCGTGCTGAACGTCATGCAATGGAATTTGAAACCATTGAAACCTACATGACCTTTGATGAGTTAGGTGGAATCAAGGAAATCTTGCCACGTACACGTAATGATGCGCATAAGCTGATTGAAGAATGTATGTTGCTGGCAAACGTTGCAGCAGCGGAATATGCTTTAGAACATGATATTCCAATGCTTTATCGTGTGCATGAAGCGCCAGAATTCTCACGTATTCAAAAAGTCCGTGACTTTGTGAAGCTACTCGGCTTGCCATTCCCTGAGCAGCCAACCCAAGCCGATTATCAAGCCGTGATTGAAGCGACCAAAGATCGTTTAGATGCACCAAGTATTCATGCAGTGTTATTACGCTCAATGATGCAAGCATATTATGGCGCGAAGAATGCGGGACATTACGGTCTTGCTTATGAAGCGTATACACACTTTACTTCGCCAATTCGCCGTTATCCTGATTTGTTGTTACATCGTGCGATTAAGGCTTATCTTGATAAGAAACCTTACCCGCTTTCAGGTGCAGCATTAGATGATGCGGGTGAGCATTTCTCACAAACTGAACGTCGTGCCGATGAAGCATCACGTAGTGTAACAACATGGTTGAAATGCCATTATATGCAACAGCATTTAGGCGATGAGTTTGTTGGTATCATTAGTGCTGTGACTGAATTTGGCTTATTTGTCACCCTCAAAGATCTTTATGTTGATGGCATGATTCATGTCAGCCAATTGGGTGAAGACTTCTTCCTGTATGATCAGGCCAGCCAAAGCTTAATCGGTCAGAATCGTGGTCAATCATTTAGCCTCGGTGATGAAGTCAAGATTCAAGTGGCTGGTGTAAATTTGGAAGAACGTAAAATTGACTTCCAGTTGGTTCAGCAATTAACGCATTTAGGCCGTGTAATTCGCCAGAAAGCACCTCGTACAGCGAATCCTTCTAGCTCAAATCGTGCTTCAACAACTGAAGAAGTATTTGGCAAACCCGCATCTACGAAGTCTAAAGTGAGTGAAGACGGCGAAAAGCCTGTGCGTAAGAAAAAAGATAAGAACAAACCAAGTTCTTATAGCAAAAAGCCCGCTAAAAAAGCAGCTGCTAAGCCTGAAACGAAAGAAAAGGCCAAAAAGAAAGTGAAAAAGAAAAAGTCGAATGCGAAAGCAAAGGCTGAGTAATTGATAAAAGATAAGGGAGCTTCGGCTCTCTTTCTTTTTTAGAGTTTCATCCTTTCTTAAATTAAGTTCTATCTAAAAATACAAGTACTCCCCAAAAGCCCAATAAAACAAGATACCAAATCTGCCCTACCAATTCTTTCCCACCAAAAGTACTCAGTATTTCAAAAGTGAGTCCGGATGCAAACAATGCTAACAGCCCAAATACGGCTAGCATTATTGCCCAATCCCCCAAGCCATATAAACGTTGTGGTTCTTCACCACTTTTCTTACGTTTGAACCAGCTTAGGAATAATTTATAGTAGACATATAGTGCCCCAACGCCACATACAAGAAAGAATAAAGTCGAGGCTGGACTATTGGCAGATGGACTTCCTGTTCCTCTAGAGCCAATATATATCGCATTATTTACCGTAGCCCCAACTTAAAGAGATACAGTCAAGAATAAGAAAAAAGCACTGATATTTTTTAGCATAATAATTACGGTTTAACCCATCCTTACTCTAATCACTCGACAAAACTTAATTGGTTAAATCTTTATTTAGTAAAGAGTTTATCAAAAAACTGATTCCCATCAAGATTGCTATTCTGAAGATGGGCTGTCTTCTCATCACCATAACGCATACATACCCCCCATCAACCATAGACATTAATGATTTAAAAATACATATACATGTTTATGAATAGAGAAAATTAATCTAAATATAAGAGATGAAGCATAGTCACACTTGATTTCTCCCTCGCTAAGCCCTACATCTATAACTATGTTTAAAGATGATATGGCAAAAATACAATGACACTACAGCAAGCGACACTTCCCGTTCCTCAGTTTGATCGCATTCAACTTGCCGAATTAAAACAACAGATCGAACAGACGATTCAAAATGGTCAGAACTTCTTAAATCAACTCAATGAAGTTCCTCAAGGCACAGAAGCCCAACTTGCAACATTGACCGAAGTCGATCAACTTGAAAATAACATGAGTGAGTCATGGGGCATTTTGTCACATCTAAATGCAGTCATGAACAATGCCGAAACCCGTGAGGTTTACCAAGCACTTTTACCAAGTTTGAGCGAATATTATACCCAATTGGGCCAACATACAGCGTTGTATCAAACTTATCAGCAGATTCACGATAGCGCTGCATTTCAGACACTTAGTGAAGCACAACAAAGTGCCATTAAACTGGCTTTACGCGACTTTAAACTGTCTGGTGTTGCACTCGAAGGTGAAGCGAAAAAACGTTATGCAGAAATCTCGGCACGTTTGTCCCAGTTGTCTTCGGACTTCTCGAACCACGTGCTCGATGCAACCCAAGCCTACTTCAAGCCATTAACCGAAGATCAGCTCAAAGGCTTACCACAAAGCAGTATCGAACTGTTAAAGCAGTACGGACAACAACGCGAGCTAGAGCAAGCCGTTGCCACGCTCGACTTCCCTGCTTATTTTGCAATTATGACCTATGCAGATGATCGCGAATTAAGAGAAGAACTCTACAAGGCTTATGTCACCCGTGCATCTGAGCAGTCCGACAAGACTGAGTTTGATAACACACCTGTGATGGAAGAAATCCTGAGCTTACGTCAGGAAATGGCACAATTGCTAGGTTTCAATAATTTCGCTGAATATTCACTTGCCAGCAAAATGGCACCAGATGTCGAAACTGTCGATAAATTTCTGGTCGATCTGGCAGAACATGCGCGTACCCCAGCACTGGCTGAAATTGCAGAACTCAAGACCATTGCACAACAAGATGGCATTGAAGAACTCAAACCGTGGGATGCAACCTACTACTCTGAAAAGTTAAAACAACAACAGTTCAACCTTTCTCAAGAAGCGCTTAAACCATATTTCCCAGCACCTAAAGTGGTACACGGTTTATTCCAAATCGTACAACGCCTTTACGGTATCCAGATCGTCGAACGTCAGGCACCCGTGTGGCAAAATGATGTGCGCTATTTTGAAATTGAAGATCAAGGTCAAGTGGTTGGTGGTTTCTACTTTGATTTATATGCACGCAACGGCAAACGTGGTGGTGCATGGATGAGCGGTTTCCGTTCCCGTGTGCAAACGGCAAATGGCCTGCAAAAGCCAATTTGCTACATGGTCTGTAACTTTACTCCACCGATTGGCGATCAACCTGCCCTGCTGACCCACGATGAAGTGATTACCTTATTCCATGAGTTTGGACACGGCTTGCATCATATGCTCACCGAAGTAGATAACATCTCGGTTGCAGGTACACACGGCGTGGCGTGGGATGCGGTGGAATTACCAAGTCAGTTTATGGAGTTCTGGGCATGGGATAATGAAAGTCTGGATGTCCTGAGTGAACATACCGAAACAAAACAAACCCTGCCACAAGAACTGCTATCCGCGTTATTGAATGCACGTTTCTTCCAGTCTGGTATGCAAACCCTGCGTCAGATTGAATTTGCATTGTTTGACCTGACGATCCATCGTCAAGCACCAGCATTAAACAGCCAGCAGATTCAGGAAACGCTGGACGAAATTCGCAATAAGTTTGCCGTTGCTCCAACTGTTCCATACAACCGTTTTCAGCATAGTTTCAGTCATATTTTCGCGGGTGGCTACGCTGCGGGTTACTACTCATATAAATGGGCAGAAGTTTTAGCAAGTGATGCCTTTGACCGTTTCGAAAGCGAAGGTATTTTTAATACCGAGACTGGAAAAGAGTTTAGAAAGTTTATTCTAGCAGTTGGCGGAAAAGATACAGCACTTGATGCGTTTCGCAATTTCCGAAAAAGAGAGCCTAAAATAGATGCGTTATTACGTCATCAAGGTTGGACGAACACAGATAAAACCGCTTAAACTATGTCATTATTATTCACAGGGTGTAATTAACTGACATGAAAAGACAATTCATCGCGGGTGCAAAATGTCCCAAATGTGGAGCGTTAGATCGTGTGGTTAAGATCATCACTGTGGATGACGAGTGGATTGAATGTATCGACTGTGCTTATAGCGAGAAGCGCCCAACCCACGTGGAAGAGCAACAACCCGCTGAGCCAGATGAAATTGGGGTGATACAGTTCAAACCTCGTCATTTTGACTAGAAAGGTTAAAAATGATGTCCACATATCCAACTGAAAATTCCAGATTATTATGGATGATAATCGGTGGAATAAGTGTTGTTGTGGTTCTGTTCCTTGCTGTCCAATGGTTTTTAGCACAAAAAGATCAGCAATCGACAACAACGCCAACACAACCTGTTGCAGCTCAAACTACTGTTACAAGCTCTCAACCAGACACGACGGTCAGCAATGAAACAATGTCTGCGGAAAATGAGCCTGTTGAACCAATTAAACTGGTTGAAGAATCGATTATTAAAGCGCCTCTTCCAACCAATGACAGTCTAGCCAAGGAAGAAATTGCAAAACTGGATGATATTCACCTGCAACTTCAAGACCAGCAACATGAGCTTAAGCAGCAACATGAAGATGTTGATCAAATGCTTAAACTGAAGGAAGAGCAGATCAAGTTATTAGAGGCGCAACTCGCTGCCCAGAATCACTCTTAAAACAGAAAAAGCTTTAACCTTCGTTAAAGCTTTTTTATTGCCGAACGTTTTAATCTAAAATTTGTTCAGAACGAGATTTCAACTGAAGCGGTTTTTGAATCGTTTGTGCAATCAAGATTCCCACTAAAGTCAAACCACCACCAATATAATGGAACATTTGCAAATGTTCTCCGAGTATGGCCACTGCAATCAATGCGGTAAATAAAGGCAATAAGTTCATAAAAATACTATTACGATTCGGCCCTAAATGCCTGACCCCTTCAATCCATAAATAAGACAACAATACCGATGAGAAAATGCTGGCATACACAATCAACGGAATAGTTTGCTGATTCAGTTGTATATCTTGGGCAGGTAAAAACACAAAGAATGGCAATACATATAAAATCGCAAAACTAGACTGTACGAAATTAGATTGCCAAGCAGGAATCGGCATTTTCCAGCGTTTTAACAACACGCCATATAAAGCATAGCCTGCTGCTGCAATCAGCATTAAGCCATCGCCGAGATGTACGCCCTGCCCCCATATATTGCGAATACTACCGTGACCCAATAAATATAAAATGCCATAAAAAGAAAGTGCGCCACCAAATAACATGCCATAGCTGATTCTGTCTTTGAGCATCACGCTACTCAAGATCATGGTGAGTAATGGAATCAAGGCGGTGACGATCGCCATATTGGTTGCCGTGGTCGTCGACGCGGCCTGATACGATAAGAATTGGAACAGTGACACTGACAAGAAACCGCCCAATGCCAATTGCTTCCAGTATTGCCTGATGGTGTGCCGGTTTTTCCAGACAGGAATCAGAACAAACGTACTCATCACGGCGAGCGCCAGTACCAGTCGATAAAAAGTAATCGCCACAGGAGAAATGGCATGACTCGCCATTTTGGAAACGACAACATTGCCAGCCCAAAATAAAATAGCGAACAATGGATAAAAATAAGCTTTCTGAAACATAATCTAAACCTGTACATTGCCGTACAGATCATGCTAAAAAATAATCGACTTATAGTTTCTCGATAAAAAGACGACAACTATCGTAAAAAGGACAATTTATTTCAGGTTTAATTCAGCATGGGGAAAAACTTTAAACATGGCTTCTTGGATTATCCAGTCTATGCCTTCTCAGAAAACTATCCACATGGCCATATTGAAGACTGGCATAGTCATGACCGTATCCAGCTAATTCATACTCTGACAGGCGTGATCCGTGTCCAGACCCATGAAGGAATCTGGATTATTCCACCCGGACGTGGTGTGTGGATTCCCGCACACAAACCCCACGCACTGTTGAGTAGCGGTGATGTCAAAGCACGAGGTGTCTTTATCGAAGATACCATGCAGCACGATATACAAAATCAATGCCGTGTAGTCGCAATTCCTGCCTTATTAAGGGAGTTAATGAGCAACGCGATGGACATTCAAAACGAGATTCAACCTGAGAGCCGCAATGAAAGATTATTGCAACTCATTCTGGATGAAGTGCATCTGTTACCTGTGCTGGCTTTTAATTTGCCTGATCCACAAAGCCCGAAGCTTCAGCAGCTCTGTCAGAGAATTAAAGAAAATCTGGCTTTGGAATGGAGTCTGGAAGAGAGTGCCCAACAATTACATATCAGCAGTAAAACACTGGCACGTCATTTTCAAAAAGAAACGGGCTTACATTTTTCTCACTGGGTTCGACAGGCAAAACTGATGCAAGCCATGATTGATCTCGCCATGAATAAGCCCGTACTCAATGTTGCCTTAGATTTGGGATATGAAAGTCCCAGTGCTTTTAGTGCGATGTTTAAACGTGAAACCAGCATGACACCCAGTGATTATCTAAAACAATTTTCCAGCCCTACACTTTGAATGCATGATGTAGTCTTCTAGGCAAAATTCTCATTCCTTTCACTTCAGGACAGGCTTAAAATAAGCACAAACTCTCAATACTGCACTGGCTATGGATTCTCCCCAAACGAATCGCAATCTCTTTATGGCGATTGGTTGCCTTACGATTTCTGCTCTACTTTTTTCAGTGATGGGAATCTGCATTCGTTACGCGTCCCATACTGTTGATAATTACACCATTGTATTTTTCCGTAATGTGGTTGGACTCATCCTGTTTCTGCCTTTTATTTTTAAACAAGGCATAGGATTTGTAAAAACAGAAAAACTCTGGATGCATACGTGGCGTAGTATTGTGGGACTTTCAGCCATGTATGGCTTCTTCTATGCCATCGCGCATTTAAAACTCTCCAATGCCATGGTATTTACCTATTCTTCCCCGATTTTTATTCCGCTGATCGCATGGCTGTTCCTGAAAGAAAAAGTCACCGCAGCAATGTTATGCGCTGCAGGTTTGGGATTTATTGGCGTATTTTGTGTGGCAAAACCAGATCAAGGCTTATTGAACTGGATCTCCATTGTCGGCATTAGTTCAAGTCTATTGGCCTCTATGGCATTTGTGACTGTTCGCGCCCTCACTCAAACCGAACCACCTGAACGCATCGTATTTTATTTCTGCCTGATTGGCTCTTTGCTTTCGGTGATCCCGATGTTCTGGGTTTGGCGGCCTTACCACCTGTATGAATTATTTTTCCTGATCTCAGCAGGTGTATTGGCCAATGTCAGCCAGATTTTTATGTCTCATGCCTATCGTCTAGCACCAGCTGGACAGATTGCACCTGTCAATTATATTGCGATTATCTTCGCGGGCATTTGGGGATTTTTGCTCTGGAATGAAGTACCTGACTTATACAGTGTGATTGGCTTCGGTATCATTTTATTGGCAATTTTATTATGCAGTCCGCTGATCCAAAGCAAAAAGCGAACTTCATAAATAAAGACATTAAAAAAGCACCCGTAGGTGCTTTTTTAATGTCAACTGTTAGTGTTTATACCAGCCAAACAACTGGAAGATATACGGTGCATAGGTCACCAACACCAACGATGAGAACAATACGATAATCGGCAATAACCAACGTTCATAACGGAAGTAGAAACTGGTGTATTTCTCTTTCGCTTCCCTGTCGGCGGCCGAGACTTCCTCATCCCCGACGGAGAGTCTCGTCAGCAAGTGGTTCAAGGCAACAGGTGGTGTCACATAACCAAACTCGAAGGCAACCAGTACGATCATCCAGAAATGAATCGGATGAATACCATTCTCGTAGGCCACAGGTGCAACCGTTGCAGCAACCAGAATCACCGCACCGAATGGATCGGTCGTCATACCAATAATGGCAAGTAGCAGTGCAATAAAGGCAAGTGAAATATAGATATTACCGAGATGCGTTGGTAATAATTCCACAACTTCAGCACGTTCAATTAAGCCACCGACGCTTGCAGACAATGCCATAAGCAGAATCAACGCACCAATATGCCCAACTGTTTCTGAGGTTGCAAAACGTAATGCTCCACCAAAACCTAAGTGCTTACCGCCATGTGGATCATGTGATTTCAGGAACTCAGATTTTTTCTCATGTTCACGAACCAAAGCTTCATGCTTAGGATCAACCACAGGCGCTGGTGCCACTTTTGATGCAAATAACTTGTCAAACAAGATCATTGCAATCAATACCAACGGTAAAATCATTGGAGCAGTGAATTCATTGATTGATGTGTCTAAAGCCAGCTTATAGAACATCACGACGGCGAAACCGATAATCACGTAAGGAATGACAGGGACACATGCGCGTAACATGCCCGGTACCGCAACTTTAGGTGAGTTCACACGGAATTTTTCTTCGGCAAGAATCAATGAAACGCCAAGGAAAATAAACGCTGTTAGCCAGAAGACATAGATACCATGATCAAATAATTCGGTAGATGTCACATGGCGACTGTCTAACATTGAGATCAGGATTACAAGTAGACATGGACGAATCACTACACCTAAAGAGCCTGACATTGCCGATACAGCCAATGCATATTGACGACGAGCGCCCGAATTCCAGACTTCCTTATAGATGATTGCACCCGCTGCAATAACGAAAATCCCTGAAGCACCTGTATAGGCTGTTGGAATCGCTGCCGCAATCAAGATTAACCAAGTTAACGTTTCAGGTGCCAAGTTCCATGGACGCAGGATATTTAAGAATAAATCCATGACACGGGTTTGGGTCAGCAACATACCAGCCCAAATAAACAGTGCAAGATTCAGGAAAATACCCGAGAACTCAACCAGAATACCCAAGTAGATCCCTTGCCCCATTGGATAGTCCATGAAGAAGGTAAATACAATACCGGTCACCAAAGACATGAAGGCATACAACGGTACACTGAGTAAGGCTAAACCAAAGTTACCCTTCGGCTGAGCCGTTTTCGGTATAAAGATAAACTGGAAGATACTGATAATGGTCAGAGATACGAATAACGCAATCCATAACCAGTATAAGACTGTGGTTTTACCAGCAACTTCAACGCCTGAATTCAATACTGAATGATATTGGCTTAAGACCGAATAACTCAGTAATGCATTCCCCGCCACCATCAACGCTGAATAAACACGGAAGTCGATTCTGGTTTTCGGTGCACGTAAACCAATGTGGTGGTAACGCAAAGATGCTGTAATTGAAGCAAATAAAACCATAACCAGTAGAATTACAGTCTGGTTTTCAGAACCTAATTTGAAAATTCCGAAGAATGTTGTCTCAACTTTACGATAAGTACGAATACTTGGATGTGCTTCCAAATGCTTCATCGCTTTATCATAGAATTGATATTTTTCTTCACACTGCTGCTGTGCTGCCAATAATGAGGTACGCACATCAGACTCAGAAGCAGCCCCGAACATACTTGCAAATTCATCCGCAGCATTCGCCTTCATCTGCTCTTGAACTTGTGCATCAATGTTAGGATGTCGATCGCAAGATGGTTTTTCAGGCTCCGCCCTCAAAAACGAATATTGCATTCCTGTGGTTTGATCACCGTAAAGCCGCTCCCCCATACGGAGCATTTGACCGTGAATCATCTCGCCAGTACCAATAAGCAAGGTCATTAGCAACAAAGCAAGAATGATGAATGTTGATATCCAATCATTCCAGATATAGCCTAATCGGGCTAATCCAGACTTTTTCTCTTGATCATTTTGCATGTCTATTCCAGTTTATTCTTATCAACATCCATCCAAAGATGTTGAATCATGCGCTGTCCATGGTTGATAGATAAATGAATTTACCCTCTTATTAACCAATCCCTTTAAACCGCTTAAATTTGAATCAATCTTTTTCAAAAAAGAATGACTACAATCACTTTTTTGTTGGTTGTTTTTATCAATTTATGTGTTCTCTATTTTTTTCCTTCTTACAAATAAATAACTTAACCCACAAAGGAGGCCACCGATAGCACCAATTAAATGTGCTTCAGTCAGGACTGGGCTGCCAATCAACTGAGCTGTTCCAGTTTGTCCAAAGGTATTTTCCCAAATCAGTTTTGCTGCAATCAGAGCTAAAACCAGTATTGCAAACTTACGTTCTTTCTTATATTGCAGATAAACCAGCCCTACGGCGGTGTACAGACCATGTAGCACACCAGAAAGCCCAGCATAAGCATCAATATAAGGTAAGTAGAAATAGAAAACTAAACTAATGAATGGCGGCAAAATCAGCAGTAACGCCCATAAATGCCAATTGCGGACATGCGGAAAAATGAAAGGTAAACACGCAAATGCCAGCATATTTAAAAGAAAATGAATCCAGCCGACATGTACCCAGTGTGCGGTCCATAAACGCCAGAACTCACTGAGTAAACTCGGTCGCCAGTAAATGAAATGATCAGCAAAAACTTGCAGACATGCCGATATCGAAACACATATCGCGATCAAAATGACTTTTTCTATCCATATTTGATCTTTCATTTATCGACCACCTCTTGAAAAAACAGACCTTTTACAAAGTGTAGATGTTTGCAATGTAAAAGGCCGTTTAATTCAGGTTACTCTGCTGGTGTTTCTTGCGCTGGAGCAGCCTCATCCTGTGCAGGTGCAGAAGCACCCTCGCCACCATCAAAGAGTGAATCCAGTTCAGCTGAGCTTTCTTGTTTATCATCCCAGAATGTGGTCAAGCCTTCATCGCTTGCTCTCACACCTGTATTTTCAGTCCAGTAACGGTCTGCGATGCCGCGAACCATCAAACCTGCCATTTTATCGATAAGTCTGAACTGAGGATTTGCAGGTTTGTCATCACCTGTTGCTGCTGCATAAGAACGAAGCGCATCACGTAATTTTGCATCATCACCACTGGCCTGTGCTGCCACGGCATATAAAGCATGCGATAAGCGAACACCTTTCTTCTCACCGATCGCCATCGATTGCTTCATCGTGGCATAAGGTTCAGGTTTACCATCGCCTGCACCTGGCAATAAAGTCCAGATCACAGCGCGAGTCGCCATTGGCGCACCCCAGAATTTTTCATTGTCCAGACAGGTCATGCCACGTTCAACTATCCCTGCGATATCCTTAGGAACATTGATCGCACCACCAGAGTTAATGTCATTGGTCATGGCTTGTAAACCACTCACCATACCCAACAAATAAACAGTCTGATCCAGATCATTACGCATGGTTGGGCATGAATCACCTAATTTATATTTGTATTTTGATTCCCAACGATTTGCAAAAAGTTGATAGCCTGCATATTGACGTTCAGCCGCAATCCCAGCCCAACGTTTCTGTTCAATACGGGCATCTTGTGCTTCCGATACCTGACCTGCTTTAGAAGCACGCAAATAGCGTAACTCTGCTTCCAATGCCTGATTTTCAGCACAAATTCCTGCTGCGGTATAAAGCAGAACTGCCATGCGGGTTGGGTCTGCACCCATATCTTTGGTCGACATCACTGCCGGTGTTAATGCATTTCCTGAGTTACACACCATTTCAGCATCATCCATTGCCAAAATCGGTGGAACAATATGTTTTTCACCAAAACCTAAGGCGACATTCGCTCCAGTTTTAACGACGTATGAACATCCAGATAACATTGATGTTGTCAGCAAAGCAACCGCTACGCCCTGTCCCATTTTATGGAGTTTAGACATACTTCCTGTCCCTCTAATAATTTGTTTTTTCCTTTTAGCTGTACATTATCAGATGCAATACTTGAATTAAAGAGTAATTGCTCTAATTTCACGAGGACATTTTGACATACTTCACAAATGAATGAATTGACAGATTTGCGGGAATACAGAAATTTCAGGCAAAAAAAAGTAGCATTGCGACGGTTCAGCACATGCTACTTATTAACTGGTAAAATCGTGAAACTCTTTATATTTTAGTTTTGTTGAAAATAATCCTTGAGTAATGTTCCAGCTCTTCCTACTACAATCGCCATAACGATCGCAATTACCAGAAACATCCACATTGAAATCTCCATAGAGACCTCCTACACTTTTGTATCTACTTTTGATAGATACTAGATTGGCGTTCACCATCGATATTCACGGGAGAGTGATATATTGATGATACTTTCAATCTCTTTCTCTTGGTCACAGCAACAGGTTGATGTGATTCAAGATATTCCCTGAGTAAAGTTCCTGCTCTTCCTACTACAATCGCAAAAACAATTGCGATCACCAGAAACGACCATGTTGGAATTTCCATTTTGGACCTCCACCACACTTTACGTTGGTGTTTGTACTTTAACGAAAATAAATCAGCCTTGACTGCCAGATTGTCTGACAATCATAATTTTCACTATTTTTTAGAGTATTTAATCTAACAATTTGACTAAAAAAGACACTTAAAACAACTATACTATTGAAATTTATAAAATAATTAATTATATACAGATGTAGAATTGTCAAACAATTATGCAAGTTTTGCGTGTAATTTTAGGTTTTTCCACTCAAAAAGTGATAACTGATCCCACCAAATGATGAAATTTTTATGTTCTGGATCAGAAAAATAAAGCACGATATAGGCTTGATGATCGATTATTTTTTCGATTTTGCGGCACTGGATGGGGAGAGATGAATCATAAAACTCGAATGACCATTCCTGCTGATCCAGATGTTCAAAACGTTTTAATCGGGGTTGTTTAAAAAATAGAAACCAGCTCAACGCCAATAAGAAGCAACTGCTTAACCATAAAGCTAAAGAAAGTAGAGAATAAGTGAGGCTGACAATCAAAAGTAGAATAAATAGTTGCAATGCAATCGAAAAACGACTGTATTGCAACTCAAAAACACGATTAGCCGTGAACATAATGTTTTAATTTTAGAATAAATTCTTTCAGTTCAGTCCGTGGCGGTTCCCCAACTTCCATGAACCAGTCCAGTAAATCTGGATCTTCCTGATCAACCAGCTCTGCAAACAAGGCCTTTTCAGCAGGATCTGCGGTGAGATAGTAGTTTTTAACATACGGGTCAAAATATACATCGATTTCTTTTAAACCACGACGTGCACGATACACGACCTTACGTTCTTCCAGTGTCATTTCATCAGACATTATCTGTTCCACTATGCAACAATTTTCTCTGATAGTGTACCCGATCCCCGTTTAACTTCGCAGCGTTTTTTCTCAAGTGACCAAATACATCAATCAAATTGAGCATTGATCACATTGTTCACTATTTTCCCTTTCTTGTATGGTGAGGAAGATGATTTACATTCAACAAACTAGGGAAAATATAACAAATGCAATCAGGTGCAATTCGTCCAGTTCCAAACATGCTCGCGCGTAAACTTTTTACTTCTGATCATGAAGCATTTCGTGAAACTGTACGTAAATTCTATGAAAAAGAAGTTGTTCCCAATATTGAAAAATATGAAAAACAACAACATGTTGACCGCGACCTATGGAATAAGGCAGGCGAACTTGGCCTGTTATGTACCACCATGCCAGAGCAATATGGCGGTTCGGGTGTTGACCGACTCTACAGTATGATTCTGATCGAAGAACAAGCCTATGCAATGGATTCCAGCACTGGTTTTTCATTACATTCAGATATCGTTGCCAACTATATCAACAACTTTGGTAATGAAGAACAAAAGCAACACTGGCTTCCAAAAATGGCAACAGGTGAAACGGTTACCGCGATTGCCATGACCGAACCAGGGACAGGTTCAGACCTTCAAGCTGTACGTACTACAGCGGTACTGGATGGCGATGAATATGTCATTAATGGCTCAAAAATCTTTATTACCAATGGCTACCTATGCGACATGGCCATTGTGGTCTGTAAAACTGGTAATAATGAAAAAGGATCAGCCAATCTTTCTTTAATTATTGTGGAAGCAGATCGTGCAGGCTTCAGTAAAGGAAAACCTTTAAATAAAATCGGGATGAAAGGTCAGGATACTTGCGAATTGTTCTTTGATAATGTTCGTGTTCCTAAGGAAAACCTGCTCGGTATGGAAGGCATGGGCTTTATGATGTTGATGAAAGAATTGGCATGGGAACGTATGCTGGTTGCTATTATTTGTCAGGCTGGTGCTGAAGCAGCTTTCGCACATACCGTGCAATACACCAAAGACCGTAAAGCGTTTGGTAAACCAATTGGCACCTTCCAAAACACCCGTTTTAAACTGGCTGAGTTACGGACTGAAATTGATTTCTGTCGTACTTATTTAGATCGCTGTATGGAACTACAACTCGAAGAAAGCTTAGGTGTTGATGCTGCCGCAGCTGCAAAATACAAAATTTCGGATATGTTCTCGAAAGTTGTCGACGAATGCTTACAATTGCATGGTGGTTATGGCTATATGCTCGAATATCCAATTGCACGTGCTTATATCGACAACCGAGCCAACCGTATTTATGCAGGTACCAATGAAATCATGAAAGAGTTAATTTCACGTACCCTCTAATAAATCTATAAAACCAAAGGGATCACGCTAGATGCATGATCCCTTTTTTCTTTATTTCGGTGCTACTTTCTCATTCGCCGTTTGAGCAGGTTGCGGATTCATACGTTCCATTAATTGCTTCACCTTAGGGTTTTCACCATATTGTTGCATGGTCGTATTGAGTGCATTACGCGCATTTTGTGTGGTGAAATGTGCAACCTCACTGCCGACATCACTTGCCTTCTTCGCCCAGACTTTACCTTCAGCAGATTGATAAAAATTTAAAGCTGCTTGCAGTTCTTTTTGATTAAAGCTTTCAACATAACGCTGCACAATAAACTGCTTACGCTGTTCACTATTCAAGTTTTTACTTAAATCGATATAGAAGCTTTCGGGTAGATCTTTTGGCAAACGCATCCGAATTTGCTCTAAAATCATTTTATCGGTGTTTTGCAAACCTTGCTCGGTACCATCAACCGATACCAGTTGTTGTGCAATCGCTTCCTTCTGTTTTGCATCATCTGCAAAAGCCAAACCACTTGATAATATCAGCCCCAAAATGATGAGTTTTTTCATCACACTATCCCTAATCTTAATTTTCTAATCTGCCCAATATACGTGATATTTTTAGAATTCAAAGCCTCTTTCAAATAAAAAACCCTATGCATTGACATAGGGTTGTTCAATTATTGAGTACTTAAATTACGATACCAGTTTAGGTTTACGATCTGCATGTTCATCACGTTTGTGGAACTGTAGAACACCATCATTAAATTTAGCATCTTTCAATTCTTTACGATCTGCCAAATAGTTATTGGTAATTTTCCAAGGGGCTTGCTTGCCTTGTTTAGGCATCACATCTGCTGCACGAGCAATATAACCAGAAGACATTTTGCCCATAATCGTGTCATGTTCAAGTTGCGATGGATCTGCATGCGCAATGACTTCGTCAAAACCATTCTTGTCCATATGATTGAGCAAGCGGCAAATGTATTCAGCTGCAATATCAACTTTTAAGGTCCAAGACGCGTTGATATAACCAATGATCATTGCCATATTAGGTACATCGCTGACCATCACACCTTGATATAACATGTGCTGTGATGTATTCATCGGTTTACCGTCAATTGAACCTTTCACACCACCCAGAATCTGAATTTCCAGACCTGTTGCAGAAATGACGATATCCGCTTCAAGATGTTTACCAGATTTTAGTTGAATACCATTCGCCGTGAATTTCTCAATTTGATCTGTTTCTACACTCGCTTGACCCTGACGTAATGCTTTAAACAAATCGCCATCTGGTACTACACATAAACGTTGATCCCAAGGGTTATAGCTTGGAGTAAAGTGCTTCATATCAACTTTACCTTTCAACTGCAATTCAATCCCTTTCAGCAATAAGCGGCGCACTGTTTTTGGATATTTTTGAGCTAAAGCATAAATACCACGTTGCATACCAATGTTACGTGCACGCGTAAATTTATAAGCAGTTTCCTCAGACATAAATTTACGGGTTTTCTCATAAATAAAGTCAATTGAAGGTACTGTTGCAATATAGGTTGGTGAACGCTGTAACATCGTCACATGACCTGCCCCACCTTTCACCATTGAAGGAACCAAGGTAATCGCAGTTGCGCCACTACCAATGATCACGACTTTCTTACCCGTGTAATCCAGATTCTCAGGCCAGTGTTGCGGATGAATGAACTGACCTTTGAAATCTTCCTGTTTTGGGAATTTCGGTGCATAACCTTGATCATAGTTATAGTAACCCGTACACCCCATCACGAAGTTTGCTGACCAGATTTGCTTTTTCTTATTGCTATCTTCGACTTCAACAGACCATTTTTTCTTTGTTGAATCATAATTTGCAGAAAGCACACGATGACCAAAATGGATTTTTTCTTTCAATTGATTTTCGCTAATGACATCACTCAAATAGCTTTTAATTTCAGAGCCACTTGCCAATACTTTATCTTTTGCCCATGGTTTGAAGTTAAAACCAAAGGTCGACATATCCGAATCAGAACGGATACCAGGATAACGGAATAAATCCCAAGTCCCACCAAAGCTGTCACGACGCTCTAAAATTTCAAATTTGCGTTGTGGGCAATGCTTAGAGAGATGTACAGCCAATCCGATTCCTGAGATCCCTGCACCAATAATTAATACGTCAACTTGCTTTTCCATTTTTTTTATACCCTGTATAAACCATGTCTTTATTAAAGCACAAATTTGACAATACACAATGTCAAGTTTAGTCATTCATCGGTTTTTTTATATCAGTTCGGGACATTTTGATAAAAATTCGCTGTCAAAAATGTTGAGATTTTTGCTTGGATTTCTTGGATAAGCAGGGTGAGTCGAGTAAGAGGATTGGGGAAATTTTAAAGTGATGACACATTGATTTTGTCCGATCTCAACACAGCATAACAATTAGGAAGGGGCAGGATAGGAGAAGAGAACTTATTAGAACCAGCCTAATACGTCTTTTTATAGAAGAATTTAAAATGAATGACTCTGAAAAATGGCGTTTAAGCAATTTCAAATAATACAGTCTTTAAAAGTTTGCAAATGGGCCTAGAGTAGAAAAAGCTTCATTAAAAGTTCATCTGTATATTCAGCATTATTTTTCAAAGCCTTTTGCTCCGTTCCATATAGCTGAAAGCCAAATTTTTCATAAAGCCTAATTGCTGACTGATTGCCATCAGCAACTGTTAGCAAAATTTGTTCGACATGCGCTTTAGCATAGGCAATAACAGTACGAAGCAATGCACTTGCAAGACCTTGTCTTTGAAATTCCGGCTCAATAAATACGCTAGATAAAATAGCCTTATGCGACAGCTTTATACCTTGCTCTCGTGTTAACGCCGCCAAGCCAATAATTTTATCTTTATGATAAACCCCGAAGATTGTTGAACTTGATAAGCAACTTTGAAAAAAGCTTAACGGCTTTACGACTTCTGCATCATAAGTAGAACCAAACATTTCTGGGGCTTTTGCTAAAGCTGAAAGCCGAATCTCTCTGAAATCATTCAGCTCATCTACATCTAAAATTTTAATCTCAATATCTAACATATGTATCTGTTTAAATTTTTTATAGTATCTCGGCTTAATTTAGCATATTGGTCAAATACTCAAAGCAGTATAGAGAAGCAAAATATTATTTAAAATCCCCCCTTTCCCAAAATGATTAAAAATAAACAATAAAAAAGGCCGGTTATTACACCGGCCTTTTTTGGAACAACTGACTGTTCTACACGTAGAAGTATTATTTTACTTCACGGTCAACGAGTTCAACGTAAGCCATCGGTGCAGCATCACCTGCACGGAAGCCCGCTTTAAGAACACGAAGATAACCGCCGTTACGTTCTTTGTAACGAGGGCCAAGAACGGTAAATAATTTACCAACAGTTGCTGCAGAACGAGTACGAGCAAACGCTAAACGACGGTTTGCTACTGTATCGTTTTTTGCCAAAGTGATTAAAGGCTCAGCAACGCGGCGAAGTTCTTTCGCTTTAGGCAAAGTTGTTTTAATTAACTCGTGCTCAACTAAAGCATTTGTTAAGTTTTGGAACAACGCCTTACGGTGGCTGCTTGTACGGCCTAATTTCACACCACTATTACGATGACGCATGGTGATAGTCCTACTTAATTAACGGCTACGATAGGCAAAACGGTCATCCATACGGAGACTAGCTGGTGGCCAGTTCTCTAAACGCATGCCGAGTTGTAAACCTTTCGATGCCAAAACATCTTTGATCTCTGTTAACGATTTTTTACCTAAGTTAGGAGTTTTTAACAACTCAACTTCAGTACGTTGAACAAGATCACCAATGTAGTAAATATTTTCTGCCTTCAAACAGTTAGCAGAACGAACAGTTAGCTCGAGATCATCTACTGGACGAAGCAAAATTGGGTCAACTTCTTCGCGAGGTTCTTGAGCAACAGGAGTTTGATCTTTCTGAAGATCAACAAAAATTGCAATTTGTTGTTGCAAGATTGTTGCCGCTTTGCGGATTGCTTCTTCTGGATCAACAGTTCCGTTAGTCTCAAGATCGATCACTAACTTATCAAGATCGGTACGTTGTTCAACACGAGCATTTTCTACTGTGTATGAAACACGCTTGATTGGGCTATAAGAAGCATCTAACTGTAAACGACCTACTGGACGTGTTTCACCTTCAGGGAAACGTGAGTCAGATGTTTCATAACCACGACCTTGAGCAACTTTAAGGCGCATTTTTAATGAACCAGAAGAACTCAAAGTACCGATTAAATGATCAGGGTTAACCACTTCAACATTATGAGGTAAACGAAGGTCAGCTGCAGTTACGTCACCTGCCCCTTGTTTCTCTAATGTTAAATATGCTTCATTTTGATCGAACAGCTTAATAGACAATCCTTTTAGGTTCAGCAAGAGCTCGACGATGTCCTGCTGAAAGCCTTCTAAAGTACTGTACTCGTGCTCGACGCCTTCT
>Ga0153917_1000426_pt1 | contig 28503 bp, 31 predicted proteins | sample TSFL001MetaG_FD_104695 | JGI IMG/M metagenome (GOLD analysis project Ga0153917, IMG submission 104695) | Attine ant fungus gardens microbial communities from Florida, USA - TSFL001 MetaG | ecosystem: Host-associated > Fungi > Mycelium > Unclassified | place: USA: Florida, Paynes Creek Historic... | reverse complement strand
TTAGCAGCTCGTGATAATAAAGTATTTGGGTTTTTTTCTTGATTCTATAGAAAATGATATAATAAGTAAGGAATTTTGGTGGGGGGGGTGAGGATGAAGGAGATGATTGGGATGGGGGGGGGGGGTTTTTCGATGGAGCCGGATAATTTGTCCCTCGATCAATATATCCTCAATCAATCAGAACGAGAGCAGCCTCGTATTTGTTTTTTGCCGACGGCGAGCGGAGATTCCCAAAACTATATTCAGCGGTTTTATCATGCATTTCAAACACTGGATTGCGTGCCGTCTCATTTATCTTTGTTTAAGCCGCCATCAACAGATTTAGCTGGAAATGGACGTGATTTATGTTGGCGGGGGAAATACGCGGAATTTACTTGTGTTATGGAAAGAGTGGGGGCTGGATCATATTCTCAGGGAAGCATGGAAGAACGGTGTGGTTTTAGCTGGATTAAGTGCCGGTGCGATCTGCTGGTTTGAAGAAGGGGTGACAGATTCAGCCGGACCGCTGACAAGTTTGAAAAGTTTAGGTTTTTTGCAAGGGAGCTTTTGTCCCCATTATGACGGGGAAAAGGATCGGAGACCGGCATACCACCAGCTGATAGCTAACGAATTCTTGTGCAATGGCTATGCGGCGGACGATGGAGCGGCTCTCCATTTCATAAATGATCAGCTGTTTCAGACTGTGAGTTCAAGATCGTATGCAAAGGCATATCGGGTGATGAAGGGGGAACATGGGATATCTGAAATCCCGTTGCCTGTCAAATATTTGGGATGAATTAGCTGAATATTTTCTATATTCCTCTTTTTTTTCGATTGGTTTTATGTTAAGATGAGTCCGAAATCAATAGTTACTGGGGGTGCCCGCTTTCGGGCTGAGAGAGAAGGTAAGCTTCTTAACCCTTTGGACCTGATCTGGTTCGTACCAGCGTGGGGAAGTAGAGGAATTGTTTTTATTATTGTCGTGCTGGGCAATAATATGTTTCTTTCTGACTGTAACCGGGTTCATATATATGAATCCGGTTTTTTGTGCTGGTTATGGGCTTGATTTTGTCCTTTCAAATGTAGAGAGGGGAAGGATAAGTAATGCAAAACAATTCAGTGCAGCAAGCCAACATTTCTATTATGTCAAGTTTTTCGGGTAGCAAAAAGGTATACGTGGAGGGTTCTTCTTCAGACATCCAAGTGCCGATGAGGGAGATTACATTGAGTCCGACGACGGGATCGTTCGGCGAGGAGGAAAACGCACCTGTGCGTGTCTATGATACAAGCGGACCTTATACGGACCCCGAAGTTACTATTAATATTCAAGAAGGATTAAAGCCGCTCCGCCAAAAGTGGATTACAGAGCGCGGTGATGTGGAAGAATATGAAGGTCGTGCTATAAAACCGGAAGATAACGGTTATAAAAAAGCAAATCCAAACGTAAGCTACCCAGGGCTAAAGCGGAAACCGCTTAGGGCGAAGGCTGGTCATAATGTCACTCAAATGCACTATGCCAAAAAGGGAATCATTACACCTGAGATGGAGTTTATCGCTATTCGGGAGCATGTGTCTCCCGAATTTGTAAGAGACGAGGTAGCAAGCGGCCGGGCAATCATTCCTTCAAACATTAATCACCCTGAAAGCGAGCCAATGATTATCGGCCGGAATTTTCATGTGAAGATTAATGCGAATATCGGGAATTCAGCTGTTACGTCATCCATTGAAGAAGAAGTGGAAAAAATGACGTGGGCCATCCGCTGGGGCGCAGATACAATGATGGATCTCTCTACAGGAAAAGATATTCATACGACGCGTGAATGGATTATTCGCAATTGTCCTGTGCCTGTGGGAACTGTTCCGATTTATCAGGCGCTTGAAAAAGTAAACGGCGTAGCGGAGGATTTAACGTGGGAGATTTATCGTGATACGCTGATCGAGCAGGCAGAGCAGGGAGTGGATTATTTTACGATTCACGCGGGTGTTTTGCTTAGGTATGTGCCGCTGACTGCCAAACGGACAACCGGTATCGTGTCACGCGGGGGAGCAATTATGGCACAGTGGTGTCTGGCTCACCATCAAGAAAGCTTTTTATACACTCATTTTCAAGAGATCTGTGAAATCATGAAAGCGTATGATATTGCGTTTTCTCTTGGGGATGGCCTGCGTCCCGGATCAATCGCCGATGCCAATGACGAAGCACAGTTTGCTGAATTAGAGACGCTTGGAGAGCTGACGCAAATCGCGTGGAAGCATGATGTTCAGGTGATGATTGAGGGTCCTGGACATGTTCCGATGCATAAAATCAAAGAGAACGTCGATAAACAAATGGACATTTGTAAAGAAGCACCTTTTTACACGTTAGGGCCGTTGACAACGGATATTGCCCCGGGATATGACCATATTACTTCAGCGATCGGAGCGGCGATGATCGGTTGGTATGGGACAGCAATGCTATGTTATGTAACGCCGAAGGAGCATTTAGGGCTGCCAAACCGTGACGATGTTCGTGAAGGAGTCATTACATATAAGATCGCTGCGCACGCTGCGGACCTTGCAAAAGGGCATCCCGGAGCGCAAATCCGGGATGATGCGTTATCGAAAGCCCGTTTTGAATTCCGCTGGCGGGATCAGTTTAATCTATCTCTTGATCCGGAGAGAGCGCTTGAATACCATGATGAAACCCTGCCGGCTGAAGGAGCAAAAACCGCTCACTTTTGTTCCATGTGCGGTCCGAAGTTTTGCAGCATGAGAATTTCTCAGGATATTCGGGATTATGCGAAGACAAACGATCTTAGTGAAGCAGAAGCCATAAATAAAGGATTAAAAGAAAAAGCAAAAGAGTTTGTTGAGACGGGAAGCAATTTATATCAATAAAAAAGATGAAGATGGAGAATGCTCCATCTTCATCTTTTTTTAGAAAAACAGAGAGCGTCGAAGCGGCTGGATGCTCTGTTCAAAGCTGATTGCCTCCCGGGCTGTTAAAAAAGGTTACCGCTTCAATGAAGGGCATTGTTTTTACCATTCCGCTTGTCGGGCTTCCTGCTTTCAATAAAGGCTTTAACAGTTTTTTTAACTCTGTTTTTGGACCGACAAAATGGCCGAGGGCCTCTATCAGGTTTACTTCTTTAGGCTAAAACTCTATTGATGAGGTAAGCCGGTCATCTGTATAGGGGGCTCAGTGCTGCCACGTGTTAAATACTTCTTTAAAATCATCCCAGCCCCATGTAATTGAAAAAATCGATACTTGAGTGATGGGCACTGCTTTAAATGTCATGGAGGTGACAATGCCGAAACTGCCGCCTCCGCCTCCCTGGGACGCCCAAAATAAGTCAGGATGTTTTGAAGAGCTGACTGTAACCAGATCAGCGCCCGCTTCAATATAGACAAGCTTTCTACCCTGATTAGTTATTTTTTCATTTCGCTTAAATCAATGACAAGACCATTATTTAAGAGGGAAAAGTTTTCATAGCTGTGACTGCCGCCTCGAATACGGAAAGGCGCACGGTTTTCACGCGCCCATTTCAGCGCATTGAGTGCATCTTGTTTATTTTGGCAAAACACAATGATGTAAGGATACCTTTCTAAGCTCAGGTTAATATTGGTTCTTGCTTCGTTATAGTCCGGATCATCCCGTGTCACGATACGTCCGGTCTTTTCCACACTCCCACATCATTTCTCTCGTATTCTAGTTTCTCTAGCTTATGCGTCAGGGTAAAAGAGTGTATAAGGAAAAAGCGTGGATATAATCTAATCAAGTGTCAATACCTTCAAAATATAGTTGACAGGTCGGTATTGTATGAATTAATATGGTCAGTACAAATTTTTCAAACTTAACGCGCTGATCGGAACACCGAAGGCTCTTATCGTTTAGATAAGGGCCTTTTTTGTATGAAAAAGGAGGGATTATTGATGGGAGTCAAAAAAGAAAAGGGGAGAAAACGATTCAGGAAGCGAAAAACCTACGGGAATCAGATTTTGCCGCTTGAGCTACTGATTGAAAAAAACAAACGAGAGATTATAAACAGCGCGGAGCTCATGGAAGAAATTTATATGAAGATTGATGAGAAGCATACGCAATGTGTAACTAAATATAAAAAAACCCGCTGATTACAGCGGGTTTTTGCATTTCGATTAAGCATCTTTTTTAATCGGCAATCCAAGGCCTTCTGCGACGCGTTTTCCGTACTCAGGGTCCGCTTTATAGAAGTGCTCGATTTGACGAAGCTTGATTTCTTCTTTTTCTACCGGCTTCATAGCGTTAACGATATTTTCAACAAGGCGGGTACGCTCATCTTCGCTCATTAAACGATACAGGTCACCGGCTTGTGTGTAGTGATCGTTGTGATCGTAGCTTACGCTGTCAGCGATACCTTGTACCGGATATGCTGCTTGCTTATCCTCAGGTGACTCTTTCGGGCCGCCGAAGCTGTTAGGCTCGTAGTACACAGACCCGCCGCCGTTATCGTCAAAACGCATTTGTCCATCACGTTGATAATTGTTTACTTTGTTGCGTGCACGGTTGATTGGCAGCGCTTGGTGGTTTGCGCCGACACGGTAGCGGTGTGCATCATGATAAGCAAACAGTCGGCCTTGAAGCATTTTATCCGGTGAAACATCAATACCAGGCACGAGTGTTCCAGGTGAAAATGTCGCTTGTTCTACTTCTGCAAAGTAGTTTTCCGGATTTCTGTCAAGAACCATGCGTCCGACCTCGATTAACGGGTAGTCTTTTTGAGACCAAACTTTTGTGACATCGAACGGATCGAAACGGTACGTATTTGCATCTTCTAAAGGCATGATTTGCACATATAGTTTCCATGCAGGATAATCACCGTTTTCGATTGCGTTGAAAAGGTCTTCTGTATGGTAATCAGGGTTTTCGCCGGCAATTTTTGCTGCCGTATTGACATCAAGGTTTTTCACGCCTTGTTCTGTTTTAAAGTGATATTTAATCCATACGCCTTCGCCTTCGGCATTTGTCCATTTGAATGTATGGCTTCCGAAGCCGTGCATGTGGCGAAGTGTCGCAGGAATTCCGCGGTCAGACATCAGGATTGTCACTTGGTGCAGTGACTCTGGTGAAAGTGACCAGAAATCCCATACAGCCGTAGGGTTTTTCAGATGTGTTTTTGGATCTCTTTTTTGTGTATGGATGAAATCAGGGAACTTAATCGCATCGCGGATAAAGAATACCGGCGTATTGTTGCCGACGATGTCGTAGTTTCCTTCTTCAGTATAAAATTTAACAGCAAATCCGCGTGGATCGCGAACTGTGTCAGCCGAGCCAAGTTCACCGGCAACTGTTGAGAAACGGATGAACAACGGTGTGCGTTTGCCGACTTCAGAAAGGAAAGCGGCTTTCGTATATTTTGTTACGTCGTTTGTCACTTCAAAATATCCGTGTGCGCCTGCTCCTTTGGCGTGAACGACACGTTCAGGAACACGTTCTCGGTTGAAATGGGCCAATTTTTCGAGTAAATGTACATCTTGAATTAAAGTTGGTCCGCGAGAACCGGCAGTCATTGAGTTTTGATTATCTCCAACCGGAGCGCCCCAGCTAGTTGTCAGTTTATTTGAACTCATGTTATCACCTCTTGGAATTTATAAGAACATAATATCATCTCTAAGTAAAAAGTCAATATTATTTTATAATTATTATAAAATAGTTATCTCTATTAAGCGATATCTAGTATTGAAAGTGTTGAAAAACCTTGTTATATCAGTTGTTGATAGTATTTAATAATTTTCAAAGAAATCATTGTTTCTTCTCTACTTGCGAAACAAGCAGAGTAAGTGATAACAAAGATGTTAAAAATCACATTTAAAAAAGAGTTGACATATCGGAATAATTTGAATTAACATGTTATTCAAACAAAAAACAATTGGGCAGCTGATCGGACCGCCGAAGGCTCTCATCTCTACAAGAACAGAGATGGGGGCCTTTTTGTTTTTTGAAGGCGGGGTTGGCAGAAAGAGGGGATAAAAGTGGCTGTGACCATCAGCATCAAAGAAAAGGCATTTGTTCAAGAGGGCCGCAAAAACACGGTCTTAGAGAACATAGAATTATCAATCGCACCAGGCGAATTTCTAACGCTTATCGGACCGAGCGGGTGCGGAAAAAGCACCCTGTTAAAGATTATTGCAGGACTTGATTCTGAATATGACGGGAGTGTTGAAATTAACGGCCGCAGCGTAACTGCTCCGGGTATTCAGCAGGGATTTATTTTTCAGGAGCACCGCCTCTTTCCTTGGCTGACGGTTGAGCAGAATATTGCCGCCGATTTGAATTTGAAGGACCCAAAAGTCAAACAGAAGGTGGATGAACTGATCGAGATTGTCAGATTGAAAGGATCGGAGAAAGCATATCCGCGCGAGCTGTCAGGCGGCATGTCACAAAGAGTTGCCATCGCCCGGGCCCTTCTGCGGGAGCCTGAGGTGCTGCTTTTAGATGAACCGTTTGGTGCACTCGACGCTTTTACAAGAAAACACCTGCAGGACGTGCTGCTGGATATATGGAGGAGGAAAAAAACAACGATGATTCTCGTGACTCACGATATAGATGAATCTGTTTATTTAGGAAATGAGCTTGCGATCCTTAAGGCCAAACCGGGGAAAATCCATAAGCTGATGCCCATTCACTTGGCGTATCCGCGGAACCGGACGACTCCGGATTTCCAAGCGATCAGACAGAAAGTGCTGTCGGAATTCGAGAAAACAGAAGATTTGGAGTACGCTGAAGGATCAGGGATATAGAAAGGGCGGAAGCGGAAATGAAAAAAGGACTCATTGTATTGGCTGCTGTTATTTTTCTGCTCACAGGCTGCGGAGCAAACGGAGCCAATGGCGATCACAAACAATTGAAGGAAATTCGTATTGGTATCCAGCAAAGCTTAAGCCCGCTTTTGATTGCGAAGGAGAAAGGCTGGTTCGAAGATGCATTTGAAAAAGAAGGCATCAAAGTGAAATGGGTGGAGTTTCAAAGCGGTCCGCCCCAATTTGAAGGCCTAGCGGCAGACAAACTTGATTTTTCTCAGGTCGGCAATTCCCCTGTGATCGCTGGACAGGCGGCAGGCATTGACTTTAAAGAAATTGGTTTGTCTCAGGACGGTTTGAAAGCAAACGGCATTCTTGTGAATCAAAATAGCGGCATTCAGGAAGTCAAGGACTTAAAGGGGAAGAAAATTGCAGTCGCCAAAGGCAGCAGCGGGTTTGATTTTTTGTATAAAGCGCTTGATCAAGTCGGGTTGTCAGCTAATGATGTGACAATTATTCAGCTTCAGCCTGATGAAGCGGCTTCGGCGTTTGAAAACGGATCTGTTGATGCCTGGTCCATTTGGGAGCCGTACTTGTCCTTAGAAACTATGAAACACGGAGCAAAAATCCTTGTGAACGGAGAAAGCACAGATTTATATTCACCGGGCTTTACTTTAGTAAGAACCAAGTTTTCAGAAGAGCATCCAGACGAAGTGGTCCGTTTTCTGAAGGTGTTTAATAAAGCCGTTGTATGGCAAAAGAAACATCTGGATGAAGCAGCAGACCTGTATGCAGACATTAAAGGTCTCGATAAAAAGGTCGTCGAAAATGTGCTGAAAAATACTGAGCCTCTGAATGAGGTCATTAGTGACGACATTGTGGAAGCACAGCAAGAAACAGCAGATTTTCAATTTCGAACGAAGGCGATAGATAAGAAGATTGATGTGAAGGATGTTGTGGATAACACTTTTATCAAAAAAGCATTAAAGGAACATTCCTCAGGAGGTGATCAGTGATGAAAGCAGAGGCTGCGGGCTCGCTGCCCAAAACGAATGCGGAAGCAGTGCGAAAAAAGCCCGGAAGGAAGAAGTATGGCTGGACGAAGGGGCTTTTACTGCCCGCTGTCATCATTGCCATTTGGCAGATTATCGGCGCGCTGGGGGTTGTGTCCGCTATAGTGCTGCCTACACCTGTTACGATTGTCCTGACCTTTAAGGAGCTTATTTTGTCCGGTGAGCTGTTCGGCCATCTGCAAATCAGCATTTATCGGGCGGCGCTTGGTTTTTTGCTTGGCGCGGGACTTGGATTGATGATCGGGATTTTGGCCGGATTCTCCAAACGGACGGAGCTGTATCTTGATCCGTCGCTGCAAATGCTTAGAACCGTACCTCATTTGGCCGTCACGCCGCTGTTTATTTTATGGTTCGGATTTGACGAAGTATCTAAAATTTTGCTGATTGCGCTCGGTGCCTTCTTTCCCGTCTATATCAATACGTTTAACGGTATCCGCGGAGTTGACGCGAAGCTGTTTGAAGTCGCTCGGGTCCTTGAATTTAAATGGCATCAGCAGATATCCAAAGTCATATTGCCGGCAGCCCTGCCCAATATATTGCTCGGCATTCGCTTATCGCTCGGCATTGCATGGCTCGGGCTCGTTGTGGCAGAGCTGATGGGCTCAAGCTCGGGAGTCGGCTATATGATCATGGATGCGAGACAGTTTTCACAAACGAATAAAGTCTTTGCGGGGATTATCATTTTTGCAGTGGTTGGAAAGCTGACGGATTCCTTCGTCAGGCTGCTTGAACGAAAGCTGTTAAAGTGGAGAAACAGCTACGAAGGATAAAAGATATAAAGGGGAGATGAATATGGAAATTCTTTGGTTTATACCGACTCATGGAGACGCGAGATATTTAGGATCTGAAAGTGACGGACGGACTGCGGATCATCTTTACTTTAAACAAGTCGCGCAGGCGGCAGACAGGCTGGGATATACAGGGGTTCTTCTGCCGACGGGAAGATCGTGCGAGGACCCGTGGCTTACAGCGTCGGCACTGGCAGGAGAAACAAAGGACTTAAAGTTTTTAGTCGCGGTAAGACCTGGTTTAATGCAGCCTTCTTTAGCAGCCAGAATGACATCAACCCTAGACCGCATTTCAGACGGCCGGCTGCTGATCAACGTTGTGGCAGGGGGCGATCCGTATGAGCTGGCAGGCGATAGCCTGTTTATCAGCCATGATGAACGCTATGAAGCGACAGACGAATTTTTAACCGTTTGGCGAAGACTTTTGCAGGGAGAAACGGTTTCCTATGAAGGAAAGCATATAAAAGTGGAAAACAGCAATCTGCTTTTCCCGCCGTTGCAAGAGCCGCATCCGCCCATCTATTTCGGTGGTTCGTCACAGGCTGGGATTGAAGCTGCCGCAAAGCATACAGACGTGTACTTGACATGGGGTGAGCCGCCTGAACAAGTAAAAGAAAAGATAGAGAGAGTCAAAAAGCAAGCGGCAAAAGAAGGGAGATCCGTCCGGTTTGGCATTAGGCTGCATGTCATTGCCCGTGAAACTGAACAAGAGGCATGGGAAGCGGCAGAGCGCTTGATCAGCCACTTGGATGATGACACCATTGCCAAAGCGCAGGCAGCTTTGAGCCGTTACGACTCTTCAGGCCAGCAGCGGATGGCCGTCCTTCATCAAGGCGATCGGACGAAGCTTGAAATCAGCCCGAATCTGTGGGCGGGGATCGGTCTGGTCAGAGGAGGGGCAGGAACAGCCCTTGTCGGTGATCCGCAGACTATTGCTGACCGGATAGCGGAGTACCAGGCACTCGGCATAGAATCATTTATATTCTCCGGCTATCCGCATTTAGAAGAAGCGTATTATTTTGCAGAGCTTGTATTTCCGCTTTTGCCGTTTGAAAACGATCGGACGAGAAAGCTTCAGAACAAAAGGGGAGAAGCGGTAGGAAACACTTATTTTGTCAAAGAGAAAAATGCATGAGTTTAATTAAAATACAGCCCCCGAACATGGTATGATATTCAGAAAAAGGGGGCTTTTTTTCTGAAAACATTGAGAAGCGCAGCAGTCATTTGCCTGATAGCTATGCTGACAGCATGCGGACATTCAAAACAGATGGAAATCCAAGCGGCGGACATATCAGATCTTGAAAAAAACAGAATGGATGTTGCAGCTTCACAGGCATTCACTGCTGAAGCCGTTAATATCGGTGAAGGTATTTCCTCAGCTGACATGTACATCGAACATTATCAAAAGGGAAAGTTTGTTGAGAGGCTTGGACCGGTTCGTGCAGATTATTCAGAGAAGAAACCCGATACTATACAATTTGTTTATTTTGAGAATGAAGAGGAAGAAGGTAAGAATAAACATACCACCATTCATTTTGGCATTGTGGATAAACAAGGAAATATAGCGGCTGATTCATCGGTGAAACGTGACGATAGCACAACACAGGAAATGACTCAGAATATTTCATCGCCGGAACCGATTTCTTTCGAAAAGCCTGTTTTGATCGGCAGCAGTATTAGAGGGGCTGACGAGACAATGCATACCTCTGAACATAAAAAAGAGCTCATTAAGCATCAAGATGCGTTACTGTATTATGTGAAATTGCATTATTAGAAACGGGCGGCTTCAGGCCGTCTGTTTTACAAAGCGGTATGCTTGCTTTTTTGAATGGTGCATGATACATTTTAAAACGTAATAATTTCGATTTAAGAGGGAGGCTATGTGACTTGGCTAAAAAATCAAAAGTGTCAAAAGAGTTAAAACGTCAACAGCTTGTTCAACAATACGCTGATATCAGACGTGAGTTGAAGGAAAAAGGAGATTACGAGGCAATCAGCAAGCTGCCAAGAGATTCAGCGCCGGGAAGGCTCCACAATCGCTGCATGGTAACGGGGCGCCCGAGAGGATATATGAGGAAGTTTAAAATGTCCAGAATCGCTTTTAGGGAGCTGGCCCATAAAGGCCAGATTCCCGGTGTGAAAAAAGCAAGCTGGTAAGAAAAAACTCCGGCCGATTACAGTGCGCCGGAGTTTTTTTCGTTCTTCTTGAAAGAGATGACGTAGGAAAGGTGCTGGATGATCATGATGACAAACACAATAATAATAGGAAAAAACGGAATACGCGATTGAAAAAGCGGATAAAAAATGAGAAGAACTGCAGCGGCAGGCAGCGAGAAGTAGACAGCGATATATGAAGCGCGGCATGCTTTTGCCGTCATCATCTGCTCTCTTTCATCCTGCTCTTCAAATTCATCCGGCAGAAGAAGCTGCTTTCTGGCAGGGCGGCTTTTTTTCTGTAAGTACAAATAAACCGCAGTCGCCGCAACAAACAGAACAAAGGGGGTGAGGTTTAATTCAAACACCGTCCTACCGCTCTTTGTGCGGAAAAAAGATGCTATGCCTTCCGAGGCTTCAAAGTATGAAATCAGCGTCCAGCATGCAAGACCAAATAACACCAGTTGAAAAGCTGCTTTTGTTTTCATGCTCATCTTAGTTTTCCTCCTCTAACCAAAAGACATCCTCCATTTTCATGGAGAAGGCTTTGCAGATTTTCAATGCTAACAGCAGTGAGGGAACATAATCGCCTTTTTCAATCGCTGCCACAGTTTGTCTTGTGACGCCGACCGTTTCTCCGAGTTTTTCCTGAGAATAGCCGAAGCGTGCCCTCAGCTCTTTTACTTTATTTTTCATCATGACGTCTGTCCCCTTCACTTTCTTGTTTCATTATATTGTATAGTATACTTAACATTATGCAAATGAAACTTAACAACTTTACAAAACGATAACTTTTTTTCGACAAAATTTTTATATTCCCTTGACGAAAAATAAATAAACATGTAATATAAGAAAAGTCAGAGCGGTACTGTTACTGACATTCACAAATGCGGGTGTAGTTTAGTGGTAAAACCTCAGCCTTCCAAGCTGATGTCGTGAGTTCGATTCTCATCACCCGCTCCATACATACGTTATTAACGCAGTGTTTCGTTTCTCAGATAAACGAAGTATTGCGTTTTTTTATGTAAAAAAGAACACGTTATTCGTGTTCTTTTACGTAAGCCAATGTACTGTATGGGTGCCGCCGTGAATTTGTTCAAACATTTTCGTTAATGATGATAAGAGTTTAACAGCGCTGCTTTTCTCAATGGATGGCGGGAAAAAAATGATTTGCAGCATATTCTTGGTCTCGTTTGAAACGGGATGTTGATTGAAGCTGTTTTTAAAATCGCCAAAAATGCCGTTTTCATCAGAGAAAAGCAGTATGTTTTCTTTTTCTCCCAATGAGATCCGGACAGGCTCATGAAGCTTTCCGGCATCATACATCATAATAGGCAGAGAATATTTTAATGCGAAAAAATCGATTGTGTCATGGGCTGAGTCCTTACTTTCCATGAATTGTTCTTTGGATATCGGGATCAGCATGTCCTCCATTGGGGTTGTTTCTTTCTCAAAAGAAGGGTTAAGCTGTTTAAAGAGTTCCTGCCATTCCTTGACGAAGGGTTCATCGGGTATACCGCCGTCTGCATAGTCGAAAAACAGGGACTCCTGGAATAGACGGAGTCTGCCTTTTAGCATTTGCGGTGAGGAGCCGACTTCGATATTCTCATAAAAGACAGCTGCTGCATGTAAGCCAGCCGCACGTTCAGTAATAACAGAATCAAGTTTGATATTCACTAGCATTCACTCCAGTTACGTGATATCAACCTATTATAAACGCTGTATCGTTTTATCACAAAGAAAGGAGGCTGTGCAAAACATGAACGTTTATCAGCTCAAAGAAGAATTAATTGAATACGCAAAAAGCATTGGCGTGGACAAAATTGGTTTTACGACCGCTGATACTTTTGACAGTTTAAAAGACCGTTTGATTCTTCAAGAATCACTCGGCTATCTCTCCGGCTTTGAAGAGCCGGATATTGAGAAAAGGGTGACGCCGAAGCTTCTGTTGCCGAAAGCGAAATCAATTGTGGCGATTGCTCTCGCATATCCTTCCAGAATGAAGGATGCGCCAAGAAGCACGAGAACTGAGCGCAGGGGCATTTTTTGCAGAGCCTCCTGGGGCAAAGACTATCATGATGTGCTGAGGGAAAAGCTCGATCTGCTGGAGGAATTTCTAAAAAGCAAGCATGAGGATATCAGAACGAAGTCAATGGTTGATACAGGTGAATTGTCTGATCGCGCCGTTGCGGAACGTGCTGGCATCGGATTCAGTGCGAAAAACTGTATGATCACAACGCCAGAGTATGGCTCTTATGTGTATTTGGCGGAAATGATCACAAATATCCCTTTTGAGCCTGATGTGCCGATTGAAGATATGTGCGGGTCCTGCACGAAATGTTTGGACGCCTGTCCGACGGGGGCACTGGTTAATCCGGGACAGCTTAATGCGCAGCGCTGCATCTCTTTTCTGACCCAGACAAAAGGGTTTTTGCCTGATGAATTCCGGACAAAGATCGGAAACCGCCTGTATGGGTGCGATACGTGCCAAACGGTATGTCCTCTCAATAAAGGGAAGGACTTTCATCTCCATCCGGAAATGGAACCTGATCCTGAGATTGCCAAACCGTTATTGAAGCCGCTCTTGACCATCAGCAACCGGGAATTCAAGGAGAAATTCGGACATGTCTCAGGTTCTTGGCGCGGGAAAAAACCGATTCAGCGAAACGCCATTCTTGCCCTTGCGCATTTTAAGGACACTTCCGCACTGCCCGAGTTGACGGATCTGATGCACAAGGACCCGCGTCCTGTCATCAGAGGGACAGCCGCATGGGCGATCGGTAAAATCGGAGATACTGCATACGTGAAAGAGCTTGAAAAAGCGCTTGAAAAAGAGAAGGATGAAGAGGCAAAGCTGGAAATTGAAAAAGGAATTGAGTTGCTAAAAGCTTCAGGCATGACTAAACAAGGCCTGTCCTGACATACGTATAGAGCAGAAGGAAAAAACACTTGAGATCATCCAAGTGTTTTTTCTCTATAAAATAGTATGGCGGGTGGGGTGAGCTTGAAGCACATTTTAGAACAATTGGCGGAGGAGCGGCTGGGCTTTCTGGTTAACGGGCATGCTATGAGACAGGAGTCTCAAGTCGGAGACCTGACAGTCATGGAGCGTAAGAAGAAGCTTCTGGAAAAGCGTAAAGTTGACATTATAAAAGCGAAAGCAAAGGCCGTGATTAATCATGTGCGGGTTGAGGATGACGGAACGACCTGCCTTACGTATACCATCCATTACGAATACGTGTGTAAGGAGCAGGACGACAGCTTGTATATGGAGGAGCATATAGAGGAGCGAATGGCTTTCCTTTATGATCACATTTTGATTAGTGATCAGGAAATTGTGAAAAAGCCGGCTGGATTTCATGAAGGGACCAGTATTATAGACTATTCTGAAGAGGAAAGAGAAGCGTTTGGCAGGGCTTTTCAATACGATCGTCTCGGCGCTGTGCAATACGCCGAGAAATTTTGGAACAAGCGCAATCCTGCTTATAAAAATTTCAGCGATAACTGTACCAATTTTATTTCTCAGTGTCTTCATGCGGGAGGCGCGCCAATGCGCGGCCATCCGAACAGAGGATCAGGCTGGTGGATGAAACAAAGCTCATGGAGCTACAGCTGGACGGTAGCTCATTCGATGAAAATGTTTTTGTCTCATTCAAAGGCCGGACTGCGTGCGGTACGGGTGAAATCAGCGGAAGAGCTGGTGCCGGGCGATGTGATTTGCTATGACTTCGAAGGGGACGGCCGTTTTAATCATACAACGATTGTCGTCGCAAAGGACAAAGGCAACATGCCGCTTGTTAACGCCCAGACCTATGACAGCCGGATGAGGTATTGGTCATATGAGGATTCAACGGCATACACGCCGTCGATACGATATGCTTTTTTTCATATCGTTGATGATACGACAAAAGAGTAATTAATGTTATAATGATGGGCGGATAAGAAAAACAGAGGTGAACATTGTGGCATTACATGTTGTTTTATATCAACCAGAAATTCCCGCTAACACAGGGAATATTGCGCGTACTTGTGCAGCAACCAATACAACGCTCCACCTGATTCGTCCGCTCGGTTTTTCAACGGATGATAAAATGCTGAAGCGTGCTGGACTCGATTATTGGGAGTTTGTTAATGTTGTGTATCATGATTCGTTAGAGGAATTGTTTGAGGCATATGAAAAAGGCCAATTTTTCTTTATTACGAAATTTGGCCAGCAGCCTCATACATCATTTGATTACACTGATCTTGACGAGGATTATTTCTTTGTGTTCGGAAGAGAAACAAGCGGTTTGCCAAAGGATTTAATTCAAAATAATATGGACCGCTGCCTGCGTCTTCCGATGACAGAGCACGTCAGATCGTTAAACCTGTCCAACACTGCCGCGATTCTCGTTTATGAAGCGTTGCGCCAGCAAAATTACCGTGATTTAAAATAGTGAAAAAACCCGCTCATCGCTGATGGGCGGGTTTTTTTGTATCTGTTGAAATGCTCTGTTTCATTTTTGGGCTTAACAACGTAACAGTGTTATGTTACAATGTACCCATCAAAGGAGCTGGACTTATGGAAGAACAATTAATCTCTAAAAAAGAATTACTTGAAAGAACATCGATTTCATACGGTCAGCTGTATCGATGGAAGCGAAAAAATTTAATACCCGAGGAATGGTTTATTCGCAAATCCACTTTCACAGGGCAGGAGACGTTTTTTCCGAGGGAGGATATTTTAAAACGTATCTCAATGATTCAAAAAATGAAGGAAAACTTGTCTCTGGATGAAATGAGAGAAATGCTGTCACCAAAGATGAAGGATGTCAGCATGACCGCTGATGAATTGCTCCGTAAAGGTTTGATCTCAAAGCCTGCACTTGAAATCTATTCAGAAGATGGTAGTAGTCCGGTTTTTTCATCCCGCGACTTGCTGTCGCTGTATGTGCTTGAAGGACTGCTGCAGTCTGGAAATGTCAGCTTGGCAGAAGCAAAAATGGCTGCAGAGGTATTAAAGAAGCATGATTCTGAAAAGATTGAAAAACAGACGGAACTGATTGTGCTGCGCAAGCTCGGTGTTACAACTTGTTTTATAGCGGCTGCTGCGGACAGCATTTTGTTTGAATCGTCCGTCAAGGTTGTGGAACGGGTAGATTTATTAAAAGCTTCAGAGGAATTAAAAACAACATATATGCAGGAGGGCCAACAATGGATGTAGTGGAAAAGCTGGTGATAAACGGTTCAGGAAGTTCAAAGGGAGGAACGTTTCAATCAGTTGAGATTAACGGAAGCGGAACAGTGGCTGGAGACGTGGAGTGTGACACTTTTTCTTTTAATGGAACGGGAAAAGCTGACGGCAGCGTCAAAGCGAAAGCGGTAACCATCAGCGGTTCAGGAAAGATACAAGGAGACGTTGAAGCTGAATCTATTCGGATTAATGGCACTGGTTTTATTCAAGGAGAGGCATCAGCAAAACAATTGAAAATCGCTGGATCATCAACATTTGGCGGGAATGTCAAGGCTGATGAGATTGACATTAGCGGAAAAACCGTCATGGAAGCGGATTGTGAAACGGAAACCTTTCAATCAGAAGGGAAATGCAAAATCAACGGTCTTTTAAATGCAGACCAGGTGACCATTAAGCTTTGTTCCGGGGAAAGCTATGTGCGGGAGATCGGCTGCCGGCATCTTCAAGTGACCTGCAGAAAAGGAATGCTGACATTACTCAGGTTGATGCCGCAGCCTGTTTTAACGGCAGAGCTGATCGAAGGTGACGTGATTGAATTGACAAATACAAAGGCGAAAACCGTGCGCGGAAATAAAGTGAAAATCGGTCCGGATTGCCGAATTGAAACTGTTGAATACAGCGGCGACTATACCTGTGATCCAAGCGCATTGGTAGAAACATGCACGAAGGTGTGAGGAGGATCGTAATGGAGACAACAAAACTGGGAAATTTAAAATTATATGGAGCTGGCCATGCCGCCGGAGGCGCGTATCACAATGTCGTCATCAAAGGTGAAGGTGTGGTCGGTGAAGGGCTGTCTGCTGCGGGCTGCCGCATATTCGGAACAGGCTGCTTTCTCGGGACGGCAGAGACTGAGCGGCTGCGTGTGTTCGGAGAAAGTGAGTTTAAAGGCAATCTGACCGCCGGCAGAATCAATATTTACGGCACAATGAAAGTCAGCGGCTCACTTCAATTTGATCGCTTCAATTTGAAAGGCCTGACAGAGATTTCCGAGAGTATGACTGGAGAATCGTGCGATGTGAAAGGGAAGCTTAGCGTAAAAGGTGATTGTGAAACAGAAATGTTCCATGTCACAGGCTGTGTTGATGTATCGGGGTTATTAAATTCGGGTGACATCAAGATAGGATTGAGCCATGATATAAGCCATGTGCGCGAAATCGGCGGAACAACAATTACTGTGAAAAAACGCACGAGCTTTTTTAACCGGAAGAAAGTGAAACTGATCGCAGACATCATAGAAGGAGATCAGGTTTATTTGGAGAATACCGATGCGGCAGTTGTCAGGGGAAAAGAAGTGATCATCGGGCCGGGATGCAGTATCGGAACAATTGAGTACGAAAACACATATGAATGCGATCCGCATTCACAGATTAAAGAAAAAATAAAACTGTGAAACATTGTTCTGTTATACAAAAAGGGTGCTCTTTCAGGAGCACCCTTTTTTATTCTTTTCCAGGCTTGCTTTCGTATCCTGCAGTAAAAATTGATACTAAAAAAGTGACAATGACACCCATCATGATGATTGTTTTCACCGTCTCTCCCCCTCTTCAATTTTTCCGTGCTGTCCGAGTCTGGATGATTCTGTATTTTTCCTTATTATGAACGGTCGCAGTCTGCCTTGTCAACGATGTATAAGTATCTTTATTTTTAAGAAACCAAAGCATGTATCACGAGATGGCGGCATAGATTGTAACAAAGTACCTTATTTGCATAGTGTATCAAACATGATAGAGGAGGTCCTTATGGATATATTAAAGAAAATTGAACAGTACAGAGAGGAAGAGCAGCGGCTGAAATGGGAAGGAACTTTCGCCGATTATTTGGAGATTATTAAAGAAAATCCGATGGTCGCGCAATCTGCTCATTCTCGAGTTTTTAATATGATAAAAGACAGCGGGATAGAGGAGATTGACGGACGCAAGAAGTACAGTTTTTTTGACCGCGAGCTGTTCGGGCTTGAAGAATCTCTGGAGCGTCTTGTGGAAGAGTATTTTCATCCGGCTGCCAAACGTCTAGATGTCAGAAAGCGGATTCTATTGCTGATGGGACCTGTGAGCGGCGGTAAATCCACGTTGGTCACGATGCTTAAAAAAGGTCTCGAAGCGTACACGCTGACAGATAATGGCGCTGTATATGCGATTAAAGGCTGCCCGATGCACGAGGACCCTCTACATTTAATCCCCCACCATTTACGCGATGACTTTTACAGAGAATACGGTATTAGAATAGAGGGAAGTCTTTCTCCTTTAAATGTCATGAGGCTGGAGGAAGAGTACGGAGGAAGAATTGAGGATGTGAAGGTGGAGCGCATCTTCTTTTCAGAAGATAAGCGTACGGGAATTGGAACCTTCAGTCCATCTGATCCAAAATCTCAGGATATTGCCGATTTGACCGGGAGTATTGATTTCTCGACAATCGCCGAGTATGGTTCGGAATCAGATCCGCGCGCTTACCGGTTTGACGGAGAGCTGAACAAAGCGAACCGCGGGATGATGGAGTTTCAGGAGATGCTGAAATGTGATGAGAAATTTCTCTGGCATTTGCTTTCATTGACACAGGAAGGGAATTTTAAAGCAGGGCGGTTTGCGTTAATTTCTGCTGATGAGCTGATCGTGGCTCACACGAATGAGACGGAGTATCGCTCATTCATTTCTAATAAGAAGAACGAAGCCCTGCACTCGAGAATCATCGTGATGCCGGTTCCTTATAATTTAAAAGTGTCTGAGGAAGAGAGAATTTATGAAAAAATGATCGCAGAGAGCGATGTGGCGGATGTTCATATTGCCCCTCATACTTTGAAGGTCGCTGCGATGTTCTCAATCCTTACCCGGTTAAAAGAGCCAAAGCGGTCGGATATTGATTTGGTCAAGAAAATGAGATTGTATGATGGAGAAAGTGTGGAAGGATATAATTCCGTCGACGTTGAGGATATGAAAAAAGAATATAATGATGAAGGAATGAGCGGCATTGATCCGCGGTACGTGATCAACCGGATTTCTTCAACGATTATCAGAAAAAATATGGAGTCGATTAATTCTCTCGATGTCCTTCGTTCCTTAAAAGAAGGTCTTGATCAGCATCCATCAATTTCAAGCGAGGACAGGGAGCGGTATTTGAATTTTATTTCTGCCGCCCGAAAGGAATATGACGACATTGCGAAAAAGGAAGTCCAAAAAGCGTTTGTGTATTCGTATGAAGAATCAGCAAAAACACTTATGGACAATTACCTCGATAACGTAGAGGCCTATTGCAATAAAAATAAGCTTCGTGATCCTTTGACAGGAGAAGAAATGAACCCTGACGAAAAGCTGATGAGATCCATCGAGGAGCAGATCGGCATTTCGGAAAACGCCAAAAAAGCGTTCCGCGAAGAAATTTTAATCCGCATCTCGGCCTATGCGAGAAAAGGCAAGCGGTTTGATTACAATTCCCATGAAAGGCTGCGTGAAGCAATTCAGAAAAAGCTGTTTGCTGATCTGAAGGATGTCGTTAAAATTACGACTTCAACAAAAACGCCGGATGAGCAGCAGCTGAAAAAGGTAAATGAAGTCGTGGCCCGTTTAATTGATGAGCACGGCTACAACTCGACGAGCGCCAATGAGCTGCTGAAATATGTCGGCAGCCTGCTGAACCGATAAGCAACGTGACCCGTCCGAATAGGGCGGGTTATTTTGTCCCATTTTCTAAATAGTTTGTCAATTAAACGTGCTTTTGTGCATATGATGAATATAAATCTTTTCAAAAGACTTGTTTCATAATCTGGCACAAGCCGGAATACGTATGTATCACGACCACAAATGGTTAAGGAGGGGAATTCATGTCCCAAAATGACAGCGGCCATTTTTTGATTTCTGAGGAAAACTGGTCCCTCCATCGCAAAGGCTTCGATGATCAGCAGCGTCACCAGAAAAAGGTGCAGGAAGCGATCAAAAACAATCTTCCGGACCTCGTAACTGAGGAAAGCATTATTATGTCTAATGGAAAAGATGTAGTGAAGATCCCAATCCGCTCACTTGATGAGTATAAAATCCGTTACAACTATGATAAAAATAAACATGTAGGGCAAGGAGACGGCGACAGCCAGGTTGGTGATGTTGTGGCCCGGGATGGATCAGACAAAAAACAAGGGCCAGGAAAAGGGCAGGGTGCCGGTGATCAGGCAGGCGAGGATTATTATGAAGCGGAAGTTTCATTAATGGATTTAGAAGAAGCGCTTTTTAAAGAATTAGAGCTTCCGAATCTCCAGCAAAAAGAGCGGGATAATATCATTCATACAGATATTGAGTTTAATGATATTCGTAAAACAGGGTTAACCGGTAATATTGATAAGAAAAGAACAATGATGTCAGCCTTTAAACGAAACGCAATGTCAGGAAAGCCGTCGTTCTATCCAATTTATCCGGAGGACCTGAAGTATAAGACGTGGAATGACATCACAAAGCCTGAATCAAAAGCTGTCGTTTTAGCAATGATGGATACAAGCGGCAGTATGGGAGTTTGGGAAAAATACATGGCCAGAAGCTTCTTTTTCTGGATGACCCGTTTTTTGCGGACGAAATACGAGACTGTTGAAATTGAATTTATTGCCCATCATACAGAAGCAAGAGTCGTCTCGGAGGAGGATTTTTTCTCAAAGGGAGAAAGCGGCGGAACCATTTGTTCTTCCGTATATCGGAAGTCGCTTGAGCTTATTGATGAAAAGTACAATCCTGACCGCTATAACATTTACCCGTTTCATTTTTCTGACGGTGACAACCTGACATCTGACAACGCACGCTGTGTGAAACTGGTTAATGATATTATGAAGAAGGCCAATCTATTCTGCTACGGTGAGGTCAATCAGTACAACAGGCATTCAACGTTAATGTCTGCATATAAAAATGTGAAAGATGAGAAATTTAAGTACTATATTTTAAAACAGAAATCTGATGTTTTTCAGGCGCTGAAGAGCTTTTTTAGAAATGAAGAGTCTGGTGTAAGCCATCAACTTTCTTAATGAAAAGCCCATTTCAGGGCTTTTTTTTATTTAATAAAAGTAAGAAAACGCTTGCGAAAAAAATACGGGAGAAAAAGAAATTTTTCCTTTGACAAATCTTCTTTCATTTATTAATATTTTATCTTGTGAACTATTATTGAGGAATGAGGTGAAAAGGAGTTGACTGAATCAGAACGTGCTTTGCTCACTTTTGAACAGCTCTTTGATACGTCTCGGGCGATTTATAAAAAACAGAAGAAGATATTGGAGATTGTTCTTGAGCCTTTTGATATTACAGTCCTTCAATATTTGCTGATGTTTAAAATTCATCAAAGCGGAAGCACCCCGCTAAGCAAGCTGGCAATGTCGCTTGATCTTAAGCCTGCTTCTGTGACGCGGATGACAGATATTCTGTATAAGCGCCAATTGATGAATCGATATGACAGTCCGGATGACCGCCGTATCGTCATGATTCAGTTAACCGAAGAGGGGGAAGAACTGATAGAAAAAGCCGCTGTGCAATATGCAAAAATGGGTGCGGGCTTGTACCAAAAGCTTGATACCTCCCAGCTGCAGTATTTGCGCAAACTTGCCGGAAGCTTAACGAAGCTTGCTGAAGGCTGTTCAGAAAAAAGCGGTAATTAAAAACTTCTCACATATTTTCACCAACTTTCCGCAAAATGATAGAGGATGAAACGAAAGGAGAAAACAAAATGAACAGAGGACGTTTAATTCTGACCAACATTATCGGTTTGATTGTTGTTCTTGCAATTATAGCTGGAGGTGCTTACTACTATTATCAAAGCACTAACTACGTAAAAACAGATGAAGCAAAAGTAGCCGGCGATATGGCTGCTATTACTGCTCCAGCAGCAGGTAAAGTATCTGACTGGGATCTGGACGAAGGAAAAACAGTGAAAAAAGGCGACACAGTTGCAAAAATCAAAGGTGAACAAACTGTTGACGTAAAATCCATTATGGATGGAACAATTGTGAAAAACGAAGTGAAAAACGGACAAACCGTACAAGCTGGTACAACAATCGCACAAACGATTGATATGGACAACCTATACATCACAGCAAATATTAAAGAAACAGATATTGCGGATATTGAAGTAGGAAATAGTGTAGACGTAGTAGTTGATGGAGACCCTGATACAACATTTGACGGTACTGTAGAAGAAATTGGCTATGCGACTAACTCAACTTTTGATATGCTTCCTTCTACAAATTCAAGCGGAAACTACACAAAAGTAACACAAAAAATTCCTGTGAAAATTTCAATCAAAAACCCATCTGATAAGGTGCTTCCTGGAATGAATGCATCTGTTAAAATTTCTGAGTAAAACAGATCAGTCATCAAACCATGAAAGGAGGTTGTCTTAGATGGCTACAGGCAAAGAAAAAAATGCAAAAAACCCTATGTCATTGCTGATTGTGCTAATGGCGGGTTTATTTTTGGCAATCCTAAACCAAACACTGCTTAATGTTGCAATGCCGCACTTAATGACTGAATTTGGCGTAAGTGCAACGACGATTCAGTGGCTGACAACAGGTTACATGCTTGTTAACGGTGTATTGATTCCGTTATCTGCCTTCCTGATTACACGGTTTGGCCAACGGAGTCTCTTTCTCGTCGCGATGTTTTGTTTTACGCTCGGTACGTTAGTCTGCGGTATCGCACCTAACTTCTCTACAATGCTGATCGGCCGTTTGATTCAGGCCGTGGGCGGAGGTATCTTGCAGCCGCTCGTTATGACAACCATTCTGTTAATTTTCCCGCCTGAAAGCAGGGGGAAAGGAATGGGGATTTTCGGGCTAGCGATGATGTTTGCTCCAGCGGTCGGCCCGACTCTTTCCGGGTGGATTATTGAGCATTATACATGGCGCATTATGTTTTACGGACTTGTGCCGATCGGAGCAATTGTTATCATTGTGGCTTTCTTCATCTTTAAAAATATGGTGGAGCCGCAAAAAATCAAACTCGATACTCTTGGCGCAATCCTCTCGATTGTCGGATTCGCCTCCTTATTATACGGAGTCAGTGAAGCCGGATCTGACGGCTGGACCGACCCGATTGTATTGTCTACAGTTATTATCGGAGCCATTGCAATTGTTGCTTTTGTTGTTCAGCAATTGCGCCATGATGATCCGATGCTTGATTTCAGAGTGTTTAAATATGACATTTTCTCACTCTCAAGTGTCATTAATATCATTATTACAGTGGCACTTTACACTGGTATGTTTCTTTTACCGATCTATCTGCAAAACCTGGTCGGCTTTACGGCACTTCAATCCGGTCTGCTTCTGCTTCCGGGTGCGATCGTCATGCTGATTATGTCACCGATCTCAGGTATTTTGTTCGATAAATTCGGACCGAGACCGCTTGCGATTATCGGGCTTCTCGTGACAGTGGTAACAACTTATCAATACACGCAATTGACAATTGATACACCATATACGCACATCATGCTGATCTATTCAATTCGCGCATTTGGTATGTCTCTCTTAATGATGCCAGTCATGACAGCTGGGATGAACCAGCTTCCTGCCCGACTGAACAGCCACGGAACGGCGATGAGCAACACGCTTCGCCAAATCAGCGGATCAATCGGTACAAGTTTAATTACGACGATTTATACAAACCGGACGACATTCCATTATTCGCAAATTGCAGATAAAACGAGCACGGCGGACCCGAACTTCCTCCATGCGTTCCAAAATGCAGTTTCCAATTTAATGGTGAATATGAATGTGTCTTATGATACAGCGAAAACGTATGTGTACTCACATATTTATAAACACGCGTCACTCGATTCCAATGTCATGGGGATAAATGATGCCTTTATGTGGGCAACCTTATTCTGTGTAGCAGGTTTGATTTTAAGTATCTTCCTGCGTGACGTTAGAAAAGATAAATTGCGTAAGAAGAAAAAAGAGGAGCTTTCATTACTTCCTGCTCCAAAAGAAGCTAAGGAATCTTAATCTGTACAGGGAGGTTTCCTGAATGAAAATTTATGTAGTGTATGATAGTGAAGGCGAACATACTAAAGTGCTTGCAGAAGCAATTGCTGAAGGCGCGAGAGAAAACGACGCGGCTGAAGTGTTCATCGACCATGTAGATCAGGCGGATATCCGCAAGCTTAAAGATATGGATGCGATTATTTGGGGATGCCCAGGGCATTTCGGAACAATCAGCTCTGGTCTAAAAGCTTGGATCGACAGACTTGGCTACTTGTGGGCTGAAGGCGAGCTGATCAACAAAGTCGGTGCTGTTTTCTGCACAACGGCAACAACACACGGCGGCTTGGAAATGACAATGCACAATTTAATCACGCCGATGTTCCACCAAGGCATGATCGTTGTCGGACTGCCTGGCAACGTGCCTGAAAACGCACTTTATGGCTCTTATTACGGAGCAGGTGTCACTTGTCCGGTAGACAGTGATGAGTTAATGTCTGAGGAAGGTATTCAGCTTGGACGCGCGTTGGGAAGACGTGTCAGCCAAGTCACAGGAAACCTAACAGCAGGACAGTAAGGAGAGGTTGAAATGGCCATTATTATAGCAATTATTGCTGCTGTCATTGTCATTGCGGCCCTTATTACATTTAATGTCCGCAGCGCCTCACCTGGACCTGAGAAGCAAGAAGCAACCGATAGAATCGCACCTCCAGAAGAGGAAAAAAACGAAGCGCAATACCCTGCTGAAGCAAGGGCTGCCGAGCATACGCCATCCGTTGTCAAAAATGATTCTCCAAAAGAGAAACGTAACACAATGGGTGATGATATTTACAGGCAGGCGCTGCAAAAGTTTAAGCATTCTGATGAAGTTCAGGCAGAAGAAGAGGTCACTGAGGAAAGTGACAAAATGCAGGACCGCAGCTATCGTGATGCGCTGCTCTCTATGAAAAACAAGAAAAAATAATGAAAAAGGCAAATCCGTTTACTCATGGCGGGTTTGCCTTTTTTGCTGTTTACATCAATTATGTTTTTTATCAAATAAATCCATGGAATATGTTGTATTTCATTTTGATCTAGTGTACTATGTTACTCATACACCGAGGATTCTTCCGGGAGGTAAAGACATGGATTCTTTTTTAGGTTTATTAAAGAAAGATATCAAGCTTTCAAGAATGTGGCTGCTAGTATGGATATGCGGAATCACTTTTTTATTGGGAACAGGCCATATTATAGCTTCTCGCACGAAAGAACCTCTAGTTGTTTTTGGGTTTTTTGCTGCAGTGGCTTTTTTTCTGCTTTTCTTATCTCCTGTTTTTGTGTTTTATCATCTTCGAAGGGAAGGGAAATCACAGCTTTGGCTGTACAATCCAAATGGCGGCTTCTGGCTGTTTTCTTCTAAATTGGCAGTATCTTTGCTCTATCAATTCGTGATTCAATTGGCATTAACAGCCTATGGGATTTGGATGTATCATATGCTCTCTGTAAAAAATCTGCTAGAGCATCAAGTTGATATAACGAGTACAGCTGCTTTGCTGAATTTGTATGGGCTTATTTCTTCGTTAGATATGTCAGTAACAGTCATCGTGTTTTGGACTGTTTTTCGCTCTCTCAGGAATTGGCGCGGAATGCGGTGGGCTGCGATGGTTCTGTTGGTTGCAGTGTGGTTCTTCTTCGATGAATACATCATAAGCCCCTTGGTTGAATCTCAAAAGCATTTCTGGCCGGCAACAGTCTATTGCAATTTTGATTTCCACTTCCATAACGTTTGGAAATTGGAATTAAAACCTATCCATCTGTCTGTGCTAGGGCTTCCTATTACCTTAGTCATCACGTTCTTGCTGCTCATCATGGCTTCAAAACTGCTTGATCGTAAAGTAGAGGTGTAAATATGGATAATCAATTCCAATCCTCGAAACCGATTTATCTGCAGATTGCTGATCAGATCTTTTATAGGCTGGTCAGGAAGGAGCTGCTCCCAGGAGACAAGCTTCCTTCAGTAAGAGAAATGGCGATTCAAACTAAAGTAAATCCCAATACAATTCAAAGAACTTACAGTGAAATGGAAAGGCTGGGTATTGTGGAGACAAGAAGAGGTCAAGGGACGTTTATTGCGGAAAAAGCTGAAATCGTAGACGAGTTGAAAGAAAGGCTGACACGAGAAGTCCTGGAAGGCTTTGTCAAGCAAATGAAAGAGCTGGGGCTCACGAAAGAGGAAATGTTAGAAGGGATTAAAACATTCACAGAGGGAGGCTAAAATGGAAATCAAGCTAGAAAACGTATCAAAAAAATACGGCCGCCATACGGCCGTCAATGATGTGTCATTTACCCTATCATCCGGACGGATTTATGGTCTGATCGGACCGAACGGCAGCGGCAAGTCAACGACCCTGAAAATGATGGCTGGCCTTTTGTTTCCGACTTCAGGCTTTGTGAAAGTAGATGGAAAACAGGCTGCGAGAGATATGGTGCGTCAAACGGCTTATCTTACTGAGCTTGATATGTTTTATCCGGATTTCACTGTAAAAGATATGGTGAATTTTTATCAGTCGCAATTTCCTGATTTTCAAACAGTACAGGCTTATAGGCTATTGAATGAAATGCAGCTGGATCCGGAAAAAAAGATCAAAAAGCTATCAAAAGGAAATCGGGGCAGGCTGAAAATTGTTCTTGCTTTAGCGAGACGGGCAGACGTCATTTTGCTTGATGAACCTTTTTCCGGGCTTGATCCGATGGTCAGGGATTCCATCGTAAACAGCCTTGTGTCGTACATTGATTTTGAGCAGCAGATTGTCGTGATCGCGACGCATGAAATTGATGAAATTGAGACGTTGTTAGACGAAGTCATCATACTCGCAAATGGAGAAAAAGTGGCGCAGCGTGAAGTAGAAGATATTCGTGAACAGGAAGGCATGTCTGTTTTGCAGTGGTTTAAATCCAAAATGGAAGTTTGCTAGAAAGAGGAGGAATATGATGAAAACAGTGTTGGAATTGAGAAATGTGACAAAAAACATCAGAGGCCGAACGATCATTGATGATCTCAGTTTTACGATTCGTGAAGGTGAAGTATTCGGTTTTTTGGGACCAAATGGAGCTGGGAAAACGACAACCATCCGGATGATGGTAGGCTTAATGAAGCTGTCGAAAGGTGATGTCCTCATTTGCGGTCAATCCATTACGAAAGAATATGCCAAGGCGATTAAGCATATTGGAGCGATCGTAGAGAATCCAGAGCTGTATAAATTTTTGAGCGGATATAAAAATCTCCAGCAATACGCAAGGATGGTCAAGGGTGTCACGAAGGAAAAAATTGATGAAGTTGTTGAGCTGGTTGGTTTAACAGACAGAATCCACGACAAGGTGAAAACATATTCTCTAGGAATGAGACAGCGTCTTGGCTTGGCACAATGCCTTCTGCATGATCCGAAAGTGCTGATCTTGGATGAACCGACAAATGGCCTTGATCCGGCGGGAATCAGGGAAATCAGAGATCATTTAAAGAAGCTGACCCGAGAAAGAGGAATGGCTGTCATCGTTTCAAGCCACCTGCTGTCAGAGATGGAACTGATGTGTGATCGCATTGCGATTCTGCAAAAAGGAAAGCTGATCGATATTCAAAATGTAAAAGATGAAAGCATTGATGAGAACGATACATATTTCTTCCAGGTTGAGCATCCGAATGAAGCAGCTTCCGTGCTAAAACAGTACGATTTAGTGAGTAAGACAAATGGTGTAGAAGTCAAACTGGCTAAAGACGAAGTCCCTGCGGTTATTGAATTGCTGGTGATGCAGCAAATCCGCATTTACGAGGTCAAGATTATAACAAAATCATTAGAGGACCGTTTCTTAGAAATGACAGGTGAAACAAAAGAGGAGGTTCAGCATGCTTAATTTGATTTATAATGAGTGGATCAAAATTTTCAGCCGTGCCGGAACATGGGTGATGATCGGAATTCTTGGGCTAACAATGGTTGGATTTGCATTTTTGGCGAATCATTTTTCTGCTGGTGAAGCAAATTCCCATTGGAAACAAGAACTTCAAGCAGAAAACGCCGAATTAAAGAAAGAAATCAAAGAAGACCCTTCACTCAAAGATGGATATAAAGAAACAATCACACTCAACGACTATCGCATCGAGCATAATATCCCTAGTGACACGGGCTATACGGTATGGTCTTATGTAACGGATTCAGCAAACTTTACCATCCTTACAGGTCTGTTTACTATTATCATCGCAGCCGGAATTGTCGCTAACGAATTTAATTGGGGAACGATTAAGCTATTAATGATTCGGCCGCTCAGCCGTTTTCAAATTTTGATGTCCAAATATATTACAGTACTCCTATTTGGGTTCCTATTGCTGTTGATTTTATTTATCGGTTCTACTTTATTAGGGGTGATTTTCTTCGGGACGGGTGGTGAAACCGCCGCAAATATTCATTTAATCTATAAGGATGGCCATGTCATTGAGCAAAACATGATGAGTCATTTGGCCACAACGTATCTTTCTGAATCCGTCTCGGCCTTAATGGTGGCGACGATGGCGTTTATGCTGTCTGCAGTATTCAGAAACAGCTCTCTTGCAGT
>Ga0153917_1000423_pt1 | contig 28689 bp, 24 predicted proteins | sample TSFL001MetaG_FD_104695 | JGI IMG/M metagenome (GOLD analysis project Ga0153917, IMG submission 104695) | Attine ant fungus gardens microbial communities from Florida, USA - TSFL001 MetaG | ecosystem: Host-associated > Fungi > Mycelium > Unclassified | place: USA: Florida, Paynes Creek Historic... | reverse complement strand
TCTCGTCGAACGGGTTCATCGACATCTTCACATTGGCAAGCTCGACACCCGAGCCATCAGACTTCACACGGATCTTTACGTTGTAGTCAACAACACGCTTGACTGGGACCAGGATCTTCATGGTGCAATTCCTCCTCGGTTCGTTACATGCGGCCGCGCAGGGCTTCCGGGTCGTAGGGCGATTCCGCGATCACGCGGGCCTTGCGCCGCTCGCCGAGGATCGGCACTTCCAGCTCCGTTCCGGGCGTCCCGAGTTCGACCGGCAGCAGCGCGAAGGCGATGTCGTGGCCGACCGTATAGGCATAGCTGCCTGATGTGATGCGCCCGACGAGCTTGCCCTCGTGATAGACACCCTCATGGATCAGCGAGCTTGCATCCTCCGTGTCGATGGCGATCGTCACCGAGCGCTGCTTCACGCCTTCCTGCTGCTGGCGCACCAGCGCCGCCTTGCCGATGAAATCGCCCTTGTCGAGACGAATGAAGCGGTCAAGGCTGCTTTCCCAGGCCGTCAGCTCAGGGTTCATGTCACGATACATAGCGCGGTAGGACTTTTCGAGGCGCAGCGATTCCAGCGCGTGATAGCCGACAAGGCGCAGGCCGTGCGGCTCGCCCGCCGCGAGGATCGCCTGCAGAAGCTGTCGCTGGTAGGGCAGCGGATGGTAGAGCTCCCAGCCGAGTTCACCTTCATAGTTGACGCGCAGCATGCGCACGTCGGTGGCAAGGCCGACCGTGCCGGACTTCACGCCGAACCACGGGAAGGCCTCGTTGGAGAGGTCCATCTCGGTGAGGCCCTGCAGCACCTCGCGGGCCTTGGGGCCGACAACGGTGAAGCAGCCGCGCTCGTTGGTGACGTTACGAAGCTGTACGCTGCCATCCTTCGGCAGCAGCTTCGACAGGTCGTCGAAATTCCAGCGCTCGGCACGCGGCGTCGAGATCAGGTAGAAGCTGCCATCTTCGAGGCGAGCCACCACATATTCTGCCTGCACGCCGCCGTTCTTCGTCAGGTGATGGCTGAGATTGACGCGGCCGGCCTTCGGCAGGCGGTTGGCGAGAATGCCATCGAGCCAAGCTTCGGCACCGGGGCCGGAAACCTCGTACTTGGTCATCGGCGTCATCTCGACGAGGCCGACGGCATTGCGCACCGCCTTCACCTCCTCGGCGACGTAATGGCCCTTCTGCGTCCAGCGCCAGCTATACTGGTCCCTGGCCTCGACACCATCAGGCGCGAACCAGTTCGGCACTTCCCAGCCGTTGAGGACGCCCCAGACGGCGCCGCGCTGCGACAGGATATCGTAGGACGGGGCGGTCTTCTGCGGGCGGGCGGCGGGCATGTCCTGGCCGGGGAAATGCAGCTCGGCATGGGTGCCCCAGCTTTCGCGCACCTTCTGGCGCGTCCATTCCTTGTTGGCGTAGTCGCCGAAGCGGCGCGGGTCGAGCTCGGACGTATCGAGGCTGTTGGCGCCCTCGACGATGCGCTCGGAGAGATAGTAACCGATGGCGCCGCCCCACAGGATGCCGCCGGGCACGCCCTCGGCGATCCAGACATTCTCCAGTCCCCAGGCGGGGCCGACCAGCGGCAGCTCGTCGGCGGTCATCTGGAAGGGACCACGGACATTGGCCTTGATGCCGACGCGGCCGAGCGCCGGAACCATTTCCATCGCCGCTTCCCAGTTCCAGGCCACCGCGTCGAAGTCCTCCTCGACGAGGTCGGCGCCGAACCATTCCGGCACGCCGTTCTCGGCGAAGAGCTTCAGGTGCTCGGTCTTCTCGTAGGGGCCGAACATCAGCCCGTCGCCCTCTTCGCGAAGATAGCCTTCGAAGCCCTCGTCGCGCAGGATCGGCATTTCAGGCAGGCCCTGGCGCTTGCGCTCGATGATCTCGGGAACGGCGTCGGTGATCCAGTACTGGTGCAGGATCGGGATGGCCGGGATTTCGAGACCGAGCATCGCGCCCGTCTGGCGGGCATAGTTGCCGGTTGCCGAGATGATGTGCTCGCAGATGATCTCGCCATTGTTGGTGATGATCTTCCATTCACCGCCGGCAAGGCGCTCGAAGCCCTTCACCTCGGTGTTGAGGTAGATCTTCGCGCCGCGGTCGCGGGCGCCCTTGGCCATGGCCTGCGTGACGTCGGCCGGGGCGATATGGCCGTCATCGGGATGGTAAAGCGCGGCCAGCATGTCCTTGTTGTTTTCAAGCAGCGGCCAGAGCTCGCGCGCTTCCTTCGGTGTCACCAGTTCGGCGCGGATACCCTGCACGGCGGCGACGCTCATGTAGCTCTTGTATTCATCGAGCCGGTCGCGCGTGTTGGCGATGCGCAGCTGCCCGCATTTGTGCCAGCCGACATGCTGGCCGGTCTCGGCCTCAAGACCCTCGTAGATCTCGATGGTCTTGGCGATCATGCGGCCGATATTGATGCTGCGGGCATAGGACGGGATGAGGCCGGCGGCGTGCCAGGTGGAGCCAGCGGTGAGCTGCGTGCGCTCCAGAAGCGCGACATCCGTCCAGCCGCGCTTGGTGAGACCGTAGAGAATGGCGGCGCCGACGCAACCGCCGCCGATGACGACGGCGCGAGCATGAGTTTGCATGGAGAGGTTCCCTCGAATTGGTTTTCACCAACCTACAAACGCCCCTTCGCACTGTAATCTTGCTAAAAATTGCCAGGGGGCATAACCTCAGATTATGCACAGACTCCGCTCCCTCGTCCCGTCCGCCAACTACCTCTTCTGCTTCGAGGCCGCCGCCCGCAGGCGCAGCTTCACCGCCGCCGCGCAGGAGCTGAATGTCAGCCAGCCGGCCGTCAGCAAGACGATCCGCCTGCTGGAGGAAGCGACCGGCCTGAAGCTCTTCCGACGCGATCACACGCGGCTGGAACTGACGGCGGAGGGCCAGCGGCTCTACAAGGAAACGCAGGAGGCCTTCGACCATCTGCACATGGTCATTTCCTCGCTGCAGCAGAAGCATTCCAACGATGTGGTGCGCGTTTCCTTCTCCGCTTCCTTCGTGCAGCTCTGGCTGCTGCCACGACTGAAGGACTTCAAGGCCAAGCACCCGGACGTATCGCTGCGCATCGAGGAAAGCAGCCGCGACGACCAGGACCTGGTGGAGGAGGACATCGATCTTTCCGCCCGCCTTGGCAACGGCAAGTGGCCGGGCATCCATTCCTGGCGCTTCGTGACGGAAGAGGTGCTGCCGGTGTGCAGCCCGGATTACCTGAAGGAGCACGCACCGATCCGCGAGCCTGCCGACCTCCTCCAGCATACGCTGTTGAATTTCGAGGAGCGGCATCGCACCCGCCTCGCCTGGCGCGAATGGCTGGAACGGCACGCGGTTCCCGTGGCGCGGCTGAAGCAGGATTTCGTTTTCACCGACGCGCTCGGTTCCATCGAGGCGGCGGTGCTCGGTCAGGGCATCGCGCTCGGCTGGAAGCATCTGGTGCGCGATCACATAGAGGCCGGGCGGCTGGTCTTCCCGCTGAGAGAATCCTACCGTTCCGGACACGCGATCCACATCGTCATGCCTGCCCAGCGCCCGCCGAAGCGCGGAACGGAACTCTTCCGCGACTGGCTGATCGAGCAGGATGCCGACGCGGACGTGCCGGTCTGAACTTCAGGCCTTGCGATCCTTCGGCTGGCCGAACACGTAGTCCGTCACCTTCGGCAGGAACGTGTCGGAGCGATAGCTCCGTGGCTTCTCGCCGACCGCGCTGCCGGTGTTGAGGATGCCCGCCTGATAGTCGTCGGCAAAGAGGCTGTAGGGATAGGGTGCCTCGATGGCACTGGCCGCATCGAGCGCGGCGCGCTGGCCGGCGGTCAGGTCGAAATCGAGCGCGGCGAGATTGTCGTCAAGCTGCTCGAGGCGGCTTGCACCGACGATGGCGGCGGCGACACCCGCACGGTTCACCACCCAGTTGAGCGCCACCTGCGCCATACTGCGCCCCGCCTCTGTAGCCACCGCCTCCAGAGCCGCGACGATGCGCACATTACGCTCGGTGAAGAGGCCGAGGCCGCTGCCGGAGGAGTCTAGCGCAAGCCGCCCCTCCTTCGCGCCAGAGCGGTATTTCCCCGAAAGCAGGCCCATGGCGAGCGGGCTCCAGGCGGTGATGCCGAGGCCGAGCGTTTCGGCCAAGGGCACGAATTCATGTTCAATGCTGCGTTCCACCAGCGAATAGGGAAGCTGCAGGCTGATGGGTTGGGAGAGCGCATGGGCCTCCGCCCAGGTCTGTGCCCGCGCCGCATACCAACCGGGTACGTCGGAGAGGCCCGCATGGCGGATCTTGCCCGCCCGCACGAGATCGTCGAGCGTGCGCATCACCTCCTCCACCGGGGTCATGCGGTCCCAGGTGTGCAGCAGATAGAGGTCGATATAGTCCGTCTTCAGCCGCTTCAGCGAGGCATCGACGGCGCGCATGATGTTCTTGCGCCCGTTGCCGCCGGCATTCGGGTTGCCGGGCGCAAGGTTGTTGGAAAACTTGGTGGCGATGACGACATGGTCGCGCAGGCCCGCCTCGGCGACGAAGCCGCCGACAAGGCTCTCGCTCATGCCGCCCGCATAGGAATCGGCCGTATCGATGAAATTGCCGCCGGCTTCGACATAGCGGTTGAAGATGGCGCGGGCGCTCGCCTCGTCGCTGCCCCAGGAGCCGCCGATGCCGCGGATACCGGCATTGCCGAAGGTCATGGTGCCGAGCGCGAGGCGGCTGACCCGCAATCCGGAGCGGCCGAGGAGATAATAATGGTCGAGCGACATTGTCGGTCCTATCGTCTTACGTGGAGCTACATGCTGCCCATATAGGGGCGGCGCGCCGTGCTCTGCTGCACATAATTGATCATGGTGATGAAGTCGAAGACCGGCCGGCCGGTCGCCGCCTGGACCGCATGGGCATAGGGCGGCAGGTCGCTGCATTCGAGCAGGATCGACCGCACATCGGGATTCTCCTCGACGAGCCGCCGGGCGACCTCAGTCACCTCGCGCTCGATGGCTGCCGAATCCAGCGTGCCGCGCTCTTCGAGGATCGCCTCGCGGAACTCCGTCTGCTCCTCCATGCCGGCAATGGCGAGCGGCACATGATCCCCGACATTGCAGGCGGAAAAATGCCGCCGGGTCAGCCGGGAGGCATTGGCGGTGATGACGCCGACGCGCCCGCCGCAGAGCGCATGCATGAAGGGAATCTGCATCAGGCTCGAGAGGAAGACGGGAATGTCGACGGCCGCCGCCACCTCTTCCTGGAAATAGGCCATGAAGCCACAGGCCCCGGTGATCGCCTTGACGCCGCGGTTCTGCAATTCGACCGCCGCCTCCACGAAGACCTCCTTGAGGGCCGGATCGCGCTGGTTCAGCAGCCGGTCGATCGAGGCGCCGCGCACCTCCTGGAACCGCACCGGATAATCATAGGTGGTCGCATTGCCGACATTTCCCGGCACGCAGGGATAGGCCGCGTCGAGGATGAGGATGCCGATCTGCTCGCCGTACCACGACTGCGTCCGCCGCGTGACCGTGTAGACAGTCATCGTTGGTGTCTCCAGATAATCATGTCAGGGAGGACGGGGGAGCCGCGCTCCCCCGTTTTATGACCTACTCGACGAGGCGCGGCGCGCCGGTCTCGGCGGCGGTGCCGTCGAGGCCGTAGGACTTGAGGATGGTGACGATCGTGCCGTCCGCATGCATGTCGGTGATCGCGGCGTCGAGGGCGACACCGAATTCCTTGGCGCTCAGCGCATAGGGGAAGGCCGCCTGCGCGGCTTCCTTGGTCGCCTTCACGCGGTCGTCCGGCGCGGCGACATTGACCTTGACGTCACCCAGCGCGCCCTTCTGCGCCGCGACGACGCCGGTCGAATAGCCGTCCACCGCCACATCGATGCGGCCGGATGACAGGTCCTGCTGCATGTTGACCGAGTTCGGGTAGAGCTTCAGCGAGCCGCCCAGCATGGCCTTGAGGTCGGCGACCCAGAGATAGCCCTGCACCGTGCCGACCTGCTTGCCTTCGAGGTCGGAGACGTTCTTGAAGCCTTCCTTGGAATAGATGCCCATCTGGTCGGTATAGAGCGGGGCGGAAAGGCTCATGACCTTGGCGCGCTCGGCCGTGCGGTACCAGTCGCCGGTGGTGATGTCGGCCTGACCGGAGAGCACGTACTGGATGGCCGCGGCCGGATCGACCGCGATGGCCTTGACCTTCAGGCATTCGCGCTTGGCAAACTCGGCGGCGATATCGCCGTCGATGCCCTTCATGTTACCGCTATCGTCGACGAAGGAATGGGGAACGAAGGTGGTGACGGCGACCGTCAGCGTGCCGGCCTCGATGGTGGAGAACTGGTGCTTCGGCGTGCAATCCTCGGCAGAGGCGATCCCGGCCGAAAGGGCCAGGCCGGCGATGCCGGCAAGAAGGAACTGCGTGGTGGTCGTGATTTTTGGCATGCAGGTGTCCTTTCAGCTTGGTTTCAACGTTGCGCGTAGAGGCCGGCGCGCCTTTCGACGTGATTGACGAGAAGTGCGGCGGGAATGGAAATGGCGGCATAGAGCACGCCCGCGGCGAGAAGCGCCGGGAAGTAGCGGAAGGTGGTCGAGCCGATCTCGTAGGCCCGGCTCACCAGTTCCGGCAGTGCGATGGTGAAGCAGAGCGACGTGCCCTGGAAGATCAGGATCGAGAAGCCGAGCAGCGCCGGCAGCGCGACCCGAAGGCCCTGCGGCAGCAGCACGTAACGCAGCTCATCGAACCGGTTGAGGCCGAGCGCCTCGGCCGCCTCCCGCTGGCCATGGGCGACGGATTGCAAGCTGGCGCGGATGATCTCGCTGGTATAGGCACCGGTATTCCAGGCAAGCGCGATCACCGCGGCCGAGAAAGAGCCGAGTGTGAGCCCCGTCGTCGGCAGGCCGAAATAGATGAACTGCAGCAGCACCAGCGCCGGCGCGCCGCGGCCGACCTCGACGAAGAAGAGGCTGAGCCCCTTCAGGAAGCGGCTCTTTGCCAGCACCCCGAGCGCCAGCACGAGGCCGAAGGGAATGCCGATCGCGAGGCTGAGCGCCGTCACCTGGAGGCTGATGGAAAGGCCGCCCAGAAGGTCCGGCAGCCAGGCGGCGATTTCGTCTTGGGTCGGAAACATCAGCGTGCCACCTTTGCCCGGAGATAACCATCGGCAACGCGCGAGAGCCAGGCGATGGGCAGGCTCAGCAGCACGTAGAACAGGCCGACCAGCGCGAAGACCTCAAGGCCGCGGAAGGTGAGCTGCGAAAGCTGGTTGCCCTGATAGGCAAGCTCGGCCACGCCGATGGTCGAGGCGACCGCGGTCTCCTTCATGAGGCCGATGAGATAGCTTGCGGCCGACGGCAGCGCGACGCGGAAGGCCTGCGGCGCGACGATGTCGCGGAAGGTCGACCAGCGGCCGAGATCGAGCGCGGCGGAGGCTTCCCACTGACCGTGATGGATGGAGGCGACCGCGCCACGGTAGATTTCCGCCATGTTCGCCGCCGCGATCAGCCCGAGGCCCATCAGCGCGGCATTGAAGGGATTGATCGGCATGACGCTCATGCCGAGACCGAAGAAGATGATGAAGAGCCAGAGGATCGGCGGGATGGCGCGCACGATCTGGATGACGGTCATGGCGAGGAAGCGGGCCGGCCAGAGCCGGCTCTGCCGCGCGGCGAGCAGGGGAACGCCGAGCACGGCGCCGATGAGGAACGCCCCACCGGTGAGCGCGACGGTCCAGACGAGGCCCCGCAGCAGCGGCACGAAGTCCGCCGCGTTCATCGGTCGTGCACCGCGCGCAGGAAGCGCTTCGTGCGCTCCTCCCGCGGATTGCGCATGACGTCCTTGGACGACCCCTTCTCGATGATGTTGCCGTCGGCCATGATCATGACCGTGTCGGAGACATTCTCGGCAAAGCCCATCTCGTGGGTGACGACGATCATCGTCATGCCGCTTTCGGCAAGCTCCCGCATGACGGCGAGGACTTCGAGGCCGAGTTCCGGGTCGAGCGCCGAGGTCGGTTCGTCGAACAGCATGATCTCCGGATCGAGGGCGAGCGCACGGGCAATCGCGATGCGCTGCTGCTGGCCGCCGGAACACCGCACGGGAAACTGCCCTGCCTTGTCGGCAAGGCCGACGCGCTTGAGGAGCTGCATGGAGCGCTCGTCGGCCTCCGCCCGGCTGCGGCCGAGCGTTCGCTCCTGCGCGAGGCTGACATTGCGCAGCACCGACATGTGCGGGAAGAGGTTGAAGGACTGGAACACCATGCCGACGCGGCGGCGAAGGCCCGACAGTTCCGGCCGCCCCACCGGGCGCGCAGCGTCGATCGTCATGGAGCCGATGGAGATCGTGCCGCCGTCCGGCGGCTCGAGATAGTTGATGCAGCGCAGGAGCGTGCTCTTGCCCGAGCCGCTCGGCCCGATGATGGCGAGCACTTCGCCGGAGCGCACCTCCAGATCGATGCCGTCGAGAACCGTATGGCTGCCGTAATGCTTGCTGAGGGATTTGAGGCGAATGAGCACGTTGTCGGAGGCTGGCATCATTTCAGGTTATGCCCCGCTCCGTCCGCAACGCGGCCGACCTTCGCTTCGAAGATAAAGGATGGCTTCAAGCAGACCATCATGTCCCCCCATAAAGCGGCCTCCGCGCGCCAGCCTGACGGGCTGGTCGCCTCCGAACCGCTCTTTCGTGCAAATGGCCGCCGGATGATCCGTTTCGGCCGTGTTCCCTTGTTATTTCAACGGATGTTAACACTCTGACACATGCTGAGCAGGCAGAAAAAATTGCACACCCGCCAAACCTGAAGTTATGCCGTTGATCATGGGGAATGGCGCCGGCAAAGCACGGCGTCAGGCGGCGGATTGCCGGAAGCCTCTGCCTCCGGCACCGCGAATGGCAGGTCTCAGTTGATCGAGACGAAATTGCCGCCCTTGTCGAACCAGCAATTGAAGAAAGCCGTGCCCTTGCCGTCGGGATAATTGCCCTGCACGACATAGCCCCGGCCGCTCATGAAGGGCCGGTTCGTCGTGATGCGCGATGGCCGGACGCGGAACTGCGCGGAGACTTCGCCGCGGCAATAGGCCGGCATCATACCGAGCGCGACACCATCGGAGCGCCGGCGTGGCCGGCTTTCCCCATAGCCGCCGCCGTCCTCGTCCTGCATCTGCGCGGCGCGGTCGCCCTTGACGCGGCACACGCCGTTCGCCCCGCCCGGCCCCGTATAGGAGACATCGGGGCTGCCGTCGCGATTGACGGAGACGGAAATGGTCAGCCGGCCGAGGCGGGCCTCGTAGTAATTGTTGTTGAAGCGCTTCAGCCGGGCCTCCCGGCCGTTGATGAAGACCGGCCCGCCTTCATCGGCATGCACGCTCACCCGGCCCGGACACGCGGCGTTGAAGAAAGGAACCTTTGCCTCCGCGGCAGAGGCGAACAACGCTCCCGCGGCCACGAGAACGGCAGTAAGAATCGGCTTGTGCATGGAGAACTCCCTCCGGGTTTCGCCCGGATACTTTGCTGCCTTCAAGACCGATTGCAAGAGGCGGCGCATGGATGACTCTTTCGCGTCAAGAAGGGCTGCGCGCCGCGTGAAATCCACTATTTTGATCCGGTCTGATTCGGCCATGGCGGGAGAAAAGCAATGCGCGCAACACTGAACGACCTTGCGAGGGACCTTGCGGCGGGCAAGGTCACCGCCGCGCAGCTCATCGAGGAGTCGCTGGCGCGCATCGCCGAGCCGGCGGGCGAAGGCGCACGCGCCTTCGTGAAGGTCCATGCCGAAAAGGCCCGCATCGCGGCGAAGGCCGCCGACGAACTGCGCAGGGCCGGCCTCGCCCCCTCGCGCTTCGCCGGCATTCCGATCGCCGTGAAGGACCTTTTCGACCTTGCCGGCGAGCCGACTCCGGCAGGTTCCACGGTGCTGGCCGATGCTGCGCCTGCGACGAGCGATGCGCCCGCCATCGCCCGCCTCAAGGCCGCCGGCTTCATCGTCGTCGGCCGCAACAACATGACCGAATTCGCCTTTTCCGGCGTCGGCATCAACCCGCATTACGGCACGCCCGCCAATCCCTACGACCGGGCAACCGGCCGCATTCCGGGCGGCTCCTCCTCCGGTGCCGCCGTCAGCGTGGCGGACGGCATGGCGGCGGCCGCCATCGGCTCGGATACCGGCGGCTCCTGCCGCATCCCCGCCGCGCTCTGCGGCATCGTCGGCTACAAGCCGACGGCCAGCACAGTGCCGCTTGCCGGTGCGCTTCCGCTCTCCTTCACGCTCGATTCCATCGGCCCGCTGGCAAACAGCGTCGATTGCTGCGCCAGCCTCCACGAGATCCTGAGCGGCACCTCGCTTGATCAGGAAAGCCAGCGCGGCGTCGCGGGCCTGCGCATCGCCGTGCCGCAATCCGTCGTCTTCGACGGCATCGAGCCGCATGTGGCGAGAACCTTCGAGACAGCCCTCAAGCGCCTTGCCGATGCCGGTGCGGTGGTGAGCGAGATCGCGCTGAAGGAATTCGAGATGGTCGGCCAGATCAACGCCAGGGGCGGCTTTCCGGCCCCGGAGGCGCTTGCCTGGCACCGCGACCTCCTCGAGGAACACGGCGAGGCCTACGACCAGCGCGTGCGCGCCCGCATCCTGCGCGCCCGCGAACAGACGGCGGCGGACTATATCGACATGCTGCATCTGCGCCGCGCCTATATCGAGGCGACGAACCGTGCGATCTCGGCCTATGACGTCCTCGCCATGCCGACCGTGCCGATGGTCGCCCCGGCCATCGGCGCGCTGGAAGCCGACAACGATCTCTTCGTGAAGACCAACCTGACCCTGCTGCGCAACCCGGCGCTGATCAACATGCTGGACGGCTGCGCCATCTCGCTGCCCGCCCATGCCGAGGGGGAAGCCCCTGTCGGCCTCATGCTCGCAGCCGCCGGCGGCAGGGACGCCGTGCTCCTTGCCAATGCGCGGGCGGTGGAGGCGGCATTGCGGCGCTAGAGCCGCGGCCCATCCCCCTGATGCGCGATCTGCTTGAGGCCGCGCAGCGCATCCTCCACGTCCCGTCGTCCCGCCGCCGCTTCCGGATAGACGGCATAGGCGGGATAGGTGAATTCGGGCGCGCCCTCGACGCGTTCGAGCTCGCCGGACGCAAGATGGGGCGCCACCGTTCCCTTGCGGAAATAGCCCATGCCGCCGGCGCGCAGGATGTAGTGAAGGGCGAGCGGCCCGAAGCCCACCTGCAACGCCGGCTCGGCAAAGCCGGCAAGCCCATAGCCACCCTGCCCGGCGAACTGCGATCCCCAGTCGACATGCACATAGTCCGGCTCGCCGGCCTCGCCGGCCTTGCGCACGAGGATGAGCTGTTCCTCCTCGATCAGCTCCACCTTGAAGCCCGGCATCAGCTTGGGCGCATAGAGCACAGCGATGTCGAGCACGCCGGTACGCAGCTGTTCCAACAGCTGGTCGGGAACGCCGACCGCCGCATGAATGGCGATCTCGGGGCAGTTCCCCTTCATCCAGACCAGCCAGTCGAGCAGCAGCGGGTTCCACAGGCTGACCTCGCCGCCGACCGCGACGACGGACGTGCGGCCGGGCGGAACGGTGAGCTGCTGGCGCGCCCGCTCCCACACCTGCACGAAGGATTGCGCGAAGCGCTCGAATTCCCGCCCCGCCGGCGTCAGCGCGGCACCGTTGCGGGTGCGGACGAAGAGCTTGCGCCCGAGCGCCTCCTCCAGCGTGCGGATACGCGCGCTCACCGTAGTCTGGGTGATGTGCAGCCGCTCCGAGGCCCTGAGGAAACTGCCCGTATGGACGATCTCAAGAAAGGTTCGCGCCCGGTCGATATCCATGGAAAGCCCCGCTCGATGCAATTTTCTTGCATCTATAGCGCATTCGACGCGGCGGGGCTTGCCCCTAATCCTTCGGCCGCTGCATTTCCCGCCGCAGTTCGGCAAGCGCCCGGCGCATGCCGTGGAGCTGGTCCATCAGATGCAGGATGACGTCGATGCCGGCCTCGTTCGCCCCGATGCCCGATTGCAGCTCGCCGATCAACCGCGCCCGGGCGACATCGATTTCCGAAAAGCTCAGGCCCGACGGCGTCCTTTCCGGCAGAAGCCATTCCTGCTCGATCCACAGTTCCAGCACCGTCACCTTCAGGCCGGAGGTTTTGAGGAACTCGTCCTTGCTCATCGCCATGATCAGGCCTCCTCACGCGGATTGAACGCCTGCCCCTTCGCCCAGCCGGCCACGAAGGCCTCGAGCTCGGCATCGGGCGGGCTCGGCAGCACCACCTTCAGCTTGACGAACTGGTCGCCGAAGCCGCCGCCGCGCTTCGGCGCGCCCTTGCCCTTCAGCCGCAGCGTCGTGCCGGTGTTGGAGCCCTTCGGCACGGCCATGGTGACGGCACCGGTCGCCGTCGGAACGCGCACGCGCCCGCCGAGCACCGCCTCGTTCAGCGAAACGGGCAGCTCGATGGTAATGTCGTCGCCCTCGCGGGAAAAGCGCGGATCGGCCAGCACCTCCACCTCGATCAGCGCATCGCCCGGCCCGCCCGTGCCGAAGCCCGGCGCGCCCTTGCCCTTGAGGCGGATCGTCTGGCCGCTGACGAGGCCCGGCGGGATCCTCACGTCCAGCGTGCCGCCGTCCGGCAGCGTGATGCGTCTCGTCGCCCCGGCGATGGAATCGGCAAAGCCGATCTCCAGATGGTAATGCCTGTCCTCGCCGCGACGGTTCGCCCGCGCCTTCTGGCCGCGGCGCAGGAGATCGGCGAAGATGTCGTCGCCATCCATGAAGTCGGCAAAGCCCGAGGCATCCGCATAGGGATGCTCCGCCTGCCCGCCGGCATAGTTGCGGTAATAGTCCTGGCGCGGCGGGCGCTCGGCGCCGGACGCGTCGATCTCGCCGGCGTCGAAGCGCTTGCGCTTGTCGGCGTCGCCCAGCAGGTCATAGGCGGCGGCGACCTCCTTGAACTTCTCCTCCGCCGCCTTGTCGCCCGGATTGAGGTCCGGGTGCAGCTTCTTGGCGAGCTTGCGATAGGCGCTCTGTATCTCGGCCGCCGTCGCCGTGGACGGCACGCCGAGAACCTCATAGGGATTTCTCACGACGGGCTCCGGAATGGATTGAACTTGCTCTCTATATTGGGCCGCAATGCGCGCTCGGCAACGCATCGCGCCCGCCTCCTGGCCTTTTTCTCACTACCCCCGGCCGCAACCATTGCCCGAAGGCTTGCCACTCGCCAGGCAAGGTGAAAGAAAAGGCCGGCGAACCGGATCGGTCCGCATCGCCCGCCGCAGCAGAGAAGCCCATGATCCTGCGCTCGAAGCCGAGCTTCAAAGACATTCTCTTCACCATCAACGGCTCGATCCTGCCGCGGATCGCCTGGCATCTCGTTGCCGTCGCGGTGCTGAGCATCGTCGCCGTCTTCGCCGCCCAGCACCATCCCGGCATCTTCGTCAAGATCAGCGCCATTCCCTTCACGCTGACGGGCATCGCGCTCTCCGTCTTCATGAGCTTCCGCAACAATGCCTGCTATGCCCGCTGGTGGGAAGGCCGCATGCTCTGGGGCGACCTGATCATCGCCGCCCGTTCCTTCGCCCGGCAGACCGCGCTTCTCAATGAGGACGACCGGCGTTTTCTGCTCACCCATGTCTGCGCCTTCGCCGCCGGCCTTGCCGCCCGGCTGCGCAACGAGGACGAAGCCGCCGCGATCGCCCGCTGGCCCGACACGGCCCCGCGCGAAAACAGCCCCAACCCGACGAACGAGGTGCTCGACCACATCGGCCGGCACTGCATCACGCTGATGCAGACGCACCGCATCGACGCGATCCACTATTCGGTGCTGGAGACCCAGCTTGCGGCGCTCGCCCGGGTGCAGGGCGGCTGCGAGCGTATCGCGATGACGCCGGTGCCCTTCGCCTATTCGCTGCTGCTGCACCGCACGGCGCTGATCTTCTGCATCACCCTGCCCTTCGCGCTGGCCGGTTCGCTGGACTGGTGGACGCTGCTGCCCGTGCTGCTCGTCGCCTATACCTTCTTCGGCCTCGAAGCGCTCGGCCACCAGCTCGAGGACCCGTTCGGCCTCGAGCCGAACGCCCTGCCGCTCGGCGCCATGCTGCGCACGGTGGAGCGCGACATGCTTTCCCTGCTCGGCGAAACGGACCTGCCCGAGCCCGTCCAGCCGCGGAACCATGTGCTGGACTGAGCCGGAAAAGCGTAAAATCCCAATCGTTTAACCCGGAGGGACGGCATTCCTGCAACGAGCCGCCTGACCGCGCATCTGTATTATACATCCGTATAACAATTCTCTTGCCTGTCCCGGCATTCCCGATATGGTGGCCTCATCCGCGTGGCGCGCGGAGCAAATCGCTTCAGGATGGCATGACATGTCGCGAGACCCCCGCTTCGATATTCTCTTCGAACCCGTCAGGATCGGCCCGGTCACGGCGCGCAACCGTTTCTACCAGGTGCCGCACTGTTCCGGCATGGGCTACCGCTATCCCAATGCGGAAGCGGAATTGCGCGGCATGAAGGCCGAGGGCGGCTGGGCGGTCGTCTCCACACAGGAGGCGGAGATCCACCCGACTTCCGACCTGACGCCGGCCAACGAGGCGCGGCTGTGGGACGAGGGCGACCTGCCGGCCCTTGCCGCCGTCACCGACAGCATCCACGCCCATGGCAGCCTCGCCGCCATCCAGCTCGTGCACAATGGCCTGCATGTCGCCAACCGCTTCAGCCGGATGATCCCGCTCGCCCCCTCCCATGTCATCAGCGACTGCCTCGATCCCGTGCAGGCGCGCGCCATGGACAAGACGGACATCGCCGACATGCGCCGCTGGTACCGCAACGCGGCGCTGCGCGCGAAAAAGGCCGGCTTCGACATCGTCTATCTCTATGCCGGCCACGACATGAGCGTGCTGCAGCACTTCCTGTCGCGCCGCCACAACGACCGCACGGACGAATATGGCGGCTCCTTCGAAAACCGGCTCAGGCTCTTCCGCGAGATCATCGACGACACGCGCGAGGCCGTCGGCGACAGCTGCGCGCTCGCCATCCGCCTTGCCGTCGACGAGCTGCTCGGCCCCTCCGGCATCACCTGCGAGGGCGAGGGCAGGGATATCGTCACGGCGCTCGCCGAGCTTCCCGACCTCTGGGACGTCAACCTCTCCGGCTGGTCGAACGACAGCCAGACGGCCCGCTTCTCCGAGGAAGGTTTCCAGGAGCCCTATATCCGCTTCGTCAAGTCCGTCACCACCAAGCCGGTGGTCGGCGTCGGGCGCTATACCTCGCCGGACAGCATGGTACGGGCGATCCGCCAGGGCATCCTCGATTTCATCGGCGCGGCCCGCCCCTCCATCGCCGATCCCTACCTGCCGAAGAAGATCGAGGAGGGGCGCATCGACGACATCCGCGAATGCATCGGCTGCAACATCTGCACCTCCGGCGACAACACCAACGTGCCGATGCGCTGCACGCAGAACCCGACCATCGGCGAGGAATGGCGCAAGGGCTGGCACCCGGAGATCATCCCGGCGGCGGCAACGCCCGAGCCCGCCCTCGTCATCGGCGGCGGGCCGGCGGGGCTGGAGGCGGCGCGGGCGCTCGCCCAGCGCGGCGTCGATGTGCTGCTCGCCGAAGGCGGCGGCGAATGGGGCGGCCGGGTGGCGCGCGAATGCCGTCTGCCGGGCCTTGCCACCTGGGGCCGTGTGCGCGACTGGCGCGTCGGCCAGCTGAGCGTCCGCCCCAATGCCGAACTCTACCTGCACAGCCCGCTTTCCGCCGAGGACGTGCTGCAATACGGCATCCCCCATGTCGCCATCGCGACCGGCGCGCGCTGGCGCACCGACGGCGCGGGCCGCACCCATCGCCGGCCCCTCGCCTTCCTTGTGGAAGGCGCCGTCGTCTCGCCCGACGCCATCCTCTCGGCGGGCGCTGAGGCCGTGTCCGCCGATGGCCCCGTTGTGGTCTTCGACGACGACTGTTTCTACATGGGCAGCGTGCTGGCGGAACTGCTCGCCAGGGCCGGCCGCGCGGTGACGTTCGTCACGCCCGAATCCCAGGTCTCCCCCTGGAGCCAGCACACGCTGGAACAGGGCCGGGTACAGAAGCGCCTCATCGAGGTGGGCGTTCGCATCGTCACGGCAAAGGCGCTCGCCGGCCGCACGAAGGACCGGCTGGACCTTGCCTGCATCTACAGCGACCGGATCGAGACTATCGACTGCGCGACGCTCGTGCCCGTCACCGCCCGCCTGCCGGACGAAACGCTCTGGCTGGAATTGAAGGCCCGCGAGGCCGAATGGGCCGATGCCGGCATCCGCAGCGTCACCCGCCTCGGCGACTGTCTCGCCCCCGGCCTCATCGCCGCCGCCGTCTATTCCGGCCACCAATATGCCCGCAGCTACCAGACGGAGCCCGACCGCGACGCGGTCCCGTTCCGGCGCGAGGACATCGCACGGCTCTACGAACGCCACGCATCGTAGGCGTTCGGCGAAATCCACGGGCATGCGGCCTTTCCCTCGGGAGACTGGCTAACGCATATGGAATTCGACATCTCCGCCTTCCCTTCTCCCGTCGGGGAGAAGGAGCTGGGAAAACGGCTTCCCTTCAATCGCCCCCACGACGGCACCGTGTTGCCATTGCGGTCGCAAAGCGTGAACGCACCGTTCTCTCCATCGCTCTTTTCAACCGTGGCACGATCACCCATCTTGCGGGACAACGTTTCCTCCCAACGGACGCTTCGCGTCGAGGCAGATATCCATGAAGAAAATCGGTTTCCTTTCCTTCGGTCACTGGACTCCCTCCCCCCAATCCGAAACCCGCTCGGCCGGCGATACGCTGCTGCAGTCGATCGACCTTGCCGTGGCGGCCGAGGAGCTCGGGGCGGACGGCGCTTATTTCCGGGTGCACCATTTCGCGCGCCAGCTCGCCTCGCCCTTCCCGCTGCTCGCAGCCGTCGGCGCGCGCACGAAGAAGATCGAGATCGGCACGGCCGTCATCGACATGCGCTATGAGAACCCGCTCTACATGGCCGAGGACGCCGGCGCGGCTGATCTCATCTCGCAGGGTCGCCTGCAGCTCGGCATCAGCCGCGGCTCGCCTGAACAGGTCATCGACGGCTGGCGCTACTTCGGCTACGAGCCGCAGGAGGGCATGAGCGACGCCGACATGGGCCGCCGCCATGCGGAAGTCTTCCTCGACGTGCTGAAGGGCGAAGGCTTCGCCCAGCCGAACCCGCGGCCGATGTTCCCCAACCCGCCGGGGCTGCTGCGCCTCGAACCGCATTCCGAGGGGCTGCGCGAGCGCATCTGGTGGGGCGCCGGCTCCAACGCCACCGCCGCCTGGGCCGCCAAGCTCGGCATGAACCTGCAAAGCTCCACGCTGAAGGACGACGAGACGGGTGAGCCCTTCCATGTCCAGCAGGCCGCGCAGATTCGCGCCTATCGCGAGGCCTGGAAAGAAGCCGGCCATGCGCGCAGCCCGCGCGTTTCGGTCAGCCGCAGCATCTTCGCCCTCGTAGACGACCGGGACCGGGCCTATTTCGGCCGCGGCGGCAAGGAGCAGGATTCCGTCGGCTTCATCGACGACAAGACGCGGGCGATCTTCGGCCGTTCCTATGCCGACGAGCCGGACCGGCTGATCGAGCAGCTTGCCGCCGACGAGGCGATCAGCGAGGCCGATACGCTGCTCCTCACCGTGCCGAACCAGCTCGGCGTCGAATACAACGCACATGTCATCGAGGCCATCCTGAAGCACGTCGCCCCGGCCCTCGGCTGGCGCTAGACCCGCGCAGACGAAATGGCATCGCCCCCTTCAAGGGGGCGATGCCTCGGTAATTCAGCATTCAGCGCGTTCTATTCCCAGCCGGCCTCAGAACTCTTCCCAGTCGTCCTGCCTGTTGGCCGTCGCCTGTCCGCCGAAGGTGGACATCAGCTTGTTCACCATGCGCCGGGCCGGCGAGGGCGCGGGGCGCGCGGAAGCGGCCACCGGCGCGGGACGGGCGGCCGATGGCGCGGCGTCCCGTGTGTCGCCGAGCTGGAAGCGGGCGATCAGGTGGCGAAGGCGGTCGGCTTCCGTCGCCAGCGAGCTGCTGGCGGCATTGGCTTCCTCCACCATGGCCGCGTTCTGCTGCGTGACCTGGTCCATCTGGTTGACCGCCACATTGACCTGCGAGAGGCCGACCGACTGCTCCCTGGCGGAGGTGGCGATGGCGTCGAGCTGGCTGTTGATGGCGGCGACGCGCTCCTCGATGCCGGCAAGCGCCTCGCCCGTGGCGCTGACGAGCCGCACGCCGCTCTGCACTTCCTCCTCCGAATGACGGATGAGGTCCTTGATCTCCTTCGCCGCCTTGGCCGAGCGCTGCGCCAGCTCGCGCACTTCCTGCGCGACAACGGCAAAGCCCTTGCCCGCTTCCCCGGCCCGCGCCGCCTCGACGCCCGCGTTGAGGGCGAGAAGATTGGTCTGGAAGGCGATATCGTCGATGACGCCGATGATGTTGGAAATCTGCGAGGAGGATTCCTCGATCCGCTGCATGGCGTCGACCGCCTTGGTCATCACCCCTGCCGACTGGCGGGCGGATTCGTTCGCGGCCACCGCCATGGCGCGGGCTTCCTCCGTGCGGCTGGAGGAGCTGGAGACGTTGACGGTGATCTGGTCGAGCGCGGCGGCGGTCTCCTCAAGCGAGGCGGCCTGCTGCTCGGTGCGCTTGGAAAGGTCGTCGGCGCTGCCGGACAGTTCGCGCGAGCCGGAATCGATGGCGGCGGTCGCGGCGGCAACGGCGCCGAGCGTCTCGCGAAGCTGCGTGACGGCCGCGTTGAAATCGCGGCGAAGACCTTCGAATTCCTCGGCGAAGGGATTGGCGAGCGCCACCGTCAGGTCGCCGGACGAAAGACGTGTCAGGCCGGAGGCAAGACCCTCGGTCGCCGCCGCCATGGCCTCGGCACGCTTGCGGTCGATCTCGGCGGTGCGCAGACGGTCGGCCTCGCGCGCCTCGCGGGCGGCATCCGCATCGCGGGAAAGCTGGCGCGCCCGCAGCCCCTCGTCCTTGAAGACCTGGACGGCCTTGGCCATGGCGCCGACCTCGTCCCCGCGGTCGCTGCCTTCGATGGCAACCGTGAGATCGCCGCCGGCCAGAACCGTCATCGTGGCTTCCAACTTGCGGATCGGCAGCACCAGCCAGCCGCGGATCGCGACATAGCCGAGGCCGATGACGGCGAAGAGGCCGATGAAGACCGAGGCGAGCATGGTCTTCACCGTCGAGGCGGTCATGATTTCGAGGTCGAGGCTCTTGCGGTCCGCCTCATCGACGACGAGGTTGGTTTCCTCGGTGAAGCGATCCGCCAAGGCCCCGAACTGCGGCTGGCAATCCGCCGTGAAGACGTCCTGCGACTTGACTATATCCGCGCTGACGGTCGCTGCGCCGGCAAGCGCGATGGCGGGGCCACAGATATCGTTGAGGAGGCGTGTGCCTTCGTCCCTGAGGCGGCCCAGCGCGGCATTTCCGGGCATGGCGGCCATCGCCTTGCCCATGAATTCCTCGAATTTAGCCTTGTCGCCCTGCAATTCGGCGAGGGCGGCGGCGTTGCGTTCCGGATTGCGGGCGATCATCAGGTCGCCAATGGAGCCGCGTGCAGCCTGCAACGCGCGGTTGGCGCGCGCCATCATCAGCGCCGCCTTGGATTCATTGTCGAGCAGAGCGGTATTCGCGTCGTCGATATGTTTGACCTGGAGACTGCCATAAATGGCGACGGCGAGCGAAAAGGCGCCGAAAATCGCCATGATGACGATGAATTTGCCAATGATCGGGATATTTTTCATGGAACTGCTCGTAGTAGAGTGGCACGTACCACTCTTTTTCCGGGTAGTTCCTAAAAAAGTAATTAAATCGGCGATTGTTTTTCAGCAAACTTTCAATCAACCGCCAATGCAGCCTCCCCGCCTTGGCAGGGCAAGCCGCAGGTTGTGCTGCGCGCCCGCCTTGGAGCGCGCAGCACGGCCGCTCAAAACAGGCCGGCGGCGGTCATCAGTTCGACGACCTTCTTGTTGTCGAGCGTCGAGGCCTCGACCTTGGGGGCGTCGAGGTCCTTCAGCGGCACCAGCTTGGGATTGGACTCGCCGGCGATCGCATATTCATAGGACGTGCCGTCACGCAGGATGGCCTGGCCGCCCTTACCGGTGATCCACTTGAGGAAGGCCTGTGCTTCCTTCTGGTGCTTGCCGGACTTCAGCACGCCACCGCCCGAAATGCTGACGAAGGCGCCCGGATCCTGGTTCTTGAAGTAATGCAACGCGACATTGTTGCTGTTCTCGCCGGTCTTCGCCTGATCGCCGAACCAGTAATAGTGATAGATGACCGCGCCCTCGATCTCGCCGGCATTGACGGCCTTCATGGCGACGCTGTTGCCCTTGTAGGGCGTGGCGTTTTCCTTCATGGCCTTGAGCCAGCCGGCCGTCGCCTCCTCGCCCTTCAACTGCAGGAGCGCGCCGACGATCGCCTGGAAATCCGCGCCGGCCGGGGAAGCGCCCCAGCGGCCCTTCCAGGCGGGATCGGCGAGGTCCATCATGGATTTCGGCAGCTTGTCCTCGGTCAGCTTGGTCTTGTCATAGGCGAAGACCGTCGAGCGGGCGGCGATACCCGTCCACATGCCGTCCGCCGGGCGGTATTCCGCCGGCACCTGGTCGAGCGTTTCCTTGTCGACCGGCGCGAAGCGGCCGGATTCGTCGAGCAGCACCATCGCCGGAGAATTCTCGGTCAGGAAGATGTCGGCCGGCGACAGGTCGCCCTCTTCCAGGATCAGGTTGGCGAGCTGCATGTCGCTGCCCTTGCGCACGACGACCTTGATGCCGGTCTCCTTGGTGAACGCCTCGATCCAGGCATTGCCGAGCGCTTCGTGCTGGGCATTGTAGACGACGAGTTCATCGGCTTCCTGCGCGCGGGCGCCCGACGCCATCATCGCCGTTGCAAGCGATAGCGCCGCGAATGTTACCCGGATCGATTGGTTCATGACAGTCTCCTTCGTGGATCGTGGCTGCGCGGGCGGCGGATGCGGGTCTGCAACTCCGGCGCCGGCAATTGCGCCCTTCCAATAGCCGAATGCGGCCTGCGGCACCAGAAACCATTGCGTTTTACTCAAGAAATCCTTAGGGCAAGGGCAGGCCGCCATTGCCGCGCAATGGGGACCGGCTCCTCGTGATGGCATGAAGGCACGGCCTTGTTGCAGCAGAATATGGCAGAAACCCTCGATAGCGCCTGGCCGGTGCCCACAAGGCGGCGGACAGCCCGCATTCCCTATGCTCCTGTCGTGGTGCTCGCCATGCTGGTCGCGCTGGTCAGCCTCGTGCCGCTCGGCTTCATCGCGCTCGTCACCTACGATGTCGGCTGGGAAACGGTGAAGACGCTGGTCTTCCGACCGCGCGTCGGCGAGCTGGTGCTCAGCACGATCTATCTGGAGCTTCTCACCATTCCGCTATCGATCGCGGTTGCCGTCGGCATGGCCTGGCTTACGGAGCGCACCGATATTCCCTTCCCGCGCCTGTGGGCCTGGCTCGCCGTGACGCCGCTCGCGGTGCCGGCCTTCGTGCACAGCTATGCCTGGGTCAGCCTCGTGCCGGGCATGCGGGGGCTGGCAAGCGGCGTCTTCGTCGCCGTCATTGCCTATTTCCCCTTTCTCTACCTGCCGGTCGCCGCCGCGCTGCGGCGGCTCGACCCGGCCGTGGAAGATGCCGCGGCCTCTTTGGGGCTCGCCCCGACCGCCGTCTTCTTCCGCGTGGTGCTGCCGCAGCTTCGCATCCCCATCTGCGGCGGTTCGCTGCTGATCGCGCTGCATCTGCTGTCGGAATACGGCCTCTTCGCCATGATCCGCTTCGATACGCTCGCCACGGCCATCGTCGACCAGTTCCAGTCCTCCTATAACAGCCCCGCCGCCAACATGATCGGCGGCGTTCTGGTGACCTGTTGCCTGCTGCTGCTCGGCCTCGAAGTGCTGCTGCGCGGCAACGAGCGCTATGCGCGCGTCGGCGCCGGCACGGCGCGGCCGAACGATCGGCGCCGCCTCGGCCGGCTGCGGCTGCCCGTCATGCTCCTGCCGCTGGGCCTTGCCGTTCTCACGCTCGGCGTGCCGCTCGCAACGCTCTGCCGCTGGCTCTGGGTCGGCGGGCTCGGCATCTGGACCGGCGGCGTGGCGCAGGCCGTGCTCCAGACCATCGTGCTGGCGCTCGCCGGCGGCGTCCTCGCCACCGTCGCCGCCTTTCCCATGGCCTGGCTTTCGGTGCGCGCGCCCGGCCGGCTGCAACGGGTGCTGGAGGCCTGCCACTACTATGTCGGCTCGCTGCCCGGCGTCGTCGTGGCGCTGGCGCTCGCCTCCCTCACCGTGCGCTACCTGCTGCCGCTCTACCAGACCTTCGCCATGCTGCTCGCCGGCTATATCCTGCTCTTCCTGCCGCGTGCCATGGTGGGCCTCAGGGCCAGCATCGCGCAGGCTCCGGTGGAGCTGGAACGCGCGGCCATGGCGCTCGGGCGCACGCCGGGACAGGCGGTGCGGCAGATCACGCTGCGGCTTGCCGCGCCGGGAGCGGCGGCCGGCATCGCGCTCGTCGCGCTCGGCATCGTCAACGAGCTGACGGCGACGCTCATGCTTTCGCCCATCGGCGTCGAGACGCTCGCCACCCGCTTCTGGTCGCTGACGAGCGAGATCGATTATGTCGCAGCCGCGCCCTATGCCGTGATGATGGTCGTGCTTTCCCTGCCGCTCACCCTTCTCCTCCATGCCCAGTCGAAAAGGACGGCCGGCCAATGACGCTGCTCGATCTGGAAAACATCAGCCGGCGCTACGGGCCGGTGCGGGCGCTGGACGGGGTGAACCTTTCGGTGGCCACCGGCAGCCGTACGGCGGTGGTCGGCCCCTCCGGCTCGGGCAAGACGACGCTGCTGCGCATCATCGCCGGCTTCGAGCTTCCCGATACGGGCCGGGTGCGCTTCGACGGCGCGCTGCTGGCCGACGGGCCGGCGGGCGTGCCGGCGCACAAGCGCGGCATCGGCATCGTCTCGCAGGACGGCGCGCTGTTCCCCCATCTCAGCGTCGCCGACAACATCGCCTTCGGCTTCGAGCGCGGCGCGCCCGACCGGGAGAAGCGGGTGGAAAGCCTGCTGGAGATGGTGGAACTTGAAGCCGCGATGGCGACCCGCCGTCCGCACCAGCTTTCCGGCGGGCAGCAGCAGCGCGTGGCGCTCGCCCGTGCGCTCGGCCGCCGGCCGAAGCTGATGCTGCTGGACGAGCCCTTCTCCGCCCTCGACACCAGCCTGCGCGAGAACATGCGCAAGGCCGTGGCGCGCGTGCTGCAGGCCGCTGGCATCACCGCCATCCTCGTCACCCACGACCAGACCGAGGCGCTGTCCTTCGCCGACCAGGTGGCGGTGCTGCGCGAAGGGCGGCTGGTTCAGGCCGGCCCCCCGCAGGCGATCTATCACCAGCCGCGCGACCGCGAGACGGCGCTCTTCCTCGGCGACGCCGTGCTGTTGCCGGCCATCATCAAGAACGGATTTGCCGATTGCGCGCTCGGACGCGTGGCGGTCGACGGCGACCATGCCGGCAAGGCGGAAATCATGCTGCGGCCGGAACAGATCCGCGTCGCCGTGGACGGCGCAACGCCGCAGAACGGCGGACGCGTGGTGGACGTACAGTTCGGCGGCGCGGTCTGCACCATCTCGGTGGCGCTCGCCGACACCGCCCTGCCGCCCATCGTGCTGAAAACCTCCAGCGTCGCCCTGCCCTCGCCCGGAAACCTCGTGCGCCTCGACGTCGCCGGCAAGGCGCACGTCTTCGCCTGACGGGCACTGCCGCGCAGGCAACCGGCCATCCGGCTACCGCTATCGCCGCCCTATTGCATTTCCCGCCGCCGGCTTTGCGGGCAGCGGCAGGCCGTGGCCTTCGCGAAAGGCGCTGGGAGCAATGCCGACGGTGCGGGAGAAGTCACGACTGAAATGGTATGGATCGGCATAGCCGCAGGCGAGCGCAACGGCGGCGATCTTTTCCGCCGTGCGGGTCAGCAGTCCCTTGGCGTGGTTCATCCGCTCGTGCCGCAGCCAGTCCATCGGCGTCGTGCCGGTCAGGCGGCGGAAGCGGCGGTGAAGCTGCGACGGGCTGAGGTCCGCGATGGAAGCGAGCGCCTCGACGCTCCAGCTGCCGGCAAGGTCCCCCCGCATGGCCTGAATGGCAAGGCCGATACGGTCGCCGTCGTCCTCCCCCTCCTCCCCGCGCTGCGCCGCCAGCAGCGCGACGATCTGCGCCACGAACGCGTTCGACACCGCTTCCGCCGCCGCAGGCCGGGTGCGTAGCGACTCGACCGCCGCCTCGAAGAGCGGGCGGGCACCGGCGGTCCCACCCGGTTCGAAAAGCGGCGCCCGGCCGACCTGCAGCAGATGGAAGACGCGCTCCAGGGCCGCACCCTCGCAGCCGAGCCAGACATAGTGCCAGTGCCGCGCCTGCGGGTGGCAGCCGTGGCGGTAGGCGAGAGCCGTATCCAGCCAGGCGACGCTGCCGGGCGCTGCGGCGCTCACCGCGCCGCCGACCCGGATCTCCCCGAGACCGGAAAGCGTACAGATCAGGGTCTGGTGATGGAAGCGGCGGGCGATCGGCGGGTCGGCGGGCGTGAAATAGGTGTGGCCGCCGACGAGGATCCGATAGGGATAGGCGGCCGCATGCCGCCCCGGCGTCTGGAAGAAGATGGCATTGTCCCTGTTGTCGGGGTCCTTGTCGGGCATCTCTGTCGCCTTCGCATGTCGCTCGGAAAGCGGACTATCACGCCGCGACCGTCCATGCGAGTTTTATCCATCATCCTGCGCCTGCGATGCATTCCCTCGCCGGCGGAATCCTCTAGTTTGGCGTGCTTCCGCCGGCAGGCGATGTTTTCGGAGACTTGATGGACATGACCGCGCCGCTCCTGGCTGACATGGATTTTCAGCCGCTTTCCACCGCCTTCGCCCAGAATCCCTACCCGGCCTATGCGGCGCTGCGCGCCCGCGGCGAACCGGTCTACTTCGCCGATTTCGACATCTGGCTGGTCACCCGTTTCGACGACGTCGCGGCCATCGCCCGCGACAATGCCATGGTGCGCTCGGCGGAATTCTTCATGTCGCCGGAAGAGATCGAGGAACAGCAGCGGGCGCAGAACTGGCATGACATGCCGCACCATTCCCGCTTCGTGCAGTTCTCCATGCTCGACAGTGACGGCGCGGTGCACGACCGCCTGCGCAAGCAGGTCTTCCGCGAGTTCACGCCCGCCTTCATCGCCCGCCAGCGCGGCATGATCCAGGACTTCGTCGACCGGCTCGTCGACGGCCTGATCGACCGCGGCGAGATCGATTTCGTCGAGGACCTCGCCGCGCATGTGCCCGGCCATATCATCGGCCGCGTGCTCGGCGTGCCGGACGAGGACTGTCCGCAGCTGCGCGTCTGGTCGGAAAACGTCGTGCGTTTCTTCGACATCGACCGCTCCGACGCGCGCAAGGCCGCCGCCGAAAGGGCGACCACCGAGTTCTACCAATATCTCCTGAAGCTGATGGCCGCCCGCAGGGCCGCCCCTGAGGACGACATGATCACCCGCCTGATGGTAGCGCAGGATGCCGGGCACCTCAACGAGGACGAGCTGGTCTCCACCTGCATGCTGATCCTCATGGCCGGCCACGGCTCGACCATCGACGTGCTGGGCTCGGGCATGCACGCATTGCTGCGCTATCCCGACCAGATGCAGCGCCTTCGCCAGGAGCCGGGCGTCATCCAGACCGCGATTCAGGAAATGTTCCGCTTCGAATCGCCGCTGCCCTTCTTCCATCGCTATGCGACGGCGGACTGTCGGATCGGCGGCCGGTCGTTTGCCCGTGGCACGAAGTTCGGCCTGCTCTACGGCGCGGCGAACCGCGATCCGGACGCCTTCGGCCCGGATGCCGACACGTTCAACATCGCCCGCAATCCCAACAGGCACCTTGCCTTCGGCGGCGGCGCGCATTTCTGTCTCGGCAACCATCTGGCGCGGCTCGACATGGAAGTGATCTTCACCACCCTGCTCAAGCGTATGGAGACGATCTCGCTCGCCGAAGCCGAGCCGCAATACAAGACTGGCCTTTCGGTCCGCGGCCCCAGGGCGCTGAAGATCGCCTTCAAGCCGGCCTGACCCTTCCTCGCACATCACGGAAATCCCATGCTCAAGATCAGTTTCATCGGCAATGACGGCAGCACCATCGAGGCGAGCGTCGAGGACGGCCAGAGCGTCATGTCGGCCGCCGTCAGCAACGGCGTCGATGCCATCGCCGCCGAATGCGGCGGAGCCTGCGCCTGCGGCACCTGTCATTGCTACATCGACGAGGATTGGCTGGACCGGCTTTCGCCGCCCGACGACTTCGAGGAGGCAATGCTGGAATGCGTCTCCAACCCGACGCCGCAGAGCCGCCTGAGCTGTCAGGTGAAGATGTCCGCGGCGCTGGACGGCCTCGTCGTGCGCCTGCCGCCCTCGCAGTATTGACCCAACCGGCAGGCTCGTCCTGCCAGTCTTTCATCCCTTCCCGCCGCCGAATAGGCGATATTCGGCGGGTTGCGACCAAATTTGCCTTTGACAGACGGGCAGGCGGGATTAAATCCCCTTACCGATCATCCCGCACCACGGGAACAAGGACCGTCGCACGCTCGGCCGGAAGGACGATGAAACAGCATACGATTCGCCATTTCGGCCTGCGCAAGCGGCTGCGGCAATTGCGCCCCTCGGTGCTCTACCGGTTCCTCAGCCTGGAACTGATGCGCACGCTGCCGCGGCGAAGCGAATTCGGCCTCGTCATCGCCGGTGTGCTGGTCGGCATCGCCGCCGGTCTTTCCGTCGCCGCCATGACCCTCATCGCGCGAACGATGCATTCGACGATCTTCGGCCTTGCCCCTGACCAGCGCCTCAGCGGCGCGGCCGTCGAAAATCCCATCCTGCTGCTCGTCGCGCCCATTGCCGGCGGCATCCTGCTCGGCATTCTCCTGCTGCTGCTCGCCCGCTGGCGCAAGCGGCCGCTGGTCGACCCGATCGAGGCCAATGCCCTGCATGGCGGCCGGCTATCGCTGACCGACAGTCTCGTCGTCGCGGTGCAGAACCTCATTTCCAACGGCTTCGGCGCCTCGGTGGGCCTGGAAGCCGGCTATACGCAGGTCGCCGCCGGCTTCGCCTCGAAATTCGGCAGCAAGCTGAAACTGCGCCGCTCGGACATGCGCATCCTCGTCGGGTGCGGCGCGGCGGGCGCCATCGCCGCCGCCTTCAACGCCCCGCTGACCGGCGCCTTCTATGCCTTCGAGCTGATCATCGGCGCCTATACCATCCTCTCGCTGACGCCGGTGGTCGTTTCCGCGCTCGTCGCCAATCTCGTCGCCCGCCTGCTCTCGCCGAGCGATGCCGGCATCGATGTCGGCAGCGTCGGCTCGGTGCTGCCGGCGGATTATGTGCCGGCCCTCCTGCTCGGCGCCATCTGCGGCGGCGTCGGCATCCTGCTCATGCAGGGCGTCGCGCTGGTCGAGGAGACCGCACGCAAGAGCGCCATTCCCGGCTATGTCCGCCCGGCGATCGGCGGGATCATCGTCGGCCTGCTGGCCATGATCAGCCCGCAGGTGCTTTCCGGCGGCCACGGCGCGCTCCATCTCAATCTCGAGGCGAACGTGACGATCCTCGGCCTGCTCGGCCTGTTCCTCCTCAAGGCGGTGGCGTCGGCCGTCTCGATCGGCTCGGGCTTTCGCGGCGGCCTGTTCTTCGCCTCGCTCTTCATGGGTGCGCTGATCGGCAAGCTCTTCGCCTTCGCCGCGCCCTATCTCGGCCATGCCTCGCTGGCGCCGGCAAGCTACGCAGTGGTCGGCATGAGCGCGCTTGCGGTCGCCGTCATCGGCGGGCCGCTGACCATGACCTTCCTGGCACTGGAGGTAACGGGCGACTTTCCGATGACCGCGCTGGTGCTGGCCGCGGTCATCACCTCGTCCTTCATCGTGCGTACGCTGTTCGGCTACTCCTTCGCCACCTGGCGATTCCACCTGCGCGGCGAGACGATCCGCAGCGCGCACGATGTCGGCTGGATCCGAAACCTCACGGTCGACAAGCTGATGCGCGCCGACGTGCGCACCGCAGACGCCGCCATGCCGCTCGAGGAGTTCCGCGCGCGCTTCCCCATCGGCTCGACGCAGCGCGTCATCCTCGTCGACGAGGCCGGGAAATATGCGGGGCTGGTGCTTGTGCCGGAAGTCCATGCCGATCTGGTGGAGGCCAAGGATGGCAGCGTGCTGGTGCGGGATGTCGCGCGCCACCGCAGCGACGTGCTCCTTCCCACCATGAACGCCCGGCAGGCCGTCGCTCTCTTCGACCAGACCGAGAGCGAAGCGCTTGCGGTGGTCAGCGACATGATCGGCCAGCGCGTGATCGGCCTTCTCACGGAAAGCCATACGCTGCGCCGCTACAGCGAGGAACTCGACCGCAACCGCCGCGAAATCTCCGGCGAGCTTTGAGGGAAAAGAAAGCGCCTCGGCCTAGCGATCGGCAAGAGCATGCTCGGGCCGCGCCGCGTCTCTTGCTTCCAGCGCTGCCTCGATCTGCCGGATCACCTTGACGGCTTCCAGCAGGATCGCCTGCATCTCGTCGTCGTAAAGATGCAGCGGCACCCTTCCCGCCTGGATGAGATCGACGGCCTCGGCCGATTCCTGGAGGTAGCCGGACTGGCCGAGCGCCTCCCAGCCCTCATGGATCG
>Ga0153917_1000420_pt1 | contig 28777 bp, 28 predicted proteins | sample TSFL001MetaG_FD_104695 | JGI IMG/M metagenome (GOLD analysis project Ga0153917, IMG submission 104695) | Attine ant fungus gardens microbial communities from Florida, USA - TSFL001 MetaG | ecosystem: Host-associated > Fungi > Mycelium > Unclassified | place: USA: Florida, Paynes Creek Historic... | reverse complement strand
GCTGAAAATCGCCGAAGCGTTGACCGCAGGCCGGGGCGAGGCGCAGGGATGCGCCGAGAGGGCATAGCCTGCAAGGATGCAGGCTGGTGCCCGACCCGATAGCCGGAGGGAATAAGCTGAGGGTATCGCGTAGCGACGATTTTCTTGCCGGTAGCCCGGGTAGTCAGGGTGGTGGCGATTGAGCCACCCTGGCACGTTCACCGGTGCGGGTGTGACAGAGAAGCAGTGGTCGTGAAGTGAACGGAATTACCGGCGGAGCCGCATGTTCCCCTCACCCTAACCCTCTCCCCATAGGGGAGAGGGGATAACCAGTGCGGTCTGGTGCCCTCACCCCAGCCCTCTTCCACGGGGAGAGGGAGCAAACACCAAAAAAGCAACTGGCGTTGCTTTTTATTTTTACCTTGCCCTCACTCCGGTGCCCTCACCATCCTCCCACTGGTCACAAATGTCCCCGCCCCGAGATGATGCAGCGTATTCCGCTTATCCTCATCAAACTGCCAGCGCCCGGCGACAAACGCCCGCTCATCCGCCGCGGCGGCGACCACCTCACCGAACAGGGTATCGTACTTTTCGGCAGCCGATGTCGCCGGCAGCAGGCGGCACTCCATCCACGCCAGGCACTTCTCTTCGATAACCGGCAGCCCCAGCACCGGGCCGCTCACCGCCGGAATACCGTAACAGTTGAACTTATCCTCATCCCGACCGCTTATGCTGCCCACCGCGTACGTCCAGCTGGCGGCAGCCACGCCTGGAATAACAATCCCGAACATGCCGCTGCGCTCAATCAGCTCTCGCGACCAGGCGCTTTTATCCACCACGATGGCAATGCGCGGCGGTTCGAACTCCACCGGCATCGACCAGGCGGCGGCCATCACGTTGCGTCGGTCAATGCTGTCGTCGCGGCTGGTGATTAACACCGTCGGGCCATGGTTCAGCAGGCGGCTGGCGTGTTTTAACTCAACGGGGCGAAAGTGGCTCATGGCAAATCCTCAGTAAAGGCGATAACGCATTAAACGTCTGAAGGGCAGGGAAAATCAATACGCAACAATTCGTTCATAAGTTCGTCACATAGCGGTCCTACAGTGGCGGCACTAAATCCCAAAGAGGATAACAATATGCTCACCCCCATCACGCTCAATGGCGTCTCGTACGCTTTTGGCGCGAATACCGTATTACACCAAATCGATCTGCACATCGAGGCGGGCAGCGTGGTTGCGCTGCTTGGGCCTTCAGGCTGCGGAAAAAGCACGCTGTTACGTCTGCTGGCCGGGTTAACCCAGCCGCTGGAAGGCGATATCTGTTTTGGCGACCGTCAGGTGGCCAGAGCCGGCTGGTCGCTGCCCCCCGAAGCGCGCGACATTGGCATGGTCTTTCAGGATTACGCCCTCTGGCCGCATATGACGGTGGCGCAGAACGTCGACTTTCCGCTCAGGATGCGCAACGTGGCGCGTTCACAGCGCGAGGTCCGCGTCAGCCAGGCGCTGAAGCGGGTTGGCCTGAGCGAGTTTGCCGACCGCAAACCGGCGGGGCTCTCCGGAGGGCAGCAGCAGCGCGTGGCGCTGGCGCGCGCCATCGTGGCCGAACCCCGGGTGCTGCTCTTTGACGAGCCGCTTTCCAACCTCGACAGCGAACTGCGCGAGTCGCTCTGTATGGAGATGGCGTCGCTACTGCGTCAGCTTGGCACCACCGCCGTTTACGTTACGCACGACCGTCGCGAGGCCGAGATCCTGGCCGACCGCATTGTGCATCTTGCCGCGGGCAGCGTCGCTGCCGATCGTTTGCTTCAATCCTCAGGGGTCTTTGCATGAAATCAACACTGTCTGTAAAAAAAGGAGTGCTGTTAGCCATGGCATTATCGTCCGTTATGATCTCCAGCGCCCACGCGCTGACGGTCTATACCGCCGGGCCGGGCTCGCTGGCGAAAAACCTCGCCAGCGGCTTTGAAAAGAAAACCGGCGTAAAGGTGGATATCTTCCAGGCCACCACCGGCAAGGTAATGGCGCGCCTGGAGGCGGAACAGGCCAAACCGCAGGCCGATATTCTGATTTCCGCCTCCTGGGATACGGCGGAAGATCTGCATAATCGCGGCTGGCTGCTGCCGTACCAGAGCGCCAACGCCGAAAAGGTCCCCGCTGACCTGAAATCGGGCGACTTTGTCGCGCAGGGCATCTCCGCGCTGGGGATCGTCTGGAACAGCAAAAGCGGCACGCCGGAGCCAAAAGAGTGGCAGGATCTCACCTCTGCGGCCTTTAAAGATAAAGTCACTACCCCGGACCCGGCGCTCTCCGGCGCCTCTCTGGATCTGCTGATCGGGCTGCAAAACGGCATGGGCGATAAAGCCTGGTCGCTGTTCGACGAGCTGAAAAAGAACGGTATGGTGGTAAGCGGCCCGAACGCCCAGGCGGTTACGCCGGTGATGCAGGGAGCAAAAGCCGCCGTCTTTGGCGCGGTGGATTACGTCTCCTATGGCAATATCAACCAGGGCGAATCCCTGAAGGTGATCTTCCCGGCCAGCGGCACGGTGATCGCCCCGCGCCCGATGATGATCCTCAAATCCACGCCGCATGCGGATGACGCCAAAGCTTTTATTGATTACGTGCTGTCGCCGGAAGGCCAGGCGATGGTCGCCGATGCCTGGCTGATGCCCGCCCGTGAAGATGTGCAGGCCAAACGCCCGCTGCTGAACGAGCTGAAAACTCTGCCGACCAAAAGCGACGGCACCAGCGAGCGCAGCGACATTCTTAAGCGTTTCAACGCCATTTTCTCTCTGTAACCCATCCGACGGGGGCAACCCCGTCTTCAGGATCTCCCGTGAAACAGCCATTTCTGTCGGGCGCGACGCTCACCATGCTGATGGTGCTGGTGGCGCTCCCGCTCGTTTTTATCCTGCTCCAGGCGATTTTTCCGCAGTTTAGCGCCGGCGATTTTACCGGCGCCTTTGGCGGCGTGGGCCAGTTGCTGGCCGAGCCGCAGCTCCCGATTATGCTGGGCGGCACCCTGCAAATCGCCCTCGGGGTGGCGCTGGTAAGCGCTTTGATCGGTTTTCCGCTGGGGGTGGCGCGTGGGCTCTTTAACCTGCCGCTGCCGCGCCTGTGGGATCTGCTGTTCCTGATCCCGTTTCTGACCCCGCCCTATATTGCGGCGCTGTCGTGGATGCTGGTATTGCAGAGCAACGGCTATCTGCAGCAGCTGACGGGGCTCAATCTTAACGATCTGCTGTTCAGTAAAACCGGCATCGTGCTGGTGATGGCGCTGAATATCTTCCCGGTGGTCTATTTTGCCGTCTCGCGCAGCCTGCTCGCCAGCGGGCAGCGGCTGGCGCTGGTGGCCAGGGTGCACGGGGCCAGCGCGGGCAGGGCGTTCTGGCACATTACGCTGCCAATGCTCTCGCCGGCGCTGGCGGCGGGAATGCTGCTGGCTTTTACCCTGGCGATTGAGGAGTTTGGCGTCCCGGCGGCGCTGGGCTCCCGTGCCGGGGTGGTGATGCTGACTACCGATATCGAGAAAAAGCTCGCCGACTGGCCCGTAGATCTCTCTGGGGCGTCGATGCTCTCAATGGTTCTGGTGGTTATCGCCCTCAGCGCCTGGGCTTTGCAGAAGAAGCTGACCGGACATCATGACGTTACCAGCATGACCGGCAAACCCACCGAGAACATGGGGGCAGAGGCGGGCGCCTGGCGCTGGCCGATAGCGGCCCTGATGGCGCTGGTGGGGCTGATCGCCGTGGTGCTGCCCGGGGCGTCTATGGCCTTATCGGGCATTCTGGGAACGCTCTCCGGCGGGGTGAATCTCGAAAACGTGACACTGTCACACTACGCGGCGCTCTTTAGCCAGCAAGGGGATGCGCTTGCGGCGCTGGGCACCAGCCTTTCGCTGGCGCTGGGGGCGGCCTGCATTACCGGGCTGCTGGGTCTGCTGGCCGCCTGGCTGGTGGTGGTGCAAAAAATCAGAGGCCGCGCGCTGATGGATGCCCTTTCGCTGATGCCCGCAGCGCTGCCGGGAATTGTGGTTGGGGTGGGCTTGATTCTGCTGTGGAACCGCAGCTTCTGGCCGATCTCACCTTATAACAGCTGGGTTATTTTGCTGCTCTCTTACTGCTGCCTGCTGCTGCCCTGGCCGGTGCGCTATATCGGCAGCGCCCTGCGCCAGCTGGGTGGCAATCTGGAGCCCGCGGCCCGGGTGCATGGGGCATCGGCCCTGCAGGCGCTGCGCTTTATCGTGCTGCCGCTGGTGTCACCGGCGATGCTCGCCGCCATGCTGATGGTTTTTGCCATCGCCTCCCGGGAGCTGGTGACCTCGCTGCTGCTGGCCCCGGCGGGGACGCAGACCGTGTCGGTGTTTATCTGGCGCCAGTTCGAGCAGGGCTCGGTGGGGCAAGGGATGGCAATGGCGACGCTTACTCTGCTGACCGGGCTGGTGCTGATGCTAAGCGCCCTTGGCATCATGCAGCGCGGCGGTCGTGGTTAAAAAAGCACTTTTACGCCGATGGCGGCGCGAAAATAGTTTATAAACAGGGAACACCACAACAAGGAAGATCATTATGTCTCCATTTCTGAGTGCTTATTTTGCCCGCACGGGCTGGCAACAGCCCGCTACGGTGGATATCGACACCCTGCGCGGGCTTCATCTGCACCATAACTGCGCCATTCCCTTTGAGAATATCGACGTGGTGTTACCCCGCGAGATCCAGCTTGAGGATCAGAACGTGGAGGATAAGCTGGTGACCGCCCGCCGCGGCGGCTACTGCTTCGAGCAGAACGGGCTTTTTGAACGGGTGCTGCACGAGGTGGGGTTCAACGTGCGCAGCCTGCTGGGCCGAGTGGTGTTGGGCAACCCGCCGCAGATGCCGCCCCGTACCCATCGCCTGCTGCTGGTGGAGCTGAACGGCGAACGCTGGATCGCCGACGTGGGCTTTGGAGGCCAGACGCTAACCGCGCCGGTTCGCCTGATTGCCGATACCGAGCAGCCAACACCGCACGGGATCTACCGACTGCAGCAAGAAGGCAGCGACTGGATATTGCAGGTTCACCATCACGATCGCTGGCAGTCGATGTATTACTTCGATCTGGCGAACGTCCATTTTAGCGACTACGTGATGGGCAATTTCTGGTCCGCACACTGGCCCCAGTCCCATTTCCGCCATCATCTGCTGATGTGCCGCCACCTGCCGGAAGGCGGCAAGCTAACCTTAACCAACTTCCATTTTACCCGCTGGCAGGGGGCGCTCGCCGTGGAACAGCGTCATCTCGCCGATGCTTCAGAACTCTATCAACTGATGCAGGAGCGTTTCGGGCTGGGAGTGGATGACGCGAAAAACGGTTTTTCACTGGCGGAGCTGACCGCGGTGATGGCCGGGTTTGACACCCATCCGCAGGCGGGGAAATAGGGCAGCAGAGGCGAAAGCCCCCTTTTTAGCCGATAAGGATCCTGGCTCGGGTTCGCACGGCGTCGAGCTCTTCAGCCGTGGCGTCTCCTTTTTTTACCGCCCCACGCGCACGCCAGTCGAGGCTTTTTATCTGATCGGCGAGGGCGACATTTTTGCGCGTGCCGCTTATGGCGACTTCAAAAGGGTAGCCCTTAATTTGTGAGGTTAATGGGCAGCAGAGCATCAGGCCGGTGCGGCCATTATAGCTGGCCGGAGAGATCACCAGTGCGGGCCGATGGCCTGCCTGCTCATGACCCGATTGAGGATCAAAATTAAGCCAGACCACGTCTCCGGCCTCCGGGATGTATTCCATTACAGCATCTCCTTACCTTGTGGCTCTCCGGTAGTGATTTCGTGATGCAGATTATCGTCGGTGATCCCAGCCAACAGCGATTCAAGCGTAGGCTCAGGGTTTCTGACCGGGGACAAAATAATCCGCCCATCGTCGTCGACATTAATATTTACTACGTCTTCAATGCTCAGTCGGGCTTCACGCATTACGCCGACCGGCAGCCTGACGGAAGGGCTATTACCCCATTTTTTTACGGTGACTTGCGCCATACACACCTCTTCAGATGTAGATACAATGTATAGCTATCATAAGGCGTAGGGTTTTTATGTGTCAACATTGTTGATACATGATCTTATCGTCACACGTAGGAGAATTTTATAAGTATCTTATTGATGTTATGTACAATAGCTGCTGAAAAACACTTTATCGGGATGCTATAAACTCATCAACGTCAGGAGTATGGATATGGAAATCTTGTCGCAGAATAAGTTCAGTTCGCTGGGAATGTTGTTGGGCACTATTGCCCTGATCCTTGGAATTTTGCATTTTTCTTTAGGTCCATTTTCACCAAAACCTACACTACAAACCGTTGTTGCCGGGCAGGTTTCTGCCGTCAAGAAAGGCCTTATTGCCGGCATTACCGGGAAACAGACTACTGCCGAAACGGATAAAAAAACGGTTGATATTGATAAGGTTATCCGTAATACAGGCATTGTTACGGCCGTTATTGCATTAGGGCTCGCCTTCATAGGCGGTATGCGTAAAGAAAACCGCTGGGGAATTACGGGCGCGTTAGTTTTTGCCGGGGGCACATTGATGTTCCACGCTGTCCTGTTCGGAATCGGGCTGATTTGCGCCATTCTTTTTTTGCTCCTCATTATTTCCATTCTTAATGGGAGCCTGCCGGGCCTGTAGGCAGGGGTGCCAGAGCAAAAAAAAGGATCTCATAGAGATCCTTTTTCTGCATCAACGCCTTTACCGCCGCGATCTCACCAGCTGATACCGCCGCGTAAAGTACTCGAAGGGAGCGCTCCAGACATGTACCAGTCGGGTAAAGGGGAAGATCAGGAAGATGGTCATCCCCAGCACCAGATGGACGCGGAACACGATATCCACCCCGCGCAGCATCTCCGAGGAGCCACCGCCGAAGGTGACGATGCTCTGCGCCCAGCCCACCAGTTTCATCATCTCGCTGCCGTCCGGGTAGCGGGCCGAGAAGGGAATGGTGGTGAGGCCGAGAATGCACTGAATCAGCAGGATACTCATGATGACAATATCCGGCGTGGTGGAGGTGGCGCGCACCCGCTGGTTGAACAGGCGGCGGTAGAGCAGCATCGAGCCGCCGATCAGCGTTAGTACGCCGCAGATCCCCCCGGCAATCATCGCCAGCTGCTGTTTCACCGCGATGGGCAGGAACCAGGCGTACATCCAGTGCGGGGTAAGCATCCCGAACAGATGGCCGAAGAAGATCCCCAGAATACCGATATGAAACAGGTTTGAGCCCCAGTTCATGCCGCGCTTGCTGAGGAGCTGGCTCGATGAGGCGCGCCAGGTGTACTGCCCGTAGTCATAGCGTAACCAACTGCCCACGAAGAAGACCGTGGCGCAGATATAGGGGTAAACATCGTAAAAAAAGATATCGAGGTAATGGATCATTTTGGACCTCCGGCGCCGACGTCCACATACTGGGGGGCGACGTCCTGGCTAAAGCGTCGTTGATATTGCTGCATCGGCGAGCTGTCGCACGATGTGGCGTTGTCTTCGATAAACTTCACCTGTTCCTCCTCCCAGACCGCATCCAGCGCCTGAGGAGTGTCATCTCTCTTTTCTGCCGCCACCTGTGGTGTGACACTGTCACTTGAGAGGCGGGTGCCCGCCAGCTGCAGCAGGGCGTCAAACAGGGCGTACCACGCCGCCTCGCGCTGTTTTAACCGCCCGCCAATCAGGGCCAGAATAGGCGCCACGTTCTGTAGCCCCTCGCGTGCTTCTGCGTCGCTGACAATGCTTAAATACTCCAGATAGAGCGGCAGATAGTCGGGCAGCTCGCGGCAATCGAGCTGCAGGCCGACCTTCTCGTACTGGTTCATCAGGTCGACCATCGCCTGGCCGCGATCCCGGGATTCCGCATGCACGTGCTCGAACAGCAGCAGAGAGGTGGCCCGGCCGCGCTCGAACACTTCGCACCACTCCGCCTGGCGGTCCAGCAGCGGAGCGTCCAGATAGTGCCGGGTAAAGGGCAGGAGCGCCGGGGCTTGCTCTGCAATAAGCGTCAGCGCCTCGTCGCGGTTCTCCCACAGCACCTCGTCCGGGTACTCCATCAACAGGGCGATAATTTTCAGGATCCGCATTATTCCCCCTCACCGTGTTCGCGCACCTCGGTGATATTGATGGCGTCAATACGGCTGCTGTTGAACAGGTTGAATTTGGTGTCCGAGCCGTGGCAGCCGTCGCCAAAGGTAAAGCCGCAGCCGTTACGCTCCGGGAAGGCGTCGCGGGCCATTTCCCGGTGGCTGGTGGGGATCACGAAGCGATCTTCGTAGTTGGCGATGGCGAGATAGCGGTACATCTCCTCCACCTGCTCCACGCTCAGACCCACCTCTTCGATGGCGCGGGTATCGGTTACCCCCTCCACGGTTTGCGAGCGTTTGTAGTGGCGCATCGCCATCATGCGCTTCAGGGCGCGCAGCACCGGGCCGGGATCGCCCGCGCTCAGCATATTGGCCAGGTACTGAACGGGGATACGCAGGCTCTCCACCGCCGGCAGCACGCTGTCGGTCTGCGGCAGGCCGCCGGCGTCGGCATAAGACTGGATCGGCGACAGGGGCGGCACATACCAGACCATCGGCAGGGTGCGGTACTCCGGGTGCAGCGGCAGAGCCAGCTTCCAGTCCATCGCCATTTTGTAGACCGGCGAGCGCTGGGCGGCGTCGATCACGTTCTGCGGGATGCCCTGTTTCAGCGCCTCTTCGATCACCGCCGGATCGTTCGGGTTGAGGAACACGTCGCACTGACGTTCATAGAGATCGGTCTCATGCTCGGTGCTGGCCGCCTCTTCAATGCGGTCAGCGTCATAGAGCAGTACGCCGAGATAACGAATACGCCCGACGCAGGTTTCGGAGCAGACCGTCGGCTGGCCGGACTCGATGCGCGGGTAGCAGAAGATGCACTTCTCGGACTTGCCGCTCTTCCAGTTGAAGTAGATTTTTTTGTACGGGCAGCCGCTGATGCACAGGCGCCAGCCGCGGCACTTATCCTGGTCGATCAGCACAATGCCGTCCTCTTCGCGCTTATAGATAGCGCCGCTCGGGCAGGTAGCCACGCAGCTCGGGTTCAGGCAGTGCTCGCACAGGCGCGGCAGATACATCATGAAGGTATTTTCAAACTGGCCGTACATCTCCTTCTGCATCCGGTCGAAGTTGCGGTCCCGGGCGCGTTTTTCAAATTCGCCCCCGAGCAGCTCCTCCCAGTTAGGGCCCCATTTGATTTTATCCATCCGCTTGCCGTCAATCAGCGAGCGCGGGCGGGCGGTAGGGAGATGGTCTCCCTCTTTGGCCCGGTGCAGATCCTGATAATCAAAGGTGAAGGGCTCGTAATAGTCGTCGATTTGCGGCATTTGCGGGTTGGCGAAGATTTTCGACAATACGCCCATTTTGCCCCCGAGGCGCGGGGTAAGCTTACCGGTAATGCCCCGGATCCAGCCGCCTTGCCACTCCTCCTGGTCCTCCCAGTTTTTCGGATAGCCGATGCCCGGTTTGGTTTCGACGTTGTTAAACCACGCGTACTCCATCCCCTCGCGCCCGGTCCAGACGTTTTTACAGGTGACCGAGCAAGTGTGGCAGCCAATGCACTTATCGAGATTCAGTACCATGCCGACCTGTGAGCGTATTTTCATTTTTTCGCCTCCTGTACCTGATCCCGACCTTCGCCGTCCAGCCAGTTAATATTTTTCATCTTGCGGATCATGATGAACTCGTCGCGGTTCGAGCCGACGGTGCCGTAGTAGTTAAAGCCGTAGGCCAGCTGGGCATAGCCGCCAATCATATGGGTGGGTTTCGGGCAGACGCGGGTGACCGAGTTGTGAATGCCCCCACGCCGTCCGGTAATTTCCGAGCCAGGAATATTCAGGATGCGCTCCTGGGCGTGGTACATCATGGTCATCCCCGGCGGCACGCGCTGGCTGACCACCGCACGGGCGGTGAGGGCGCCGTTGGCGTTGAAGGCTTCGATCCAGTCGTTATCTTCAATGCCCAGCTCCCGGGCGTCGGTTTCGCTCATCCAGACGATCGGCCCGCCGCGCGAGAGGGTCTGCATCAGCAGGTTCTCGCTGTAGGTAGAGTGGATCCCCCATTTCTGGTGCGGTGTCAGGAAGTTAAGCGCCTTTTCCGGGAAGCCGTTCGGCGGGATATCGCGCATATGGGTCACGCTGCGGGTATCGATTGGCGGACGGTAGGCCACCAGACTTTCGCCGAAGGCGCGCATCCAGAGGTGATCCTGATAGAGCTGCTGACGCCCGGAAAGGGTGCGCCAGGGGATCAGCTCGTGGACGTTGGTGTAGCCCGCGTTGTAGGAGACGTGCTCGCTCTCAAGCCCGGACCAGGTGGGGCTGGAGATGATCTTACGCGGCTGGGCCTGAATATCCCGGAAGCGGATTTTTTCGTCCTCTTTGTTGAGCGCCAGATGGGTGTGATCCCGCCCGGTCATCTCGCCCAGCGCCTCCCAGGCCTTCACCGCTACCTGGCCGTTGGTTTCCGGCGCCAGCGCCAGAATCACCTCCGAGGCGTCGATGGCGGTTTCAATGCGCGGGCGCCCTTTGGCCGGACCGTCGAGCTTCACGTAGTTGAGCTTGCCGAGGAAATCGATTTCTTTCTGGGTATTCCACGAAATGCCTTTCCCGCCGTTGCCGAGCTTATCCAGCAGCGGCCCGAGAGCGGTAAAGCGCTCGTAGGTTTCCGGATAGCTGCGCTCCACCACGGCGATGTTCGGCGCGGTTTTGCCGGGGATTAAATCGCACTCGCCTTTGCGCCAGTCCTGGATATCGAAGGGCTGGGAGAGCTCCGTCGGGGAGTCGTGCTGCAACGGCACTAAAACCACGTCGGTTTCGGTGTCGAGGTGGCCCACGCAGACCTCAGAAAAGACCTTGGCGATGCCCTTGTAGATCTCCCAGTCGCTGCGGGACTCCCAAGCCGGATCGACGGCGGCGGAAAGCGGATGAATAAACGGATGCATATCCGAGGTATTCATGTCGTCTTTTTCGTACCAGGTGGCGGTGGGCAGCACGATGTCGGAGAAAAGACAGGTGCTGGACATGCGGAAATCAAGGGTCACCAGCAGATCGAGCTTGCCTTCGATGGCGGCGGTCTGCCACTCCACCTCTTCCGGCTTCACGTCTTCGGTAGAGCCGAGATCGTCGCCCTGAATGCCGCTGTCGGTACCCAGCAGGTATTTGAGCATGTACTCATGCCCTTTACCGGAGGAGCCCAGCAGGTTAGAGCGCCAGACGAAGAGGTTGCGCGGGTGATTTTTACCGTTGTCCGGCTGCTCGCAGGCAAAACGGATATCCCCGGATCTCAGCCCCTGGACGGTGTACTCCTGCGGCGTCATGCCGGCGGCCTCGGCGCTGGCTTTAATGTTCAGCGGATTGAGGTTGAGCTGAGGCGCGGAGGGGAGCCAGCCCATGCGCTCGGCGCGCACGTTGAAATCAATGAGGTGGCCGGTGAATTTAGAACTGTCCGCCAGCGGCGAGAGCAGCTCCTGTGCGGTGAGTTTTTCATAGCGCCACTGGCTGGCGTGGTTATAGAAATAAGAGGTGCTGTTCATATGGCGCGGCGGGCGGTTCCAGTCCAGCGCAAAGGCCAGCGGCAGCCAGCCGGTTTGCGGGCGCAGCTTCTCCTGGCCTACATAGTGCGACCAGCCGCCGCCGCTCTGGCCAACGCAGCCGCAGAAGACCAGCATATTGATCATCCCACGGTAGTTCATGTCCATGTGGTACCAGTGGTTAACACCGGCGCCGAGGATAATCATCGAGCGGCCATGGGTTTTATGGGCGGTGTCGGCGAACTCCCGGGCGATCTGCTCGATATGGCGGCGCGGCACCCCGGTGATCTGCTCCCCCCAGGCCGGGGAGTAGGCTTTGATCTCGCTGTAGTCCTTCACCGCATTGACATCGTCCAGCCCGCGGTCGAGGCCGTAGTTCGCCAGCATCAGGTCATAGACGCTTACCACCTGGCGCTGGCTGCCATCGGCCAGGGTCAGGGTTTTGGCCGGGACTTTGCGCAGCAGGATCGGATCCTGCTTCACGCTGCGAAAATGGGGATTTTCGTTGCCGCCAAAGTAGGGGAAGGCCACGTCGGCGATGCTGTCCTGGGTGGTAAGCAGCGACAGGGTGAGTTCCGTCTCCTGGCCCGCGGCCAGCGATTCAAGGTTCCATTTGCCTTTTTCGCCCCAGCGAAAACCAATGGAGCCGTTTGGCACCACCAGATCGCCGGTGAGGTTAAAGGCGACCGTCTTCCACTCCGGATTATTGCCTTCGCCCAGCCCGTCGGCCAGATCCGAGGCGCGCAGCATGCGGCCCGGCTCCAGGCTGCCGTCCGGGCGCGGATCGAGCATCACCAGCATCGGCATATCGGTATAGCGGCGGCAGTAGTTGAGGAAATAGTCGCTGGGGTTATCCAGGTGAAACTCTTTTAAAATGACGTGGCCCATGGCCATTGCCAGCGCGCTGTCGGTGCCTTGCTTTGGCGCCAGCCACTGGTCGCTGAGCTTCGCCACCTCGGAGAAGTCCGGGGTGATGGCGATGGTTTTGGTCCCTTTGTAGCGCACTTCGGTAAAGAAGTGGGCGTCCGGGGTACGGGTCTGGGGGACGTTAGAGCCCCAGGCGATGATGTAGGCGGAGTTATACCAGTCCGCAGATTCCGGCACATCGGTCTGCTCGCCCCAGGTCATGGGCGAGGCGGGGGGTAAATCGCAGTACCAGTCGTAAAAACTGAGGCAGGTGCCGCCAATCAACGAAAGATAGCGGGTGCCCGCCGCGTAAGAGACCATCGACATAGCCGGAATGGGCGAGAAGCCCGCCACCCGGTCCGGCCCGTAGTTTTTGATGGTCCAGACGTTAGCCGCGGCGATAAGCTGGTTCAGCTCTTTCCAGTTCGAGCGGATAAACCCGCCTTTGCCGCGCACCTGCTTGTAGCTTTTCGCTTTTACCGGGTCCTGCATGATGGCGTCCCAGGCGAGAACCGGATCCCGATGCTGGGCCAGCGCCTCGCGCCAGAGTTCAATCAGCCGTTTACGCACCAGGGGATATTTCAGGCGGTTGGCGCTGTAAAGATACCAGGAGTAGCTGGCGCCGCGCGGGCAGCCGCGGGGCTCATGGTTGGGGAGGTCAGGGCGGGTGCGGGGGTAGTCGGTCTGTTGGGTTTCCCAGGTGACCAGGCCATTTTTGACGTAAATCTTCCAGCTGCAGGAGCCGGTACAGTTTACGCCGTGAGTCGAGCGCACAATCTTATCGAACTGCCAGCGCTGGCGATAGCCATCTTCCCAGTCGCGGTTGGTGTGCATCACCTGTCCGTGTCCTTCGGCGAAACTATCGCCCTTATATTTGAAATAACGGAAGCGATCCAACAGTTTACTCATGACATTTCTCCTGACGGGGCGACTCCCGCCCCCGTGGTTACACTGCTCACCATCTGTCTGATGGAATGGTTATGCTTTGACGTGCTTCTGACGACGGCCGTAGACCAGCCAGGTGATAAAAATGCAGGCGATGTAGAAGACGAGGAAGATCTTCATTGCCCCTACCGGCGAGCCGGTCATCGCCAGCGAGGTGCCGAAGGCTTTAGGAATAAAGAACCCGCCCACCGCGCCAATGGCGGAGATAAAGCCCAGCGCGGCCGCGGTATCGGTAACGGCCGCCTGCTGCGCCTGCTCCTCGGTGCCGCCGTGCAGCTTGATCTGATAGATAGTTTTCTGACGGAAGATGACCGCAATCATCTGGAAGGTGGATCCGCTGCCTAATCCTGCGGTGAGGAACAGCCCCATAAAGACGAGATAGAAGGCGGTGAAGTTGCCGCCGCCCGCGCCGGGCAGGGTGAAGAACAGCAGGGCTGAAAAGAGCGCCATCAGCACAAAATTCACCAGCGTGACCCGCACGCCGCCGAGTTTATCCGACACCACGCCGCCGGCAGAGCGCGCCAGGGCGCCAATCAGCGGCCCGAAGAAGGCGAGGTGCAGAATATTCACATCCGGAAACTGGGTTTTCGCCAGCATCGCAAAGCCGGCAGAAAAACCGATAAAAGAGCCAAAGGTGGCGAGATAAAGCAGGCTCAGCAGCCACAGGTGCGGCTGTTTCAGCACCGGAAGCTGGCTGGCGATCGTGGCCTTCGAGCTGGCGATATCATTCATGCCGAAAAAGGCGGCCAGAGTGGCAATCAGCAGCAGCGGCGCCCAGATCCAGGCCGCATTTGCCAGGAACAGGCTCGAGCCATCCTCCTGCGGCACACCGTTTACGCCGAGAAACGCGAACATCGGCAGGAAAATGACCACCGGCGCAACCATCTGCATCACGCTTACGCCGAGATTGCCCAGCCCACCATTAATGCCCAGGGCGCTGCCCTGTTTTGCTTTCGGGAAGAAAAAGCTGATGTTACCCATGCTGGAAGCAAAGTTAGCCCCGGCAAAACCGCACAGCAGGGCAATGATAATAAATACCCAGTACGGAGTAGCAGGGTGCTGGACAGCAATACCAAGCCAGACGCAGGGAATAATCAAAATAACGGTGCTTAATACCGTCCAGTAGCGGCCGCCAAATAGCGGTACCATAAAGGAGTAGGGAACACGCAGTAATGCGCCAGAAAGAGAGGGTAAAGCGGTTAACATAAAAAGTTGGTCGGTGGTGAAATTAAATCCGACTTTATTAAGGTTTACCGCAACGGCGCTAAATAACATCCAGACGCAAAAGGCCAGTAGCAGGCAACTTACCGAAATCCACAGATTTCGTCGTGCAATGGCTTTGCCTTTATTTTCCCAGAATGCCGGGTTTTCAGGTTTCCAATTACTTAAAAGATAATGATTGTTTTTCTCATTCTGTAGCGACATATTACCCTCTTGATTATCCATAAACATCAGAAAAAACAAAAGAATACAGACGGGAGCCTGCAGGAATGTTTTATACGTTTTCAGGAGTCTTTGGGATACGTCTGAAGGATAGATAAAAAAATGAAACCCTGCGGTTGCAGGGGAGAATAGTCGCAGCAATAAGTGTTACTAATTGTAAAATAGTCTGTAAATGACGCGCTTGCGTTATCGCTTAATTAAGCTCGAGGCTAATTAATTTATCCAGATGTTTATTAAATGCCGCATCGTCCATGCCGCCAATATTTAACATATAAATACCGTCCAGTCCGCAGACCAGGCTAATCAGCCGCCAGGCAATATTTTCTGCGGTATCTTTTAATATAAATACTTTGTCGCCCGCACCAGCCTTGATGATAGCCACGGTTCTTTGATGCCACATCTCCATGGTAAGGATGTATGCCCCTTTTATTTCGCTATCCCGTTCGGCCAGGATCTGCCCCTCACGCCACAGGCGAATATAAGGCTCAAGGCTATTCTCGTCGCTACCCAACATCGCGTGCAGCTTTTCGCGCCAGCCAGCCGTTGCCGGCACGATTTCAACATCCAGCAGTTCACGTATCAGATGAATAAAAGCCTGGGATTTGAGTTCGCCTATGCTGGCAAAGTGGTGGTGCACCTGGCCTGCGGCGACACCAGCCTCGGCGGCGATGCGGCGCACCGTCATGCCGGAGAATCCCTCATTCAATGCCACCCGCATTGCCGCCTGGAGTATCTCCTCCCGGCGCTGATCCTTATTCAAATAGGTCATGGTTGTCACTCTTAATGGCGAGGCAGCGAGTGTAACAAAAAGCTGGACAGACGTTCAACTTTCCGTAGGATCGCATTCTGGACATGTGTCCAGGTTGCGAATAATAAGGAAATTTATGTTTCGTCAGTGGTTAGCATTAGTGGTTATTGTACTGGTGTATATCCCGGTGGCCATCGACGCCACGGTGCTGCATGTTGCCGCGCCAACATTGAGTATGACGCTGGGCGCCAGCGGCAACGAACTGCTCTGGATCATCGATATCTATTCGCTGGTGATGGCCGGGATGGTGCTGCCGATGGGAGCACTTGGCGATCGCATCGGCTTTAAACGCCTGCTGATGCTGGGCAGCATTCTCTTCGGACTCTCCTCCCTGGGAGCGGCTTTTTCTGGCTCCGCCGGATGGCTGATCGCGGCCCGCGCCACTCTGGCAATAGGTGCGGCGATGATTATTCCGGCCACCCTGGCCGGGATCCGTACCCTGTTCACCGACGCGCGCCAGCGTAATATCGCCCTTGGCGTCTGGGCGGCGGTAGGCTCTGGCGGCGCGGCCTTTGGCCCGCTGATTGGCGGCTGGCTGCTGGAGCACTTTTACTGGGGCTCGGTATTCTTAATCAACGTTCCTATTGTGATAGTGGTCGTTACCCTGGCGGCGCGCCTGGTTCCGCCCCAGCAGGGGCGAGCGGAGCAGCCGCTGAATATCAGCCATGCCATTATGCTTATCCTGGCAATCCTGCTGCTGGTCTATAGCGCCAAAACGGCACTAAAAGGGGCGCTGTCGCCATGGATGGTACTCTTTACCTTGCTGACCGGGGCGATACTGCTGTTTACCTTTGTGCGCATCCAGCTGCGCGCTCGCGTGCCTATGATCGATATGCGCCTCTTCTGCCACCGTATTATTCTGAGCGGGGTGGTAATGGCCATGACCGCCATGGTTGCTCTGGTGGGATTTGAGCTGCTGATGGCTCAGGAGCTGCAGTTTGTACACGGCTTTACCCCATTTGAGGCGGGTATGTTTATGCTACCGCTGATGATGGCCAGCGGCTTTAGCGGCCCGATTGCCGGTGTGCTGGTCGGGCGGCTGGGGCTGCGTATCGTTGCGGCAGGCGGTATGGGACTGAGCGCCGTCAGCTTTATCGGGCTTTCAACCCTCGATTTCAGTACCCAGCAGTGGCAGGCGTGGGGGCTGATGGTGCTGCTCGGGTTCAGTGCCGCCAGCGCCTTACTGGCCTCGACATCCGCAATCATGGCCGCCGCACCCAAAGAGAAAGCCGCCGCGGCAGGGGCGATTGAAACTATGTCCTATGAATTAGGCGCAGGTCTTGGCATTGCGATCTTCGGGCTGCTCCTGACCCGCAGTTATTCTGCCTCGGTTGTATTACCCCAGGGGATAGCGCCAGAGGTAGGCGAACAGGCCGCATCTTCGATAGGTGAGGCGATGAAAGTGGCCCGGCAGTTTACGCCGGAGGTGGCGGATTCACTCGTTACCGCAGCCAAAAACGCCTTTATTATCTCCCATAGCGTAGCCCTGGGCAGTGCCGGGGGGATGCTGTTACTGCTGGCGGTGGGGATCTGGTTTAGTCTCGCCAAAGAGCCGCGTCAATAAAGTGTCATTAGTTACAACATACTATTAGTTTTTGTTCTAATAACTCCCCGGCCTACGGCCGGGAGAGTGTGCAAAAACTAAAGCTCCTGCGCCGAACTTAACAAGCTATGCAGCAGAACGTTGGCGCCTTTCTCCGACCACTCCGGCAAAATCCGCTCCTCTTCGTTGTGGCTGATACCTTTCACGCAGGGGATAAAGATCATGCTGGCCGGGGCGATGGCGCTGATATAACAGGTATCGTGGCCCGCGCCGGAAACCATCGGCTTAGCCGTGTAGCCAAGCGCTTTCACCGCCGCTTCGCTGCGCGCCAGACAGCGGGCATCAAAATCGATAGGGGCATAGTCAAAGATGCGTTCCACCTCTGCGCTCACGCCGCGCGTGGCGAGGGATTTAGCCGCCTGGTGTAGGGCGGCCTCCATCTCAACCAGCGCCTCGCTGGCCGGATGACGAAACTCCACGCTACACACGACCCGGGAAGGGACCACGTTGCGCGAGCCAGGCGTCACCTGCACCATACCAATAGTGGCCCGGCCGTCCGGCGCGTGCGCGTAACCAATCGCCTCAACCTTTAATGCCAGTAAGGCAAAGGCGGTGAGGGCATCCCGGCGGCTATGCATCGGCGTGGTTCCCGCATGAGCGGCAAAACCGTCAAGAGTGATGGTAAACCAGCGCTGGCCCATGGCGGCACGCACGAGGCCAATATCGATCCCTTCCTCTTCCAGAATGGGCCCCTGCTCGATATGTAGCTCATAGCAGGCGTGAACCGGAAAGGCGCGGGCAGGGCGTTCACCTCGATAGCCGATAGCTTCCAGCGCCTCGCGCACCGTAACTTTGGCGCTGTCGGTACGGGCATATGCAAACTCCTGCGAGAGCTGCCCGGCCCAGACGCCGGAGGCCAGCATCGCCGGGGCAAATCGCGCCCCTTCCTCGTTCGTCCAGTTCACCAGGACAATATCGCGTTCGGTTTCGATCCGGAGATCGTTGAGGGTGCGCAATACTTCCAGCCCGGCCATCACGCCGTAAATACCGTCGTAATTGCCGCCCAACGGCTGAGAATCTACGTGTGAGCCGGTCATTACCGGCGCCAGGGCCAGGTTTTTACCCGCGCGGCGGATAAACATGTTGCCCATGCTATCCACGTCGCAGGTAAAGCCCGCCTCCAGCGCCCAGTCGCGCAGCAGATCGCGCGCGCGGCGGTCTTCATCGCTCAGCGCCAGCCGGGTGACGCCGCCGGCTGGGGTGCCGCCGATCTGCGCCATCTGCTCAAGCGTAGACCACAGCCGCTCTGCATTTATGCGGTTCATGATTTGTCCTTTGTGCTGCGATAGCGGAAGTCGCAGCAGGCGCCGCCCTGCATAATGGTAGTGGTGCGCGTCAGCTCCACATCCGGCGCGTAGCCGACGATAAACTTCTCGTCACGGGCGCAGGAGAGCAGATGGCCGATCTCGCCGAGCCCCATCTCGTGATACATCTCGGCATAGCGGCAGCGGGTCACGTTGTAGTTGTACTGCTGCTCGTCGGCGTCGATCACCTTCACGTCCAGCGCGTTATCTTTTTCCCAAAGATACTGCAGGGCGATAAAGCTCTTCACGTCCGGCTCGTTCGGCTCCTGGCGGGCAAAATCTTTGCCCGCGTCGATTGCCGCCTGCTCGATGGCCTCGCCAATCACCGCCTGGGCGCGATCTTTACCTATCTCACGCACCAGGATTTCATAAATCGGTTTAATAATTTCTGCTTCAATTTTGCGGCGGGCAAGAATACCCAGCTCATTATTATTGCTCATTACATTGCCTCACCAGGTTACTTCGTTTTGGTGCCGCCCAGTACGGTTTGCGGCTGCCATTTGCCATCCACCACTTTATAGACGGTGAACGACGGGGCCTTCAGGTTGCCCTGGTTATCAAAGGCGATCTGGCCGGTTACGCCGGAATAGCTGATAGCGCGCAGGGCCGGCAGATAGTCAGCAGGATCGACCGAGTCGGCTTTCTCCATGGCCGCAACCAGCACGCGGGTGGCGTCATAGGCGAACGGCGCGTGCAGCTCGATATGAGTGTGATAGCGCGACTGGTACGCCTGCTCAAAGGCTTTCCCACCCGGCATCTGTTCTACCGGCAGGCCCGGCTCCAGTGCTACCACGCCGTCACCCTCTTTCTGCGCCAGCTGCAGGAAGGTCTGGCTCACAAATCCGCCCGCGCCCATCAGGGTCGCTTTCATCCCCAGCTGCTTAATGCGGCGGGCGAGCGGTGCCGCCTGGCTGTCCACGCCGCCGAAGAAGATCAGATCGGCGTTTTTGCTGCGAATGGCGGTAAGTACGGCGCTAAAATCGACGGTTTTGTCGTCCACATACTGACGATCGACGATTTTAACGCCCTGGGCTTCCAGCGATTTAATAAATTCGTCCGCCAGCCCCTGACCAAAGGCGGTACGGTCGTCGATCACCGCAATGCGTTTCGCCTTCAGGGTGTTTACCGCGTACTGCCCGGCAAACTGGCCGCCGTCGTCGTCGTGGCCCATCACGCGGAAGCTGGTGTCAAAGCCCTGTTTGGTATAGGCGTGGCCGGTGGCAACCGGCGCCACCTGAGCGATACCCGCGTCGTGGTAAACGCGCGCCGCCGGAATACTGGTGCCGGTATTCCAGTGGCCCACCACGCCCGCCACGCCGCTGTCCACCAGACGTTGGGCTACCGCGACGGCGGTACGCGGATCGGACTGATCGTCTTCGGATTGCAGCTTGAATGTGACCGCTTTACCGCCAATGGTGGGGTGCTGTTTGTTGATGTCGTCGATTGCCAGCTGAGCGCCGTTCTCCAGATCTTTGCCAATACGGGCAGAAGGGCCGGTTAACGGGCCAGCAAGGCCAATGACCACGGTTTCGCTGTCGGCCGCCCATGCCGCCGAGCTTGCAAAGCCACTGAGCAGAATAGCGGCGCTAAGGGCGCTAATTTTTACGGTTTTCATTATATTTTCCCTGGTGTTGGTGTGTTAAACGGGCATTTCACCCAAATAAATCTGTGCAATCTGGTCGTCGTTCAGCAGCGCTTTCGACTCGCCGTGGTGAACAATACTGCCGCTGTCCATCACCCAGGCGCTGTCGGTCACTTCCAGCGCCAGACGCGCGTTCTGCTCGATCAGCAGCAGGGCAACGCCGCGCTGGCGCAGTTCGGCGATAACGGCAAAAATGTGCTCCACCATCTTTGGTGCCAGCCCCATCGAGGGTTCGTCCAGGATCAGAAGGCGCGGGCGACTGAGCAGGGCGCGGTTAAGGGCCAGCAGCTGCTGTTCGCCGCCGGAGAGCAGCCCGGCAAGCTGATGCTGGCGCTCGCCAAGGCGCGGAAAACGCTCAAAGATATCGGCCATTTCGCGCCTTACCATGACAGCGTCACTTCTCAGCCAGGCGCCCATCTGTAAGTTCTCCAGCACCGTCATGCGGGCGAAGATGCCCCGGCCCTCCGGTACCATGACCAGCCCGTCGCGCAGCAATGCTTCGGCTTTCTGTTTACCCACCGCTTTGCCGTTAAATTCGATAGTGCCGCTAAAGCGCTCCAGCCCGGTGATGGCGCGCACGGTCGAGCTTTTCCCGGCGCCGTTGGCGCCAATCAGCGTGGCCTGTTCCCCTTCGTGCAGGGTAAAAGAGACGTCCCGCACCGCCTGGATCCCGCCGTAGTGCACGGCCAGTCGTTCAACTTTCAACAGTTCAGACATGGGCACTGCCTCCAAGCCATGCGGCAATCACCGCCGGGTCGCGGCGCACGCTGTCCGGCGTGCCGCTGGCGAGCGTTTTACCGTAATCGAGCACCGTTAAGCGATCGCAAATCCCCATCACCAGCTTGACGTCGTGCTCAATCATCAGCAGGGTTTTGCCATCATTGCGGATCCGCGTCAGCAGCTCCCCGAGCGCCATCTTTTCGGCGGCGTTCATGCCGGCGGCGGGTTCGTCGAGGGCCAGCAGCAGCGGATCGGTAGCCAGCGCGCGGGCGATCTCCAGCCGGCGCTGATGGCCATAGGCCAGATCGCAGGCGCGGTAGTGGGCGAACTTTGCAATGCCGGTGTACTCCAGCCAGTGCCAGGCCAGCTCGCGGGTTTGCGCCTCTTCGTCGCGGGCCCGCTTGTGGCGGCTGAGCGCGGCCCACAGCCCGTTGCGGGTACGCACGTGGCGGCCGACCATTACGTTCTCCAGCACCGACATCTCGTTAAACAGCCGCACGTTCTGGAAGGTGCGGGCGATGCCGACGGCGGTGACTTTTTCGATTTGCTTTGGCGAGTAGGGTTTATCCGCCAGTACAAACTCGCCGCTGTCCGCCGGGTAAAGGCCGGTGATCAGGTTGAAACAGGTGGTTTTCCCCGCGCCGTTGGGACCGATCAGACCGTAGATTTCGCCTTTATTAATCGTCAGGGAGACGTTATCTACCGCCGTCAGCCCGCCGAAGCGTTTTGACATATTACGCACGGTTAACAGGCTCATGCTTTTACCTCCCTGTGGCGCACCGGCCAGATCCCGGCGGGACGCACCAGCATGACCCCAACCAGTGCCAGTCCGTAGAAGAGCTGACGTAAAATTTCCGGATCGACCAGCACCTCGCCAAACAGCGCCTGCTGAAGCGGCGCGGCCTGGCTGCGCAACACTTCCGGCAGGGCGGTGAGCAGCACCGCGCCCAGAATCACGCCCGGAATGTGACCCATGCCGCCCAGCACCACCATCGCCAGCACGGCAATAGACTCCTGCAGGGTGAAGGACTCTGGTGAAACAAACCCCTGGAAGGCACCAAACAGCGCCCCGGCCACGCCGCCAAAGGAGGCGCCCATCGCAAAGGCCAGCAGCTTAAAGTTGCGCACGTTGATGCCCATCGCCCGGGCCACGTCTTCATCTTCACGAATCGCGTGCCAGGCCCGGCCAATACGGGAGTGTTGCAGGCGCAGGCAGACAAAAATAATGCCCACAATCACCAGCATCAGCAGGTAGTACCAGAGCCAGAGGGCGGGCACCTTCATGCCGAACCAGTGATAGACGCCGCTGAACTTCAGGCCAAACAGGTTAAGGGTATCCACGCCGGTGATGCCTTTGGCGCCGTTGGTAATGTTTACCGGGCGGTCGAGGTTGCGCATCAGGATGCGGATAATCTCCCCGAAGCCGAGGGTGACGATCGCCAGGTAGTCACCGCGCAGCTTCAGGGTCGGGGCACCAAGCAGAATGCCGCACACCGCCGCCACCAGCGCGGCCAGCGGGATAATCAGCAGATACGAGGTGTGCAGCCCGTCCGGGAACCAGACCGCCAGCAGCGGAAAGACCTCCAACAGATGCGGCGAGGCGAGCAGCGCCGCCAGATAGGCGCCGACGGCGTAAAAGGCGATAAAGCCCATATCCAGCAGGCCGGTATAGCCCACCACGATATTCAGACCCAGCGCCAGCATGATATAGAGCAGCGCGAAGTCGATAACCCTTACCCAGTAGTTGCCGCCCAGCTGGGTTGCCACCACGGGGGCGATCAGCAGGGCCAGGATAAAGAGCGTCATGCCGGACCAGAAGCGAGGCGTCGCGGCAGGTGCCTGAAGTTGTTCAGTTGTCATTATTTCCTCTACGCCCTGTGCGCCACGCGTTCGCCCAGCAGACCCGCCGGACGGAACACCAGCACCAGAATCAGCACCACGAAGGCAAAGACATCCTGGTAATTGCTGCCAAAGACGCCGTTGGTGAGCTCGCCCAGATAGCCAGCGCCAAGGGATTCGATGATCCCCAGCAGGATCCCGCCGATCATCGCTCCGCGAATATTGCCAATCCCGCCCAGCACGGCGGCGGTAAAGGCTTTAATCCCCGGCAAAAAGCCCATCGAGAAGCTGGCGTTGCCGTAGTTGCTGGCCATCATCACACCGGCCAGCGCCGCGAAAATGCCGCCGATGGCGAAGGTGAGGGTAATAATGGCGTTGGGATTGACCCCCATGAGCGTTGCAACGCGCGGGTTTTCCGCCACCGCACGCATGCCACGGCCAAGGCGGGTGTACTCCACCAGAAGCCAGAGGCCGGTCATCACCAGCAGCGCCAGCGCAACCGTGACGATGCCGGTAACGGTGACAATCGCCGGGGGATGGGCCTCGCTGCCGGCGGTGACCTCGATCGGGTCCATTGGCAGGATCTGCGGGAACATCAGCGGGTTGCGGGTCCAGATAATCATTGCCACCGTCTGCAACAGCACGGAGACGCCAATCCCGGAGATCAGCGGTGCGAGGCGCGGCGCGTTGCGCAGGCGGCGGTAGGCAAAACGCTCAACCGCCATTGCCAGCAGAGCGCAGACCGCCATCGCCACGGCCAGCGCGACGCCGAGCTGCAAAAGCAGCGGCATATGCGGAAAGCGATCGTTCAGGGCGTTGATGACGGAAAGCGTAGTGAGGGCGCCAACCATCAAAATATCGCCGTGGGCAAAGTTAATAATGCGCAAAATGCCATACACCATGGTATAGCCCAGCGCGATCAGGGCGTAGATGCTACCCAGCATTACCCCATTGATCAGTTGTTGTATGAGTGTGTCCAACGTTGTTACCCGACAAATTGCTCTTTCAGCGGCTAACATCTAATAACTGAATTAAATTGTAAAATAAGCAAATATTATTTCTTATGATATTTTGAGATTGATTTATCTTAATGATTTTAATAAGAATGTAGAAAGGATGGAATGCGTGTAACCCTGCAAAGAAATCAACATATGAATAAAACAGAACAATCAATTTCTACGGTGACCTACGCCGACAGCCAGCTGGCCAACGATCCCCCGCTGCGGGCGGTGCGCGCCTTTGAAGCCATCGCCCGTCTGGGCAGCGTGACCCTGGCGGCGCAGGAGCTGCAAATCTCTCCCTCTGCCGTTAGCCATCAGCTAAAGGTGCTGGAGGGTTATCTGCAAATCCCCCTTACGGAACGTCAGGGGCGTAAGCTGGTCCTGAGCCAGCAGGGGCGCGACTATTACCGCTCGATACGCGCGGCCTTTAACGTGCTGCGCCAGGCAACGGAGCACCTGGTGGAGCAGGCGCAAACCCGGCAGGTGACCATCAGCCTGATCCCGCTGTTCGGCATGGGTTGGTTTATTCCCCGCTTGCCGGCCTTTATGCGCGCCAATCCGCAGACCGAGATCAACGTGGTGTACGCCAACCACCGCAACTATCTCAGCGACGCCTCGGATATGTCGATCCGCTTCGGCAACGGGCAGTGGGCAGGTTACCAGAGTGAGAAGTTGATCTCCGGCAAGATGGTGCCGGTCTGCAGCCGCGCATTTTTGCGTCTGCATGGTCATATCGATACGCCCGAACAGCTGCTGCAAATACCGTTAATTCACGATGAAGAGCGGACAACCTGGCAAATGTGGTTTACCCAGCAGGGGGTGAAGCGCCCGGTGCGCCGCAGCGGGCCGATGTTTGAGGATGGTTTGCTGACGCTCGCCGGCGTGCAGGCCGGGCTGGGATGCGCCCTGATGCGCGAGCCGCTAATCGCGCCTTATCTGGAGAGCGGTGAGCTGATAAAAATCTTTGACGCGCCGGTCGATGACGGGCGCGATTACTATCTGTGCGTGCGCCAGGATTCCGATATGACCCAGGACGGAAAACTGCTGCAGGCCTGGCTGCGTCGCGCCGCACAGGGCGATGCGGTCAGCCCGTAAGCGAGCAGTAATTATCCAGCGCTTCAATCTCGGTGCCGCTAAAGCGGGCGTATTGTCCGGTCAGACGCCAGAAGGCGGGCTGCGTTTCGGTATAGATTTCGGCGGCCAGCACCAGGCGGCGGCGCTCGTCTTCGCCCAGCTCTAACTGCGTCCAGGGGACAAAATAGCGGCCAGCGGGGGTGAGGGCGAACCACAGCGGACAGCCGCAGCCGGGGCAAAAGCAGCGTTCACCGCGCGGTGAAGAGCTGAAACGGGCGGGGGTGACGGAACCCGGCTCAATCCGGGGCTCGCCATCGGTTTCGATATACATGGCAATCCCACCGGACCACTTCTGGCACAGGGTGCAGTGACAGGCATAAACGTCGAGATTTTTAACCCTCACGCTGAAATAGCTAAGGCCACATAAACAGCGTCCACTAAAAGTTTGCATGGCGTACTCCTTTATCACCATAAAAAAAGCCAGCCGCGAGGGCTGGCTTATTCAACACATCACATCTTAGAACTGATAGGTCAGACCAACAGCAACGATGTTGTCGGTAGCCACGCCAGCAGCCTGAGTGAAGGCGCTGTCGTCGATCAGGTTGATTTTGTAATCAACATAGGTAGACATGTTTTTGTTGAAGTAGTAGCTGGTGCCCACTTCGATGTACTCAACCAGATCCTGGTCGCCGTAAGAACCGATGTCTTTACCTTTGGATTTCAGGTAAGCGATGGACGGACGCAGGCCGAAGTCGAACTGGTACTGTGCAACTGCTTCAAAGTTCTGAGTTTTGTTAGCAATGTAACCATCACCGAAGTTGGTCATGTTGCGGGTTTCAGAATAGGTCGTTGCCAGGTACAGGTTGTTGGCATCGTATTTCAGGCCAGCAGCCCAAACTTCTGCTTCGTCACCACCCGCGTTCAGTTCGTTAACCGCAGCACGAACCTGGTCGTCGGTACGGTCAGACTTCGCGTAAGCTGCGCTTACACCAAAACCGTCCATTTCGTAAGAAGAGGAGAGACCCCAGCCGTCGCCGTTGGCGGTGGTGATGTCAGAACGATCGTTTTTACCCTGATACTGAGCGGCAAAGTTCCAGCCTTCCACCAGACCGAAGAAGTCGGTGTTACGGTAGGTTGCTACGCCAGTAGTACGGCCAGTCATAAAGCCATCGGTCTGGGTCCAGGTGTCGCCGCCGTATTCCGGCAGAACGTCGGTCCAGGCGCCTACGTCGTATGCTACGCCGTAGTTACGGCCGTAGTCGAAGGAGCCGAATTCGTTGAATTTCAGACCAGCAAATGCCAGACGGGTTTTGTTGCCGTCAGAACCTTCTGATTCAGAACGGTTGCCTTTGAACTCATATTCCCACTGACCGTAACCGGTCATCTGGTCGTTAATCTGAGTTTCGCCTTTGAAGCCCAGACGAACGTAGGTTTTGTCACCGTCGTTATCGGTGTCGTCAGAGAAATAGTGAAGACCAGTAACTTTGCCGTACAGATCCAGCTTGTTACCGTCTTTGTTATAAACTTCGGCTGCGTTTACCGCGCCTGCCGCCAACATGGTAGTCACTGCCACTGCAACTAATTTAAGTTTCATTGTTATTAACCCTTATAATTTTCTTTTGAGTTTTTACTCAACCAGTCCCAGGCGAGACCGCCTTTTGCTGGCTCGTTATTTTTAAGAGTCTTGCTGCATCGTTTCAATAATAAGTTTCAATTTATGAATTATAATTTCAATTAGTGTGATCGAGATCTGGAAAACTACCCCTTTATTTGTAAATAAGGCTAATTTTTACCCGAAATATTATTTCGTACCGTAACTTATTATTAATAGTCTTATAGTTTTGGCAGGGTGTAGTTTTATTGGGTAACACCAGAGGGGATTGGCTTAAAAACAGGCGGGGCGGTATTTTTTACTGTTAAAAAACAGTAAGTTACAACTTGGTGAGTACATATATTGCGCGGAAAAACCTGAAATACCCAGAAACATACTATTGCACTTTGTGCTATATACATTGAAAATATTCGCTTCCAACTAATAACATTAGTTGTCAATTTATGTAAATCAGCTGAAATATTTATTTACCTGCGCAACAAATATAAACATCTGTGTAGCGAAGCGGCTACTTATTACGTGAATATTCTGAGGCGGGATCACATTTTATTTTGCGCCGGGGTAAGAAACCCCGGTCAGTGAAAGAAAAAAGTTATTTGCGCGTGGCATACCAGCACAGCAGTGAGCCGACGCACACCATCAGCGCCCCCTGCCAAAAACTCAGCGACAGGGGGGCATCCAGCACCAGGGCGGCCAGCGCAGAGGAGAGTACCGGGGTAAAATATGAGACCGTGGCTAACACCGACACGTTGCCGTGAAGAATGCCGATATTCCATGAGGCATAGCCAAAACCCAGCGCCACGGCGCACAGTAGCAGTTTAATCACCACCGGCACGCTGAACACCATCTCCGGCTGTGCGCTAAAGAGAAACTTCAGCCACAGGCTCAGGGCGGTAAGCAACACAAACAGCGTAATGCCGTTCTGACCTTTGGCATATTTGCTGGTCACTGTGCAGTAGGCCGCCCAGATAAAGGCGCCGGTAAATGCCAGCCCGTAGCTAAGAGGATTAGAGATAATATTGCTGAGAATTTGCGCAATATGCAGCCCCTGTTCTCCACCTAATACCCAGCTGACGCCAACCAGTGCCAGAATTAATCCTGGCACCACCCACAGGTTTGCTTTTTGGCCATTAAACAGAATGGCAAAAACAATTGTCAGGCTGGGCCACAGATAATTAACCATACCGACTTCAATGGCCTGGTGGCGGGTATTTGCATATCCCAGCGATAGCGCCAGACATATTTCATAGCTGACAAAAAGCAGGCTACCGGCAACTAAATAGCGGGGTGTAAAACGACGAATATCGGGGAACCCGACGGTGAGCCAGCAGAGCAGGCCGCTCAGAGTATAGATCATGGCAGCACCACCTACCGGCCCGAGCCCTTCACTAACGCTGCGAATAAGGCCCACCATGGTGCTCCATAGCACAATAGCGGCCAGTCCGATTAGCGTTGCTCTTTTTCTGTCCATAATTTTCCTGCAGGCTTTGAAAATAAGGGGGAATTTATAGCACTCTTCGGCGCTAACATGCGAACCGAACGCCCAATTAATACCGCTTTAGAGTTAGTTAAATGGGCCTTAATTAACTTTTTAGAGGGCTAAAATCGGCGAGTTTGATTTGACGCAAAAAAATAAGGGGCTTTGCTGATAGTTTGCGGCGCGAACTCTCTCCTGTTTTGAGGATAGTAATGAACGTCAGCCGCAGACAATTTTTCAAAATCTGCGCGGGCGGTATGGCCGGTACAACAGCCGCAATGCTGGGATTCGCTCCCAAAATGGCGCTGGCTCAGGCACGCAACTTTAAACTGCTGCGCGCTAAAGAGATCCGTAACACCTGCACATACTGCTCCGTGGGTTGTGGGCTATTAATGTATAGCCTGGGTGATGGCGCGAAAAACGCCAAAGAAGCGATTTACCATATCGAAGGGGATCCGGACCATCCGGTGAGCCGCGGGGCGCTCTGTCCGAAAGGGGCGGGCCTGCTGGACTACGTACACAGCGATAACCGTCTGCGCTATCCGGAATACCGCGCGCCGGGTTCCGATAAGTGGCAGCGCATCTCCTGGGATGAGGCCTTCAGCCGCATCGCAAAACTGATGAAAGCTGACCGTGACGCCAACTTTATTGAGAAGAACGAGCAGGGCGTCACCGTTAACCGCTGGCTTTCCACCGGGATGTTGTGCGCCTCGGCGGCAAGTAATGAAACCGGCATGCTGACGCAAAAGTTTGTGCGCTCTCTCGGCATGCTGGCGGTAGATAACCAGGCGCGCGTCTGACACGGACCAACGGTAGCAAGTCTTGCTCCAACATTTGGTCGCGGTGCGATGACCAACCACTGGGTTGATATC
>Ga0153917_1000419_pt1 | contig 28779 bp, 34 predicted proteins | sample TSFL001MetaG_FD_104695 | JGI IMG/M metagenome (GOLD analysis project Ga0153917, IMG submission 104695) | Attine ant fungus gardens microbial communities from Florida, USA - TSFL001 MetaG | ecosystem: Host-associated > Fungi > Mycelium > Unclassified | place: USA: Florida, Paynes Creek Historic... | reverse complement strand
TATGCGGGAGGTTATAAGCGTGAAAGCGCAGAACGTCGTCCAGACCAAACGCAGAACCGTCTACCTCAAGAAGACGTATTTTTTCACCAGGTTCGAGGCGTTGATAATCTTCAGTAATCATGGTGCGTATGCCTGTTTGAAGGTTGCGTTTATGGTCATCACTTTGCTGGAGAGCGGTTGTGCTTTAATAGAATCAGCTTCAATCCGGTATAAACCGGTTTCGCCGACAGGAGACGTCCAGATGAAGGATTTTGTGATGTGCTTGCGGCAAAAACTCAGCACATCGAGCATCTCTGCCTTTTTTCCCGTTAAGGTCATCGGCCATGACTGTTTTTCAGGGTTGATGCCTTCACCGGCGATCTGTTCAAATCCGTCTCCGAAGGATGCAGAGCGTGTTGCGTAAGTGAGCTCCCCTTCCATTCCCGCCTGAATCTGGGTTCGCCAGGTAAATGTTTCGATCGCCAACTTTCCTCCGGGTATAAAAAAACCCGCCGAAGCGGGCTTAGTTTGGGTTAGCTTGAATGTGAGATTGCCTTCTGCCATGCGTAATGCTATAGCTGAACGAGCCTAAACAACGGACATTATATGGATTCAGCTATAATCCAAATGCTTGAGGAAGCTAAATATGGAAAGCACTCACCAAATGATCCATTCGGTGACAAACTAAGACATGTGATTGATAAAACTATTGATGACGTTATTAAATAATACTGATGAGTTAATGAGGCTTCTATGACAATTAGCGCAGAAAAATTACGTGACGGTTGCCAATGGTTATCAAGAGAGCTAACACGACTTGAGCAACTAAATCGACCTCTAACAATCGATGAGTTCTACTCATGGTCAGAGCAGGAAAATTTTATTGGTACCATTTTTGAAAAATATCGACATCACATTATCGGCTTAGAGATGCTCGACCCAAAAAGTGATTATTGCAAAAAAGACATACTTGGCTTTATTGAGAATGCACTTGCCAGACATACAAATGTCATAACAAGTGGGACTTATGGCGTTGTTGACAATGCTTATTTACTGGCTATCAATGTGCTTTTCGCGATTTCACGCGAAGCAGACCAAATTTGAAATATAGCCCACTTAGTGGGCTATCGAGACTTTGTCGCATTCCAGATGAGACCTCCTGGCAGGAGCTGTTTGGCGATCCCAGTACGAACAGACTGATCGATGGTCTGTTTATAAGCCCGAGAAATTGCATCGTTATTGCCATACGTCTGCTGCTGGGAATTCTGATTGTGAATTACCACGGACGTATGCACCGTCACATTCCCTGAACCAGCAGCCTGTATTCCGTACATCGGTGCATTTCCGACGTAGCCGCCGTTTGCATACCCCTGAGCTCCACGCATAAGCGCATAGAGATTGCCGACACCTAATGCACTTGTCGCTTCCTTCGTAAACACAAACTCACCGCCGTGTACAACACCTTTCGGTTGGTATTTACCGCCATCTCCCGTGTAGCCGCCTCCATCAAAACCGGGGACCAAACCACCACCTGAGAAACCAAAGAACGCGCCGATACCGGTTCCACCAAACGCTGACTTCATTCCATTAACCAGAGCCAGTTGGGTCAGCATCTGGGCGATGCCCTTGAGGAAAGTGGAAAGGAAATCTGAGAAGTTAGATTTACCTGTTGTGAAGAAATCAGTTAGGGTGCTGGCCATGCCGGTGAACGCGTTGCTGGTAACCGTCTGCACCTGGGAGTACACATTGGTCGCGCTGTCTTCGAAATCAGCCCATCCCTTTTTCGCGCCGGTCAGCCAGTCACCGCGTAGCTGATCCTCAGCATCATAGTAATCGTTAGCTGCCTTAAGCTGTTTCTGATATCCCTCTTCATCCAGCGAACCACCAGTATTTTTCCAGCCGGCGGCGAGCTGACTTTTTGCCAGCTCTCGCTGCGCCTGGCGGTCACTCATCCCCGCACCACCCAGTAATGCGGCCTGTTTCTCAGCCATCTGCGTGACGTATTTCTGCGAGGTATCCATGCGCTTGTTCAGCAGTTCCTGCGCCGAAATCTGATCACCCAACAGGGCTTTCTGCCGCGCTAACTGCAGCACCTGGTCTTTACTCGCGAGCAGGGATTGCTCCTGCTTTGTCAGAGAGCGAGATCGGGAGGCCTCCTCCAGCACCTGAAATTTCGCTTCAGTCGTCCACAGATCTTTGCGCTGCTGGCTGATAGTGTCGTTCAGCCCTTTATGCTGCTGCAGCGCGCGTAACTGTGCCTGAAGCGCCAGCAGCTCGGCCTGGGCGCCATCCATGCTGCGATCGCCAGCCGATACAGTGCCCTGTTTTTCGGGTTTCGTCTTTTTGCCAAAAGCAGCAACCTCTTCTCGATCCTTCTGAGTGGTCGCGGTTTTTATCTTGCGAGTGGTATCAAGGTATTTACTTGCACTAATGTCTGCGGCATCCCATTCTTTTTTCAGTTGAGAAACACTGTCGCCATAAGCACCGGCCATTTGTTCGTTATAGTCCTGCCATCCCTGCAAAGTATCCGTTTTCGCCCAGTCGGGAACGAGGTTAATAGCGGCAGCGATAGAGGAAGAAATGATCTGGTTCAGCTTCTGGAAAACGATCGCAACGCTGTAATAAATTGCGTTGAATTCCTTCAGAGTGTTTGATGCCAGCTCAGCTACCCACTGACCGATACTCTGCATAGCCCCAGACGCCCAGCCCTTGATATCCAGCCACAGGCGACCAAACGGTGTCAGCGAGTCGTAAGCCTGCTCTCCACGTTCTGCCATCGTATCGCCAAACAGGTCCATAGCCTGCGTAACGGCCGCTGTCTGGTCCTTTTGCTTCTCCAGCTCATCAATGTGCTTAAGCTGCGAAACGGTCAGGAAATTATATTGTTCGTTGAGACTCTGAAGCGCTTTAACAGGATCTTTTTCGATGTCCTTATAGGCTTTGGTGATGTCCTGCGCTGAGACTATACCGTTCTGAACCGCCAGCGCCGAGGAGCCCGCTGCTTTTTCAAGTTGCTGCTGTGTCAGCGATCCCATGCCAACCAGCTCAGTCATCAAACTCTGAACGGTATCTACAGTAGCGCCAGTAGAGGCGGCAATAGACTGGGAGGAAGCCATGATCTGGAGCGCTGACGTGCCGGCAATGTTGCCAGTCCTGATAATGGCCTTGTTGATTTCGTCGTAGGCGGTGAAGTAGTCCGAACCCGCTTTTGCAGCAATCAGAACAGCACCGGCTAGGCCACCAATGGCCACTCGGGCAGAAGTCACCATAGACAACATCGCTTTCAAAGCATTGTTTACACCGCCAAACGAATCGCGCAGCTGGCCGCCCTGCTGAATGGCTACCATATAAACCGGCATACCGGACGCCAATGAAGTCACGATGTCGGTCATTTGCATCGGTAGATAACGCATCGCGTTGCGGTATTGCCCCGCGCTGATCGCTCCTGACTTCCACGCTTCCTCCTGCTCTTTCAGTCGGGCGATCATCGGTGCAGCACGATCGGACACGCCAAGTTGGGCTGCTTTTAGCTCTAACAGTTCAGCGCGCGTTTTTCCGATTGCTGTGACCTGCTCTTCCAGCGAATCGATAAAGGTTTTGCCCGCCGCAGCTGCACGCTGCGCTGCCTGGGCCTGCTCAATGCGAGCCCGCCCCTCTGCGGTCTCAGACTCCATTACCTGTGCCAGTTTTGCCCGCGTCGTCTCAAGCACGCTGTTGTAACGAATAAAATCCTCGTCTCCCACCAGCCCTTTACCACGAAACTTCGCCAGACTCTCCTGGATAGTGTCCAGCTCATCTAGCGCCTTATTTACCGGACTAATTTTATTCAGCAGGTTCTGCAGTTCCTGACGCTGCTGCTTCAGGCTTTCGCTGTTCTTCTTCTGGTTATCGATGCCGGTGCGGAACGTACTGTTCAGGTCATCCGCTTTACCTGCAGCGGCGGTCGCGGTCTCCTGAAAGCGATCCAGTGCCTGGTTACCACGCTCCAGCTCAGTGGTATTTACGCGCAGGGAAATCGTGGCGATGTCGTTACTCATTCCGCCCTCTCTTTATGCATAACTTTTAGTGCGGCGCTCTCCATGATTCGGATGTCCGAAAGCGCGGTTGCCTCGTCGTCGACGTGGTGCAGGCGCATCACCCAGGGCAGCACATTGTAATCAAGCCCTGATGCGCCTCCCATGCCCGTGCGCCACTGCGTGCTGACAGCCTGAAACACCAGGAATGAAGGCCATACATCTGGCCAGACGTCGATGTATTGATCGTCGTAGTCATCCGGCGTAAGCCCGTATGGCGCCAGGTCTGCCGCGGTGGGTTCAGGCGTATAGAATGCAGAGGCAACCGCTATCAGTTTTTTTCGCGCTGCCCCATCAGTTCGCGATAGTAGGTTTCAGGGATAGCCTTCATTGCAGCCGGATAGTTTTCCAGCAGCACCGACAGATTCTCCGCGTTGAATGCATCGGGGAGCGCCCAGCCAGAAATAATTTCCATCAGAAAATCAGTGGCGGTTTTGCCTTCCAGTTTTTCCAGATCAGCCAGCTCTTTGAGTGGCTTATGATTGAACGTGAAGGTCAGTACACCATCCTCATCGCCAGCGCGGGGGATCGAGACATTGGCCTTGAATGTAGGTTTGGGCTGAAGGGTGAATTTGGTCGCCATCGATACCTCTTAACGAAAAAAAGCCTCCGTGATGGGAGGCATGGAATAGTGAAAGCTCTGACGGCTAGGCGGCAGCGTCAGTCACCTTGTAGAACGTCATCGCTGGTGACTGCAGGTTCAGCACCACACTCACTGTCTCTACCTCGTTAACTGCAGTAGTTGGCGTATCGTCAAAAGATGCCGTGGCCGCCCAGTAACGGTTCTCCTTCGCCTTCGGCACGTACATGTACGCCGCCACAGTCTCTTCGTCTTCGTCCAACTGGCGCAGCAGCGGATAAACCGGGAGAGTTGAGTCGTGAGCAATCGAGTAGGTCTGAGAGACAGCGGATTTATAGGTATTAAGGTTGCGCTGGCGATCATCGCTGAGGAACTGAATCTGTGTGGTGTTCTGATCGCCACCAGATTTCGACACCTCAGTAATTTGCGGCAGCTCGGTCCATTCAAGCACCTTGCGGATCGAACCGGTACCGCCACCAGCGGCATATTTGTTTTTATTGGTGGTATTGATGTTGCGAAGAGTTACGGCGCTTTCGGCAATCGCATCGATTTTTGCAATGACGTTATCAACACCGGACCAGTTGCAGTTCACATGAACAATATCACCTACCTTGAGAGCGTCCGCTTCACTCACGGTAATCACCATATTTTCGGCGTTCGTCGCCCCGGTGAAAGTAATGGCTGGGCCATAACCCGATGCCAGATAGACGTGAGCGCCGTTAGGCAATGCAAAGCCCATATTGGTTACTCCTATAGAAACGGGAAAACCGGCAAAGAGCCGGTCAGGTTTAGTAGGTTGTGAGGATTAGCTGGAGATATCAGCTCGATAATTGAGACTAACGGGAACGGTATAAGCGACAGATGTAGTGATCCCGCGGAAAACACCAGGCGTTTGATCTATCCAGCATGTAAAACCCCTGCCTTCAATCTCCTGCCCCTCTTGGAACAATTCAGCCACGCGATCAGCTAGGGCCACAACATCGGTACGGCCTGTGCCGACTGGGGCCACCACGTTAATCTGGTATACGCCTGAATAAATGCGGCAGCGCAATCCAAGGTCCAGCGTACGCGGCGTGGCGGGCATGTCATGGACTGCAAGATAGAGCCCATCAGACGGCGGTGTGAAAGGCACGTTTTCCCAGGCAACTGGGATCCCTTCAGCATCAGCCCACTCGCCGAGCCTGGCGGCCAGCGCCGCCGCGATATCGGGAATCATTTAGTCACCTCCCTTACTGCTTCCTCAAAAAAACGCTGAAACTCAGCTGCAGTTATGCGGACCATCCCTCCCGGAGCCTGTGTGGAATGCCCCATTTCAAGCGGATAGGCATAGGGCACGTTGTTGCAGAAATAAATAGCCTTCATCCCGACTTTGAACAGCGACAGCGTGTAATTCCCTGCGGCTTTTGTCAGATTTCCGGTTCTATCTACACGGCCCGTTTCATCTGCGGCCGGCGCATCAAAGGACACCTGCCAGTTACCGCGAAAGCGTCCGCCCGTGTACCCCGGCGGTTCTTTGATATTCATCCCATCCACCAGCCGTGCCTTTTTCTTTAACCGTCCGGTTTTAGTCAGATTATTAGGGTCCGATTTTTGCGCTTCGTTATGGTCGTATACCGCCTGATTGTAAGAGGCTGCCGTCTGGTTGATGCCCCAGAGTTCGGGGTTGCCGACAGGTGACATCAACACCAGTTGATTAAGGATCCGAATGCCGACAGCACGTACGACCGCTTCCTGATTCGCTTTGGCTTTGTCCACGAACGCGGTGATAGCAGCCGTGAACGCCTTATTATCGCTCATGCTATGTCCTCAACTGAGATTTGTAGCAGAGCACCACCGCACCCGGTTTCACGGGGTTAGGTTTAACTACGCGGTGGCTTACGCCGTCCACGACGATCAGATCGCCGGTTTTAATTTCCTTCTCAGCAGTGAAGACAATCCGAATATCGCCGTTTTCAATGACGGTTCCATCAATTTCGCCTAGCGCGTAATCCGTCTTCACTCCTGTGGCGGTGAACTGGATATCCTCGGAACGATGCTCCACGCCACCGATGACGATTAACGTGCCCTTACGCGTGACGTTGTATGCAATGCCGTTCTGCTTGAGCATACGAGTCGTTGTCGCCTGCATTCGCTGATAGTTGATGGCCATTACGCACGCTCCGCGAAAGCATTGATGGCGTAACCACGACCACCAGCGAGGTCGCCGAGAATAGCCATTATCGCCGGGTAAGTTGGCGTAAACACCTCACCGTCGGCAACCGCGTAAGTCATGGTTACAGCACCTTCCACACGTTCAGTTTTCACAGCGGCTTCGCGCACGCTGGAGAGTAAATCGCCGTCGATTGCCTCTACCGCCAGCATGCACTGGGCGGTTATAACCTGCCGTGGAACTTCATCCGGCGGGAAATCATGTTCATCCAGAACGACATTCACGCGTGGCCATGCCAGAGCCTGTCTCGGGTCAGCTTTTGAGCCAACCCAGTCCAGCCCTTCTAGGTAGTCCATCGCCTTAATCAGTAACGGCGCGAGCTTTTCAGGCAGCTCAAGTCCTCTCAGCGTGGCAAATGACGCCAGTTCATCTTCACTGGCGTAACTGTTAACGTCAGCGGCGGTGATATCAGTAATAATCATCTGAGCATCCGTTGAATGGGGCTTATGCCCCATCGTTTAGCCTGCAGCAGGTGCGGTGAAGGTGATTTCCTCACTCGATTTAGCAATACCATCAACAGTACCAGTGACTGTGAAAGTACCTGCCATATCAGAGGTAAGTTTGACCGTTGCCCCACCAGCAGAGCCGGTTTGAGAACTGGCAGTGCTGAGCGTGCCGCCGGTTGAATTCCAGGAAACGGTTTTGCCGGAAACACCTGCGCCGTTTAGCGTGTACTTCAGAGAAATGGTGACCGCATCGGTGCTGTCAGCGGTTGCGGAGGTTTTATCCGCTGACAGCGTTACTCCCCCGTTGCGGATCCCAGCTTAATCAGCACACCAGCCGTAGATTTGTTACTGGTGAAGTGCTTCTTCCAGTTACCTGCGGTGCCGATTTTAGTCAGGTCCGGGTTGTCACCTTTGGAGGTATCCCAGCTGTAACCCAGCAGGTCAACATTAACAACGCCTTCAGCACGGTAGCCGATCGCCAGGTTTTCCTGATCGTTGATGTCGTAGGAACGGAACCCCGGTGCCTGAGACTCGGTGACGGTAACCGCTCCGGCTACGAGCCCAAGGATCGCATCCGCGTCCATGGTGTCAGTAACCAGCACAGGCTTACCCAGCGTTCCCGGCTGCCCGCCGTAAACCACCACGCCCGCTTCTTCGTAGATTTTGTTGGCGATCGCCTCATCCACGATGTCGAAGTAAGTGGCGGAGTGCATAACGAAGAGCACAACGCGGTTGAACTTGTCGCCATACTTACGCAGACCGCGCGTCAGGGTCTTCTTGCCGTCTGTTTCGATATCGGCGGTGACCACCATATCCGCGTTGGCGCCAATTGCTGCCGTCAAGGCCTTCAAGCCATATTTCACGTAGCCTTCCAGAGTAGCGTCAGCCACATCAGTGCCGATCACTTCGGAGAACTCGTCAACCGAGCGGCCACGGCGTTTGAACGCTTCTTCGGTAGTTTCGTATGGACCGTATTTCCACGGCGCTTTGACGGATACGGCTTCACCGGCGCCAATCTTCTTACCCGTCACTTTTTCGGTGGAGTTAACGTCACGCGATTCGATAGAGCCGCCCACTTTGTAGAAGGCTCGCTTGCGGAAATCGCCTTCAATCAGCTCGTTATCCAGCAGGATCGCACCGTTGGAGGACGCGTTGAAAATAGCCAGGTTGTCCTGGCGACGCTCGAGGAAGGCGGTCTGCGCCAGGTCGTCATAAATGATCAGGTCACTATTAACAGTGGTAGACATGGGTTAATCCCTTATTTTGGAAGTTTGAGGAAGGCCTGCTGGCCATGCTTGCGGATGTAGTCCGCTTTGTCGCTGGCGCTCATTTCAGAACGTTTCAGGCTGCCACCGCCGTTTGGTTTGTGTCCGCCCGCGCCGGTGCCTTCTGCGCGTGGGAAAAGATGCGGAGCCGTCTCCTTAAGAGACTCCGCCCACTCAAGCGGGCTTAATGGAGTTTTGCCGTCTTTACCGAACAGAACGTCGCCATTTGCATCAACTGCTACGGCCTCGCCTTCGTCGTTGAGCTGGAATGTGCCTTTGGCACGCAGAATCAGATCGTCAGATGCTTCCGGCAGCGCGCCAGCTTTTGAGGCTGCTGCACGGATTGCATCCCCCAGAACTCGATCCCGGAATTTGTTGGAGAACGCTTCGGCTTTGTCCGCGCGTTCATTTGCGGCTTTAATCTGCTTATCAACGTCAGCACGCAGACGTTCGGTGCGCTTATCGAGCACCTCATCGATTTTTCCGGCGGCAATCAGCTTTGCCTCTTCGTCGTCGGAAAAACGCTGGAGGATCCCGCGTACTGCATCAGGATCGATACCATCAAAGCGAGACAGGTTTTCTTTTTGTTGCTTGATGGTGCCCAGCAGTTCTGAGTTTTTTGATTTCAGGCCAGTGACTTCGCTGGTCACACGCTCATCAATAAGCTTCTGGATTTCAGGGGTGATTTCGATACCACCGCCACCGCTGCCCTCGCCGCCGCTTTCTGGTGCATAAAATTTCAGAAGCATGTTTCGAATTAACATATTTTCCCCTCGGGATTTTGCCGGGCCTCGCCCATAAAAAAGCCCCGGCGGATGCCAGGGCGTGGAGTAAGATGTGATTGTTAGTTGTCTGTGCCTGAGAGCTGCATCAGACGTTCCAAGCTGATCCATTCGCCTTTGTCAGTGAACATATCAGCCAGGTCGATTTCACCCGCGCGGAACAAACGGCCGCGCTCGGCACCCAGAACCTGATCTTGCCGTTGAGCTGGCTGACGCTCGAGCCATTCCAGATACGTGGTTTTAGCTGGCACCTGGCCATCCATGCTGGCACGAGTGCCCTCGTCCATCTCATCAATATCAATGCCGAGTTCGCGCCAAGACTTGAGAATCAGGGTTTCAGTAGAACGGCAGCAGAAATGAATCTTCCCGGGTCCCTGTAGGTAAGGCACCTTATGCCCGACCGGTTTGTTATCCAGGGTATAGCGCAGCAGGTCACGAATAATGCAGTCGTGGCTGGTTTTATTGTCCAGCGTAGACAGCCATTGTTTGCCTTTCACGATATCGCTGTTGACACTGGTGAAGCTGTTGCGTGCTGTGGCAGCCAGATGATTTACGGCTGTTTTAGCGATGCTGGCGGCATTTGCCCTGCTCATCTGCAGTGCGCCGTCGCGATAGTCTTTGTTGGCATGGCCACGAACATTGCGCGCGATAGTTTCTACCGTGTCGCCAGCAAGATAACCCCTGCGGACGGTGTTCACGATACGCGCCAGCCTGTCCGATTCCAGATTCTCCGCCCACTCACTCAGCAGCCGCCCCTGAAAGGGCTGCGCCATCGCCGCGGCATACACCATATCGGCTGTAATGCCCTGCAGCGGATAGTGAGACAGGACCTGTGATGGCAGAAGGGAGTCGAACAGGCTCAGCTGATAACTGGCTTCGTTCTTTGCCAGTGCCACCAGCTCACTCTCGAGCCCTGCCTGCATGGTGGCTACGGCCTGATGGTTAAGATCGCGCACGCTGCCCAGTAAACTCTCCAGACGGCTAACGGTGAAGCTCTCAGGAGGCAATCTCTCCAGCGCATCCAGTAGACGTGCCGACAGGTCCGCGTCCGTCTCGTTAAGCAACTTCACCATCCGGTTTGCCACTCCAGTGGCGTAGCGGCTCAACCAGACGGAATGTGCGATCGACTCATCGCGCAGGCTTTCGTTAATGGTGGGCATATCAGCCTCCCGTCAATGTTGGTGCCTGATTGCGAAGGGCATCAATAACCTCGTCCGGGCTGTCGACCGGGTCAATGAGATCGAGCTTCTGCAGCGCGCGAATCATATCGCTATCGCGCAGCGCACCGGACTGCCAAGCGTTGACAATTGCCGTCACCATGCCCGACTCGGCAACCTTAGCTATGAATTCCTGATTGATGGTGTAACTCGTCGTTTCGCCCTTGATGCCGAGGTATTTCGCACACCAGCCAAGCGCCAGCGTATAGGCCTCAGAAACGTTTGAAACGCAGATACCGAGCACAGAGGTTGATGATGTTTGCTCACCGCTAGCCTGCGTCGCCGTCTTAGCCGTAGCGTTCTGTTCAATCAGGCGGGCGCCCAGTTGAACCATGTAATCGCGTTTGCTGTCCATGGCCTCTTTAGCCAGCATGTTGGGCTGCGCCTGGGCATAACCAAAGGAGCCCTCCTTGGGAAGCAAAAGCGGTGATCGGGAACCAATTTTCACACCCTTCTTCTCGAGGTGATCGCGCCAGTTGGTATCAAGCCCGGTCATGTACGGCTGCACCTGGCCACAGAACCATACGCTGTCTTCATAGTCAGCACTGTTACGGTAATGACCGTGGTTTATCTCCACCAGCGCAGCCAGCGGTGAATCATCAATTGTGGGATCGTTGTTCTGGGCGCCGACGAATGTAAACGGAATTTCATCCCAGTAGTCCTTTCCTTTCGGCTTAGGGTGGTACTCACTGTCAACTGTGTAGGTTCCGCTTGCGGTGCCACCGGCCCGGCGCCATACCCGGCAGATGAACCGCCCTTCTTCCAGCGCCAGCTCGCGGTACTGTATTTCATCCTTGTAAGCATAACCATCCGGCTTTTCTACGCATTCACGCAGGACCACCAGCACCAGCTGATCGCGCCCGTTAATTCGCTTTGTCCGCCAGTTGATGATGTTCTCAGCCGGATAGCGGAGGATGATCGCCTCGTCGGATGCTTCTGCATAGTCAACGTAAAGCCCCTCTCGCGCCACCTCCAGCACGTTCTCGGCCACCAGCTGCGACTGTTGATAGATGCTGGTACCAGCACCGTCAGCATTATCCAGCAGGTATTTCAGCTTTTCAGGACCGTTGAAAGTAGGATCCTTTCGATACGCCATTCCAAGCATGCCGATTTTCGTGTTGCCCGCAATGGCATAGAAAACTGCACGGCGTAGGTAATCCTCATTACGCTTTTTATTGCGTACTGATTTATCGGTTGGATCAAGATATGGCAGGTAGGCATTGCCTGCCGTTTTCACAGCTTCTGCACCTTTGCAGAAATCGCGGTATTTTTTCCAGGCAGCAGAGGCCGCCCGGTGTTCTGGTCGAACCCAGGTGATGTCGTCGTTTGCCATATCAGAAAGTGGTATCCATGGTGATTGAGTATGCTGGCTTCACAATGGGGTAATCCTTCACAATGAAGTACCCGCCAGCATCATTGGGGTGATCGTTATCCGCTGATTTATCCGGTTCGCCATTAGCTGCCCAGATTTGCTGCTCGAGGCTCTCGGTGTAAACCGGGCAGTTCTGCACGTTAACAAGATAGCGGCGCTCGCCATTGGCGTTACAGAACATGGCGTTCATCGAGTTGATGCGGTCTTTAACTGGCGGGTTGGCATCATCAACAATGACGCTGAACCCGGCATCGTTGAGCTGAGCGATATCGGTCTTGCTGGCGTTCTGGGACTTGCGGGAGTCGCCTGACGCATCCGGATAGATATAAATCTCCCGACTCTTCACGTAGCGTCCATCCTCGTAGCGCCAGAACTCTTCCTGAATGCGCTTAATCATCGCCGGGGTATCGTATACCTTCACCAGTTCACGAACCGCGCGCGGCAAGCCGTTACGCTTTACGTGAACAATCGCGGCCATTTTCCCAACGTTGAAGTCCATGCCGATAAACAGCGGATCCCCATCCTGAATCTCGTCAGAACAGTTATTCAGCTTGCGGTTAAAGGTGTGGTAAATGGTTCCGCTATTGAGGTTCGTGAACTTCCCGCGCAGATAGGCCTGAATCAGTTCATCAGGGTAAGAACTCAGCAGCGACGGGATGTAATCAGGCGGAAGATTCTTCGCATTATCGAACGTGCTGGCCTGAATCAGTCCATACAGGGCCGCGAGCTCCGGCTTTTCACGCACCGCCTTCACGAACTGTTGGTAGACGAACTTGAACCCTTCTGGCGTCGTCGTTACATCGATGCCATTACGTAGCCCATCAACTTTGTAACGCATACGAGCGATGATTTTTCGCCAGGCCTGTTGCGCTTTGGCTGCGGCCATGACGTCCAGCTCATCCACCATCGCGTTACCGATTTTGAAGCCGACTATTGAGCCGGGTTTCTCCATCGAACGGCAGATGGTTGTCCCGCGGTATCGTCGCCCCTCGTAGAAGTGAACCTCTTTGTTACCCTCATTGATTTTGACGTTCAAGCCCCAGTCAAAGGCCACCTCTTCAATCGTCGGGTAGAAGATGTCACGGATCTGCGGGTACGTCGGCGCGAAATAACCCTGGTTAATCTTCGGATGTTCCCACATCCCTTTGCAGATGCCGCCACACCCTACCCACGTCTTGCCGGAACCGAACCCGGCTACGTAGACTTTGAATTTGTGCTGCATCGCGAGGAAGCGCGCCTGAGGAATGTTAAGTGTCGGGCTGATCCCCATCGTCTGCCCTCGCATCCACTACGTTGATATTGATTGCAACTGGCGTTGGTTCATCGTCCTCACCATCACCGGCCAGCTCTTTACGGAGTTTCTCAATCTCCAACTGCCGGCGCTCGATTTCAATCTGCTGCAGGCGCTGGGCGAACTCGCTATCGGCCAGGCCAAGGCGCTTCATTACCGCTTCGAACATCCGCTCGCGGCTGATTGCTGTGATTTCGACGCCGTTTTTGCCAACCTTCACGCCGGAGTAAGCGAGCCGTGAGACTGCCGGGAGTTTCCTGGTGTCCGGGAAGTAAGGCTGGCCAATACCGTCACCATTACAGCGCGGGCATTCAGGGTTAGGCTCTCGGTTGTGGTCGTAACCGTAACCACCGGAATCATCTGGTTCACGTCTGTCACGCTCAACAGCCTCGAGTCTTTTCTCTTCAAACTCAACTGCATCCCGCCACTGGTAGTGGTGACCGAAGCCCCAGCAATAACGGCACGCGCCGCGGCGGTATTGTGAGAGTTGGTTTGCATCGAAAGTGGCGAGCTGCCACATCTGCGCGAGGACTTCATCGGCACTGCCAAGCGTGCGAGCAATGGAGGCTTTTTGCTGCTGCGCAATTGCCTGCGCAACGTTAGGATTCGCTATGAGCTGACGACCGTAGTTTGGGTCACTATAACCAGCACGCGCAGCGGCGGCTGTGGCGTTATTGTCCTTCAGGTATTCAGCAATAAAGCGCTTTACCTTCGCGCTGAGCTTTATGTCCACCAGCTCATCTGTGCTTTTATCTTTCTGCGCAGTGTGCATTCTTTCCTGCGCAGATTTTTGCGCAGCTGGTTTTTTGATGTATCGTCGGGCAGTCGCGTAATTCAGTCCCTGCGCTTCACACCACTCTTTCGGTGATACGCCGGTTGTGGCATGTTCGGACAGGAACCGTTGCTGAAGCTCGCCCCAGTCCGGTTTAGCCATTGCTTATTCCAATAAAAAAGCCACCAGCGTATGCCAGTGGCTTGGGGGTAGTAATCAGGAATGGATTCGAACATTGAGCCAGAAGATACAGGCCGCCTACACGAGTTTCCAGCTTATAGCAGCGTCACGCTTCGTACGGATCGATATTGCCGAAATTTCGCGCACTTGATCAATGTTTCGTAACATTATTGCAGGTACTCAGTAGGAACCCGTGATAATTTCCTAATTCAATTACGTAGATAACAAGTTTGTTAGTATTAAGGTTGGTATACCTAGCAATAAAGTTAAAATCAAAAATGTTTTAGCCAGTACCTTGTAACCTAATTTGAACATGTAAATCGACTCTGCAAATAATATCAGGCAGAGGACAGGTGACAGGCCAATAAAAAAAGTTGTTAAGGTCGAATACTTTACGACTGACAACACCTTTCTCATCCTTGCAACAGAGGTTAATGATTCAGAAATGCATAACCAAAGCGACACTTGAAATAAGAAAAAGAAATAAACATAAGAACGTTAGCCTTCTCTTTTGAAGTCCATATGAAATCAGCATAAAGCTTAAAAAAATTACAGCCATAGAAAGACTGAGGAAAAATAAGAAGTCATTGATGCCTTCATTGAAGATGAACATACGAATGTTACTCTTTTATTGGGTTATGCACTAATGATAGCGTTTATCCGCAACATTTCTAACGATAAACTCCTGCCATCCAATATCTACAAGTTGAACATTCGTGTAACTTGTATCGCTCAATATTTTGCACAAGGGGGTTTAAACCTTTCGTACTTTTCTCGAGTGACCGTGAAGTTGGTGTCAACTTTCACAATACCAGTCTGCAGCGACTTAATCTACAAAACATACTGACTAGACGTCAATGACGGTGTGGCGACAATGCACTCATCGACTGCGTCAGGACTGACAGAATCGGCGTGCATTGCGCCAGAACGTACCATCAGCAATCTCAGTCGGCGGCTTGACTTGGTTGCATTCACACGAGGCTAGGCCTAAGGAAGTTCTCAATCACCTCCGCTTACGCTTGTTGATCCCCGGTTGAGTGCCACGCTAGTCAAGACTCTGATGCGGAGAATGCCAACTCCAGGGAATCATCGATAAAAAGAGCATGTGAAACTGAGACTACTTTAGCTCTCCTTGCGAGGGCTTTTTTTTGGATAGTGGCGCTTCGCTTGCTAAATATTATGTGTTTTCTAAAGTTAAAAGGTGGCTTTGCTATGTCAGGTAAAGCCGTCGTTCAGAAATACCCGTGTGCTCAAGGATGAGCCATCCCTAGTTTTTCCTTTCCAGCTCTATCTGCCTTATACCAGCCAGGTTATTGTTGCCCTTCTCAATCACTGCCAGCAGCGGCTTAATCCAGAGCACAGCCTGGCAGTATGTTATTGAGCTGGCGGCAGCGGCACGATCATCGGCTGTGTCAGGTCTGTTGGTATCGGTGCGCAAGGCGCTGGCACGTAAACGGTGCGCGTATTCGAGCAACCCGCCAGCGATATCAGCAGGAACAGGTAGATCACAGGTTTTTTCACGGCGTAGAATCTCCCGGTATTCGATTATGGTTTCTTCTGTACTGGTGTCGATCAGGGAATTCAGCCTGTTGGCTTGTTCCGCCACCTTATTCAACCGATTGAAGTTGAACGCTTGGGTGGCGATTATCTGCTCCTGCAGAGCATTGTCACTGCGCAGAACCTTGTTATCACTCTGCAGGCCGTTGGCGTCTGAGCAACTTTTAACGAGTGCGACTGAGAGACCAGCAATAACCACAACCACGATTGGTAAAAGATTAAAGTTCACTGGTCTATCCCCCAGCACGCCAAAGCACTTTCCTGGTCTCGCCGTTCTACCTGACCGTAGCAGCCGTTCTTCTGGCCTTTGGTTAGCCTGCAGTCGCGACCACCGTCTCTAATCCACCAGCGAATTGCCTCGCATGCCCCGTGGCGGTCACCGGCATTGATGCGCTTATAGAACGTGGACGGGAAGCACTTACCCGGCCCGATGTTGTACGGACAGAAAGATGCGATCCCAGCTTTCTGCGGTTCGGTAAGCGGTACCGAAATATTACGGTCAACCCATGCCAGAGCCTTATTGCGTTCGATAGCATTCACCTGATTGCATTTGGCCTGTGTCAATTTCATGCCCTGCACAACCGGTTTACCATCAACCACCGTTGCGCCGCGGCAAATAGTCCAAATACCACCGCCATCTTTGTACGCCGTAAGGCTGTTACCCTCTTTCTCATTCAGAAATTGATCGAGAATGACTGATGCAGGCGCTCCAGCAAGTACCAGCCCCAGAACTGCCGCACTTAACTTTGCTCTGGATCCCATCACTCACCTTCCTTTTGTAATGCCTCAACGACCACGCTTGCAGCCGCAGGACGCTCGTGAAGGGGTTTATCACCAACGCCTTTCAGATAGTCATTGACCATTTTTGTTCGCTTCTCATCCTCTCTACGCCTGCGGTTTGCATCCACCCGCCCGTTAATGTAGGAGGCAAGCGAGATAAGCAGACCAGCAGCGCCAAAGAACATGAACACCAGATCCTGAGTGGTAAATCCAATGGCTGACGCCAGAGCTGCTACCCACGCGAAGAACTGCGTGAAGATGTTCCCTGAGTGATCGTTCATTTTCATGGTCTCTCACCTCGCTAAATGCGGGTGCTGTTGCTAGAAATAAAAAAAGGCCGCCAAACGGCAGCCTTGTGAGGATTGAAACCTGTTGGAGCATCCTTCTCCTGAGAAGTGCAATTAATTAAATAATCCTTAAGAAGAGCTATTTAACTCTTTAAAATAATTAACTTTTCACATAGTTTTTAAATGTTATCATTTGCGTTAAGTAAACGACTTATCCTCACAGGGATAAAAGAGATACAAGCAGGTAGCACTGGCATTATTCATGCGGAGAAGATTGATGTCGTTCTCCGCACTTTTTAGTGCCCACATCCAGTTAGCAATGTCCATCAGCCACTACATTAGTGCCAGAAACATGATCAGACATTTAGCCCCCTCTTGCTTTGGCCACCCCATTCAGAAAATTTGAGTGGAGAGATAAAAAAAAGCCCGCTCTTTTGAAGCGGGCCAATCAGTTGACTATTTGTAAGGTAGGTGTGAGTGAAACCAATGCCTCAGTAGTGAAGCTGTATCGGCTGATTCACATAAGGTTCAGGAGAACCACCGAGCATTCAGTAACTTCTCACGACTTAAAGCGTAGCAGTAGTTTTCGAAGTCATAAAAAAAGGCCTGCGTTTTATGGCAGGCTCTCAAGGAATTTGAAACTTGTGTTGTTGTTTTCATGGTGCCGGGTGCCTCCCGGTGACTCTACCCCAGTCAGCAAAGACGCGCGCATACCTGCAGACAGCAGTTGACTGGTACGCCCTTTCGCATAGAAAGGATTCACCACGTGAATAAATTACGATGAATTCATTCGCATGGTCAATACGTCATTGCTATGGGCACTCTTAAAACAAGGGATAACAAAAAAAGCCGCCGATAGGCAGCTTTGAAAAATGTTTGGCTCAGTTTTCATCAGGAAAGAAGATGATTTGTTGCGCCGGGCTCCTCCCGGTGAGAATGACTCCAGTAAACATTCCCGCGTCTGAGAGGTTTCCTTTTCAGGTAACTACTGGAACGCCCCACCGCAGAGGGGGATTCGCAACACTCACAGTATAGACATAGAAATTTAAAAAGCCCCACGGGGTTAACCGCGGGGCTTTAAACGAAGGCAATAACCCATCGTTAGTGGAAAACTACCACAGATTCGAGAAAAGTAAATAGCTCACGATAAAATAATGCCCTATTTTGTTATCTGCTTCAGCTGCGCATCAGCCCACGCCTCTTCGATATCAAACTTGGTGATGAGCTGGTCGTAGAATGGCTTAACAGACTTCTTCCAGGTATCGAGGCTGATTGCATCCGTTATCTGACACACCGCGGCGTAAGCCTCAGTGGAAGGAATTCGTTCATACCCCCGCCCACTGCAGCGCTTGCAATCAGCCAGTACCGGCACACCCTGCTGTTCAGTAAGAACCTGATTAACGGCTTTCCCGCGTCCATGGCAATCTTTACAGGCACGACTAACAACCTTCTTACCCTTACACTGAGGGCATAGAACGCGCGCTACCTCCCTGACCTGTCTGCGCAACTCATACTCAGAAGGACGAATATCCTCCGCGCCCATGTGCAAAGACATCTTCACGAACTTCTTTTCTTTTGCCGGAGTGTGAGACTTCATGCTGAAAACCTCAGCGTCAATAAACCCTTCCCCATTGCAGCCATCGCACTGCTTCACGCTGGCGGCGCTGCGAGAATAATCCTCAAAAGCGAAGGTGGCTAACTGATGCATCACCAGTGGCTTAACCCCGGCATCCAGCTTGCGCAGCGCAGCCACACGATCGCACTTAGTCAACGCGTACTGGGCCAGCAATTCGATCGCCCTCACCCGATCGTTGTAACTGATACCCATCTTCCCGAGAAAGGCACTGTAACCCATGGCGGCCCGTTCCTGCGTCATCCCCATGGCAGCCATGATATCCGTTCCGGTTAATGAGTCTGACGCAGTAGCACGCGGAGAGTCGCTAATCACTGTCGATTTGGCAAAATGATATTTGAGTGTATTTTCGAGATTCATGCGGTCTCCAGCTCGGTAATGGTGAGTTCTAATTTCCCGTCCTTAATGACAGGCATTTTCACAACGCGATAATCCACAACCTGGCAGTCATCCCGCCAGAATCCCGCCTTGGTTAAAGCGTCGAATGCAGCTTTCTGCAGGTTATCCAGATCACGGCGCCGGCGGTCGGGCATGTGACATTCAATTAGGATTTTGAGTGGTGCAGCCGTCCGAATATTAAGACGAGCGCTTCGAATGACGCTGGCCACCGCATAGCGATACGCGACGCCATCAGCACTGATATGCGTGCGCCCGCGGTTGTGCCTGTAATACCGGTTGTTGCTCGGCGGCCAGGGCAAAGTGATTTGATATGTCTTCACGTTCACCCCCACATCCGGTTTCGCCAGCGACTGTCCGGGCGGGCTGGTGTATTTGAGGTCGGCAGGAATGCACTGACAGTCCAGGTCACGTAATCCTGGTTTAGGCTGCGCTCAACGCGCACGCCGCGCGCTTTGTAACGCTTAACCAGTTCGTCAGCCTGTTCGGTGCTGCAATCGGTGTGGTGGAACCAGGTATATTTCATGTCCATCACCCCGCAAAGCCAAATAGCTGTGCGGCGACATTTTCTGCCTCATCACGACTGCGGAATGAACGGGACAGGACCCAGCGCCAAAGTACATCGAGCGCAGCTTTATAGAGTTGTTGAAACTCGAGTTCGTCCATGTTGGCAAACGAGATGCTGCGAGGATGCTTTTTGAGTGTTCCGTCTGGCAGCTGAATGGCATCAAAGTGCCCTGCCTCAACGATCACCCAGGAGCGGTAAGCATCGAAGGATTTGCACAGGCTAATACCATTCGTGACGCGCCGGTAAGCAACCTGTTCCAGATACTGCTCAGCAGCATCGATGAGCGCGCCCTCATTCCCGCCATAAGAAGCCAGGAATTTGGCGTAGCCGGTAATCAGCTTCCGCTCGTTACTCGAGATAGCCCCGCCGGTTGGTTCCCAGTATTCAAAACCGAGATTGAGAAGCGCGAAAAAGCGCCGGTGAAAAGCCGGGTTTCGTACCCGCCTGAACTCGGCAACAAGAACATCGCCGAGTCGGGTTTTGGATTGCAGGATATCGCTGGTCTCGGGCGTTGCCGGGATCAGTATTCCTGAGTGGTGTTTGATAAGTTGTAATTCTAGCGCCATGGTTCTCTCCGTGGCGCATCAGGTATAGGTTGTTCAGGCCTATGAAAGAATAATATCAGACGGTGGTATTACTCGGTACCCCAGTCGTTTTGCAAATTGCATAAACCCGTTGAAAGTGAAGATTTCTTCCTCTTCGAGTAACGGTCGTAATGAAACTATTCCATTTACTCGATAAACCAGATATCTCCCTTCCGCCGGGAAGCTATAGATAACTGCTTTATCGGCCCTTCTGACCACGTCGTACCATTGATTATCTGCATTAAAGGCATCTGCACTACACACTATTTCCCCCCAGAGCGACTTATCGACGCGATAAACAGTAATCGGGAACAGCCAGGGGAACGCAAACAGCGATACTCTTTGAAACTGCTCCAGTGAAATTCACGCGATTAATAAAACCACTCGTCCGCGCTTTCCCAGGTCTCCTGCAGGATATGTTCGACCTCTTTCTTGTCGCCCCCGAAAACAGTCAAACCGTCACTACTGGCACGCTTAATCGTAATCTGGCAATCATCGAACTGTTTGCTGAGCCTTTTGAGCAGTTCTGACTCGAGTGCAGGTATAGCTCCATCAGGAAGTTTCTTCATGCGATCAATGGTTAACTCGATTATCATTTTTTCCCTCCGCAACGAATTACTGTATGCATATACAGTGTATTTATAAACTTATGTTACAGATTTTGCAACGCTTTAAGAGCGTCTAATGCAAATCACCGCATTGTTTACACACTAAAAAAACATCAGGCCATTTCTTTAATCGGGAGTTATTTTTCAATGGATTGTAGTTTTGAGGGGAAAAGTAAGAATGAATGTTTGCATTTTCAGCATGGCTCAAATGCACGGCGCCACATTCAAATTGCTTAAATTTGATCCAACTTTGCGTGGGGTACGGTGTCCGCTTCTTGCCAGGAGCAGACGTTGCCGTTTTTTTAGATGCACTGCACAGCAAAATCCCTTGGCCAGCAAATTCAATCATTACGATCATCATGGCTGATAAGACGCGTGCGACAGACATCCAGAATTTCATCAGCCAGAGCGGAATTATCCGGGCATGCACGAGACAGTACCAGAGCGCCGACAAGATGCGCGATGGTATCTATAAGGTCAGCGCGCATACCATTTTCAGCACCTAAAACTGCCAATTGCCGTTCAATTCCAGCCGCAAACGTCTCCTTTATTGACTCAGACTGACGCGCTGCATCAGTACTTAGCGCAGACATGACACAGCCTTTTCCCATGTGATCGCGATGTTCTCGGGATAGATAATATTCAATAAATTTGTCCCGGTTAACACCCTCAGTTTTTTCTGCGGATTGAGTAAAACCACATTTCATGGCTTCAGCCAGCAAATCAGCTTTAGAACCAAAATGCTTATAGAAGCCGCCGTGAGTTAACCCTGCCTCTGACATCAGTTCCGATATCCCGATGCCATCGTAACCTCGTTCACGAAAAAGTTCTGAGGCTGTTTCAACAACTCGCATCCGGTTTTCCCGAACCTGCTCTTTCGAAACCTTCATTCTTTCTGCCCTTTTGAAAATAAGGGTTAAGTATACATTGATGATGATCATAATCAAACCAGTTGACTTTATAGATTATGATCATCATCATTAAAAGCAACCTTTACCCACCACTGATTAGGCAAATAATCATGACGAATCGATCACTATTTCAACCTTATGCTCTCGGTCCAATAACACTTGCCAACCATATCGTGATGGCACCGCTTACACGTAACCGAGCCGGAGCTGGTCTGGTACCAAGCGAGCTGGCGGCTACCTATTACGCACAGCGTGCTACAGCAGGACTGCTAATTACTGAAGCCACGCAGATCTCAGCGCAGGCACAGGGCTATCAAGATACACCGGGCATCTATACGCAGGCTCAAATCGATGGCTGGCGCAAAGTAACGGATGCGGTGCATGCCAAAGGCGGACGCATATTTGTACAGCTATGGCACGTAGGACGAATTTCACATGTCGATTTACAGCCAGGCGGGGTAGCACCGGTAGCTCCGTCAGCCATCCGTGCCGAAACAAAAACCTTTGTTAACAACGGTTTTGCTGACGTTTCAGAGCCACGTGCGCTCGAACTGCAGGAAATACAGGGGATTATCGACGATTTCAAAAAAGCTGCTGCCAATGCCATTGCTGCCGGGTTTGACGGCGTTGAGATCCACGGCGCGAATGGCTATCTGCTGGAACAGTTCCTTAAAGATGGCGCAAACCAGCGTACTGATGAATACGGTGGCTCTGTTGAGAATCGCGCGCGTTTACTGCTGGAAGTCACGTCGGCAGTAAAAGATGAGATAGGCGCAGAACGCACTGGCGTTCGTATTTCACCAGTTTCACCGGCTAATGCGATTTCGTGCAGCGATCCGCAGTCACAATATGACTACCTCGCTGAACAACTCGATGCATTAGGTATTGTGTATCTCCATGTGGTTGAAGGCGCCACAGGCGGCCCGCGAGATGTATCACCGTTCGATTATGATGCCCTTCGCCGGCGCTTCAAAAACAGCTATATCGGAAACAATGGCTATGACCTGGCGCTGGCGTCCACTCATCTTGCACAGGGCAAAGCTGATCTTTTCGCTTTTGGTCGCCCGTTCATCTCCAATCCGGATCTGGTCGAAAGGTTGAAGACGGGCGCGCCTCTGGCATCACTCAATCCTGAAACACTTTATGGCGGTGGCGCAGAGGGATATACCGATTATCCGTCTCTTGCCGAGGCCAGCAAGTAAATCTGTGAGTGTCACGGTTCTACATACATCGCAGATTGCGAATTCTGTTTACAAATTATAAAGAAGATCAACATGACTAAAGCTTCAGTTCTCATTACAGGTGCATCAACGGGTATTGGTGCTGTTTACGCTGAACGGTTTGCCCGCCGGGGTCACGACCTTGTTCTGGTTGCACGTGACCAAGCGAAGTTAGAGATATTGGCCGAGCGCCTGCAACAGGAAAATGGCATTTCTGTAGACGTTCTGCCTGCCGACCTCACGCGAACGAGTGATTTAGCCGCGGTTGAAGCTCGCCTGCGTGAAGACACACAGATTGGCATTCTTATCAATAACGCTGGTATCGCGCAGTCCGGTAGTTTTACAGAGCAGACGCCTGAATCCATAGAAAGTCTCATCGCACTCAATGTCACTGCCCTGACAAGGCTTGCCAGTGCCGTGGCTCCTCGGTTTGTAAAAGCGGGAGAAGGTTCGATCGTCAACATCAGTTCTATCGTCGGTCTCGCCCCTGAATTTGCCATGACGGTGTACGGCGCGACCAAAGCCTTTGTTCTTTTCCTCTCTCAGGGAATGAATGTAGAGCTGTCATCTAAAGGCATATATATTCAGGCGGTTCTCCCTGCCGGTACTTACACGGAAATTTGGGACCGTGCGGGTATCGATATCAGTAACGCTGCAAAATTCATGGAAGTTGGCGAGTTAGTTGATGCCGCACTGGTTGGCTTTGATCGCCGTGAGCTTGTCACCATCCCACCACTACAGAAGGCTGAACGCTGGGACACCTTCGATACCTCGCGTCACACTCTGCTTTCTGACATCAAACAAGATGAAGTTGCTGAACGATATAAAGCACTTTAGTCAATGAGGTAGGCTCTGCAGAACGCCCTTTGAGTAGTTCTGCAGAGAAGCCCCCCTTACAGCGTGACGTCTCATCAGCGATGAGAATTCTCAAACAAATCTTGAAGGCCTTTTCAGTATGACAAAAAAACGTGTAGCACTGGTTACCGGTGCGTCCTCCGGTATCGGCGAAGCGTCTGCTATTAAACTTTTAGCGGCAGGGTATAAGGTTTATGGCACGAGTCGGCGTGGCTCCATAGCGGGAAAGCATCCGTTTCCCTTGCTGACTCTTGATGTAACAGACGACGCTTCTGTCGGGGCCGCCATTGAGGAGTTACTTCGTATGGAGGGCCGCATAGATCTTCTGGTGAATAATGCTGGCTTCGGGATCGCTCCGGCGGCGGCGGAGGAAAGTTCTGTCGAACAGGCCAGACAGATGTTCGACACCAATTTCTTGGGCATAGTCAGGTTAACCAGGGCAGTAATTCCACACATGCGTCATCAAGGCAGCGGACGCATTATTAATATCGGCTCGATACTCGGGGTCGTTCCGTTTCCTTATGTGGCACTTTATGCTGCCAGTAAATACGCGATCGAGGGATATACGGGAGCGCTGGATCATGAACTACGCACCCAGGGTATCAGGGTTTCGGTCATCGAACCTGCTTACATGAAAACACAGTTTGAAGCCAATAACATAGAGCCGGATGCCAAGCTTGAAGAGTATGACCTGATCCGGGCTAAGCTGGCGAAAGTGCTTAGTAAGGCAATGGCCGAAGCGGAAAGCCCGGAGGTCGTTGGTGACGTAGTTGTTAAAGCGGCTCAGACTTTACATCCGAAGGTGCGCTACACGGCGGGAACTCTGGCCGGTAAATTGAATTTTATCCTCAGGTTCGCGCCTGCTTCATTCCTGGATAAGGTCGTGCGCAAAAGTCTTCAGCTGGATGCGAAGGACTAAAAAATGAAATTTTCTCAACTGGCCATTCTTACTACAGTGTTGTTTTTCATCCTGGCCACGGTATGGATGTTTTTCCCGGAACAGCTTTTAACACAATGGGGCATTGAGCCAACTCCGGGTACTATCGTTATTTGTCATCGCTCGGCCGCATTTTTTGCAGGAATAAGCGTTATGTGTTTCCTGGCCAGAAATGCCGGACCTTCCCCGGCCCGTTATGCTCTGGCCGCGGGTATCAGCACGATATCGATTATTTCAGCTGTGCTGGGCATCGCTGAATGGCACGAAGGGCATGTCAGCGGACAGATTCTTTTTGCCGTCTTAATCGAGCTGTTCCTGGGCGCCGCCTTTTTACTCAGTAACAGGGCTCCTGCGAAAAATATTACTGGCAAATACTAAAGGGTAAAGAACAAATGAAAAGTAGGAAGATGAAAGCCTTTACGTTTAAACGTTATGGTAAAACCCCTGAGCTGGGATTTGATGACGTGGATTTTCCTTCCCCGGGTGCTAATGAAATCCTGGTGAAGGTACACGCGGTTGGCCTTAACCCAATTGACAACATGATCCCAACGGGAATGTTTAAGCCAGTGTTGAATTTTACGCTTCCTGCGACAATGGGCAGTGATTTGGCTGGGATCGTCGTATCCGTGGGTTCTGGTGTGACCCGTTTTATCCCGGGTGACGAAATCTTTGCCAGTATTTTCGATACAGGAATGGGTTCCCTGGCCGAATTTGCTTTGGTCCCTGAAAGCGCTGCGGCCAGAAAACCCGCGAACCTGGACTTCGTGCAGGCGGCTGCGTTACCGATGGTAAGCCTAACGGCCTGGCAAGCGCTAATAGAACGTGCCGAGCTTAAGTCTGGTCAGAAAGTTTTTATACCTGCAGGTTCAGGAGGCATTGGCAGTTTTGCCATCCAGCTTGCGAGTCACCTGGGCGCAGGCGTAGGTACGACAACGAGTACAGAGAATGTAGACTGGGTAAGCCGTCTTGGTGCAGCTGAGGTGATTGACTATAAAAAGCAGGAATTCGAAATCGAACTCAGTGGCTACGATATTGTCCTGGGTACTCTCAGAGGGGATGCAATTGAAAAATCCACCTATATTCTTAAGCCAGGCGGGAAAATTGTATCTCTCATCGGCCCGTTAGATGCTGATTTCGCACGTGAGAGAAATTTAAACTTCCTCCTGCGCTTTGTGTTTACCCTGATGAGCCATAAAATCATGCGTCTTGCAAAAAAGCGCGGACTGACCTATTCATTTCTCTTTGTTCGGCCTGATGGCTCTCAACTCTTTCAAATAAGTAAGCTCATAGAAGCGGAACATATCATCCCAGTGATCGACAAGGTTTTCCCTTTCGAAGCAACGAAGGAAGCTCTTGATTATCTTGCAGGAGGACATGCGAAGGGCAAAGTTGTCGTTAGGATACAATGAAAAAATAAGCGTGATTTGCATCTGCCTACTATAAGAAAAATCGCTAGCTCTGTTGCCTCAGGTAAGCGGGACAACATGTTTTCTACTAGCTAAAGGCGGACGCTTTGCGACTAGCGTCCCCCTCTCCTTCTTGTTGATAAATATGTTTATTTAATAGATTGTACATAGAGAAACATGAGCAAATGTAACATCACATATCCTGCGACAGGAAATGTAGGTTGGAATTATCTCATCGATTGAGGGTAAAAGTTCTCACGCCTGCATCCCCTTACCTCTTGCCAGGTTAATTCTATCAACGCATTCCCTCAGCATTTTTACTTGCTCAGGGGTGAGTTCAGTTTCATCAATGCTGGCGAGAAGACTATTGAGGGAGCGCTCAATATCGTTTTTAGTCAACCGTAAACAGATAACCTTAACCCAACGTGGCGAGAACTTACTGAGGCCGATTGCTCTTGTGATGCGTATTTTCATGAGATGCCTCTTAACCACCAGTTTGGTGGTTTTGCAACCTCGGTTATAGCACGCAATGAAGATTACTTATGTGATAATTTCGCCTTAGAAATTTCTAGGGATCGTTTAGCCTGAGGACAATCAGGCTTTCAGTAAACATCTAAGTTGGTTTTCAAGCATGTCACACAAGCGCCTCGTCATTACCCGAAGCGGCTTATCACGTGAAGGTAGTTTTTACGATCATACTCTCGCTGGAATGTCAGCTTTGTGCCAATAGCGGACGTTGTTAAGTTCATGCAGTATGGATTCACGAAGAACAGACGTTATATTTTGTCCTGATTGACACGGGATGAAAGCTCCTGATGGCTCTCTTTTCGTTCGCTGTAACGATCCGCAAGATAACCGGTTTGTCCCTTAAGCAGCAGTGTGATTTTAAACAGCTCCTCGGCTACATCGACGATGCGGTCATACCATGACGAAGGTTTCATTCGGCCGTTTTCGTCGAACTCTTGCCATGCCTTGGCTACAGAGGACTGGTTGGGGATCGTAAACATCCGCATCCAGCGACCCAGAATGCGCATCTGATTCACGGCATTGAAGGACTGCGAACCGCCGCAAACCTGCATTACCGCAAGTGTTTTACCCTGTGAAGGACGAACTGCGCCTTCACTTAAGGGTATCCAATCGATTTGTGCCTTCATAACTGCGCTCATTGCGCCATGCCGCTCCGGCGAGCTCCACACCATCCCGTCACACCATCTGACCAGCCCGCGTAGTTCGGTGACCTTAGGGTGCGTGTGCGGTGCATCATCCGGCAGGGGTAAACCGGAAGGGTTAAAGAGCTTTACCTCCGCGCCCATCGCCGTCAGCAGGCGACCGGCTTCTTCTGCGGCAAAGCGGCTGTAGGAGCGCTCCCTTACCGAGCCATACAGGATCAGAATCCGTGGTGGCTCCTGCAGATGCAGGCGTTCAGCGATGTGTTGATCAAAGCATTCGGTGTTCAGGGCAGGAAATTGTTCCATTTTTCTCCTCCGGAGAGAACAGATGTTTTCAAAGTCAACATATATGATTTACCATATGTATATTCTAAAGGGAACGGAATGATAAATGCTACAACCTGTTCAGCTTTTCAAAATCCTGTCGGATGAAACACGGCTCGCCATCGTCATGCTTCTCCGGGAGTCCGGTGAACTTTGCGTCTGCGATATCTGCGCGGCCACCTCCGAATCGCAGCCCAAAATCTCGCGACATATGGCTATACTTCGCGATTCTGGGCTGGTTCTTGACCGTCGGGAAGGCAAATGGATCCACTATCGTCTGTCACCCCACATACCAGCGTGGGCAGCTGAGACAATCACAACATCCTGGCAGTGTCTGCGCGAGGATGTACGTGAATGGCTGGACAAATCAGCCTGCACCTCCTGCTAAGACAGGGAAACACATTTACATAATCATATATGATGGAGTCCGAGATGCTTTTGGCAGGGAGTATATTTTTAATGACGCTGGTACTGGTGATCTGGCAACCCAGAGGCCTGAGTATTGGCTGGAGCGCGAGTATCGGGGCAGTGCTGGCGCTGGGAACCGGTGTCATCCATATCGCTGATATTCCCGTTGTCTGGAGTATCGTCTGGAACGCGACAGCGGCATTTATTGCGGTCATCATCATCAGCCTCCTGCTCGATGAGTCCGGCTTCTTTGAATGGGCCGCACTGCACGTTTCCCGCTGGGGTAACGGACGTGGCCGCCTGCTGTTCACCTGGATAGTCTTGCTCGGTGCCGCTGTTGCTGCGTTGTTTGCCAATGATGGCGCCGCGCTGATCCTGACGCCAATTGTGATTGCGATGCTGCTCGCACTGGGGGTCAGCCAGGGCACGACACTGGCCTTTGTCATGGCTGCAGGATTTATTGCAGATACTGCCAGCTTGCCGCTCATTGTTTCTAACCTGGTTAATATCGTCTCGGCGGACTTCTTCGGTCTGGGCTTTACGCAGTACGCTTCCGTTATGATCCCCGTGGATGCGGCAGCGATTGTGGCCACGCTGATCATGCTGCATCTCTTCTTCCGCAGGGATATTCCGGCCAAGTATGACGTTTCGCTGCTGAAGAAGCCTGCCAGTGCGATCAAGGATCCGGCAACCTTCAGGGCGGGCTGGATTGTCCTGTTATTGCTGCTTGTCGGTTTCTTTGTTCTGGAGCCGCTGGGGATCCCGGTCAGTGCGATAGCGGCGGTTGGCGCAGCAGTGCTTTTTGTGGTGGCGAAAAGAGGCCATGCCATCAACACCGGGAAAGTCCTGCGAGGTGCGCCATGGCAGATCGTTATTTTCTCGCTGGGCATGTACCTCGTGGTCTATGGCCTGCGCAATGCAGGGCTCACGGAGTACCTGTCTGGCGTGCTGAATCTGCTGGCAGACAAGG
>Ga0153917_1000418_pt1 | contig 28786 bp, 22 predicted proteins | sample TSFL001MetaG_FD_104695 | JGI IMG/M metagenome (GOLD analysis project Ga0153917, IMG submission 104695) | Attine ant fungus gardens microbial communities from Florida, USA - TSFL001 MetaG | ecosystem: Host-associated > Fungi > Mycelium > Unclassified | place: USA: Florida, Paynes Creek Historic... | reverse complement strand
GCTTTTTTCATTTATATTCTCCAGACGTGGGGGGATGAGAATCCCCGATTGGGGGTTCGACAACTGGCGCATGCCAGTTGGACAGCGGAGCCTGCGACGCTGCCCGCAGGGTGAGCGAAGCGACAAAACGGCAGGATAGCCGTTTTGCATGGCTGCAAGCCACCTGAAGGGCGAGGCACAGGGATGTGCCGAGTGACATCAATCCCCCTCACTGCCATCATTTATATAAAAGTGCCCGGTTAATAGCCGGGCATTTTTATTTGTCTGTTCTCCAGGTGCTTTTGTGCCACAGGACGCATAATCGAAAGATCCCCTTTCGCTGCAATATCGCGTGGGCAGCGGACCGTGTACTCTTACCGGAAATTCTGCAGGATATCCTTTTCATCCACTGATGATGTCACTGAATTCAGAGGGAATGCGCGATGACCAGACTGAAAAAGCACCGGCCATGTTCCGGCCACTCTCTTCGCTGTTTAATGAGACGGACGAACGATCGCCTGACGGGAGAGCGTTAACATGGCCGTTCAGTCAAACGTATCCCATATTCTTAACGAACTCGCGCACAACGCCCGGCAGATAGACGAGAGCCAGGCGCAGGCATTGATCGCACAAATTCGCAGCGCGAAACACATTTTCCTGCAGGGTGCCGGGCGCAGCGGCATTGCTATCCGCGCGTTCGCTAACCGTCTGTTGCATCTGGGTTTCTCTGTCAGCATGGTGGGTGAAATCTCGTCACCCCACTCCAGACCTGGCGATTTATTGATTATTGGTTCTGGCAGTGGCGAAACCGCGAGCCTGAAAGCACTGGCGCTGAACGCCGTTGAGCGCGGTGTCGATGTGGCGCTGATTACCCTGAAAGCAGATTCAGGCATCGGCAGACTGGCCAAATGCGTGTTGGTGTTACCCGGCACCGTTAAAACCGATAACGCACGCAGCGCCGAACGATTCTCGCAGCCAATGGGCTCGGCCTTTGAGCAGCTTTGCTTCATCACCTGTGACGCCATGGTGCTTGAAATCATGCATCAGTGCGGTGAAACCAGCGAGAGCATGTTCAGCCGCCATGCGGACTTCGAATAACAGCATAACGTGTTTCCCGAACGTCGCTGATTTATACGCGGCAAACCTGAGAGCGAAACCCTGTGTGCTGCCACGGTGTTACCGCTGATACGGGTGTACAGGTTAGATAATTTATTTTGTTTATATTTAAGCGTAATTGATTTCCCTGGTGCCGGACTCAGTTATTGATGTGGATAAGGCCACGCATGATCGAGGCCGGTTGATGACAGGATGCCCGTGACGGCCAGCCAGGCGAGCACCAGCGCGAAGATAATAATTGCTGTAATTTCAATAGATTTAATCCAATGACGCTTAGCCATAAATACCCCTTCTCAGTTCAGGTGTTTGTACACGCTTCTCTGAAGATAAGATGTTACCGGTAAAGCGCAAGCGTTGATCACATCATGAAACATAAAGCACAGCTTATTGATTATTTGCGGCGCGAAAATTTGGCATAGCCGTTTGCCCGTCTGCTGGCGTACCGGTGCATCCGGGTTTTTCGTGGGGTGAGTGATGTTATCCTTCAGACGCTGCGTGCACCGGGCTGACCGCATCCGTTGCCGCTAACCCATTTTTGTGACGCACAATATCCGCCATGATTGCCAGCGCGATCTCCGCCGGGGTTTTGCTGCCGATATCCAGCCCAACCGGTGCGTGAATGCGCTGCAACTGCGCCGGCGTCAGCTCCGCAATCGCGCTCAGGCGCGCTTTGCGTTTTGCGCTGTTGCGCTGCGAGCCCATCGCACCGAGATAAAATGCCGGCAGATTGACCGCTTCCATCATGGTGAGATCGTCAATACGCGCATCATGGGTCAGCGAGAGGATCGCCGTGGCGGCATGGCAGCCCTCGCGTTCCAGATACACCGCCGGAAACTGCCGCACCAGTTTGACATCCGGCGCCAGTTCGGCCGCCATATTGCTCAGCACCTCTTCACGGTGTTCACAGACGATGGTTTCGAATCCCAGCGCCAGCGCGAAGTTGGCACAGTAAACGGCGACGCTGGAGAGTCCGGCAAGGATCAGGCGTGGCGCGGCACTGAGGGTCAGAACGATTTCACCGTCAGTGACCTGGGTGCGGGTGCGGCGGGTATAAGGCGCCGGTTCGAGCGCGTGACACGGCTGCGGCAGCGTCAGGCGTTTGGTGATGGCACGCGCGCCGGTCAGCGCATCCTCCAGCTGCTGTAAATAGCGCAGCGTGGCGGCCCCGGCAGGCAACCGTTCGACCAGAATATCCAGTACGCCGCCGCACGGCAGCGCGCGGTCAGGCGTGTCGCCCCCCTCACCGTAGCGCACCAGTTGACTGGCGGCAGAGAACGCCTGCTGCTGAACGCGGGTGATAAAATTCTCCTCGACGCAGCCGCCGGAAAGGGAACCGCTGTAGCGCCCATCGGCGCGAATCACCATCATCGCGCCCGGCGGGCGCGGCGAAGAGCCGTACGTGCTGAGCACGGTACACAGCCACACCGGCTGCGCTTCCGCCCACTGCTGCGCCATCCTTACCACCTGCACATCAAGAGAGTGCATGACTTTCTCCGCTCATCGTTTCCGCCCTTTTTCTTCCCGTAAGCATAGCAATGAAAAACCCGGCCGCAGCCGGGTTGAGATTAGCTATTTTTTCAAGGTTAACTGTAAGCATGCAGCGTGCGCTGGCACAGTGCCGAGCGAACGCAGTCGTCTTTACCGAAACGCACCACGCCAATCATCTCATCCTCTTCGAAGCGCGCCAGCGCATCGGCAAGGCCAGATTTGACGCTGGCGGGCAGGTCGCACTGGGTAATATCACCGTTGACAATCACGGTGACGTTTTCGCCCAGGCGGGTCAGGAACATCTTCATCTGCGCAGCGGTGACGTTTTGCGCCTCATCAAGAATCACCACCGCATTCTCAAAGGTACGTCCGCGCATATAAGCGAAGGGCGCGATCTCTACCTTGGCGATTTCGGGTCGCAGGCAGTACTGCATAAAGGAAGCGCCGAGACGTTTAACCAGAACGTCGTAAACCGGTCGGAAATAGGGAGCGAATTTCTCGGAGATGTCTCCTGGCAGGAAACCGAGATCTTCATCCGCCTGTAAAACCGGGCGCGTCACAATGATCCTTTCGATGTCCTTATTGATCAGGGCCTCAGCTGCTTTCGCAGCGCTGATCCAGGTTTTACCGCAGCCGGCTTCACCGGTCGCGAATATCAGCTGTTTCGTTTCTATGGCGTTAAGATAGTGCGCCTGAGCATCGTTTCTGGCCTCAATTGGTGACCGGTCACGCACATCGCGCGCCATGCCAATTGCATCCAGCCCACCCATCTGCACCAGCGAAGTGACCGATTCTTCTTCACGCTGACGATGACTGCGAGAGTCACTGCGAAGCACTCGGCGGGCTTCACGACGCGCTTTGATCACTGCTTTCTGTCTTCCCATAGTGGCACCTTACAGTTGGTTTCATTTATCGCGGCGGATCACCCGCGGCGATGATTTGAACGCTTTAGAGGTTTTGTTGGCTTCCTTGTAAGCCGTATCGAGCCAGTGAGAAAAGTGTGCAACAACGCCGAAACGCTGCCGCGCACCGGTAAACATCGGAAAAGAATTCGAAGGCGATTAAAGAAAAGTGAAGAGGATTCTCACGCGGGAGGCAATCCCCCGCAGCGTACTGCGCTAGCTGAAGTGTATTTAACTGTCCGTATAAGGACCGGGCCATGCGCGAACTCCAGTGGACTTAGCCACACAACTGACGACGCTATGACTAAAGTTCATCATATTTCCGCCGATTTGCAACACTATTTTTACTTTACGGCAAAGAAAACCCGCGCGGCGCTGCCTTAGCCCGGTGCGCTTAAATTAAATTAATAATAATATTCAGTAAGATAGGTAATTCAGCACTTAACAAACTGTTTCAGAAAATTCGGACGTCACAGCGAGACAGGAGAAATTTAAGGCGGGCTTAACAGCAGCGCCTGGCACCGCGAACGGCGAACAAGCGCTGTACATTAATTAATCAGGCTTCGAGCAACGGCTGCCCCAGATAATGATTTTTGTCCGCCACGCCGGGCAAAACAAAAAAGTATCCGCCGCCGATGGGACGAATATATTCTTCCAGCGCTTCGCCGTTCAGCCGTTTCTGCACGGTAATAAAGCCTTTGCTTAAATCGTGCTGATAACAGACGAACAGCAGCCCCATATCCAGCTGCCCTGCCCCGGTAATCCCCGAGGAATAGCTGTAGCCGCGCCGCAGCATCAGGCTGCTGTCGGTTTGCGGCGTGCGTGGATTGGCGAGCCGGATATGCGCATCCAGCGCAATTATTTCGCCGTCCGGATCGCGGGCGTAATCCGGCACGTCGTGCTCGTGCTGCATCCCCAGCGGCGCGCCAGACAACTTCTCACGACCAAAAATGGTTTGCTGCTCGCCCAGCGGCGTGCGGTCCCACATTTCAACGTGAAAACGAATGATGCGCACCGCCTGATAGCTGCCGCCGTGCGTCCACGCCGGTTCCTGCTGTTCCGGTGTCACCCACAACAGCTGGTCCATCAACTGCGCATTGTTCGTATCCGGATTGGCGGTGCCATCTTTGAAACCCAGCAGGTTAATTGGCGTTTCGCGCCCTTTGCTGCGTGCGGCGTGATCGGCGATAAAGCCGTCGCGCCGCCAGCGCACCGCCAGCAGATCCGGCGTGTGCTTGATGATATCGCGCAGCGCGTGAATCACCGTATCCTGGGTATTGGCGCAGATCTGAATCAGCAGGTCGCCATGACACTGTGCGGCGTCGAGCGAATCGTTGGGAAAGCGTGTCATCGTCTGCAGCTGGCTGGGTTTATGCGCGGCCAGCCCGAAGCGCTCGTCGAACAGTGAATCACCCACCGACAGCGTCAGGGTCAGGTTATCGGGCGCAATGTCCGCACCCAGGATGCCGGAGTCGAGCGGCGGCAGCTGCGGATTGGGCACCGCCGGCGCCGGTCCGCCCTGGGTGAGAAAGGCAAAGCGCTGCGTCAGCAGCCGCAGCAGGCGTTCCAGTTCGGCTTTATCACCGGCCAGCACATCAAACGCCACCAGCATCATAGATGCCTGCTGCGGCGTCAGGATGCCGGCCTGATGAGCGCCGTAAAACGGTTGCGCCTGCTGGCGCGCGTCGGGTGCAACCGTGCCGGGTGAGAAACTCTCTGCCGCGCTGGCGGCATGGAACGGACAGCCGCCGCCCAGTGCCGCCGCGCCACCCAGCATGCCTAATCCCTGTAACAGACGACGACGCGACGGTTGCGCCGCGTCATTTTTTTTACTCATGATTAATCAAGACCTAAAGTGCCGCGCAGCAGGGAGAGATCTTCCGCCAGCGTGGTGATGGGCCCTTTCAGCGCATTACGGTCGCTGGTGGTCAGCTTTTCATAGGAGGCAAAACCGTCTTTGGTGCGGTATTTGCTGAGAATGCCATCCACCTTCTTAAAGTTCGCGTCCACTTTCGCCAGCAGCTGCGGATTGGCTTTTTGCAGCAGAGGACGCAGCAGATCAACGATTTTCTGTGCGCCGTCGATGTTGGCCTGAAAATCGGACAGATCGGTACGGCTGTAGCGATCTTCCTCACCAGAGATTTTGCTGGACGCCACCTCTTCAATCAGGCCTGCCGCGCCACCGACCACTTTCGCCGGCGGGAAGGCCAGCTCGCTGACGCGGGTTTGCAGATCCTGCACATCCTTATACAGCTGGTCAGCGAACGCGTCCGCGCCTTTGGTGGTGTTGTCGGCGAACAGCAGTTTTTCCAGCCGGTGGAAGCCGGTAAATTTCGGATCTTCCGCTTTTTTCTCGAAGTCATCTTCACGCGCGTCAATACTGCCGTCGAGGTCGGAGAACAGTTCGGCAATCGGCTCGATGCGCTCGTAGTGCACGCGCGTCGGCGCATACAGCGCTTTGGCTTTTTCCACGTCACCGGCTTTTACCGCGTCGGTAAAGGCTTTGGTGCCGGCCACCAGCGCGCTCACTTCTGCCATCACATAGACTTTGTAATCGGCAATCGGCCCGACCAGTTGCAGCACATCTGGCTTGCCGCTGCTGGCGGTTTTGCTGTCACCGCTGACCACCAGCTTACCTTTCGGATTGGTGAGCAGGCCGCAGGTCATGTCATATTCACCCGCTTCCAGGTTGGCGGTGAGCTTCTGGCTGAAGCCAGGCGCGATGTTTTCGCGCTCTTCCACCACCATCACGCCTTTGAGGATTTCCCACTCCAGCGCTTTCTGGCTGTTGTTTTTGATGATGAACTGGGTTTTACCGGCCTGCACGTTGAGCGACATCGGCTCGCACTGCTTGTCAGTGACCGTCACCGTGACCTGCGGTACGGCAGCGGCAGAAGCGGCACCGGACAGCGCCAGCATGGAGAGCAACAGCGCCTTACGGCGGAAGCGAATCGTCATAGTCATATCCCTGTTACATGAAGGTACAGGCGCACGCGCGCCTGCGAAAAGTTAGCGCACCGACCGTGCGGCGCTGGGTGCCGGACGCGCCGGGAAGAAAAACAGCAGCAGCGCCGGGATCAGGTAAATCAGCCATACCGCGACTTCGCTGACGCTCGGCGCTTCCTGATAACCCAGAATGCCTTCCAGCAGCGTGCCAAAGATCGAATGGGTAGAGAGCGTGTTGCTGAAGTCAAACGCGGTCGCCTGGAAGTGGTTCCACAGTCCCGCCTCGTGGAAGGCGCGGATCGCCCCCGCCGCCAGTCCGGCCGCCACCAGCAGGATGAACAGGCTGGTCCAGCGGAAGAAGTGCGCCATGTTAAGACGCACGCCGCCGTAGTAAATCAGCATGCCCAGCACGATGGCGGTCGCCAGACCCAGCACCGCGCCTATCGGTGGCGCATAGCCGACATCCTGGGTGAAGGCCGCCAGCAGAAAGAACACCGACTCCAGCCCTTCACGCGCCACGGCGAGGAACACCATCAGCACCAGCGGCAACCCGCTGCCGCCCGGCTTCTGCAGCGCCTGATCGACGGATTTTTCCAGCGTGGCTTTGATATTGCGCGACACCTTGCGCATCCAGAACACCATTGAGGTGAGGATCACCACGGCAATCACCGCCACGATGCCCTCGAACAGCTCCTGCTGTTTCTGCGGGAATTCACCGGTGGTTTCGTTGATGAAAATACCGAGCGCGAGGCACAGCGCCGCAGCAATAAAAACGCCGGCCCACATCGCGGGGAACCACTGGCTGCGCTGGGTGCGTTTGAGATAGCTGGCAATCAGGCTGACGATGAGCGCTGCCTCGAGACCTTCGCGCAGCATAATGAGAAAGGGAACGAACATCACCAACCTCTTGAATGTTAAGGAGGGTAAACCTAAGGTAAAAATACGTAAAGTGCGAACGATATCGATTATCATTATCGCGGATGAAAATACAAGTCACCGCGCGAAATTAATTTTGCTTTTGCGGACCAGGTAGCGATGCGGGAAAGTCAGGGCGGGGTGACAAATTAGGCGATAAATCGCGCGCAGAGGACGTGACACTGACAGTGCGGGGAGCATGGCACTCGCGCTCCCCGCTTTACTCAGACCATCACCGTTATTTGGTGTTGTATTCCGCTTCGGCGGCATCGAAACGCTGCTGCGCTTCAGCCGACGGTTCGCGGCCAGCCAGGCTCACCACCACAATCGCGATGCTGGCAAACAGGAAGCCCGGGATGATTTCATACAGGTTGAGCCAGGCGTACTGCTTCCAGATCAGCACCGTAGCGGCCCCGATAATCATGCCGGCCAGCGCGCCGTTGCGCGTCATACGCTTCCAGCACACGCCGAACAGCACCACCGGACCGAATGCGGCACCAAAGCCTGCCCAGGCGTAGCTCACCAGCCCCAGCACGCGGTTCTCCGGGTTGGAGGCCAGCGCAATTGCCACCAGCGCAATCACCAGCACCATTAAACGGCCAACCCACACCAGCTCTTTCTGGCTGGCATTTTTACGCAGAAACCCTTTATACAGATCCTCAGTCAGCGCGCTCGAGCACACCAGCAACTGACAGCTCAGGGTCGACATCACCGCCGCCAGAATGGCCGACAGCAGAATACCGGCGATCCACGGGTTGAACAGAATGCGCGCCAGCTCGATAAACACGCGCTCGCCGTTTTCGCTTACGCCCGCCGCCTGCTCCGGATGGTTCTGGAAATAGGCGATACCGAAGAAGCCCACCGCAACAGCACCGGCCAGACACAGGATCATCCAGGCCATGCCGATGCGGCGCGCGGTGCGAATAGAACGGTGCGAGTCTGCGGCCATGAAGCGCGCCAGAATGTGCGGCTGGCCGAAGTAGCCAAGGCCCCAGCCGAGCAGTGAAATCACCGCCACGAAGTTGAGGCCCTTCAGCATATCGAGGTTTTCCAGGCTTTTCGCTTCAATCACCGCCAGCGAATCATCCAGTCCGCCGACGGCGACAATCACAATCACCGGCGTCAGGATAAGGGCAAAAATCATCAGGCTGGCCTGCACGGTATCGGTCCAGCTCACCGCAAGGAAGCCGCCCACCAGCGTATAAAGAATGGTTGCTGCCGCGCCGGCCCACAGTGCGGTTTCATAACTCATGCCGAAGGTGCTTTCAAACAGGCGCGCACCCGCCACGACGCCCGAGGCACAATAAATGGTGAAGAAGATCAGGATTACCAGTGCGGAGATGACGCGCAGAATTTTGCTGTGGTCTTCGAAGCGGCTGGTGAAAAAGTCCGGCAGGGTTAAGGCGTTATTGTGATGCTCGGTCTGCACGCGCAGCCGACCCGCAACAATTTTCCAGTTCAGCCACGCGCCAATCGTCAGGCCGATGGCAATCCAGCTCTCAGAGATCCCGGAGAGAAAAATCGCGCCCGGCAGTCCCATCAGTAGCCAGCCGCTCATGTCTGAGGCCCCGGCCGACAGCGCGGTCACCACGCTGCCCAGGCTGCGACCGCCCAGAATATAGTCGTCAAAGTTTTTGGTTGAGCGGTACGCGATAAAACCAATCAACACCATCCCGAGGATGTAAATGATAAATGTCACCAGCATCGGTGTACTTACTGTCATCTGTCTCTCCACTTATTATTTGATCTCTTAAGAGAAATCTTTTTCCTGCGTTACCGGAACGGGATAACGTCAGGGCTTTACCGCATCCAGAGAAAGCGATTTCTCATAAGGCGCGGTATCCTGCCGCAAAGGTGCGACGCGCACAATGCATTTAACACAGCTGTTACCTGGGTTTCACCTGACTTTGCATTTTTCATGCTCACAGGTTGCGCCTGTTCACATTTTAAGTTGCACCCGATGTCAGCCAGGATGCGTTTTGTTGCGGTGGGTTGCAACTCTGGCGAGATTCTTGCAGCAAGTTCTGTGCCGCTTTTGCTGCGTTAACAAAAAAGCCGGTTAAAAACGTGCAACCGAGGTCACATTTAACACGGTTGCACAAAGTTGCAACATGAGTGATAGTGCAGCCCACGCTGAAGTTGATTCACACTTTGAGGACGAGGAAATCATGGGAACCACCACCATGGGGGTGAAGCTGGATGAAGCCACCCGCGATCGCATTAAACTGGCGGCGCAAAAGATTGACCGCACGCCGCACTGGCTGATCAAGCAGGCAATTTTTAACTATCTCGGCCAGCTGGAAGCGGGAGAAACGCTGGCGGAGATCCCCCTGCAGCTGAATGATGCCGCAGACGATGAGCGCGTGCCGGAAGAAAGTTTCCAGCCTTTCCTCGACTTCGCCGAACACATTTTGCCGCAGTCGGTCAGCCGCTCGGCCATCACCGCCGCGTGGCGTCGTCCGGAGACCGATGCGGTGCCGATGCTGCTGGAGCAGGCGCGTCTCCCTGCCCCGCTGGCAGAGAAAACCCACCAGCTGGCATACAGCCTGGCGGACAAGCTACGGCACCAAAAAGGGGCAACCGGACGCGCCGGCATGGTGCAAAGCCTGCTGCAGGAGTTCTCGCTCTCATCTCAGGAAGGCGTAGCGCTGATGTGTCTGGCGGAAGCGCTGCTGCGTATTCCTGACAAGCCCACCCGCGATGCGCTGATCCGCGATAAAATCAGCAACGGCAACTGGCAATCCCATCTGGGCCGCAGCCCGTCGATGTTCGTCAACGCCGCCACCTGGGGCCTGCTGTTTACCGGTCGTCTGGTCTCCACGCACAATGAAGCCAACCTGTCTAAATCGCTGAACCGCATCATCGGCAAGAGCGGCGAACCGCTGATCCGCAAAGGCGTGGATATGGCGATGCGCCTGACGGGCGAACAGTTCGTCACCGGCGAAACCATCGCCGAGGCGCTGGCCAACGCGCGCAAGCTGGAAGAGAAAGGCTTCCGTTACTCGTATGACATGCTGGGCGAAGCGGCACTCACCGCCAGCGATGCCAAAGCCTATCTGATCTCCTATCAGCAGGCGATTCACGCCATTGGTAAAGCCTCCAACGGGCGCGGCATTTATGAAGGTCCGGGCATTTCCATCAAGCTGTCGGCGCTGCATCCGCGCTACAGCCGCGCGCAGTATGAGCGGGTGATGGAAGAGCTTTACCCGATCCTGAAATCGCTGACGCTGCTGGCGCGCTCGTATGACATCGGCATCAACATCGATGCCGAAGAAGCCGATCGCCTGGAGCTGTCGCTCGATCTGCTGGAAAAACTCTGTTTTGAGCCGGAGCTGGAAGGCTGGAACGGCATCGGTTTCGTGATTCAGGCTTATCAGAAGCGCTGCCCGTTTGTGATTGATGCGCTGGTGGATCTGGCGCAGCGCAGCCGCCGTCGTCTGATGATCCGTCTGGTGAAAGGCGCTTACTGGGATAGCGAAATCAAACGCGCGCAGATGGAAGGCCTTGAAGGCTATCCGGTTTACACCCGCAAGGTATACACCGACATCTCCTACCTCGCCTGTGCGCGTAAACTGCTGGCGGTGCCTAACCTGATTTATCCTCAGTTTGCCACCCACAACGCCCACACCCTGGCGGCGATCTACCAGCTGGCGGGCAACAACTACTATCCTGGCCAGTACGAGTTCCAGTGCCTGCACGGCATGGGTGAACCGCTGTACGAGCAGGTGGTGGGCAAAGTGGCCGATGGCAAGCTGAACCGGCCGTGCCGGATTTATGCGCCGGTCGGTACCCACGAAACGCTGCTGGCCTACCTGGTGCGTCGCCTGCTGGAAAACGGCGCCAATACCTCGTTCGTCAACCGCATCGCTGACAACACGCTGCCGATTGACGAGCTGGTGGCCGACCCGGTGGCTGCGGTGGAGAAAATGGGGGTCGCAGAAGGCGCAATTGGTCTGCCGCATCCGAAGATCCCGCTGCCGCGCGATCTGTATGGCGACAAGCGTGTTAACTCTGCCGGTCTGGATCTGGCCAACGAACACCGCCTGGCGTCGCTCTCCAGCGCCCTGCTCTCCAGCGCCAGCCAGCCGTGGCAGGCTCAGCCGATCATTGATGGCGAGCTGGGTAGCGGCAGCAGCCGCGCGGTGATCAACCCGGCCACGCCGGCGGATATCGTCGGCAGCGTGCGGGAAGCCACTCCTGAAGAAGTCTCCTGTGCGCTGGATGGCGCGGTGAATGCCGGACCAATCTGGTTCGCCACGCCGCCGCAGGAGCGCGCCGCGATCCTCGAACGTGCCGCTCAGACAATGGAAGACCAGATGCAGCAACTGATTGGTTTGCTGGTGCGTGAGGCGGGTAAAACCTACAACAACGCCATTGCCGAAGTGCGCGAAGCGGTGGACTTCCTCTACTACTACGCCGGCATGGTGCGTGACGATTTCGATAACGAAACCCATCGCCCGCTCGGTCCGGTAGTGTGCATCAGCCCGTGGAACTTCCCGCTGGCGATCTTCACCGGCCAGATTGCCGCCGCCCTGGCGGCCGGCAACAGCGTGCTGGCAAAACCCGCCGAGCAGACGCCGCTGATTGCCGCGCAGGCGGTGCAGATCATGCTGGATGCCGGCGTACCGGCCGGCGTGCTGCAACTGCTGCCCGGTCAGGGCGAAACGGTGGGTGCGCAGCTGACCGGCGACGAGCGGGTGCGCGGCGTGATGTTCACCGGCTCAACCGCAGTCGCCACCCTGCTGCAGCGCAACCTGGCTGGCCGCCTCGATCCGCAGGGTCGCCCGACGCCACTGATCGCCGAGACCGGCGGCATGAACGCCATGATCGTCGACTCTTCAGCGCTCACCGAACAGGTGGTGGTGGATATCGTGGCATCCGCGTTTGACAGCGCCGGTCAGCGCTGCTCGGCGCTGCGTCTGCTGTGCATCCAGGACGATGTGGCTGACCACACACTGAAGATGCTGCGTGGTGCCATGGCCGAATGCCGCATGGGCAATCCGGAGCGTCTGTCGACCGACGTCGGTCCGGTGATCGACGCTGAAGCCAAAGCCAACATCGAGCGTCATATCCAGGCGATGCGCAATAAAGGCTTTACCGTGTATCAGGCGGTGCAGGAGCATCCGCAGGATAGCAAAGAGTGGCACAGCGGCACCTTTATCAAACCGACGCTGATTGAGCTCGATCAGGTCAGCGATCTGGATAAAGAGGTGTTCGGTCCGGTGCTGCACGTGGTGCGCTTTGCGCGCAACAACCTGCCGCAGCTGATTGAGCAGATCAACGCCTCGGGCTATGGCCTGACGCTTGGCGTGCATACCCGTATCGATGAAACCATTGCGCAGGTGACGGCCGGGGCGAAAGTCGGCAACCTGTACGTTAACCGTAACATGGTCGGCGCGGTGGTCGGCGTACAGCCGTTCGGCGGCGAAGGCCTGTCGGGCACCGGTCCGAAAGCCGGCGGTCCGCTCTATCTTTACCGCCTGCTGGCCCATCGTCCGGACGGCGCCCTGCGCATCACCTTTGATCGTCAGGATGCCGAACGTCCGGTGGACAGCAGCGTGCGCACCTCGCTGCTGAGCGCGCATCAGGCATTGCAGAGCTGGGCACAGGATAAGCCGGAGCTGCTGGCGCTGTGTCAGCGTTACGATGCGCTGAGCCAGGCCGGGACCGTGCGACTGCTGCCGGGCCCGACCGGTGAGCGCAACACCCTTACGCTGCTGCCGCGCGATCGGGTGCTGTGTATCGCAGATAACCAGCAGGATGCGCTGATTCAGCTGGCGGCGGTCACCAGCGTCGGTAGCCAGGCACTGTGGCAGGATGACGAGCTGCACCGGACGCTGCGCCAGTCGCTGCCGGCCGCGGTGCAGGCGCGCATCACGCTGGCGAAAGATGTGCTGGCGGCGGAGTTTGATGCGGTGATCTATCACGGCGATGCCGATCAACTGCGCAGCCTGTGCGAACAGATTGCCGCCCGCGAAGGCGCGATTGTGTCAGTGCAGGGCTTTGCCCGCGGCGAGACCAATCTGCTACTGGAACGTCTGCTGATTGAGCGCTCGCTGAGCGTCAATACCGCGGCCGCCGGCGGCAACGCCAGCCTGATGACCATTGGTTAAGTAAAGCAGAATCGCCATGGATGGCGTAATGGAGATCGGTGAAGGACACCGCAAGTTGCAACAAGGCCGTAGCGGCGCCATTCATTGTGCGATGAATCGCGCTGCTACGAAACGTGCCCTCGTTTTTGTACCACTTTAAACCTTATCAGCGAACATCACGCCACCGACTTACTGCGTTTCAAACCAATCAGCGTCGGGAACACAAACAGCGACTGCCCCAGCCCGCGGTTGGTCAGCGACCACACCGCCACCGAACACAGCGAACAGATGCCGACAATTGCAAGCGGATAGAAGCACGCCCACAGCAGCGCAAACCACGCCTGCTCAAACAGATGATGGCGCTGCGCAAACAGAATCGCCGACATGCCGAAGAATTCAATAAAAATGCGGTGGATAACGTATATCTGCAGCGTGTTGCGGCCAATCCAGTTGAAGTAACGCATGCTGAAGTGTGCGTTGAGCCAGCGGCATGCCGCCACGCTCACCAGCACCGCGATGATGCACATGAACAGGCTCTTATCGAGGCCAAAAATCACGTGCAGACCGGACAGCGCCGCCAGCGCGGCCCACGGCAGAAGGTTCTCGCGGCGCAGTTGACTCAGGCGCAACATCAGCGGGCTCCAGAACGCGCCCAGCAGGAAGAACAGGAAATACTGCGCCACGCTCTGCGGTCCCCAGTAGGGAATGATCTTCTCCACCGCCAGATAATTCAGCACCACCGCCGCCACCAGCAGCGCCACTTTGTGCTGACGGAAGATTTTGGCGCACAGGAAGTAGATCGCCAGACCGTACAGGTACCACGAGGTGCTCATCGCCAGGAAGGTCAGCTTAAGGAACTCCAGCAGCGAACCGGCGTAAGCCGCGTTGAGGTTCTGCGAGATACGCTGGCCGGTGATTTCAGTCGAAATGCCGACAATCGACCACCACTGAATAAAGCCCCACAGCACATAGAGATAGAACAGATTGGTAATGCGGCTGGTAAATACCTGTTTCCACGGCCGGTTGAGAATGCCGTTGGTGGCAAGCAGGCCGGAGACGAAGAAAAAGGCGGGCATGCGCAGCGGTGATAACACCGTATTAAACTGCACCCATATTTCCGCCGGGATCCAGCCGGCGCTGAGATATTTAACCGTGCCTTCAAAGCCGGGTAATACGGTGTGATACAGCACCACCAGCAATATGCACACCCCTTTCAGGGTATTCACCCATGCAATATCTTCTTTCCTGGCGTTATTCATATTTTTGACTCCTGCTGCGGTGTAGGTCTTAAAGGAGAAGAATGAAAAAACAGGCAGTGAAGCCTTTATGGTTATTCAACGATTATTCAACAAGCAGCAGGGACTGACTCTAGCGAAACTCCTAAAACTTTTTCGCTGGTCCTGATATAACAATACTTTACAGTACCAGAGATAAATTGACCGCTCGCGTATTCGCGCGTGAACGACTGTTATTTAAGCATTCATGGCGTAATTTGACGGTGCGCCGCGCACGTAATGCCGCACGGAAATTAAGAACATTCCGCAGCGGAGTAAACCAGCATTAATTATATCGCCGAAAAATGAATTTAATAATGCGTCAAAAAGGTAAGCGCGGTATTTAATACTTTGCTAGAGGGAAAATAATTCGGGCCAGCGAACCGGCCCGGAGAGATTATTGATTGAGAAACTTGTCGAGAAATTGCCGGGTGCGTGCCTGCTGCGGATTGCTGAACAGCGCTTTAGCCGGGCCCTGCTCCACAATGCGCCCCTGATCCATAAAGATGGCGCGATCGGCGACGTCGCGTGCGAAGCTCATCTCATGCGTGACGATCACCATAGTGCGTTTCTCCTGCGCCAGCGCGCGGATGGTGCTAAGCACCTCGCCCACCAGTTCAGGATCCAGCGCCGAGGTTGGCTCATCGAACAGAATCACCTGCGGACGCATCGCCAGCGCCCGGGCAATTGCGACGCGCTGCTGCTGACCGCCGGAAAGCCGGCGCGGGAAACTCTCTTCCTTACCGTGCAGACCGACCTTCTCCAGCAGCGTGCGTGCGCGCGCAATGGCTTCCGCCTTCGCTTCGCCTTTGACGATCACCGGCCCTTCAATGATGTTCTCCAGCACCGAACGGTGCGGGAACAGATTGAAGTTCTGGAACACAAAGCCGACCTGCTGGCGCAGTTGCCGCACTTTATCCTTCTGCTTGTGCAGGCCGAGGCTGGCGTCGATGCTGATGTCACCGACTTTGACCAGGCCGCTTTCCGGCACTTCCAGCAGATTAATACTGCGCAGCAGCGTGGTTTTGCCCGAACCGCTCGGACCGATGATCGCCACCACTTCGCCGGGCGCGACATCAAGGTCGATACCGTGCAGCACCGTCTGGCCGTGAAACTGTTTCACCAGCTGACGGACTTCAATTGCACTCATCTTGCCTCCCGATCCTGACGATTGACGTGCGCTTCCAGCCGGTTTTGCAGCGCCGACAGCACCGTAGCCATCACCCAGTAAATCAGCGAGGCCGCCAGATACATGGTGAACACTTCCAGCGTGCGCGAAGTGATCAGCTGCGCCTGCCGGAACAGCTCAGGCACCTGAATGGTGGCCGCCAGCGAGGTATCTTTCACCAGGCTGATAAAGCTGTTACCGAGCGGTGGCAGTGCGGTGCGCGCCGCCTGCGGCAGAATAACGCGACGCAGCGTCTGCCACGGCGTCATGCCGATACTGGCGGCCGCTTCCCACTGACCGCGCTCAATAGCCGCAATCGCGCCACGCAGCGATTCCGAGGCATAGGCCGCGGTGTTAAGCGACAAACCAATCATCGCCGACGGAATCGGGTCGAGCTCAATGCCAAACTGCGGCAGACCGTAGTAGATCATAAACAGCTGGGCAATCAGCGGCGTGCCGCGAAAGATCGACACATAGAAACGCGCCAGCCAGTTAACCGGCCAGAAGCGTGACAGGCGCATCAGCGCCAGCACGAAGCCGAGTATCAGGCCGAAGAACATCCCGCCGATACTCAGCTGCAGCGTGAACAGCGCGCCCTTCAGCAGAAAAGGTGCTGAATCCAGCACCAGCTGTAAACTTTCCTGCATTATTTCGTGACGTCCGCGCCGAACCACTTCTCAGACAGCTTGCTCAGCGAGCCATCTTTCTGCATGTCGGCGATGGCACCATCAATCGCTTTCAGCAGCGATTCATTGCCTTTGCGCAGCGCCACGCCCGCTTCCAGACGGGAGAACGCCGGGCCAGCCACCGCCATGGTATTGCCGGTTTTTTTCACCAGATCCAGCGCGGCTAAGCGGTCGACCAGAATGGCATCCACGCGGCCTGAACGCAGATCCTGATATTTGGTTGGGTCATCGTCATAGGTACGGATATCGACGCCTTTGACGTTGTCGCGCAGCCACTGCTCATAGTTAGAACCGAGACCCACGCCGACTTTCTTGCCGGACAGATCTTCCGGTTTGGTGATAGAGCCCGCGTTCTTCTTCAGCGTCAGCGCCTGCACGCCGGAGATGGTGTACGGCGTGGAGAAGTCATACTTCTTCTTGCGCTCGTCGGAGATGGTCACCTGGTTGATCACCACGTCGATACGTTTGGAATCCAGCGAGGCCAGCATACCGTCCCATTTGGTCGGTTTGAGATCCGCTTTCACGCCGAGGTGTTTTGCCAGCTCCTGGGCAAACTCGACTTCAAAACCGGTCAGCTTGCCGTTTTCATCCTGGAAGCTGAACGGCGGATAGGTGCCTTCCAGCCCGACGCGCAGCTCACCTTTGCTCTTGACCTGCGCCAGCAAATCTTCTGCCGCAAAGCTTTTTACGTTCACGCCCGCCACCAGTGCGACCGCCATCATTCCCATCACCAGCTGGCGACGAATCGGAGAGAAAGCCATGTTTACCCCATTATTGTGATGTGTTGTGTGCTTATGGTTAATTAACGCTCATTTTGGGCGCGGCGCTTTATCTCGCAATAAAGGGTGCCGCTCCGGCATGTGCTCTTTGTAATAACCGCTGGATTATAAACCTTTTTTTGCTGCTGTCTCATACCGAAGGATGATAAGCAAATAACGCCGGTGCGCCGCCGGTATGCACAAACAGCAGCGGCCCTTCCCGGCGGAAACGGTTCTGGCTGATGCCATCGATCAGACCCGCCATCGCTTTGCCGGTGTAGACCGGGTCGAGCATAATGCCCTCCAGCCGCGCCAGCAGGCGCACCGCTTCCATGCCTTCGTCATTGGGTTCGCCGTAGCGCGGCGCAAAATAGTCATCCCACAGGGTTACCGGCGCACGCGCTTCCAGCTCCAGCTGCTGTGCCAGCGCGCTGCGAATGCGCTCCACCACCGGCAGCTGCGCCTCGACCTTGCGCGACACCGTCACGCCCACCAGCTCGCTATTCGGCAGCAGCTGTTCCAGACCGACCGCCAGCCCGGCATGCGTCCCGGCACTGCCCGACGCCACCACCACCGCAGCGAAATCCACCACGCCTTCGCTTTGATGGGCGATCTCCTGCGCGCATTCGACGTAGCCGAGCGCGCCAAGCGCATTCGAGCCGCCCACCGGCACAATGTAAGGCCGGAAGCCCTGCGCTTCCAGCCGTTCTGCCTGCTCTGCCAGCTGCTGCGGCGGATTGTGCAGCGCATCAACCATCACGACCTCGACATCCATCAGGTCCAGCAGCAGGCGGTTGCCGTTGCTCAGGTAGTTGGCGGCGTCGGTGCCAATCGGGTTCTCCAGTAGCGCCACGCACTTCAGGCCCAGGCGCGCCGCCACGGCTGCCGTCTGGCGCACGTGGTTGGACTGAATCGCGCCGGCGGTCAGCAGCACATCGGCGCCTTCCCGCAGCGCATCGGCAGCGAGAAACTCCAGTTTACGCAGCTTGTTACCGCCCAGCGCCACCGGCGTGACGTCATCACGTTTAATAAAGATATCGCGTCCGAGGTAATCAGACAGGCGTGGCAAATGCTCTAACGGCGTCGGTGCGCCAAGCAGTTCAAGACGGGGAAACTGGTGCAGAAGATGTAAGGACAATGCAGCCTCCATTCGGGCAATGTGCAGTTATCCCTACAGTGTTGCAGAAGATGAGAAAAGTCGCATCCGGAATTGATCGCGACGCGCCCCGGTTGCTGGCATGCTCGCCAGTAACCGGGGCTGAATCACCCTTAGCCGCGCTGCCAGCCTAAGAACTGGTCATATTTGCGCAGTGCAATACGGTAGTTATTGTTGCCCGCATCGGGCAGATCGTTTTGCAGACACTCATGCCAGCTGTTGCCCCGTAACCTTTCTGCCGGGAAATTTTTCGCTTTCAGCATGTCATCAAGACGACGCAGACGCACCACATATTCACGAATGGTACTGTGACTCATCTCGGTCTGCTCAAACAGATATTGTTTGAACGCCATGATATCGAAGTAATTCGGATGGGTATTACAAAAAATATCGCTGCAGAAACGGCACAGCGCCGTCAGTTCCGGCTGGAGTTTCATCCATACCTGATCGTCAATCATCTGGTCCATGCGTGCGATGGCCTCTTTATTGATGATCTGGCCGCGGAACACTAACGCCATACGGTCTAAAACTTTGCCACAGTGTGAACAGTTGCTTTGGCTGTGTTTGTAGTCTTTAAGGTAGCGACTTAACGGTCTGGCTTTAACTTTGGCTCCCATTGCTGAGTCCCCGGTTTTTTTATTTTTGGTTCCCCAGGAACTGAGTCTGTTAGCGCGCTCCCGTCAAACGGGCCCGCAGGCGTTTGATCGCCTGACTGTGCAACTGGCTGACGCGGGATTCCCCCACTTCCAGCACCGCGCCAATCTCTTTCAGGTTCAGTTCTTCCTGGTAGTACAGTGTGAGCACCAATTTTTCGCGTTCAGGCAACGCCTCAATCGCTTCAATCACGCGTTCACGCAGGTTTCCTTCCATTAACTGATGCAACGGGTTGGCTTCCTCATGCCCCTCCGTGACCAGTTCCGCACTGTCGCCGTGTTCTTCCCGATACTCGTCGTACGAGAAAAGCTGGCTGTTATTGGTATCCAGCAGAATCTGCCGGTACTCTTCCAGCGAAACATTCAACCGCTCAGCCACTTCCTGCTCGGTAGCCGCGCGCCCCAACGCTTGCTCTACCTGATGCATAGCGCCGGCCACCTCGCGCGCATTACGACGTACGCTGCGTGGTGCCCAGTCGCGGCTGCGCAGCTCATCCAGCATTGCGCCCCGGATACGCTGCACGGCGTAGGTGGTAAAGGCGGTGCCCTGCAGCGCGTCATAGCGCTCCACGGCATTCAGTAAGCCAATACCACCGGCCTGCAGCAGATCGTCAAGCTCAACGCTGGCTGGCAAACGCACCTGCAGGCGCAGCGCTTCATGCCGCACCAGAGGAACGTAGCGCTGCCAGAGCGAATGTTTATCCATCACGCCATCGGCGGTATAGAGATCGTTCACGTTGACTACCCTGCGTTAATAAAGTTATCGGCATGATTATCCAATTCTGTAGCGGTTTCGATTGGCAGAATAGGCAGGCAAAAGCGAGGTTATTTCAAATTTGTTATGGATGGCGGTGGATCGCACCGCCATTGTGCGCAGGTTCAGCGCAGATTACGCAGCCGCTGCCTTGTGCCAGGCGGGACGGCGTCCCACAGCGCACAGGTTTTGCCCTCAAGCGCCTGATAAAAAGGGCTAATGGACTCGTCGCATTCCAGCGCGGAATTAAACAGCACCTGACCGGTTTCTGCGTCAATGCTAATCATTTTATTGATAAACAGCCGCTGCAGGTCGCTGCGCAGGAACAGGCCGTTGTCGACGCTGTTATCCGCCAGAAAGCCCTCTTCATTCTCCTGGGTGTCGATATGGCAGGCTTCCACCCACGGCCAGCTGTGGCGCTCGGTTAAACGCGTACCGGTAATAATGCAGGCACCATAGCGCGCTTTCACCGCCGCGCTGAACTCCGCCTGGCTGGCGCGCTGGAACACTTTTGCCTTGACGCGCCGCCCCACTTCAGTACCCGGCATCACCGCGCTGGGCATTTTCTGCTGCGGCGTGCTGAGCACCACTAAAAACTGGATCTTGCGCGAAAGCGGGAAACAGGGATGCGCCTGCGGATCGAACAGCTGCCAGTACTCATCCTCTTCGGTCTGACGCATCAGCACCAGCTTAAAACCGCGGCTGTTGAGCAGGTTTTGCGCTTCCGCCGAGCGGGGATCGAGCATCGCGTACACCCGGGTTTCGCCGATCACTTTCCAGCGTCCGCTTTTACGCGCTTCATCGTTACGACGAAAATAGAGAAACGCCTGCTGGTTTTTAAGGTAATGCTCGAAGCGGCGCAGGTAGTTTTTGCGCTCGTTATCGTCGGAGACGAACAGCAGATCCTCCAGCGGACTGTTCAGCTCCTCCTGCGCAAACAGCGCGCGGATCACCAGGTTGCGGTAGCTGGTTGACGGGCTGAGCAACCCGCGGGCGGTGAGCTCCTTCTCATCAGGATGCTGCTGCGCATAGCGCAGCGCGATCTCATCGAAGGTCAGTTGCTCACCCGGTAACAAGTCATAATTGAAGCGCATAGACACCCCAGAAACAGGAAAAATAGAGCGTAAAAATTGGAATGATTCTGAAGAGGGTTATCGGCAGTTCTCACCCAGGCTGTAACAGGATGGTTACTTTTTTGAGGTTATGATGCGCAAGGGGAAATCGTCTGCCGCGCAAGAGCCCAATTTGATTTAGCTCAGCAGGAATGCCCACGCGCTGCTTTTCTCTCCTTCCGCTTATCCCCGGCAATGCCCGCTTTTTTATCGGTTATTCGCGCCATCAATTATTCCTGCGCGCTCGTATGCTCACAGCATGACTCTGTGGAGAGCAGAGACGCGTAATAAGGAAGGCAATGATGAAAGGTATAGTGCTGGCGGGCGGGACAGGTTCCCGCCTGCATCCTGTAACCTGCGGCGTATCGAAGCAGCTGTTACCGGTTTATGACAAACCGATGATTTACTATCCACTTTCGGTGCTGATGCTGGCAGGCATTCGTGACATCCTGGTGATTACTACCGCTGAAGATCTGGCGGGATTCCAGCGTTTGCTGGGCGACGGCAGCCATTTCGGCGTCAATCTCCAGTTCGCGGTGCAGCCATCGCCCGATGGCCTGGCGCAGGCGTTTATCATCGGTGAGTCTTTTATTGCCGGTGAGCGCTGCGCATTAGTGCTGGGCGATAACATTTTCTTTGGTCAAAGCTTTGGTAAAAAGCTCGAAGATGTGGTCGCGCGACCGCAGGGTGCTACGGTATTTGGCTACCAGGTGATGGACCCCGAGCGCTTCGGCGTGGTGGAGTTTGATAAGCAGTTCCGCGCGCTTTCCATTGAAGAAAAACCGCCACAGCCAAAATCGAACTATGCCGTCACCGGCCTCTATTTTTACGATAAAAACGTCTGCGCCATGGCGCGGGAAGTTCGCCCTTCTCCCCGCGGCGAGCTGGAAATTACCACCCTCAATCAGATGTATCTCGACGATGGGTTGCTCAACGTCGAAGTGCTGGGACGTGGCTTTGCCTGGCTCGACACCGGTACCCACGAGAGCTTACTCGAAGCGTCACACTTCATTCATACCATTGAAAAGCGCCAGGGCTTCAAAATTGCCTGTCTGGAAGAGATCGCCTGGCGCAAGCGCTGGATCGGCAGCGAATCGCTGCTGAAGCGCGCCGCCTATCTCGGTAAAACGCAGTATGGTCACTATCTGAAGATGCTGGTGGAGGAGTGAGATGGAGGTCATCACCACGAAAATTGCTGATGTAAAAATTATCCAGCCTAAAGTGTTTGGCGATGCCCGCGGCTTCTTCCTCGAAACCTTTGAGAAGCGGCGTTATCAGCAACTGCTGGATATTGACCTGGATTTTGTGCAGGACAACTACTCCCGTTCGGCGCGTAACGTGCTGCGCGGGCTGCATTTTCAGAAAACCCAGCCGCAAGGCAAACTGGTGCGCGTGGTACGCGGCGCGGTGTTTGACGTTGCCGTCGATATCCGTGCGGATTCGCCCACCTTTGGCCAATGGACCGGGCTGGAGCTGTCTGAAGAGAACAAAACCCAGCTGTGGATCCCGCCGGGTCTGGCACACGGTTTTGTGGTGCTCTCCGAGGTCGCTGACTTCGAATACAAATGTACTGATTACTACAACCCACAGGATGAAGCCTGCCTGATGTGGAATGACGCTGAAATTGCGGTGCAATGGCCGGTAGCGACGCCTCTGCTATCGGTAAAAGATCAACAAGGACTCTCCCTGCAGGAGTTAGTGCAATGCGCGTTTTGTTAACCGGTGCTTATGGCCAGCTTGGCCGTTGTTTACTGGATCGGGTGCCGGCAGAGTGGATCCTGCTGGCCTGTGGCTCTGCCGAGTTAGATATTACCGACCGCCCGGCGGTGGAACGGGTGGTGAAGAAATTCCGTCCCGATGTGATCATCAATGCCGCCGCATATACCGCGGTCGACAAGGCTGAAACCGACCGTATCCGCGCCATGAAGGTCAACGCCATCGGCCCGGAAAATCTCGCCATCGCCGCTCACCAGCAGGGCGCCCGCTTGATTCATCTCTCCACCGATTACGTGTTTGATGGCAGTAAAAAAACGCCTTATACCGAAAGCGATCTGCCCTGCCCGATTAATTTCTACGGCCTGAGCAAATGGGAGGGTGAGAAACGCGTATTCTCCGTGCTGCCGGACGCCGTAGTGATTCGCACCTCGTGGGTGTTCAGTGAGTACGGTGCAAACTTTGTCAAAACCATGCTGCGGCTGGCAGAAACCCGCAGCGAAATCAGCGTGGTGAACGATCAGTCCGGCTGCCCGACCTATGCCGGAGATCTGGCACAGGCGATTATCACCCTGGCATCCCGTGCGGAAGCCGCCGGCGTTTATCACTACTGTGGCGATGTGGCGGTCAACTGGTGCGAATTCGCCCAGGCGATTTTTGTGGCCGCGCAGCGGGATGTGCTGGTGAAAGGGATTGGCAGTGCGCAATATCCGATGGCAGCGGCAAGGCCGGTCAACAGCGTAATGAATACCGCGCGGATAGCGGCGCTGGGGGTTGAAGCATCCGACTGGCAAAATCGCGTGCAATCCGCCTGCTTAGCCGGTGATTCAGCCACCGTTCAGCCCGTTCCTGACATCACCGCCCTGCAATAACTATAAAACAAGGCGTCTCAGACGCCTTGTTATTATCCCACCAGAGGTAACGCGCGGCTTGTTAGCTTTTGCTCAGCCAGGCGGTGAATGATTTGCACAATATTGTCAACTTCGGCCAATGCTAAGCCAGGATAGACCGGCAAACATAACACGCGCTGAGACATTTGTTGTGCAATCGGTAAGGCCGCTTCATCAGCGCTAGGTAATCCACGATACATCGGGAAACTGGTGATCAGCGGATAGAAATAACGACGGGCAATAATGTTGTGCTCACGCAGATGCGCATAAAGCTCATCACGACTCAGCGGAAAATCATCCGTTACCATCACCGGCAGATAAGAGTAGTTCCATTCAACATCAGCCGGAATATGCGGCAGCGTAATGCCATCGATTTCCGCAAGCAAATCATAATAGTGCGCCTGAATACGCGCCCGCTCCGCTAATGCCTGGTCGATGTGCTTTAACTGCAGCAGGCCAAAGGCTGATTGCACCTCGTTCATTTTGCCGTTAATGCCGGTCGCCACAATGGTGGTTTCATCTGCAAAGCCAAAATTCTTCAGGTAATCGATGCGCTTTTTGGTTTTAGCATCCGGGCAAATAATTGCGCCACCTTCAATGGTATTGAAAACCTTCGTTGCGTGAAAACTTAAAATCGACAAGTCACCATAATTCAATATGCTGTTGCCGTTTTTACGGACGCCAAAGGCGTGAGCAGCATCGTAAATGACTTTCAGCCCGTACAGGTCAGCGATGCGCTGAATATTCTCCACGTCGCACGGATTGCCGTAGCAGTGCACCGGCATAATGGCTGTGGTTTGCGGTGTAATGGCCTGCTCTATTTTGGAGGCATCAATATTACAGCTTATCGGGTCGATATCGACAAACACCGGGGTTAACCCATTCCACAACAGAGAATGCGAGGTGGCGACAAAAGAATAAGGTGTGGTGATGACTTCACCGGTAATACGCAACGCCTGCAGCGCCGTCAGCAATGCCAGCGTGCCATTGGTAAATAAGCAGAGATGCTCAACACCTAAATAGCGTGCCAGTTCCTGTTCAAGTTGCTGATGGAAGGGCCCGCCGTTGGTCAGGACTTTATTCTGCCAGATCTGTTCAAGGTAAGGCATGAACTCTTCCAGCGGTGGCATAAGCGGGCTGGTTACATACACAGGTTTATTATTCATAATCGTTCACCTCAGCAGAGTGCCTTTTCACACCAACTCACCTTTGAAGGTTGATAGCCGGGTCATTCCCTGCAGAACAGGTATTCGCCTCAGCCAGCGATGAGGCGGTGCATGACCGCAGAGTGTGGTGTTATCCAGATAGATTGAAACTGCATTGACCTGCTGCGGTGCAGCAGGTCAAAAATTAACGCTTCAGCGTCCAGGCTTGTGACCAGCTTTGCAGGTTCTCGCCTTCCAGCATCCAGTCCTGGCGAATTTCCTGCTGCAGCCTGGCGCCCATTTGGGCACTCGCTGCGGGGTCCAGCAGATGCATATTGATGGCGTCCACCCAGTCTTTATGACGGTTCTTCACGCGCGTGACGGTTAAATCCCCGCGATAACACGCCACATCACTGCAAATCACCGGAATGCCGCAGGCACCATATTCCATCAGGCGCAGATTACTTTTACAGGTGTTGAAAAAGTTATCTTCGACAGGCGCTAACGCGAGGTCGAGATTAAGCGAAGCCAGTTTGGCCGGATAACGCTCAATTTCTACGCCGTGGTGATATTCATGAATAAAAGGCCGCAGCTTTGGCGGGCACATGCCAAAAAACACCCATTCCACGTCATTAGCAAAATGGCGCACCACATCGACAATCATTTCCAGATCGCCGGTATGACTGGAGCCCCCGGCCCAGCCAACGCGTGGTTTTTTCCCCTGATTGCGCAGCGACTGCAGCTTGCCCCACCAGTCATGCGAAAGACGGTTTTTACGCACCACAATATCGTGGTGCATATCCGCGAACGCTTCGGCTAAAGGTTCGGTGGATACGACAAAGCGATCCATATAACTCAGGCTGCGCCGCATCAGTTTTTTAACATCGTTGCCAAACTGTGAGCGATGATGGTTTTTGAGCGGAATATTGGGCAGGTAGTCGTCGAGCTCATAAATTTTGAACGCCTGCGTATGCTTACTGACTTTCTCCAGCCATTCATGAAACTCTGCGTCAATCCGGCGCTGGAAAATCAGGCTATCGGGCGCAAAGCGATTGAGCTCGGCAACGTTAATCAACGTGGAGGAGAGTTTGCCATCCACCAGGCCGGCATCACGCATCGCCTCATAGGGCTTGATGATGCGATAGTAACCACAACCGGCAAAATCAGCCATGAAAGGCATCACCACCGGCAAAGGCCGCCACGAAAGCGGACGCCATGTCAGTTCGCTGTCGGAGGACACGCTAAAGTTGATGTTATTGAGCGTCAGGTTGGGGTTATACGCCGGATCCTGGGTCACGATGGCCTGCCATTTCTGCAGCTGACGATCTTCCTCCTGGCTCCGACTCTGCGTGTCGATCGTCAGTTCAGGATTAACCTGCCGCAGCATACGCACATACGGTGTCCAGACCGTCATCAACCCGGCTTCGCGCACGCGCAGGCAGAAGTCGACATCGTCGAAATGCTGCAGCGTCTCATCCAGACCCTCAACGGCGCGAAACACCTCGGTACGCACCATCATCAGATCGCCTGACACCGCGCTGTAGTTCTGGTCGGCTTGCAAACGCGCCATGTGTCCCGCGGTTTCATGGCTCTCACCATAGAACGGCTCCCCCACCAGACCGTTAATCCCCAGCACATAACCGGCGTGGCGTACCTGGCCATTTGCGTAGATTTGCCGGGCGCCAACAATAGCGACTTCCGGACGTTGTGCATGGTTAAGCAGGTTTTCCAGCCAGCTGTTATCAAGCATGGCTAAATCGCTACTCAGCAGCAGCAGGTAATCGCCTCTGGCCACAGCGGCGGCGGCATTGACCATTCTGGCGCGATGAAAACCGCCCTCAATCTGCAATGTGCGAATGCGTGCCGGGTCGATCTCAGCGATACCGCGCAGCCATTCGTCCTGGGCGGCACTTCCGCCCTGAGCAGAAACCAGGAGCAATTCATAATTCTGTGAGGCGGTTTTTTCCATCAGCGAGGTGACGCAACTCACCAGGTTCGCGAGGTGATTACTCACCAGAACGATGATGGAAACCGGGGCCGACTGCGGGTGACCATAATGCAGCTGATAAACATTATGTGGGCTCAGGCTGACATCGGCCTGTGCGTAGCCGCGGTGCTGCAGGTGGGTGCGGATGAGGGCGCGCTCTTCATCCACCGGCTGTCGTAATGAAGCGGTCTGCACTAACGGCTCAGCCAGATGCCCAATCACATTAAAAGGCTGGCTTTCGATGGTGCGCAGAATCATGTCCAGTTCAAAACAGCCCGGCCAGTGCGTGGCAAACCCACCAGTCTGTTGCAAAAATTCGCGGCGGAACAGCCAGTGGCAGGCCATTCTCGATGGATTACTGAGTAGCAGGTCAAGGTTAAAGTCAGGGCGGAAGGATGCGCCAACCGGACGGCCATTGACCGGATACACCTCATCGGCATAAATCAACTGGCAATGACCGACCTCCGGCAGCACCGTTCCCAGCGCCTGCAAACCTGAGGTATACAGCTGACTGCCGGCCCGTAATACTATCAGCCAGTCGAAATGCCCCTCTTCGGTCAGCGTGTTGAGCGCAGCGACTACCTGATTGTCGCGCACATCAATACGCTGCACAGAGGCAGGAATAAACGATTGATACGGTGCCGCCAGCACCACCGGCTGCAGGCTCAGGCCGGCCACAGCGACATCCAGGCTGGCCTGTGTCAGCAGCCACTCGGTTTCAGTCGCGTCGCGCACATCAATCACCACGGCAATACGTGCGACCGGCTGACTGGCAAGATGCTGAGTAATTAGCTGTTGTTCGATGGGCCGCAGCGTGCGTTGGCGGAACCACTCGGCAAAATGGCTCTCTACCCGCGCATTCTGCAGCGCCGTTGTCAGGTCAAACGGCTGGAAGTCCTGCTGGCTGCGCAGCGTGGCGTGACGAATCCAGCCCTGCGGCAGCTGCTCATCATACCAGCCCAGTTTTTTGATCTCTTCCGGAAAGCGCTGGTGAGACTGACTGGCTATATTGCCATCGAGGCGTGCTTCCTGACTGGTTTGCTCACGCGAGATACGAATCTGCGCCAGCACCTGCGGTAAATAGACCAGATGACCATAACGTAGCAAGCGCAGGTAAATCACCAGATCGGCAATGAACGGTAATCCTTCATCGATCAACGCATGCAGCTCGCGCGGCTCGTCTACCAGCTTGCGCAGCGCCGCGCTGCGCACCAAAACGGCACTGGGTTCCCCGATAAAGTTGTTCAGGAAATCAGCCTGCCAGCGGGCCATATCCTGACCATGAAAAATCGTGTCTTCTAATACCGGCGATACACTGTAAATCTCGTCTGCCATCGCCTTACCGACGGAATCAATGCGATTACGTCTGGCTGTCGCCATCACCGCTTGCGGTACCTGCGACAGCGCCGCGACTAATTGCGACACGGCCTGCGGCAGAAGTACATCATCATCATAAAGGAATTTTACGTATTCGCCTTTGGCGCGACGTATTGCCTGACTGAGGTTGGCGATTTCGCCTAATGCGGGATGATGATGCTGGTAATAGATGGGAAATTTACTGTTTACCTGATACGCACTGACAATATCCTCGATTTTTGCATCAGGACAATCATCGCCAATGATGATTTCACAATGAGGGTAATCCTGTGCTAATGCACTTTTCAGCGCCAGTTCAAACCAGGTGGCTTTATAAGCAGGGATGATTATGCTTACCAGTGCGTTCGCGTTCATTGTCGGTTGTATCCTCAGCCTCGGCGATAACTCACGTCTGTGTGACGTCTCTTTCAGCTCAGAATACGCGGCGCGCCCGGAAACAATCGCGCCATTATCCAGTAAAAAAGCGGTTAATCCCGCCCATAAAAAAGGCCCCCAGTTGGGGGCCTGATCTGCGTATGAAAGAATTAACGCAGCAGAGACAGCATGGTCTGAGGCACCTGGTTGGCCTGCGCCAGCACCGAAGAACCCGCCTGCTGCAGGATCTGCGCGCGCGACATGTTCGACACTTCTGTCGCGTAGTCAGAATCCTGAATACGGCTGCGCGCAGCTGACAGG
>Ga0153917_1000417_pt1 | contig 28820 bp, 20 predicted proteins | sample TSFL001MetaG_FD_104695 | JGI IMG/M metagenome (GOLD analysis project Ga0153917, IMG submission 104695) | Attine ant fungus gardens microbial communities from Florida, USA - TSFL001 MetaG | ecosystem: Host-associated > Fungi > Mycelium > Unclassified | place: USA: Florida, Paynes Creek Historic... | reverse complement strand
TATTGAACAAGACAATGTCGTTAAAAAGGAATGCCGAAATGCTCTTATATTTCCTTATCATCAAATAGATTTCGTAATCCGTAAAGAAAATGTAGATCAGGTTATGATTGCGGTTCCAGAAGCCACAAAAGAACAAGTAGACCATTTAATGAAAGGGTTACATGATAAAGTAGAATCGATAAAATATCTACCAAATGTAAATGGAACTATGAATTTTAATTCTGAGATACAAGACTTTGATGGTATTTTACTGATTGCTACATCACATGATAAAATAACGCTAGTTGATCGTATAATAAAAAAGATAATTGATATTGTTATAGGTATTTTGGGTGTAATATTATTATTACCAGTGGGCTTGTATGTGAAAATAAAAACAGTAAGAAGTGGTGATCATGAACCTATTATTTTTAAACAGGAACGACTGGGCATGCATGGAAAAACGATAAAAATATATAAATTTCGTTCCATGGTATCAAATGCAGAAGAAATACTAGAAAAATTGATGGAAGAGGATGAGGAGATACGTAATGAATATCTAAAAAATAAAAAGCTTAGAAACGATCCTCGAATAACGCCCGTGGGAGAATTTCTAAGAAAAACATCTTTGGATGAATTTCCACAATTTATTAATATACTAAAAGGTGAAATGAGTTTTGTAGGTCCACGTCCTTACTTAATAAGAGAGATAGAGGATATGGGTGTATACTATAATTCTATTATTGAATGTAAGCCAGGTGTTACAGGAATGTGGCAAGCAAATGGAAGAAGTGATGTAGGCTTTGATTACCGTTGTAAACTTGATGATTACTATTATCGAAATTGGTCTATATGGCTAGATTTAACAATTATTTATAAAACAATAAAATCCGTTATATATGGAAAAGGGTCCTTATAATTAAACAATAAAGCGATACTAAAAAAGGTGGAATTTATTTTGTATTTATATATAGGAAGTTAAATTATAATATTGTTACAAATAAAATAAATGTAATGAGCAAAAATCTCCTTATGACATTTTGAAATGAGTTTAAGAACTTAAATCAAAAGGAAAGGAGTTTTTTCATGTTATAAATTTACTAAATCAATTATATCTTACTAATTTTATATAGCCAGTTTTATAGGTCTTATACTAAACTAGAATTAAGAGGGGGGTAAAATTAATAACTATATACTAGAAAGAGAATCTAATATATTTAGAATTAGTGTTAAGCCTTTATTAGCATTAGTAAATAATGTGATATAATAAAAATATATCTGATAACTAAACATTGCTTGTAGGAAAAGAAAAATTCCTGTAGAATAGTTCGTGAAGGAGGTATTAAATGAAGAAATTTTTAAAATTACTTAGTATCATTGTTATCTTTTCCATTGTATTAACTAGTATTAATGTAGTAAATGCTGACGAAACAAAGCAAGATTCAGCGAATAATCAAGATTCATATGGAGATGAGCTTTATAAGCATGATGGCGTAATCAGACATATTGACGAAGATGGAAATATATATGAAGCAACTGACTTAGATGAGTCCGGGATTGTTGAAAGTTCTGAAATACAACTATACTCTGTACAAGCACAAAGAGGAATTGTAAACTTTAGAACTAAAAACTTCGACCAAATAACCCAATATACAGAAGATGTTACAGGTAGAGGAGGTTATACGCATGGGCATTCAGCTTCGGATGCGGCGTATATAGAACATAGTGCAGATCAAACCAGAGTAAAGTTTATGCAATCTGGTGTTGTTGGGTGGGTACCCGCCGCGGAAGTTCAAGTACTAGATTATAATGATGCAAATGTTAAATCCGTTAGCCACTATGATATTTCTAATGGTAGAATTATACATCGTGTGACAACAAATCTTACGGGTACTACGTATGCCAGTAACTTAGATATTGGACCTGCTAGTGCAGCACCATATCTACGCCAAAACACAAAATACTATAGTTATGATGGGCACTATTTCTATGAAAATTATAGTACCATGTTATCTGATTATCGTAATAATAGGAGAACTAATTCTGTAAACCCAAATGAACCCTATTATAACTATTTTCAATTTTTATCCCACCGCTCAGCATCAAACTACTCTAGTATTGCATTTAATAATGATTTAAATAGTAGAGTACAAGCAACGTCAAAGATGCGAAATACAGGACATGAATTTGTACACAATCAAAATACATATGGTATAAATGCTCTATTAATGATAGGTGTGGCAGCTAATGAGAGTGGTTGGGGAATGAGTAATATCTCTCAAAGAACTAACAACTTATTTGGCCATGGTGCATTCGATAGTAACACTGGAGCTGCAATTGTATATCCATCAGTGGATGCCAGTATTGCAAATCATGCACATGGATTTTTATCTCGTGGGTACTTAAATCCAGGAGACTGGAGGTATGCTGGTGCACATCTAGGAGATAAAGCTAGTGGAGTTAATGTACAGTATGCTTCAGATCCATATTGGGGTGCAAAAGCAGCAGCAATAGCTTGGAGAATAGACCGTGACAATGGTAATCAAGATGCCTTTAAATATACGATAGGTATAAAAGATACCATCAATACAAGTCACACATTATCCACAGTGAGAAATGAGGCTAGTACAACGGCAACAGCTCTTTATACTACAGCACCATCTTCACCAGCTACTAGGCTTCCAATATCTAATTATCCATTTATTGTAATGGATAATGTGGTTATGGCACAAAATAACTTTTATAAAATTCAGTCTGATCCTGTTTTAAATGCTAATAGAACGGGATTAAATGTTAGTTCAACGTATAGTTGGACAAGGGATTACGCATATATTCCTAATACCAACACAAGAATTGTTAGTTTAGGCAAAAATGCAACACTTGGAAGTACAGATAAACCTGTTATTAGCAATATTCAGGTAACAAATATTACATCAGAGGGGTATACAATTTCAGCCACTGTTACTGGAAACGTTAATATCACAAGGGTTATGTTTCCAACATGGACATCAAGTGGACAAGAGGATATCATTTGGCATGAAGGAACCATTACTGGCAATACCGCTTCTGTAAATATAAAAAGCAAAGATTATAACAATACATTAGGACCGTATTTTACTCATATTTATGTATATAATGCAGCTAATAATTATGCAATGGCTACTCAAAATGGCATAATGTTACCGGCATCCAGCATTGGTGTAGAGTACGAAACGCATGTTCGAAACATCGATTGGCAAGCACCCGTAACAAATGGTAACACAGCTGGAACAATTGGACGTGCACTAAGCATTGAGGCTATGAAAATTAGACTAATCAATAACGAATATGATGGTGGTATAAGTTATCAATCACATGTTGAAGATATTGGTTGGCAAAATGCAGTATCAGATGGAGCAACCTCTGGAACAGTTGGACAAGTAAAAAAGGTAGAAGCAATTCGCGTACAATTAACAGGAGAAGTAGCTAATCATTATGATGTTTATTATCGAGCTCATGTCCCAGATAGCGGATGGCTAGGTTGGGCTAAGAATGGAGCCTCAGCTGGTACCACAGGTTTTTCATCACAAGTGGAAGCAATTGAAATCGTACTTGTAGAAAAAAATGGAAATCCGCCAGGAGGCACAGCAAACCCATTTAGGCAACGGTTTATTCGTTATGAAGCACACTCTGAAGACTTAGGTTGGCAGGGGTATCGATTTGATGGAGCAACAGCTGGAACAGTAGGACGAGTCAAACAATTAGAAGCTGTAAAGATTGACTTGTTAGATCCACAATTTAATGGCTCTATAGAATACAGTGCACATGTTGAAAATATTGGCTGGCAGAATCCAGTTACAAATGGTGCTATTGCTGGAACAGAGGGAAGAAACCTACAAATGGAGGCAATACGTATAAATTTAACTGGTGATATGGCTAAGCACTACGATATTTATTATCGCGCACATGTTGAAAACTTTGACTGGCTTGGATGGGCAACAAATGGAAGTCCTGCAGGATCTGAAGGTTACTGGCATCAAATGGAAGCATTAGAAGTTGTCATTGTACCTAAAGGTGCAGCAGCCCCAGGAACAACAGCAAATTCATTCAGACAAAAGTAAAAAAATACATTCTTATAACAAAAGATTCCACTAAGGTAATCAACAAAAATAGATTGTTGGTTACTAATAGGAATCTTTTTTACGTAACATAGATATTAAAATAGGTAGCACGTTAAGACACAACTTTTACTAACTCCTTTGTATATTAATATAGAATTATGATAGGAAAAAATCCCAATATAAAGATAAGAAAACGAAAAATCACTAAGAATGGAAACAGTATTATTAACGAAAAATGTCTAATTACTGCTAAAAAATCAATTGGTATAAAGTACGTATTATAGTAAAAGGTGTTATACAAATTTAAATATAAACGGATTTGTGGAGAAAAGTAATTATATATTTGATTTTTCTTATAATATATGAGATAGTGTACTATATTAGCAAATAGGAGTGATATAAGTGTGTATAGTATCTGTAATAATGGCGACATATAAAGAGGAAGAGAAATACTTAAGAGAGGCCATTGAATCCATTCTAAATCAAACATACAGTAGGTTCGAGTATATAATAATATTAGATAACCCGGATAATAAACAACATATTAGAATTATAAAAGATTATGCTTCTATAGATAATAGAATTAAATTCATGATAAATGAAGAAAACAAAGGGTTAACTTCTTCGTTAAATAGAGGATTGAAGTTAGCTAAGGGAAAGTATATATGCCGCATGGACGCTGATGATATAGCAATTAAGGACAGAATTGAGAAACAATTAGAGTATTTAGTAACTAATAACTACGATTTAATTGGTGGATTAACAGATGTTATTTCCGAAAGTGGTGAACAAATGTATTCTATTAAGAAGATACCATTTAATCCAACTCAAGTACAAACAGGTCTTAAATACAATAACTGTATCCCTCATCCAACATGGTTTGCAAAAAGGGATATATTTGATAAATTAAATGGTTATAGAGATATTCGTGCTTGTGAGGACTATGATTTATTAATAAGAGCAAGTTTGGCAGGTTTTAAATTATGTAACATAAACTATACTGTTTTAAAATATAGGATGACTTCTAATAGTATATCGAGAAGTAACCTTTTTGAGCAATACTTATATATGAAATATATAACTGCTGAGTATTCAAAAGGAAATGTTGCCAACGTTGATGAAGCAATTGCGTTTGTAAATAAAAAAAATACTGAAAGAAAGAGTAATAATTACTCCTTAGCAAATCAAAATTTCAACCAAATGCTTAAAAACTTGAATAATAAAAAAGTCTTTCTATTTATCATCAATGGTGTAAAATTAGTATTTTGTTCAAAAAGTTATGTAAATAAAATATATCGGTTGTTTCGAGTAAGTTTATTATAATAAAAAAGGTAGTAAAAAGAGACAAATATTTATAAAAATATCAGTACAATAGAATTAAGAATATAGGAGTAATACAATGAAAATTTCCGTAGCTATGTGTACCTACAATGGCTCAAAACACGTTATAGAGCAACTTGAAAGTATAGTACATCAAACACAAAAAATCCATGAAATTGTTATATGTGATGATTGTTCAAGTGATGATACAGTTACAATAGTCGATGCGTATTTACATAATAAAAATATAGATTATAAAATTATAAGTAATGAAGTGAACCTGGGATTTATAAAAAATTTTCATCAGGTGATTTCTAGATGTGCAGGTGACATAATTTTTTTTGCTGATCAAGATGATACTTGGTATTCAGAAAAAATTGAAAAAATAATGGCAGTATTTGAAAAAGATAAACAAGCCCTACTTGTGTTTTCGGACGGAAATATTACAGATGAGAATTTAGTATATCAAAAGAAACTATTAGCATCCTTACAATATCGATCTGACTTTTTAAAAGACAAATATATAGCTTTTGAAAGGTTAATAGCAGATAACTATGTGACCGGGGCAGCAGCAGCTATAAGGCGCGAGCTGCTAACCCTTGCTCAACCATTTAGTCAAATAACAGCACACGATTATTGGTTTGCAGTAATAGCATCATTATATGATGGCTTACGTTGTGTTCATGAGCCGCTATTCAATTATAGACAACACGCAAGCAATACTATTGGCATAAATAAACGTTTGAATGTAAAAAAAATACGCAATCTCTTCAATAAAGAGATAGATGAAAATAACAAAGAAAATTTATATGCAGAAATCAGATTACCTATCTTTGATGATATTGCAACAAAAATTAAACATGATAACCTAGACGAAAAGTTTGTGAAGGCACTAAACAAAGAAATCGACTTCTGGAAAGATAGAGAAAAATTTGCATCCAACTCTATGGTACAAAATATGATAGTAGTAATAAAAGATATGTTAAAAGGAAAACAGAGGAAATATCGTAATGTGAAAAAACCAGTAATAAAAGATGCTGTAAAGGCCATTGCGCTAGCTAACAGAGATAAAAAATATGGGAGTTAATTATGAAACAGACATTAGAAAATATATTTTATAGTTGTGCGTCACAATTATTGTCTTTATTAGTTCCTTTACTTACAGCACCTTATATTTCTAGGATATTAGGAAGTCAAAATCTAGGTATATTCAGCTATGTTGAGTCTGTTAGCCAAATTGTCATAGTTGTTGGTCTTATAGGCCTAGGAAATTATAGTATTAGAGAAATAGCCTATGTAAAAGACGATAAGAAACTAAGATCTACCATTTTTTTTGAATTAGTATTATTACGAATTTTATTGGTTGTAATAACATCCTTAACATTTATTTTTCTACTAAAAGGGACAGAGTTCGAGTATTATGCATATTATCAGTTGATTTTTATAATGGGCTCTTTTTTAGATATAACATGGTTTTTTAGTGGAATCGAAGATTTTAAAACTGTCGTGCTAAGTAAAATAGTTGTAAAAACAGCAAGTATCGTAGCAATATTTTGGTTTATAAAAAGTGCTGATGACTTAACACTATACTTTATTATCATGGGTATTAGTCAACTAACAGCTGTTATAGTATGTTATCCTAGAATACGTAAATTCCTCTCTTTTCCAGATATTAAATCCCTAAATATTGTACGCCACATAATGCCAACCCTTAGTGTAGCATTGCCACAAATTGTGATATTAATATACTATCAAATGGATAAAGTTATGCTGCAATATTTTACCAGAGACAATGCTGTTATAGCACTATACGATCAAGCTGATAAAATTGTAAAAGTACCAGTAACAATTATAACTGCAATTAGTGCTGTTATGTTTCCAAAAACCTCTAGTTTTTTCAATAACAAGGAATTTGAGAAGATGGAGGAAAACATACTATTGACGATTAAGTATGGCATAATGTTAATAATACCAATGACCTTAGGGTTAGCAAGCATAGCACAAGGATTTATCTCATGGTTTCTAGGAACTGGATTTGAGGAGGTAGGAACAATTATTATGGCATTATCACCAGTTATTATTGCTAGAGGGTTATCCACCATATCCAGTAATCAGTATTTAGTTTCAACAAAAAATACAAAAGTGCTAACAATGTCAAGTGTTGTATCCGCAATTTTAAGTGTTATCCTAAACGTATTACTAATTCCTTTATTAGGAGTTTATGGAGCCGTGATTGGTACAGTTATAGCAGAGTTCTCTGTTGCTTTTATTCAATATAGATTTATGTCAAGAGATATAAAGTACAATGGGTTAATACTTTTGGCAATAAAGTATACTATTTTTAGTAGTTTATCAATTTTTGTTAGTAAGATTTTTGGTAGGGCTTTTTCTAACTCAATTACAGGAACGCTAATAGAAATATGTATAACAGTTATAGTGTATCTATTCTTGCTGTTGATAAGTAAGGATGATTTACTGAATCCATCTTTCATTAAGAAAATCTAAAAACTATGATATAATTGTATAATTATTGAAACTTTCATTATACTTGGTATAATAGAATTTGTAGAATAAATAAAAAAATTGAAATATAATGCTATAGTATAGGAGTAAAGATAAATGTGTATGAAAGTAATAGTTATAATTCCCGCATATAATGAAGAGGATAGTATTTTAAAAGTAGTTAGAGATCTCAAAGCAGCTAATACTGGGTGTGATTATTTAGTAATTAATGATTGTTCTAAAGATAGTACATTAGAAATCTTAAGGAAAGAAGGCATACAACATTTGGATTTACCTGTAAACTTAGGATTGACTGGAGCTGTGCAAGCGGGCTATAAGTACGCATATTATCATAATTATGACGCTGCAATTCAATTTGACGGAGATGGACAACATTTACCAGAATACATACCAATGCTAGTGGAAGAAATAAAAAACGGATACGATATTGTCATAGGATCAAGATTTGTAGATAATAAAAAGGGTTTAAGTCTTAGGATGTTAGGTAGTAGAATCATAACATTTGCAATAAAATTAACTACGGGAAAAAAAATTAGTGATCCAACGAGTGGAATGCGTATAATTAATAAAAAGTATATAAAAGATTATGCATTTGAAATAAATAGAAAACCAGAACCAGACACTTTAGCTTTCCAAATAAAAAAAGGAGCTAAGGTTAAAGAGGTTCAGGTTGAAATGGAAGAGCGGTTTGCAGGAGAAAGCATCTATAGCGGAATTTCAAGTTCCATAAAGTATATGGTTAAAGTAATTATAACCATTATATTTTTTAATTAGAAAGGTAAGAAATACTATGAGTATACAATTTAGAATTATGCTAGTTATATTAACTGCCTCTTGCTTCATTTACCTAATTAAAAATGTTAAAAAGGGAAAAATTAGAGGAGATTATGCTATGGGTTGGATCCTCTGCTCAATGGCATTATTAATAGTAAGTATCTTCCCTCAGATAGCTTATATTATAGCTAGTTTATTAGGTATTATATCTCCGGCTAATATTGTTTTTGCAATTATCACGTTTTTATTAATAATTATGGTTTATGTGCTTTTTGCAAAAGTTTCAACACTTGAGGAAAAACAAAAAAATTTAGTACATGAACTGGCTTTATTAAAGAAGGAAATAAGCGAGGTTAACGAGAACAATACTTAGCGCATAGTCAGGAGTGATAAATTTGAAAAAGCTATATATTGTATTCGATCAAATTCCGGCAAAAACTAGTGGCGGGCTTTTAGGGACATATAAAACACTTTTAAAAGTACTTGAAAAGGAATACAACGTTGAAATTATTTCTATATTTGATACAAGTGACGAGGCAAAGTTAATTTTTAAAAATTATACTATACATACTATATCAAATTATAAAATAGATAATCGATTTTATAGATTTTTTCAACATTTAAGAGAAGGAAATTTTAAAAAGTTTTATAAATCCATAATTAGCCTTATTTATTATTTTATGTTCCCTGTTATTTCAAAGCAAAAGTTAAAAAAGTTAATTAACAAAAATGATAACGTAATAGTATCATGCCCATCAGCAGCTATATTCATGCCTTCATCTAGGCCGTTTATATTAGAAATACATGGTTCATATGATTTTTTTTGGAACGGTAACATTGTCAGAAAATTTCAAATTTTCTTAATGACAAAACCAAAATTAATTCTATTTAGAAATAAAAGTGATTACGCTAAGGCAAAAAAACATATGGAAAATGTATCATACATATACAATTCATGTGAAAGGGTACAGGTTAATCGTAATATTACAAAAGCAAATAAAATCATATATATAGGTCGTATAAGTGATGAAAAAGATCCTATTAGAATGCTACAATTAGCAAGCAAATTAAAAATTAAATACGATAACTTTCACATAGATGTCTATGGTAAAGGGCCACTAGAAGAGCAACTTTCAATAAGCATAAAGGAATTAAATTTAGAAAGCCATGTTACTTTAAGGGGTTATGTTGAGGATAAGTCAATATATCAAAAGTATAGCTTTTTACTGATGACATCGAAAACTGAGGGATTTCCTCTAACAATTATTGAAGCAAAAGCGAATGGAATTCCTGTAATTTCAACTATGTGGGGGGATGCCGTAGGAGAGGCTGTTTCCCAAGGTAATACTGGCTATTATGCCAACAACGATGATGATCTTGTTAACTATATGTTACAATTGCTTACCGATAATAAAAAACTAGAACAATTTTCTAAAAACTCTTTAGTGGATTATGAAAAGTATTCAATTGATGCGCTAAGAAAAAATTGGTTAGACGTTCTTGATAATTATAAAAAATAAGCTGCAGATTTTAATCTAAAACTACAGCTTTTTATTATGAGGTATTTATTTTTTTTTGTGAACTATAAATATAGTATTTTCCGTTTGCAAAATAGAATACAAATTTATAAAAATTGCTTCAGGTGAAATGAATGATTCATAGTATTATAAATATATTTATTTTATTATATCAAATGACGTGTTATAATTGTAAATAAAATGTAATAAATAAAAGTATTTTATAGTAATTAAGCTTAAGGAGGGTATTATGTATAATTATTTTATAGGTGCGATACTTTATTTTTTTTTGATAATCTATATGTATTTATTTGGAAGTACGATTGTTGATAAGGGGGAAAGTATACCATATAAATTCTTAGCTGGATACTGTGGATATAGCTTTCTGGTTGCATGTGGTGGAATACCAGTTCAAGTTCTTAACCTTTCATGGTCTGTATTTTTTATATATATGATTTTCATTTTTGTAGTAACAATATCATTCATTATATGGAAATATAATAATTATCCGGAATTATATCAACAGGAGAAGTTTTTTGTATTTATTCGAGAACATTGGCTAATCATTATATGTAGCGGTGTTTTATTAATATTCTCTTTTGCATATGTTAGTATATTATGGTCCAATAATTTAACAGATGATGGATTTTATTTAAGCAAAATAGCTAGTTATCCATATAGCTCGCAGCCATTTCGTAGTAACCCTTCTACTGGATTATCACAAGTAATGAATGGAGCTAATGCATATATCATCAATGTTGGTGAGTTAGAGGCATCTTTTTACGTCTACATAACTAGAATGTCAGCCTCTGTCTGTGCAAGGTTTTTTATGTCAGGGTTTAATTATTTGTTATTCACGAGCAGTATCTATGCTTTAGCTTTTAAAATATTCACTATTTTAAAAATGGAGAGTTTTCGAGAAAATATCCAGTATACAGTCAGTATTGTCTTATTTTTTGGTTTCAGTTCAACGTATCTGATGCAACATAATATATTAATTCTACAGGATAGTTGGCAGCTTAATACAGCAATGTATTATGGATCATCTATTGTTCGAACCACGGGAATACTATTTCTTATCGTTCCTTTTTTTGAAAGTAAAGAACTATACATAAAAGATGTTATAATGGCTGGTATAATTTCAGTTGTTCTATTATCTAAATCAACGATAGCACTGCCTGTCATATATATTACATGTGTTGCCTATCTAATTGTTTCACTATTATTTAGCAAATACAAAAGCCGAAAGTATTATGCAACAGGAATACTTATTACATTAGCAATTATATCCTATTTTCTTCCTAATACTATTGAATTTAGAGAAATGATGTGGGCAAGTTTTATTACTACTATATCTAGTTATGTTTTTATTATTAGCTTTATTATATTTATTGCAAGTTTTTCTTTAAATGATATTAGAATAATTAAGTTTAATTGTATATTTATGGTAATGTTTGTTTTAATGTTTTTCAGCCCTATAAATAGTATTTTTGAAGGGTTATCAATTTATGGATTTGTTGGATTACGAGCACAGACGACGTTTATGTACTCATTTATGGCAACAAATTATATATATTTATTTGTCATTTTAAGTAAATATTTGAAAGACAAAAAGCATGTTAGAGTGATAGGAATAGCAATAACTATTACTTTTCTCATTGGGAATGTACAATCAATAAGAGAAGACAATAGTGTTATAAATAATTATAGTATTATTAAAAACAATTTAGAGCTGATACCCCAATCGACAGTGGAATTAGGGAAATCATTAGAAAAATTATATACAGAAAAAGAAGAAGTTATCAATGTGATTATGCCAGAAGCTGTTTCCGATAATGGCTATGTCCATTTTGTACCAATTATATTAAGAGCTGTAGCACCTAACGTGAATTCTATTACTGCAATTACAAGGTTTGATGTTACAGAAGGTAATGAGTTTTCTAATTTTTCTTCGACGGAACAAAAAAAATATGATGGAATCGTTTTAGACTTAAACGACGAGTCCTTCAAAGAGTTTAGTGAAATGTTGAATGAATTTCCTATAAATTGTGTTATTTTAATAAATAATGATGCCCAAGACTATCTAAAAGAAATCAATTTCGAGTTATATGATATTATAGAAGTTGAAAATAGTGGAGTAATTTACTATGTATTTCATCGCCCATATGAAGGTGAACAAGGTTGATTATACCATTTGTTATGTTATAATATGGTGTAATCAGAAAGAGATTATAAAATATATAAATTAAGCAAGGTGAAATTAATGAATAAAGAAAATGCTATTGAAATACGAAATATGTCAAAACAATTTAAGCGTGTTTTTGATAAGCCAACGACGTTAAAAGAAAGACTGATTTTTTGGAGTAGAGAGAAACCAGAGTGGCATCAAGTATTAAAGTGTATTAATTTAGATATAAGAAAAGGCGATACGGTGGCACTTATTGGAACTAACGGTAGTGGAAAATCTACGTTATTAAAGTTAATGACAAAAATACTATATGCTAATACAGGAACGATCGAAGTTAGTGGAAAACTTGCTTCATTATTGGAATTAGGTGCTGGATTTCATCCCGACTTTACAGGAAGGGAAAATATCTATTTTAATGCTTCTATTTTTGGGTTAACAAAAGCTGAAATAGATAATCGAGTGGATGAAATTATTGAGTTTTCTGAGTTAGGTAGTTTCATAGACAATCCAGTAAGAACATATTCTTCAGGAATGTATATGCGGTTAGCGTTTTCAGTAGCCATAAATGTAGATGCAGAGATTCTATTAATAGATGAGATATTATCAGTTGGGGATCAACATTTTCAAGATAAGTGTTATGCTAAACTAAAGGAATTGCGTGATAGCGAAAAAACTATCGTGATTGTTTCTCACAGCTTAGATATGGTGCAAAAAATATGTAAACGCGCTATTTGGATTTATAAAGGTGAAGTCAAAAAAGATGGGAATCCAAAAGAAGTTATAGAGGAGTATTTAGAACAAGTAGTTTTAGATCATGAGAACGTTAATCAAAACAAGGAATTTACCAAACAAGAATGCATACTCACTATTGAATCACCGTTAAAAGGGCAAAAATTTCATGGCGTAAGTTCTTTAGAAGTTATAGGTTGGGAAGTAAGTAATGTTATGGATACTGTCGTTCAAGTGTGTTTAGCGAATCAAAGTATTGTGGAAGCAACAAGGTACAAAAGAGCAGATGTACTTATGCACTACCAAGAGGCTTGTGGTGGTGCTAGCTATAACAGGCAAGCAGGATGGAAGTGTGAACTAAATACTACCGGCTTAACAGGAAATCAATTAATAAAAGTGCAGGTGGTTGATGCTAGGTATGATGTGGTTTTATCTGAAGATGAAATTAATATTACAATTGATTAAGAGAATGGATGTGCAAAAATGAAATTACTAACCGATTTATATAATTACAGAGAGTTACTTAAAACAAATGTAAAAAAAGAGATACGTGGAAAATATAAGGGCTCGATCTTAGGAGTGTTATGGTCTTTTTTTAATCCACTTCTTTCTGTCGCAGTCTATGCAATTGTGTTTCCATATATCATGCATAATGAGAATCCTAATTATTTAGAATTTTTGGTTGTTGGTATTATACCATGGACGTTTTTTACTACAACTTTAAGTCAAGGAATTACGAGCATAAGTGCAAATGCAGGGATTATAAAGAAAGTCTATTTTCCTAGAGAGGTGTTACCAATTTCTGTAGCCCTCAGTGGGTTTATTAATTTTTTTATTTCATGTATAATTATTTTAGCATTTTGTATATATGGTGGTTTAGGTGTAAGCTGGCATATCTTATTCGTGCCTATTATTGCTTTAGTCCAGTTGTTCTTAAGTTTAGGATTAATACTCGGTTTAAGTGCAATTAATATATATGTAAAAGATACAGAGTATATTATACCTTTTATTATAAATTTATTATTTTATGGAACACCCATACTTTTTCCAGCAAGCATTTTTAGCGAACAGAAGTTGATTACGACATTGATGAATATAAATCCTCTTACTCATATAATTAATGCATACCGTGATGTGTTTATGGAACATCAAATTCCAGAACTTGCTAATATGATGTATGTTATCATTCTTAGTGCAGTTATTTTTATAATTGGCTTAACTATTTTCAGAAAATTAGAAAAAGGCTTTGCTGAGGAGGTCTAACATGAACACAACTCAAACCAATAATAGAAATAAAAAAGCTGTTAGTATAGATAAAATAGAATATATAGGTATCAAGGAACTATATGCCAGTATATTTATAAAAGGGAGTCAGAAATCAGATTCATTTATTGTAGTAGCGGATGAATTTGAGATAGACTTTACTAAGCGAATACTATCAGATGTTGGTGATCTAAAGATAGAAATTAGGGTTCCAGAACAAGCTAAGAATATACAAATTATTTGTCGAAGAAATGGTCAAAATTATAATATCATCAGTATTTCTATTTCCCCTTGGAAGAAAGCTAAACAATTAATAAAAAAATGCTACTACTTATTGCAACGCATGTTTATCGTACTTGGAAGAGGGATACGTTTTCTTTGGAGAGAGCATCATCTTATAATTCCGCCCAGTTTGTGGAAACAATATATTAACAAATATTTTAAACGGGTAAAAGAGCGAGGGGAGATTTTATTAAATCCATTTATTATTTCAGATTATGAAAAGTGGATATTAAATGTTGAGGAAGATAGTGAAATAATTGACTTACATTATAGACCATTAATATCAGTTTTGATACCAGTTTATAATGTTGAACCCAAATATTTAAAGGAGTGCTTAGATTCAGTATTACAACAATCATATAATAATTTTGAAGTTTGTATAGTGGATGATAATTCTGGAAATAAAGATACTATTGAAGTTCTAAGAGCCTATGAAAGTATAGATGCAAGAATAAAAGTAAAATATCGTAAAGTTAATAGGCATATATCAACCGCTACTAATGATGCCTTAACAATGTCTCAAGGTGAATTTATAGCATTGGTTGATAACGATGACGTGCTACATAAAGATGCACTATATGAGAATGTGAAAGCATTGAATGAAAATAAAAAATTAGACTTTATATATAGTGATGAAGATAAGTTGGATGCTAGGGGAAATCGTTGTGATCCACATTTCAAACCAGACTACTCACCTGATACTTTATTAGGAATTAATTATATATGTCATTTTGTGGTAATTCGAAAGACTTTGGTTGAGAAGGTTTCAGGTTTCAGAGTTGGTTTTGAAGGTGCACAAGATCATGATTTATTTTTACGAATAGTTGAACAGACAAGCAATATACACCATATACCAAAAATTTTATATCATTGGAGAATGATAGCTGGTTCAACATCTGCAGACATAGAAAATAAAGGCTATGCTATTGACAGAGGTATAAAAGCCGTAAAAGAAGCAGTGCTTCGTAGAGGGAAAGATGCAGTAGTGACAAATATTTCTAATAGCACGGTGTATAAAGTTAAGTATAAAATGAATAAACAACCACTTGTTTCTATTATCATTCCAATGAAAGACCATGCAGCTATTACACGAAAATGTTTGAATTCAATTTTTGATAAAACGCAATATGAAAATTTTGAAATATTATTAGTTAATAATAATAGTCATGAGGAAGAAAGCTTTACCTTTTTTAAGGAATGCCAAACATTGTATAATAATATAAAGATAATAGATGCAAATATAGAATTTAATTATTCAAAATTAAATAATATAGCTGCAAAACAGGCTAAAGGTGAATATTTATTACTATTAAATAATGATACAGAAGTAATATCACCAGATTGGCTTTATGAAATGATCTGTTACGCAAGCCAAGACCACATTGGTGCTGTTGGGCCAAAACTGCTTTATTCGGATAATACTATTCAACATGCGGGAGTATTATTAGGACTTGGTCAAGGTGTTGCAAGTCATGCATTTTTAGAAGAAGAAAATGGAGTAGATGGGGTATATGGAAGATTATTAATTCCTTATAATTATTCTGCTGTAACAGCAGCGTGTTTAGCTGTTTCTAAAGAAAAATACTTTCAAGTTGGGGGATTAGAGGAAGATTTAAAAGTAGCATATAATGATATTGACTTTAATCTAAAATTACTATCGCTTGGGTATTTTAATATATGTTTACCGCAAATAGAATTAATTCATTATGAATCAAAGTCGCGAGGTTTAGATAGCACAAAAGAAAAGTATGAGTTGTTTATATCTGAATCTAACTATATGTATGATAAATGGGGACCATTAATCGAAAATGACCCATATTATAATAGCAATTTAAGTAAAAAAGGTTTATATCTGTTAGAGAGGGACAATAAGGGGCAATAAAAATGAGATTTAGATTAGAAGAGTGTGTTATATGTGGGATAGTAAATCCCAGGTTAGTACTTAGAGGTTGGATTGAGAATACAGTAGATAAAATTGTAATAACTGATAGTGGCGATTTTAATTATGAGATAGAGCTTAAGAAAAATCGTAAGAGAATTAGTTATTTTGACCTTAATATACCTCTAAATAAATCCAATAGGTTCACTATCTATGGGATGAATAATAGGGGAGAAATGATAGAAATCAAGAAAGTATACTCAAAGATTCAATATAGAATTAAGCAAAAATTTAAGCCCACTAACAACAAAAAGAGATATACATTGGAAAGTGGGAAGTATGAAACTTATAATTTTAGTAAAACTTGGGATATGCGAAAAATAGATGATTACTCCAAATGGATAAAAAAGTATGAAACTTTCTCAGAAGTATTAGATTATGCATATAAACCATTAATTTCTATAGTAATGCCAGTATATAATGTTCCAGGGGAGTATTTAGGCTATTGTATAGACTCAATTTTGAATCAAACATACCAAAACTTTGAAATATGTATAGCAGATGACTGTTCAACAAATCAAGATACAATTAATACACTACACTCATATATGAAAAAGGATCCTCGCGTCAAAGTGGTATTTAGAGAGGAGAATGGACATATTTCTGAAGCAACAAATTCTGCTTTATCGATTGCTACAGGAGAGTATGTAGGGTTAATGGATAACGATGATACGCTTGTTGTTCATGCATTAAATGAAGTTGTAAAAATTCTGAATAAAGATAAAAGTATTGATTTTATATATTCTGATGAAGACAAAATTGATATGGAGGGAATTCGTAGTGATCCCCATTTCAAAGCTGATTTTTCACTAGACTCTTTATATGGCGGAAACTATATTTGTCATTTCTCAGTTATAAGAAAAGAGTTAATAGAAAAAGTTGGGGGGTTTAGAAAAGGGTATGAAGGAGCGCAAGACTTTGATTTATTCTTAAGATTAACAAATGAGACGAATAATATTTATCATATACCTAAAATACTATATCATTGGCGTATGATTCCAGGATCAACTGCATTGAACTCTAGTTCAAAAAATTATGCTGGAGAAGCTGGTAAAAGAGCTCTCGAAGACTACTTTAAAAGAAAGAATATTGATGTCAATGTTGATATTATGATTAACACACATTATTATGTGGAATATGTACTAACAGAAGAACCAAAAACAGAAATAATTATTCCTATAAAAGAGGAGTATGAGCATTTAACAGAGTATTTAGAGTCCATTGTGTTTGATAGTTATTATAAAAATGTCTTTATTACACTGGTTCTTAAAAAGGGAATAACAGTACCAGACGTTAGCTTAATAACAGGGGCTTGCACAATAAACATGGAGTATTTTACAACTGACGAAAATATGCTTAATACAATTAATAATGTAATAGAAAAGATAGATGCAAAATTTGTAACTTTATTAGATCCATATAGTTATATACATACGTTTGATTGGAAAGAGATTATGGCAGGGTATGCCCATCAGGAACATATTGCTTTAGTTGGTTGTAAGATATTAGATGAAGCTAATATTGTTAGAAAATCTGGTATTATCTTTAATTACGAAACAATTGTCACAGATGCTAATACCCCTACGTTCAGAAACGATTTTGGCTCATGGGGGAGACTTCTAGTGCCAAATAATTTTAGTGCTGTTAATAGTATTTGTTGTATGATTGAGAAAGATAAGTTTATAAAATTAGGTGGACTTAATACATATTTGAACTATGATTTTGCAATCTATGATTTATCCCTAAAAGCTATTGAAGGTGGGTACCGTAATATTTTTATACCGCAAGTGGAAGTGATTAATAAAAGGTTGTATAAGAAAGAAATTATGAACAAAGAAAAAGAATACTTTAGACAAAAGTGGTCGAAATACTTAGATAAAGATCCATATTATAACGATAATATGTCCAAAACACTGGTGTTTAGGTTAGAAAAGTAAATTATCATCCTAACGCGATAATAAAATTTAGCAATAGATAACCATTTAACGTTAAGATTGACAATCTTTTTAATTAATAAACTATCGATTATTATATATAATACATTTGCACTGTAGTGATTCATTAGGTATAATAGTCACATGAATAAATATTATACAATTGGGCAGTTTGCAAAAAAAGCAGGCACAACAGTAAGAACAATTAGATACTATGATACCATAGGATTATTAAAACCCACTAAAATTTTAAGTAATGGTTATCGTCAGTATAGCGAGAAAGACTTTTTAAAATTACAAAAAATTAGTACACTGCAATATCTGGGATTTTCCTTAGAAGAGGTTTTCCCAATGTTAATGAATGAAAATCCTCAAAGTGATTTTAAGGATTCCATTTTATTACAAATTGAATTAGTAAATAAAAAAATCAATTATCTAGAGGGTTTAAGGGAATCTTTAAGAAAAGTTAATACTTTACTAGACCAAGGAACTGTAGAGTGGGATAGGATTACAGACTTGATTAGGCTTGCAAATGAAGAGAATAGGATTATAAAGTCGTATCAAAGTGTTAATAATTTGTTAACTAGAATTAAAATACATAATAGATATACTAGCCATAAAAACTCTTGGTATTTATGGCTAAGTAAACAAATCAATACACTAAATTCTAATAGATTATTAGAAATCGGTTGCGGTAATGGAGAATTGTGGAAAAGTAGCAGAATAAACATACGAAACAGAGAATTTTTTCTAACGGATATAAACAGTGATATGTTAAGCGAAACTAAAAATAATTTAGGTGGGGATTTTAACTATATGGTAATGGACTGTGAAAGTATTACGTTTAAAAGAAATTATTTTGACACCGTTATAGTAAATCATGTTTTATACTATCTCAATGATTTAAATAAAGGAATTGCTGAAATACATCGTGTTTTAAATCATGAGGGAATACTTTATTGTAGTGCCTATAGTATGAAGGATATGCATGAAATTGTAGATTTAGTTAGAAGTTTTAATAGCGATATTTATTTATTAGAAAATCAAGCATATGAAAAGTTCTGTTTGGAAAATGGAGAAAAAATTCTTTCCAAATTTTTTTCTATTATTGAACTTCGAGAATATAAAGATCAAATAAGAATAGATAATTCGCAAGCATTAATTGATTATATAATGAGCTTTCCAGGAAATCAAAATGAAATAATTGGAAAAAATATGGTTGCATTTAAGAGCTATATAGATAGAATTATCGGAAAAACAGGGTATTTTACAGTAACAAAATTAGCAGGAGTTTTTATATGTAAAAAATAATAATTGACCCTTACGTAACGTAATGGTTTATACTATGGTGGTAAGAAATAAGGAGGATGGTATTATGAAAGGTATTGTACTAGCAGGAGGTAGTGGAACAAGACTGTATCCACTAACACAGGTAACAAGTAAACAATTGTTACCCATTTATGATAAACCAATGATATATTACCCGTTAAGCATTTTAATGAATGCTGGTATCAAGGAAATATTAATTATATCTACACCAGATGACACACCTAGGTTTAAAGAGTTACTAGGAGATGGAGCTCAATTTGGAATTGATTTGCAATATAAAGTGCAGCCATCACCAGATGGATTAGCACAAGCATTTATACTAGGTGAAGAGTTTATTAACGGGGATAGTTGTGCTATGATTTTAGGAGATAATATTTTCCATGGCCATGGATTAGAGAAGCGATTACGAAAAGCTGCTAATAAAGTAGAAGGTGCCACTGTGTTCGGGTATTATGTTGATGATCCAGAGCGATTTGGTGTAGTAGAATTTGACGAAAAAGGTAGAGCGGTATCTTTAGAAGAAAAACCTATTAAGCCAAAATCCAATTATGCTGTAACGGGATTATATTTTTATGATAGTAAGGTTGTTCAATACGCGAAATCAATCAAACCAAGTGCTAGAGGTGAGTTAGAGATAACGGACTTGAATAAAATATACCTAGAAAAAGGCAATTTGGATGTAACTTTACTAGGGCAGGGCTTTACTTGGCTAGACACCGGAACACATGAATCCTTAGTCGAAGCAACAAATTTTGTTTCTACCATAGAAATACATCAAAATAGAAAAATTGCTTGCTTAGAGGAAATCGCCTATAATAATGGCTGGATTTCAAAATGTCAATTACAAAAATCATTTGAACTATATCAGAAAAATCAATATGGAAAATATTTGAGAGATGTTATAGAAGGAAAATATATTGACCAATAAAGGAGAACAAAATGAAAGTAACAAAAACAAAGTTACCAGGTGTGCTTATTGTAGAGCCAGAGGTGTTTGGAGATCACAGGGGTTATTTTATGGAAACATATTCCTCTCAAAAGTACAAACAAATAGGAATTAATAGTGAGTTCGTGCAGGATAACATGTCATTTAGTGCACAAAAAGGCACATTGAGAGGTTTACATTTTCAGAATAATCCTAAGGCACAGGCAAAGCTAGTGAGTTGTTCGCAAGGTGCAGTTATCGATGTGGCTGTAGATATAAGAAAAGGGTCACCGACATATAAACAGTGGGTAGCTGTAGAACTAAGTGCCCAAAACAAAAAACAATTATACATCCCAAGAGGGTTTGCTCATGGTTTTTTAACAATTACAGATAATGTAGAGTTTAGATACAAAGTAGATAATTTGTATTCAAAAGATTTTGACCGAGGAATCCGCTATGATGATCCAACTATTAATATTGATTGGAATAGCCTGTTGAATGGCATTGAACCAATCTTATCTGAAAAGGATAAAGACGGACCATTATTAGATGAAAGTGATTGTAATTTTATTTATGAATAATTTCTATAAATGTTTAGAACATATCTATTGTATATAACGTTAAAGCCTGTTATATAATAAGGCAATAAGTAGATCATAGTATCTACTATACAATTGTAAATATTTACTTAATTATGATTGCTATTAAAAAAGTAACATAATCGAATTTAATTATTAATGTTAAAAATAGTAGAGAATAAAATATAGATAAATATAGTGTCTATATTGTGAGTATAAATTGGAGGATAAAAAATGAAAATTTTAGTAACGGGTGGAGCCGGATTTATTGGTGGCAATTTTGTACACTATATGGTCAATAAGTATCCAGAGGATATCATTGTCAATTTAGATGCATTAACATATGCCGGAAATTTAGAGACATGTGCATTAGTTGAAAAAGAGAACAATTACAAGTTTATTAAAGGAGACATAGCGAATAGAGAGTTTATATTTGACCTATTTGAAAAGGAAAAGTTTGATATAGTTGTAAATTTTGCAGCTGAGTCTCATGTAGATAGAAGTATAGAAGACCCTGAGATTTTTATAAAAACAAATGTTATGGGAACAGCAGTGTTATTAGATGCATGTAACAAGTATGGTATAAAAAGGTTTCATCAAGTATCAACTGATGAGGTATATGGAGATTTACCATTAGATAGGCCAGATCTATTTTTCACAGAGGAAACACCTTTGCATACTTCTAGCCCATACAGTAGTTCCAAAGCGAGTGCTGATTTGTTTGTTTTAGCTTACTATAGAACATTTGGGTTACCGGTGACAATTAGTAGATGTTCAAATAATTATGGTCCGTACCATTTTCCAGAGAAATTAATTCCATTAATTATTACCAGAGCATTGGCAGATAAAGAATTACCAGTGTACGGTAAGGGAGAAAACATAAGAGACTGGTTACATGTACATGATCACTGCGTTGCAATTGATTTAATTATTAGACAAGGAAAAAATGGAGAAGTATATAATGTTGGTGGGCATAATGAGCGTACAAACTTAGAAGTGGTTAAAACGATTTTACGCATCCTAAATAAACCAGAGTCATTAATTAAGTTTGTTGAAGATAGAAAGGGACATGATCAAAGATACGCAATTAATCCAGAGAAGTTAGAAAAGGAATTAGGATGGAAAGCAGAGTACAATTTTGATACAGGTATTGAACAAACAATTAACTGGTACTTAAATAATAAAGATTGGTGGGAAAATATATTAAGTGGAGAATACCAAAATTATTTTGAAGGTATGTATGAAAAAAAGTTATAAGTAGTATAATAAGAAATAACACAAGCTCTATATCAGAAGGGTTACAAACATAATCAGATAATTAATATGGGAGGAATAAAGGTGGAAAAACTAACTATTGGGCAAGTACAGCAATTAGGGTACCAGATGTTAGAGAAATTTAATGAGATTGCTAAAGAAAACAATTTAACTTATTATCTTTCAGGTGGAACTTGCTTAGGGGCAATAAGGCATGAGGGTTTTATCCCATGGGATGACGATATAGACCTATTGATGCCAAGGGAGGATTATGATAAATTTATTCAAATAGTTAGTAACAATGAGAACATATTTGGTGAAAGTCCTTACCATGTCTGTAAACCTTTGGACGATAATTATTACTGTCCCTTTTTAAAAATTATTAATACGGATACCGTCGTTTATGAAAAAAATATACATAAAAGGTATAAAAGTGGTGTCTGGGTTGACATATTTCCTTTGGATTACTGTGATAACGATGTAAACAATATAGAAAAAGATTATAGAAAGTTCATGTTTTACAAAATGATGTTACAGTTTAATATCCAAGGGAAATTGGATTCACTAAAAAAAAGGGCACTAATGGCAATTGCTTATGTTCCTTTAAGTATTATTAATTTTGGAAAAAATGATAAGTATTGGATACAGAAAATATTAAACTTAACTAATAAACCCTCTAGCGATAAGGTTGCAGCTGTTGTATGGCGTTTAGATAATAGAGAATTATACTTTCCAATTTCGTGGTTTCAGGAGGTTAAGTATGTAAAGTTTGAAGGTGGACAATTTCCAATTTTTACAAAGTATCATGAGTATTTAACAATGATGTATGGTGATTATATGAAAATACCTGATGAAAAGGATAGAGTTGTACATGATTTTGAAGGGTATTTAACCGTAACAGAAACAAAATTGTCTAATAAATCATCCTAAGGTAATATAGTACTTGAATAAACAAACAATATTAGAGCAATTGAGAAATATAGAAAAAGAGGTATCATACATTCGCAGGATGTATGGCCTCTTTTTAAAAACTGTTTATTATAGAAATTTACCTCTATAGCTATTAAAAAGGTAGACGTAAGGCATTTTAAAAAGAAATTGCAAGTAGAAATAAGATATTTTTATAAATAAGCAATGCTATAAACTTTTTAGTTTTAGATATTCATATAGTTACGTGTCATTTCTGTTCTTAATTATTAAAACAATAATACTATCAGAAGGGTTGATATCTTTATAGTCAAAAGCCATTGGTAATAGCAGTTTGCTAATGTTTTTTAGCCATGTTATAATGATTTAGAAACAAACTATATGTTATTTAGGAGGACACTTATGAATATAGCAATAATTTTTGCTGGCGGAGTAGGACAACGGGCAAAAACTAATATACCGAAACAATTTATGAAATTCACAGGAAAGCCAATTATTATACATACATTAGAGGTTTTTCAAAATCATGAGGAAATTGATGAAATATATATTGCATGTATTCAAGAATGGATTCCTGTACTACAAGAAGAAGCAAAACGCTATAATATTACTAAAATAAGGAAAATAGTTAGAGGTGGCAATAGTGCCATGGATTCTATTTTTAATGCCTTAGTTGCAGCAAACAAAAATAATCATAGCGAAGATTGCATTGCTTTAATTCATGATGCTGTAAGACCATTTATTACTAAACAACTTATCACAAATAACATAAAAGATGTAAAGCAACACGGTACATCAATTACTGTCTCATCAATGTATGAAACGCCAATTATTAGTCATGGAGGAAAAAAAGTTGATGTAGTGAGCGATCGCAGCGTTTCATATACAGCACAAGCTCCGCAAGCTTTTTTCTTGAATGAAATTTTAGAAGCCCATGAATCAAGTAGAAAAAAAGACATGCATTATAATGGTATTGTAGACTCATGTAGCTTATATCAATCACTTGGAAAAGTAGCGCATATCACACATGGTAATGTGGGTAACATAAAGATTACGACACCAATTGATTTTAAAATTGCAAAGGTCCTCTTTGAACAGGGAATAGAGGGAAAGCAACAAGAAAATAATATGAATCGTATTATTGAAGAAGATATGCAAAAAATTATAAATCAAGATATTGATTATTCAAAATTAAACAATTGCACTATATTGATAACAGGTGCATCTGGGATGTTTGGTACATATATAATGCATACTCTATTAGAATTAAATGATTCATTGCAAAAAAATATTACGATTGTTTGTTTGGTTCGCAATGTTATCAAATTAAAAGAGTATATAAGAAATAGAGAAGATGTTGTAATTATAGAGCAAGATGTTTGCAACCCAATATCATATCAAGAAAAAGTAGATTATATTATACATGCGGCAAGCCCAGCAAGCCCAAAACTTATGAAAGATTATCCAGTTGATACATTTAAAGCTAATGTTGTAGGTACGTTAAATACATTAGAACTTGCTAGAAAGAATGATGTTAAAGGATATATGTATGTGTCCTCAAGAGAAGTTTATGGGCAACCGTTTGATAACCAAAATCGTTTTACGGAAACAGAATATGGGTTAGTTGATCCATTAAATCCTAGAAGTTGCTATCCAGAAGGAAAGAAAGCAAGTGAAAATTTATGTGCTTCTTATAAATATCAGTATGGTATTAATGTTTCGATAGTAAGACCAGCACATACATATGGCCCAGGTATGCTATTAGATGACGGTAGAGTACAGGCAGATTTCTTGAAAAACATCATATATAATGAGAATATCGTCATGAAAAGTAGTGGCGAAGCTGTGCGGACATACACGTATATAGCAGATGTTATAGCAGGTATGTTCAAAGTTTTATTGGATAAACCAACAGAAGAGATAGTGTATAATATAGCCGACGATAATAGCATAATTTCAATTAAACAATTAGCTAATTTACTAGTAGGATTAAAACCGGAAAACAATTTAAGGGTAGTTTTAGAATCATCAGAGAGTCAAGGAAACCAAGGTAATGCTCCGTTTACACGAGGAACTATTGATTGTAGCAAAATTAAAACATTAGGTTGGACACCACTGTTTAGTTTAAAGGAAGGTTTTAGTAGAACATTAGAATACTTAGAGATAGAAGAAAATAGATGAATAACTTATGCTGATAGACTACGGTTAAAATGTAAGCATAAATAAAGGTAACTATTGTAGATTAATAAATTAAAAAACAAAAATAGTTTAATCATTCAACAAAATTTATAAAAAAGGAAAGGAAAGGTATGAAACCTGATACTGTTATGTTAAGGTTAATCATACAACAATGACATGAAAATATTAGTTACAGGGGTTAAGGGACAATTAGGATACGATATTGTCAAAGAATGTAAAAAAAGAGGAATTGAGGCAGTTGGTGTTGATTTAGAAGAGATGGATATTACGAGAGCTACAGAAGTTGAGAAAGTAATTTCTGAAGCTAATGTAGATGCTGTAATCCACTGTGCAGCATACACAGCCGTAGATGCTGCGGAAGAAAATGAAGATATTTGTCGTAAAGTGAATGTTGTTGGCACAAAAAATATAGCGGAGGTTTGCCAAAAATTATCATTAAAGCTAATGTATTTTTCAACAGATTATGTTTTCAATGGTAAGGGAGATAGTGACTGGCAAGAGTATGACCAACGAGAGCCTATAAATGTTTATGGGCAAACGAAATGTGAAGGTGAAGAACTAGTCGAGAAAATTGTAAATAAACACTTTATACTTAGAATCTCATGGGTTTTTGGTATTAATGGAAATAACTTTATTAAAACGATGCTTCGATTAGGTAAAGAGCGTGACGCTGTAAGTGTTGTAAATGATCAAATAGGCTCACCAACCTATACATATGATCTAGCTAAACTGTCAGTAGATATGATTTTATCAGAATCGTATGGCATATATCATGCAACAAATGAAGGAATCTGTAGTTGGTATGATTTCGCTTGTGAAATCTTTAAACAAGCGGGCATGGACGTAAAAGTAACACCTGTTAGTTCAAATGCATTTCCCGTAAAAGCTAAAAGGCCAAGCAATAGCAGGTTATCGAAAAAAGAATTAGATAACAATGGGTTTGATAGATTACCTTCATGGAAAGATGCAGTTAGTAGATACTTAGATGAGTTAAAGTAAACAGGGTACTTTATGGAACAAAAGCTAGTTAGTATTGTTATGCCTAATTATAATAGTGAAAAGTATCTAAGAAATTGTATTGAAAGTGTTTTGCAACAAACATATAAAAATTTCGAATTTATAATTATTGATGATAATTCAACGGATACATCTAGAGAAATTATTAATTCTTATACGGATGAAAGAATAACATTACAATGTTTATCAAAAAATAATCAGATTTGTAATGCATTAAATAAAGGCTTATCATTAGCCAAAGGCGAGTATATCGCTCGTATAGATAGTGATGATATTTGGCATTATGACAAGTTAGAAAAACAAATTCAGTTTCTAGAAAGTTCACCAGGTTATAAAGCATGCTTTTCCCATGTTAATATTATAGATACCGATGGGAAAAATATTAATCATAAAGAGCATGCACTTTATTCCCTGTTCTCAGCAGAAAATAGTACACAAAAAGAGTGGTTGGAATATTTCTTAACAAAGGGGAATAGACTCTCTCATCCTTCTGTTGTTTTTAAAAAAGAAATACTAGACGAAATTGGGATATATAATTATTTTTGTTTACAATCACAGGACTTTGAGCTATGGTTACGTTTAATTATTAAACATCCCATATATGTTTATCCGAAAAAGCTAGTAGATTATCGTTGGGATGAAAATCCAGAAAAAATTAGTAAAAATAGTATGGAGTCAAATATACGTTTTTTAAATGAAGCACTTATTATTAAATTTGATTTTTTTAATAAATTAAAGAAGGAAGATTTTATTCATTTCTTTAAACAGGATTTTATTAATCCAAATGCTACATCAAATACAGAAATATTACTAGAGAAGGCTATTTTATTAATTTTTAAATACGGTAGTTATAAAGACCTTAAGCTAATAGGCTTTTATCTATTAAATCAGGGGCTACTGGAACCGCAGGGGAAGCATATTCTTGAGGAAAAAATGGGATATTCATTGAAGGATATATATAAAAGTAATACAGAACACTTGTATTTTGATATACTTTTGGGAGATATATACAAACAATTAGCAGTTACAAAGAGTAAGTTAGAGGAAGCTCAATTAGTCTATAAAGAATTGGAAGAAACAAAAAAGACAGTTGCAACACTAAACATGCAAATAGACTATCTTAATAAGCATGTAGCTGATGTAACGTTTCAGTTACATGGTGTAGTAAATTCTTCCAGTTGGAAAGTAACAAAGCCAATGCGCAAAATCATATCTGTAATCGGTTCCAAAAAAAGCCAGTAACATTTATAAAGTAGTTGTTATCGGTAAAAAAAGCAATTAGATATTATTGTTATTTTTTTAAAGTAAACTGGAGTAAAAGAAAAAGTATCATACTATAACACAATGTAAAAAAGCAGGAAATAATAACTAGCTAAAATAAATAGAAAAGTAAAGTAAATAATCTTTTTAGCCCATCCCTAATACATTGAGGATGGTTTTTTTGTATATTTTTACAAACTATAGAATGATAAATATAAAAACGTAAAGCAATTAAGAATTGTCATTTTTCCTGAATGTGTTAGAATGTATTTAGCTATAAGGAGAGAATAAATGTCTATGGTAAGAAAAATGGCTGCCAAAAGAAAATACATTTTTGGAGTAGCTATAGTATTCATTAGTGTATTAATTATAATCTCTACAATTTGGGGAAATAAAACGTTTCCCGTAATATCGTTTGACCAAGTAGTTTTTCACTTAAAAGTTCCAATGGAAGGAACAGATGCAGGAATTTTATGGCATTGGATTTTTTGGTGTATACCAATTTCCTTAATTGTTACTGCTATACTAATTATTAGTATCATGGTGCTGGCAATCTGTTTTGATAAAGTATATAGTTGGATAAAAAAAAGAAAACTTACATCATATTGTTTAACACAACAGGTAACTGAAAAGTGTCATTGCTTAAGTATAGTTTTCCTAATTTGTTCTTTAGTTTTTGTATTTATAAATTATAGTGTATATGGATATTTTACAAGCATTATGCAAAAAACCAGTGTATATGAATCCCATTATGTTGATCCTAGAAGTGTCAATATTAGCTTT
>Ga0153917_1000416_pt1 | contig 28902 bp, 23 predicted proteins | sample TSFL001MetaG_FD_104695 | JGI IMG/M metagenome (GOLD analysis project Ga0153917, IMG submission 104695) | Attine ant fungus gardens microbial communities from Florida, USA - TSFL001 MetaG | ecosystem: Host-associated > Fungi > Mycelium > Unclassified | place: USA: Florida, Paynes Creek Historic... | reverse complement strand
GCCCGCACTCGCATCGGTCCGAATCGCCCAACCCGGGCGCCTCAGCGAGGCTGCCGCATTATTCGCCTCAGGTCGGCCGTGCGACCCGCCTTCGGCGCTGTCGTACCGTGCGAACGGGGCCGACCCCTCGGCCGAGCTTCTCGGGCTCGCCGGGTGCGTTCCGGTCGCGAATCGCCCAACCCTGGCTCCAGGACCGGGCTGCCGCACTATTCGCCTCAGGTCGGCCCAGCCACCCGACTTCGGCGATCGGGGCCGAGCAGTGGGCGCCGCGCGGTCAGCCGGCCACCACCTCGATGCCGCTCGCGCGCAGGCGGCGGCGGGCGTCCGCGCCGGTGAGGAGCGCGAGCGTGCGGTCGCGGGTGCCCGCGCAGTGGCGCCCGACCAGGGCGCGCGCGAGGTCGACGTCGCGCGCCGCGATGGCGTCGACGATCGCCGCGTGCTCGCCGCGCAGCTGCGCCCGCGACTCGGTCGTGCGCACCTCGAGCCAGCGGGTGCGGCTGAGCCGGGTGAGCGCGTCGCGCACGGCCTCCGCGAAGAACGGATTGCGCGAGAGCGTCGCGACGGCGGTGTGGAAGTCGGTGCCGTCGCGGAGGCCCGTCGGCCCGTCGTCGCCGTTCCCGTGATCCGCGGTGAACGCGCGCAGCGCCGCGATCTCCTCGTCGCTCGCGCGCTCGATCGCCAGCGCGACCGCGCCGCGCTCGACCGTCTCGCGGAACTCCATGACGGCGCGCACCTCCTCGGCGTCGATGGGCGTCACCCGCCAGCCGCGGGGGAGGCGCTCGGCGAGGCCGTCGCCCGCCAGGCGCATGAGGGCGGCGCGCACGGGGGTGCGCGACGCCCCGGCGAGCGCTTCCAGGCCCCGCTCGCTGAGCGGCGCGCCGGGCGCGAGCTCGAGCGAGAGGATCGCGGCGCGCAGCCGTTCGTAGGCCTGCTGCTCGTTCGTCGCGGGCATCCGGCATCCTCTCGGTAGTGGTATACCACTATGGTATCCCATTAGGATCGCTCGAGACCCGGTGCCGGAACGCGCGTTCCCGAGTCGAGACGCGAAGACGGATGCCGGGATGCTCCGCGCCGCCGAGCGCGTCGATCCGGGCGCGCCGCGTCGGGTTCGGGCCATGCGGCGGGCCGGTCGAACGCTCGATCGGTCCACCGACCGGCGGCGACCGGGCCGAGGGATCGTCGAAGGACAGGACCAAGGACCACGGAGCCGCGAACGAGGAGGGCGACCATGTCGACACGCGATGCGCGCGACGAGCCGGACGCCGGGCGAGCCGGCCCGGCCGCACGAGGAGGAGGGCGCGTGCTCCGCGACCGCGACTCCGACCTCGAGCGTCCGCGGCGCGGCGCTCCCATGTCCGAACACGCACCGGCGGCCGCGGCGAAGGCGCGCCTGCGCGCCCTCCGCGCCGCCGCCCCGGATCGCGTTCCGACCCGCGCCTGGGCGATGCTCGCGCTCGCCGTCGCCGCGCAGACCGCCGGCTCCTTCCTCGTCAGCACCCCCGTCTACCTGATCCCGCTGCTGCACCTCGAACGGGGCGTCTCGCTCGCCGAGGCCGGGTTCCTGGCCGCCGCGCCCACCATGGGGATGGTCGCGACGCTCGTGGCCTGGGGCGCGCTGGCCGATCGGACGGGGGAGCGGCGGGTCATCGCGGGCGGCCTCGCCCTGACCGCCGCGACGGCGCTCGGCGCGGTCCTCGCCGACGGCTTCGGCTGGCTGGCCGCGATGCTCGCCCTGTGCGGCGCCGCGTCGGCGAGCTCGAACTCGGCGAGCGGCCGCGTCGTCGTGGGCTGGTTCCCGGCGCGCCGGCGCGGGTTCGCGATGGGCATCAGACAGATCGCGCAGCCGCTCGGCGTCGCGGCGGCCGCCGTGGTCGTCCCGCCCGTCGCGGCCGGGTCGGGCATCGGCGCGACGTTCCTGCTCAGCGTGGTCGTCCTCGGCGCGCTCGCCGTCGCCTGCGCGCTCGTCATCCGCGACCCCGCGCGAACGGCGCCCGGCCGGGCGAAGACCTCGAGCGGCGCCGAGGCGGGCGATGCACCGGATGCCGCGCGCACGTCGCGCGCGCCTCGATCGCCCTACCGTCGCAGCGCCTTCCTGGTCCGCGTGCACGTCGCGTCGGTGCTGCTCGTCGTGCCGCAGTTCGCGCTGTCCACGTTCGGCATCCTCTGGCTCATCGTCGAGCTCGGCTGGGACGAGACCGCGGCGGGCGTCCTGGTCGGCTCGTCGCAGCTCGTCGGCGCGCTCGGCCGCATCGCGATCGGCGCCGTCAGCGACCGCTCCGGCAGCCGGACGGCCGTGCTGCGCGTCGTCTGCGTCGCCGGCGTGGTCGTCATGCTCCTCGTCGCGGGCGCCGGAGCGCTCGGCTGGAGCGTCGTCGGCGCCCTCGTCTTCGTCGTCGCGACGATCGTGAGCGTCGCCGACAACGGGCTCGCGTTCACCTCGGTCGCCGAGGCGGCCGGCCCGGCCTGGGCGGGCCGCGCCCTCGGCGTGCAGAACACCGGCCAGTTCCTCGCGGCCTCGGCCGTGGGTCCCGGCGTCGGGGCGGTCGTCGCGGTGCTCGGCTTCCCGGCGTCCTTCGCCCTCATCGCGCTCGCGCCGCTGGCCGCCTGGTTCGTCGTGCCCCGCGGAGACGAGCACGCGATCTGACCGCTCGGATGCCGCAGGCGCGGGGTTCCGGCCCGTGGCGCACGCGACCACCAACCGGAATCCGGCGCTCGTGCGCATCGGCCGGTCGACGGGTCACCGCGACGGGCCCGGCCGCCGCCCCTCACGCGTCGTCCAGCACCTCGAACGTCGTCGAGCCCGCCGCCTCGAGCGCGACCGCGTCGAGGGACTGCACGGCGGCGCTCGGCGGCCCCTTCCGCATCCACGCGATCATGTCGTCGACCTGCGCGGGGGTGCCCTCGATCTCCGCCTCGACGCTCCCGTCGCGGCGGTTGCGCACCCAGCCGCTCACGCCGATCCGGGCGGCCACCGCGCTCGTCGAGTACCGATAGCCGACTCCCTGGACCAGTCCCGTGACCCTCACCCGCATGCGTCGCATGCCGCCAGCATGCCGAGCTCGGCTCCGTGCCGCCCGAACGCCGGGACGTCCGGCCCGGTCCGACCGTCGGACCGCTCGGCCCGGCGCCTCCGCGACCCCGACCGCCGTCCCGCAGCGCACTCGGATGCCGGGAGGCGAGCCCGGCCGGGTCAGGACGCGGTCGCCACCCCGTCCGGCGCCGTGGCGGAACCACCGGCCGGTCACCGTCTCCGGCGCTATGCGCACGTAGTCGGTGCGGCCGACGAGCATGGGCATGACGAAGACCTCCACGACCTCGCGGATGCGGGTGATCAGACGGCCCAGCTGCTGCGTGCGCAGGCGCTGCCAGTTCTCGTCGGCGGTCGGGTTCGTGAGGAGGGTCGCCGCGGCGTCCATGCTCCATTCCGGCTCGCGCCTCCTGCGTGGCCCGGGACGACGCCCGCGGACTGCGGCCGCTCGGCCGCCCGACCGCATCCGTCCCTCGGCGACGCGCATCCGACCACTGGCGGACGCACCCGTGGGCCGTGCGGCGGACGCCCGTCGGACGCGCCGCCGAACCCCGGAATCCCCGGCGAATCCGGGCACGCCCTGTGGTAGGAAAAGGGTTGGGACGAGGAGCGACCGCTCCTCGCCGCAACCAGGCGATCTGCATGCCGAACCCTCGGATCGCCGCGACGTCAAGGAGCAGACTCGTGGGATTCATTCAGGCTTTCGTCGGCGCGATCGGCGGCACCTTCGCCGACCAGTGGAAGGACTTCATCGTCCCGCCGCAGGGCCTCGCGCCGACGGCGGCGATCTTCCCCGGCGTCCCCGTCGGCCAGAACGCGGGCCGCGGCTCCAACACGCGCGGGTCGCAGAACATCATCAGCAACGGCTCGAAGATCGTCGTCCCCGAGGGCACGGGCGTGCTCACCTTCCAGGACGGCCGCATCACGGGCTTCATCGCCCAGCCCGGCGGCTACGAGTGGCGCAGCGACGACATCAACTCGCAGTCGATCTTCGCCGGCGACGGCATCGTGAGCCCCCTCATCAAGCAGTCGTGGGAGCGCTTCAAGTTCGGCGGCCAGCCGGGCAGCCAGCAGCTCGTCTTCTACGTCAACCTGCGCGAGCTGCCGAACAACCGCTTCGGCACCCAGTCGGAGATCTACTGGGACGACGCCTACCTCGGCGCCCAGGTCGGCGCGATCACGCGCGGCACCTACACGATGCGCATCGTCGACCCGATCCTCTTCGCGGCGCAGTTCGTGCCGCTCACCTACCTGCAGCCCGGCGGCGCGGTCTTCGACTTCACCGACTTCGACAACGACGCCGCCACGCAGCTGTTCAACGAGGTCGTCTCCTCGCTCGCGCCCGCGTTCTCGCTCTACACGAACGACCCGAGCAAGGGCAACCGCATGGCCCGCATCCAGGGCGACTCGATGGGCTTCGCCCAGTCGCTCTCGGCGGCCGTCGAGCAGGGCTACCGCTGGACGAGCGACCGCGGCATCACGATCATCAACGTCGCGATCCAGTCGATCGAGTACGACGAGGACACCCGCAGGCTCCTCTCGGACGTCAAGAAGGCGGATGCGCTGAGCGGCGCCCGCGGGAACTCGTTCCTGCAGCAGTCGGTCGCGCGCGGCATGCAGGCCGCGGGCGAGAACGGCGGCGGAGCGACGGGCATCGCCATGATGGGCATGGGGCTGAACGCCGCGGGCGGCGCGATGGGCGGCCTGCAGCAGCAGGGCGGCCAGCAGCCCTACCAGCAGGTGCCCCCGCCGCAGCAGGGCTACCCGCAGCAGGGGTACGGTCAGCCTCAGCAGCAGGGTTACCCCCAGCAGGGCGGCTACCCGCCGCAGCAGGGGTACGGTCAGCCTCAGCAGCAGGGCGCCCCTCAGGGCTACCCGCAGCAGGGCGCGCCGCAGCAGCCTCCCCAGCAGGCGCCCGCCGGCGACGACCCCGTCGCCAAGCTCGCGCAGTACAAGAGCATGCTCGACCAGGGCCTCATCACGCAGGCCGACTACGACGCCGCCAAGGCCAAGGCGCTCGGGCTCTAGGCGACGCAGGTGACCGACGCATCAGGCGGCGCGCCGGGGCCCGGTGGACAGACCCCTCCGAACGGATGGGCACCGGGCCCCGGCGGTTCGCACCCGCAGCAGCAGCCGCAGGCCCAGCAGGGCGGTGGACAGCCGGGGCAGCCCTACGCCCAGCCGTGGCCGCCGGCTTCCGGGCAGCCGGGCCGACCCGGCCCGGGCCCCCAGCAGGCTCAGCAGCAGCCTCCCGCCCCCGGGCAGCAGCCCCCGGCATCCGAGTACCGGCAGCCGGAGGGCGTCATCCCGCGCGACCAGGCGACCGAGGTCACGCCCCCCGATGCCTTCCGCGACGCCACCTGGGACGACGTGAACCGCACGCGCGAGGCGGAGCGCAACGCGGGCTACGGGCCCGGCGAGGCGCCCGCCGTCGCGTACGACGAGCACGACGGGCCGCAGATCATCCAGACGGCCTCGGGCCGCGACGACGGGCTCGACAAGTGCCCCCGCTGCGGGTCGACCGACATCGGCTTCGACATCAAGAGCGGCAAGCTCGTCTGCCGATTCTGCCGCTTCTCGTGGGCGCAGCAGAACGCGGCCGACGCGTTCAACCTCAACTCGCCCATCAGCGAGCTGCGCGGACGCCACGTGGGCTCGGGCTCCGGCGACATCGTGCCGAGCGTCAACGAGGTCGTCACCTTCAAGTGCGCCGCGTGCGGCGCCGAGGTCGCGATCGACACGGCGCACGCCATGCAGGCCCGCTGCCACTGGTGCCGGAACACCCTCTCCGTCAACCAGCAGATCGAGAACGGCGCCGTGCCCGATGTGGTGCTGCCCTTCTCGCTGCCGAAGGACGAGGCGGTGCGCCGTATCGGAGAGTTCGTCAAGAAGCGCAAGTTCTTCGCCAACCGCAAGTTCACGGCGCAGTTCGCCCCCGAGAACGTCATGGGCGTGTACCTGCCCTACCTCATCGTCGACTTCAACTCCGAGGTCGAGTTCGTGGGCACGGGCGAGCACACGACGCGCACGTACTCGGTGCGCGTGAGCGACGACAAGTCCGAGACGCGCTACGACTACGACATCTACCAGGTGGCGCGGAGGTTCAACCTCTACATCGACGACCTGACGATCGAGTCGGCGGCCGACAAGCGCGACTTCCACACCGACCGCAACACGAACAACATCATCAACTCGATCATGCCGTTCGACACGAAGAACGCCGTGCGCTACGACGCGAACTACCTGTCGGGGTTCACCTCGCAGCGGCGCGACGTCGACGTCGACGCGCTCGTCGATCCGGCCCGGATGCAGGCGCAGGACATCGGCCGCTTCCGCGCCGCCGAGACGCTGCGGTTCTACGACCGCGGCGTGCGCTGGGAGCAGCAGCGCATCGACGTGCACGGCGAGCGCTGGGTGTCGGCGTACCTGCCCGTGTGGCTCTACAGCTACTACGAGAAGAAGAGCGGCGGGCGCGAGCTGCTGCACTACATCGCCGTGAACGGGCGCACGGGCGAGACCATGGGCTCGGTGCCGCTCAACATGGGGCGCCTGTGGGCGGCCTCGGGCGTCGCCGAGGTCTTCGGCATCATCGGCGCCGTCATCTCGGCGTTCATCCTGTGGCGATAGGAGCACTCATGGACATCTCGGTCATGGGCGACCTCGTCGCCGCGGCATCCGGATTCGTCGAGGCCTCGAGCCATTCCTCCTCGTCGTCGAGCGACGGCGGCTGGATCCCGCTCCTGTTCCTCCTCACCGGGCCCGCCTTCTTCATGTTCCAGTACCAGCGCTACCGGAACACCGACAAGCGGCACCACCACGAGACGGAGACGCTCTCGGAGGTGGCGGACATGCAGGGCATCGACCAGCCCGTGCGCAGCATCACCGGCGCGAGCAACTCGCGCATGTCGGGCGCCAACGAGCGAGAGGTGCGAGGCTAGGCCCCCAGGGGCTCGGCGCGGCCGCCCGGCGCTTCGGGCGTCCGCGCCGGAGTCGGGCCGGGCGGGGCGTTCGACCGTTCCGGTCCGCGCCGACGGAGGGAGAGCGGTATGGCGATCACCAGCACGACCTGCGTCATCGCGGGCGGCGGCCCCGCCGGGCTCGTCGCCGGGCTGCTGCTCGCCCGAGCCGGCATCCGGGTCGCGGTGCTCGAGAAGCACGCGGACTTCCTGCGCGACTTCCGCGGCGACACGATCCACGCCTCCACCCTCGAGCTGCTCGACCGGCTCGGCCTCTTCGAGCGGTTCGACCGGTTGCCGCAGTCGCGGATCGAGCGGGTCGAGGTGCCGCTCGCCGGCGGCGGAACGGTCACGGCGGCCGACTTCCGGCGGCTCCCGGTCGCGCACCGGTACGTCGCGATGACGCCCCAGTGGAACTTCCTCGACCTGCTCGCGGAGGCGGCGGCCGACGAGCCCTCCTTCGAGCTCGTGCGGGAGGCCGAGGTCGTCGGGCTGATCGAGCACGGCTCCCGCGTCGCGGGCGTCGTGCACCGCACCCCGGACGGCGAGGAGCACGAACTGCGGGCGATGCTCACCATCGCCGCCGACGGGCGCGACTCGATCGTGCGCGACGCCGCCCGGCTGCCGCGCCGTGACCACCGCGTCGGCCTCGACGTCTGGTGGTTCCGGCTGCCGACGGAGGGCCGGACGGCCGGCTCGCTGCTGCCGCGCGGCGACAGCGGACACGTCTTCATCGTCATCCCGCGCGAGGGATACGCGCAGATCGCCGGCATCATCCCCAAGGGGGCGGACGCCCGGATGCGCGCGCAGGGCGTCGAGCGGTTCCGGGAGCACGTCGCGGCTGCGATCCCCGAGCTCGCCGGCGCGGTCTCGGGCCTCGAGCTCGACGACGTCAAGCTCCTCCGGGTCGAGCAGAACCGCCTCCTCCGCTGGTGGCGCGAGGGCCTCCTGTGCATCGGCGACGCGGCGCACGCGATGTCGCCGGTCGGCGGAGTGGGCGTCAACCTCGCCATTCAGGATGCCGTCGCGGCGGCGCGCCTGCTCGCCGGGCCGCTGCGCCGGTCGAGCGTCGAGCCGCGGGACCTCCGGGCCGTGCAGCGGCGGCGGTCGTTCCCGACGCGGGCGACGCAGTGGGCGCAGCGGCGCGCGCACACGGTCGTCGAGGGGCTCCTGCGCGACGAGCGCTCGCTCGCGGCGCCCCGGGCGGCGAGGCTGGTGCTGCGGCTCGCGCCGCGGCTGCCCGACGCGATCGGCCGGCTGATCGCGCTCGGCGTGCGGCCGGAGCGGGTACCGGGGTTCGCGAGGCGGGGCGCGCCGCAACATCCGGACGGACCCCGCCGTGGAGACCGGGCCTAGCCTCGCTTCCAGCCGAAGCGCTGCTGCAGCACGGCGGCGATGCGGTCGAAGCGGGCGCGGTCCAGCGCGGCCGCCTCGCGGCGCATCCCGTCGCGGTGCACGCTGTAGAACTGGTCGAGGTCGACCCAGCTCTCGCGCCCCTGCCCGTCCCAGGCGCCCGCGCCGATGCTCAGGAAGTCCCGGTCGCCGTCGTGCGACTTGCTGGTGAGGCGCACGGCGTAGACGCGGTCGTCGTCCTGCCGGGCGATGACGAGCACGGGGCGGTCCTTGCCGCGGCCGTCGTTCTCCTGGTAGGGCACCCACGTCCAGACGATCTCGCCGGCATCCGGGGCGTCGTCGCGCTTCGGGGAGTAGGCGATCGCCAGCGAGCCGTGCGGAGGAGCCGCGATCTCGATCGTCGCGCTGTCGCCGAACCGGCCCCGCTCGGGGGCCTCGCCGGCGTCGCGCGGGCGCGGGGTCGCCGTGCCGCGCGACGACGCCGTCGAGCCGCCGGAACCTGACCCGGAGCGGGGACGTGAGGGGGCGGGGCGGACGGTCGTCGTGGAGCGCGACGACGATCCGCCGCCCGATCGCTTCGTCGACCCGGACGAGCGCGTCCGCTGCTTCGATCCGGTGAGGGCGTCCACGATGGCGCGCAGGATCGTGACGAGCAGGTCGTTCAGCGTGTTTCTCGAGCTCACAGGCCAATGCTAGGCCGCGCGGGGCGGTGCTCCCGTCCGGCGCGATCCCGGGCGGATCTCCCGAGCGGAATGGGTGATGGTACCCATGCGCCCGGGATGCCAGGACGAGCAGACTGGAGCTCGTCCAGGGGAGGGAACGGGGCGGGCGGGCCTCGGCGGAGGACGCGGACCTCCGCCGAGGCCCGCCCTGCGGCGCCCGCATACGGATCGTGCTCGATCGGATGGCGTACGGAGGCGCACGACCCGGGGCCGGTGCAGCCACCGTCAGAGGACGATCCGGGGCGGTGAACGCGGTCGGCCCGCGCGCGGAAGCTTCGTCGTGCGAGATGACCGGGAGAATGGCGGCGTGACGGCGTGCGAGACCACATGGACGACGATCGACCGCGGAGGCGTGCGGATCGCCGTCGGCGACACCGGCGGCGACGGGCCGTCCGTCGTCCTGCTGCACGGACTCGCCGGGAGCTCGCGCGAGCTGCTGCCGACGGCGTCGGCGCTGGCCGACCGTTTCCGCGTGCTGCTCGTCGACCAGCGCGGGCACGGTCGCAGCACGCGCCGCCCGGCCGACCTCTCCCGCGAGGCGTTCGTCGGCGACGTCGTCGCGGTCGTCGAGGAGCGGTCGCCGGGGGCGCCGGTGCGGCTGGTCGGCCAGTCCATGGGCGCGCACACGGCGTTCCTGTGCGCGGCCGCCCGCCCCGATCTCGTCGACCGGCTCGTCATGCTCGAGGGGCACGTCGCGGGCGACGCCGATCCGGCCTCGGCCGTCGGGCTCGGCGAGTACTTCGCCTCGTGGCCCGTGCCGTTCGCGGACGACGGAGACGCTCGCGCGTTCCTCGGCGACGCGCCGATCGGCCGGGCCTGGGCGGACGACCTCGAGCGGACGGCCGACGGGCTGCGGCCGCGATTCGACGCCGACGTCATGCGGGCCGTGATCGCCGCCGTCCACGAGCCGCGCTGGCCCGAGTGGGAACGGCTGACCGTGCCGACCCTCGCGGTCTTCGCCGAGCACGGCATGTTCGACGCCGAGCAGCGCGACGAGCTCGTGCGGCGGCGGCCCGGCACTCGGCGGGTCGACCTGCCCGGCGCGAGCCACGACGCCCACCTCGACGCCTTCGACGACTGGATCGCGGTGCTGTCCCGCTTCCTGAGCTGACGCGCGCCGAAGCCGGACGGGTCGTGCTCGTCCGGACGGCGCACGAGGGAGCGCGACCCGTATGGATGCGGGGCGGAGCAGGCCCGAGTGCGTGCGCCGCGCGGTCAGGCGGCGCGGAGGACGCGCCAGGCGTCGGCGGCGGCGTCGACGGGGGTGCCGGAGACGATGCTCGCGGTGCGGCGGGCCGGCTCGAGCACGACGGTGGCGAGGCTCTGCCAGCGCTGGCCGAGGGGCTTGGCCGGGTCGGCGACGCAGGTGACGGCCGGCTGCCCGGGGCCCGTCTGCAGGAACGGCACGAACGAGTCGGCCGCGGCGGGCGCCGCGAAGGTCGACAGGCGCTCGCGCAGCAGGCCGTACCGTTCGCCCGAGTCGGGCTGGTAGAGGTGCGACTTCTCGCGCTTCGCGGGCTCCGGCGTCAGGAAGTGGTTCGTGCGCAGCAGGTAGCCCTCGACCGGCTCGACGGCGAAGACGCCGACCGGGCTGATGTCGAGCAGCACCGCATCCTGCTCGTCGAAGAGCGCGAACGAACCGGATGCCGAGCTCGCGCGCTCGTCGACGATCGAGCGCGCGTGGGCGACGCTCTCGGCCTCCTCGAGCACGATCGCGGCGAGCACGTGCATGGGCACCCCGCCCACGGCGTCGAGCTCGTGGCCGAGGATGTTGAAGTGGAGGGCCACGCCCGCCGAGTTCACGCCGATCTTGCCGAGGATGCCGTGCTCCGTGAGCCCGACCACGTCGTGCGCGCCGCCGTGCGAGGCGAGCGTGTGCCAGGAGCGGTCGAGCTCGACGTGCCAGTCCCAGGTCTGGATGCCGAAGGGGGCGGTCCCCGTCGCGGGATCGGCGCGGCGCACGATCGTCGAGCACTCCCCGGGGGCGACGGTGCGGCTCGCCGCGAGGATCTCGGTGCGCGCGTTGAGCGCGGTGATGCGCCACGTCTCGACGCCGGCGCCCGCGGCGATGCCCTCGATCTCGCGGGCGGCGCGGTCGCGGAAGCGGGCGATCGCCTCGAGCGAGCGCTCGGCGCCCTCGCGCACGTCGGCCTCGGCGATGCCGCCGAGCGCGAAGAGGCGGTCGTAGCCGTCGAGGGCGGCGCCGATCGAGTCGCGCAGGAGGCGGCCGCGCTGCGCGCCCCGCTCGAACGGGTCTGCCTCGTCGACGCGCACGTGCAGGCGCTCGGCGGTGGGGATCTGGGCGGTCATCGGCGTGCCTCTTCTTCTCGGTGCTCGTCTGCTCTGGATTCTCGGTCGTCGCCGCGGGCTTCGCGACCCTCGTCGACGGGAGGCTCGGCCTCGCCCGTCCGGTGCACGAACAGCTCGCCGTCGACGACCGTGGCGAGGACGGGGTTGACGGCCTGCTCCTCGGGGGAGAGGTCGCGCGGGTCGCGCGCGAAGATCGTGAGGTCGGCGAGGTAGCCGGGCTCCACGCGGCCGAGCGAGCGCTCGGCGCCGACGGCGAGCGCCGGGCCGAGGGTCATGCCCCGGTACGCCTCGTCGACCGTGATCGCCTGCTCCGGCTGCACGGGGGCGATGTCCGGCGACTCGACCGGCCGGCGCAGCTGGGCGTCGGCGAGCTGCACCCGCGGGTCGCCCGGCCCGATCGGCCAGTCGGAGCCGAGCGCGACGACCGTGCCGTGGTCGAGCAGGTCCCGGGTGCGCCAGCCGTGGGCGGCGCGCTCCGCGCCGAGCCGCTCGGACCAGTTGTCCGTGCCGTCGGCGCGCGTGTGCCGGGTGCCGTGGACCGGCTGCAGGCTCGCGACGACGCCGGCGCGGGCGAACCGGTCGACGAGGTCGTCGGGGATCGACTCGAGGTGCTCGATGCGGTGCGGCGCCGCATCCACCCGGCCCACCCGCTCGAAGACGTCGAGCGCGCGGCGCACGGCCTCGTCGCCGATCGCGTGCGTCGCCGAGGGCGCGCCGAGCCCCGCGAAGAACGCGACGGCCCGCTCGTACGCGTCGAGGTCGCGCCACAGCGGGAGGCGGTTCTCGCCGTGGCGGTCGGCTCGGGCGAACCAGGCCGTCCCGTTGTCGGCGGTGCCGTCGAGCATGAACTTCACGCCCTCCACGCGCCAGCGCCGGCCGCCTCGGCCGAGGAGCCGGGCGATCTCCCGCCAGGTCTCCTCGTCGGAGTCGGCGGGTACGAGGGGCGAGCAGCGCACGCGCACGGGCAGCTCGCCGCGCTCCTCGATCGAACGGTAGACCGCCTCGCTCGGGTCGTGGAAGTCGAGCGCGTGCAGGCCCGTCACGCCCTGGGCGGCGAGCGCGCGCAGCTCGGCGAGCACGTAGCCGGCGGCGACCTCGTCGGGGATCGCGGGGTAGTGCGCGAACACGAGGTCCATCGCCTGGATCTCCAGCACCGAGCCCGTGGGGCGGCCGTCGGCGCCGACGACGATGCGCGAGGCGTCGTCGAAGACCTCGTCGCCGGTGAGCCCGGCGAGCTCGATCGCCCGCGGGCTCAGCACGAGCGCGTGCGCGTCGCGGGTCATGAGCGAGACCGGTCGGTCGGGGAACCGCTCGGCGAACGCGGCGCCGGTGGGCTCGCCGGGGAAGACGTTCACGTCGAGGTCGAAGCCCGTCAGCCAGGCGTCCGGATCGTCGCGGATGCCGCGGGCGTCGATCGCGGCGTCCAGCAGGTCGAGCACCTCGTCGAGGGTCGTCGCGGCGCCGAGGTCGACGCCGCTGCCCCGGTCGATGGAGCCCCACACGGGATGCGCGTGGGCGTCGACGAGGCCTGCCGTGATCGTCGCGCCGGGGAAGCGGCGCGTCCGGGTGCCCGGGCCGGCGTGTGCGGAGAGCTCGGCGAGGGAGCCGACCGCGATGATGCGGTCGTCGGCGATGGCGACGCCGACGAGGCCGGAGTCGTCGTCGCTGGCGGCGGCGTCCGGGGAGGCGGCGAAGTCGCGGGCCGTCGTGGCGGTGTCGGGCCGTTCGGCGTCGGGTTCGACGCCGAAGCGCTCGATGCGCTCGGCGCCGATGATGAGGTCTGCGTTCACGCGGAGGCGATCCTGTTCTGGTGGATGAGCGGATGCGGTGCGCGCAAGCGGCGCGTCTTCGCCTTCGCGGGCGCGGTGCCGCGTCGATTCGAGGCGATCGTGCATGAGCCGCGGTGGAGTCCTGGCGCCAAGGGCCGGGCCGCGGCCGGTCTCGGCGCTGCGCGAGCCCCGGACCACCTTTATTGGTCAATTGATCAATAGTCTGTTGATCATGCATCCAATAACATGAATCGCATGGTGTCAAGCGCTGAGGGCAAGCGGGTGCGCAAGTCGCCCGTGGAGCGTCGGGCGGAGATCGTCGCGGCCGCCGCCGCGATCGGGCTCGACGAAGGGCTCGAGTGCATCACGCTGCGCCGCGTCGCCGAGGAGCTGGGCGTGCGCCCGGGGCTCATCGGCCACTACTTCCCGGTCGCCGAGGACCTCGTGAGCGAGGCGTTCGCCTCGGCCGCCGCGGGGGAGCGCGACGACCTCCTTCCGCCCGGCGACGAGGGCGCCGACCCGCTGGAGCGCATGCGGCGCCTCATCGCGCGGCTCGACGAGACCTCGCCGTCCCCGCTCGACCGGCTGTGGCTCAACGCCCGGCATCTGAGCCGCCTGCGCCCGGCGCTCGAGGGCGCCGTCGCGCACGAGGAGGAGACGACCATGCGCCGGCTCACGGAGCTCATCGCCGACGGCGTCGAGGCCGGGGAGTTCTCGTGCCCGGACGGGGACGCCGCGGGCGCCGCCATCCGCATCCTCGTCGCCATCGACGGCCTCGGCAGCTACGCCAACTCCGCCACCCCCTTCACCCACCCGATCATGCGCGCGCTCGTGCGGGAGACCGCCGAGCGGGCCCTCGGGCTGAAGCCCGGCGCGCTGGGCTGAGCGGTCGTTCGAGCCCCGGTGCCGTGCGCGCCGCCGCCGAACGGCGACGACGTCGATGAGGTTTTCCAGGCCCGTGTAGTCGGCGCTGTTGGTCGTAGAGACGGGCAGGCCGTTGGCGAGCGCGATGGCCGCGATCATCTGATCGGCGACGCGGGATCGGGGCGACCTTCCGATCCCGCTCACGGCGGCGACGATCTGGCCGTAGGCGTGCGCTGCCGCGAGAGGGGACGCCCAGTGGCTGAGGATGTTCGTGTCGAGCAGCGCCCGTCCGATGTCGTATGGGTTTCGCTGCTTCGGATGCCATCCGAAGCAGCGAAACCCATACGACATCGGGACTATCGGGGCGGGCGAGGGATCAGGCCGAGGCGGGCGCCGGCCCGGCGGCGGGATGCGCGGTCGGGACGCTCCGGTCGGGGCGCCGCTGTCGCCGCCGTTGCCGGTGCTCCCGGCGCAGCCCCGCCACGGCGACCGCGAAGACCGAGGTGAGCACGAGGGCGAGGGCGGGCGCGACGGTCGTCCACGGGGCGCGCTCGACGTAGTCGATGCCCTCGGAGAGCAGCAGCCCCCACTCCGGCACGGGCGGCTGCGCGCCGAGCCCCAGGAAGCCGAGCGCGGCGAGCGCGAGCGCGACCCCCGGCAGCCGGAGCATGCCGTGCCGAAGCAGCGAGGGGAGCGTGGCCGGCAGCACGTGCCGCAGCCAGATCTCGAGCGTCGACGCGCCCGCCAACGGCAGCCAGCGCACGTGCGGCACGGCCCTCGCCTCGTCGATGAGCGCGGCCGCGTGCGTCGTCAGCGGCGGCCAGGTCACCCACAGCACGGCCAGCGCCGCCCCGCCCACCGATGGGCCGGAGAGCGCGGCGATGATGACGCCGGCGAGGATCGGCGGCGTCGCGTTCGCGATCTCCGCCGGTCCGCGGGCGATCTCGCCGAGCGCGGCGAGCAGCACGCCCACCACGATCGCGGCCAGCACGATGCCGATCGAGGGCAGCAGCGTGCCGAGCGTGCCGTGGGCGACGCGCGCGAGCAGGTCCCGGCCGCTCGCGTCGGCGCCGAACGGCAGCTCGAGGCTCGGCGGCGTGAGCCGGCCGAAGGCGATCGCGTACGGGTCGCGCGGCAGCCCGACGACGAGGATCAGCAGGATGCCGCCGAGCGCGATCCCGGCCGTCCAGCGCGCGGCACGCCCGTCGCCGCGCGCCTCGGGCGGCGGCGGGAGCGCGCCGGCGGGGAGCGGGCCGCCGCGCAGCATCCGCCGCGCGATGCCCGTGAGCACGCCCGCGAGCGCCGCCGCGACCGCCATCAGCAGCACGCCCGCCTGCAGCGCGGGCAGGTCCTGCGCGTTCGCCGCGCCGAGCAGGTAGCGGCCCAGACCCGGGATGGCGAACACCTGCTCCACCGCGACGGCGCCGCCCAGGATGCCGATGAACACGAGCCCCAGCTGATCGACCACCGCCGCTCCCGCGCGCCGGAGGACGCCCGCGAGGACGACGCGCGACGGGGCGCCGGAGAGCCGCCACACGGCGACCCAGCGCTCGTCGGCGACGCCGGAGACGGCATCCGAGAGGAGCCGGCCGAGGAGGCCCCCGGCGGGGAGGCCGAGGGAGAGCGCGGGCAGGATCGCCGTGCTCAGGCCGGTCCAGCCGTAGGGCGGCAGCCATCGCAGCTGCACGGCCACCACGACGAGCAGCGCGCTCGCGAGGAGGAACTCCGGCATCGCGGTGAGCGCCACGCCGAGCGGGCCGGAGCCGCGCTGCGGCTCGTCGCGCAGCACTCGCCGCGCCGCGGGCGCCACGAGCAGGGCGGCGACCGCGATCGCCACGATCACGGCGAAGAGGGTGAGCGTCGCCGAGACGCCGAGCGCGTGCCACACGCCCGGGCCGATCTCGCGGCCGCTCACCCACGAGACGCCGAGGTCGCCGTGCAGGATGCCCGACCACCAGCGCAGGCTGGTGGGGATCGGGCCGCCCTCGAGGCCGAGCTCGGCCCGGATCGACTCCAGCGCCTCGGGCGTCGGCTCGAGCTCGGCGTAGCGGGCGCGCAGCACCGACGCGGCGGGGTCGCGCTGCGACAGCCAGGGCAGTGCCCCGGCCACGAGCAGCAGCGCGACCGCGCAGACGGCGCGCGACGCGAGCCCGAGGGCGTCAGTGCGCCGCATCGAAGCTCGTCTGCGCGGTGACGAGCACGCGCTCGCGCGGGTCGCGGGCGGCGTCGGAGACGCCCCTCGCCTCGCCCTGGATGACGCGCTCGTGCAGGAGCGGGATCGCGGCGTCCGTCGCGAGCACCTGCGCCTCGGCGAGCATGGTCGCCCGTTGGCGGTCGACGCCCGTGTCGGTCTCGGAGGCCGCCTTCACGGCCGCGTCGACCTGCGGCGAGCACAGCTGCGAGATCGAGAACCCGCCGCCGCAGGTGAAGTCGGCGTCGAGGTAGGCGACGGGGTCGCCCGAGTCGATCACCGTCGCGCGGGAGAGGATGAAGGCGTCGAAGCGGCCGGCGAGGGCGTCCGCCTCGATGAACTGGTACTCCCGCACGTCCTGGTGCACGACGAAGCCGGCGGCCTCGAGCTGCTGCTGGAGCATGACGGCGACCTCGGGCAGCTCGGCGCGATCGGTGAAGGTGCCGAGCGAGATCTCGACGCCGTCGACCTTCGCGGGCGCCGCTCGGCCCGCCAGCACGGCCTGGTAGTCGGTGCCGTTCCGGTAGTCGGCGGCCCAGGGCAGCGCCGGGCCGAGGAGCCCCTGGGCGACGTCGGCGCGGCCCTCGTAGACCGACTCGACGATGGCCGCCCGGTTCACGGCGTCGCGTGCGGCCGCCCGCACGGCGGGGTCGGCGAACGGCCCCGTCTTCGTGTTGAGGTAGAGCGTGTTGGTGCGCGGCATGGGCACCTCGACGATGAGGTCGTGGTCGATCGACGCGGCCTGCCCGGCCGGGATCGCCTCGACCACCTGCGCCTCGCCCGTGCGCAGGGCGGCCGCGCGGGCCGTGCCGTCGGGCACGAACGACACGTCGATGCCGGGCGACTTCGCGTGCTCGCCCCAGTAGCCCTCGTAGCGGTCGAGGGTGGCGCCCGTGACGCCGTTCACGGCGACGAGCTCGAAGGGGCCGGTTCCCGTGCCGACCGGGTCGACGCCGCCGCCCTGGTAGGCCGCGGGGGCGAGGATCGATAGCTGCGGGCTCGAGAGGCGGTTCGGCAGGAGCGGATCCGGGTTCGCGGTCGTGATGACGACGGCGTTCCCGTCGGCCCGCGCCTGGAGGCTGACGCCTTTGAGGATGCGAGGGAGCGGCGACGCGGCCGCCGCGTGCTGCAGCGAGTCGACGACGGCGTCCGCCGTGAGCGGCTCGCCGTTGTGGAAGGTCACGCCGTCGCGGATCGCGAAGCGCCACGTCGTCGGGTCGATGCGCGTCCACTCGGTGGCGAGCGCGGGCTGCGGCATGCTGTTGGCGTCGAGCGCGATGAGCGTCTCCGCGGTCGCCCAGCGCGACAGCTTGAAGGCGTCGTCGCTGAGCGGGCTCAGTCCCGAGCGGGGCGGCTGCATCATCGCGATCCGGATGCGGGCGCCGTCGGCGTCGCCCGCGACGGGCTGTTCGGCCGCGGGGGAGAAGCAGCCCGAGAGCAGGGGGGCGAGCACGAGCGGGAGGGCGGCGAGCGCGGTGAGGCGCCAGCGGGTCCGGCGGGGGCGGGGTGTCATCGGGAGTCCTTTCCGGGGACGGGGTAGCGGGCACGACCGGTGCGCGTCCGCCGCCGCCGAGGCCGAACCCGGCCTCGGGGAGATGACGCACTCGTCGTGGCCGTGGAGGTGGAGGAGGAAGCAGCAGAAGCGGACGCAGGGCGAGGCTCGACGGATCAGCGCGGATCGCGCGATGCTCCCCGGCCGTCGGCGAGCGCGGGCGGTGCGATCGTCGCGGTGCGGGCGCACCGGGCGGCGAACGCCGGGTCGTGCGTCACCACGAGGAGGGCGAGGTCCTGCTCGACCGCGAGGTCGACGAGCGCCTGCGAGACGGCGAGCGCGGTCGACCGGTCGAGCGCGCTCGTCGGCTCGTCGGCGACGAGCACGGTCGGCCCTGCGGCGAGGGCGCGGGCGATCGCCGCCCGCTGCGCCTGCCCGCCCGAGACCTCCGAGGGGCGACGGTCCAGCAGGCGCTCGTCCAGGTGCGCGAGCTCGGCGGCGCGCCGGATGCGGGCGTCGGCGTCGGCGCCGTGCTCGCCCGTGAGCCGGCGCACGGCGTGGCGGATCGAGCGGCGGAGCGTCCAGCGGGGCACGAACGAGGCCGAGGCGTCCTGCGGCACGCCCTGCACGAGACGTCGGCGCGCCCGCTCGGGACGTCGTCCGGGCGAGCACCAGGCCTCGCCGGCGACGGTCACGGCGCCGCTCGCGGGGGCTCGCAGGCCGAGCACGACGTCGGCGAGGGTCGACTTGCCCGCGCCCGAGGGCCCGACGACGGCGACCGACTCGCCGCGGTGCACGACCAGCGACGTGGACGCCAGCGAGAGCCGCGCGGCCGGGCCCGTCCCGTGGGTCGCGGTGACCTCGGCGATCTCCAGCGCGCCGACCGACGTCGTGCTCATGCTCGCGCCGTCTCGACGGCCCGGGAGGGCTTCGCGTCCACCGCCCGCTCCTCGACGCGCCCGCGGGCCACGACGAGGTGGCGGGTCGCGAGCACGTCGGCGACGTGGAGGTCGTGCGTGGCGACGACGAGCGTCCGCTCGGCGCCGATGACGGCGTCGAGCAGCTCGAGCGTGCGGTCGCGCGAGGCGTGGTCGAGCGCGCTCGTGGGCTCGTCGGCGAGCACGAGGGGCGCGTCGGCGAGCACGGCGAGAGCGACGGCCGCGCGCTGCGCCTGGCCGCCGGAGAGCTCGGCCGGCCGACGGCGCTGCAGCGCGGGGTCGGCGAGGCCGACCGAGGCGAGCACCTCGGAGACGCGCGCCTCGCCAGCCCGGGAGACCCGGCGCAGCTGGCGGGCGAGGGGGATGAGCGGATGCAGTGCGTCGAGGCCGCGCTGTGGCACGTATCCTGTGCGCGAGAAGGTCGCGCGCCGCTCGCCGGAGAAGCGCACGCCGACCGGCCAGCGCCCCGAGAGCGTCGCCAGCAGGAGCGACTTGCCGCTGCCGGAGGGGCCCGTGACGACGATCCGCTCGCCGGGGCGCACCTCGAGGGCGGCGACCTCGAGGAGGGGATCCGCGTCGTCGCCCCCGGCGGCGACCGCGCGGGCGCCGCGCAGCACGAGGATCGGCGCGCGCGTTCGGGCGGCGTGATCCGCATCCCGGTCGCGATCCGCGCTCGGCGTCGTCGGCTCGCCGCCGATCGGTCGGCCGGTCCGGATGTCGTCGCTCATGGTGAAACTGATTATCATTAACTGTGAGTTGGGTGCAACTCGGCTGTGCGCTCGGTGGGAGTCGCGCGGAGGCGGCTGCGGGCGCGGGTGCACGGAGGGAGTCGGATGCGAGAGGGCGAGCGCACGAGGACGGACGACGCGCCGGCCGGGGCGCCGGCGGCTCGAGGTCGCGAGCGGATCGACGGGCGCCGCGGCGAGCGCGGCGGAACCGGCACCGGGGTCGGTCTCGCGACGCGCGTCCGCGGCTCGACCGCTCGCGTCCCCGCGCTCCTCGGGGCCCAGCTCGCCTTCAACGTGGGCTTCTACGCCGTCGTGCCGTTCCTCGCCGTCGTGCTCGCCGACGACTTCGGGCTCGCAGCGGCGGCCGTCGCGCTCGTGCTCGGCGTTCGCACGTTCGCGCAGCAGGGCATGTTCCTCGTCGGCGGGCTGCTCGCCGACCGGTGGGGGCCGCGCGCGGTCATCCTCGTCGGCTGCGGCATCCGCGTCGTCGGATTCGCCTCGCTCGCGGCGGCGCTGCTCCTCGAGGCGCCCGCTCTCGCGCTCTTCGTCGCCGGCGCCGTGCTCACGGGGCTCGGCGGGGCGCTCTTCTCGCCGGGGCTCGAGGTGCTCGTCGCCGCGGCCGACCGCGACCGTCGGGCGAGCGGCGACGTCCCCCGGGTCACCCTCTTCGCGTGGCTCGCCGTCGTGGGCGAGGTCGGCGCCGTGACCGGGCCGTTGGTCGGCACCGCGCTCCTCGGCCTCGGCTTCGAGGTCGTGGCGCTCGGCGGTGCGCTGCTCTTCGTGCTCACCGGCGTCGCCCTGGCGTTCCTCCTGCCGAGGGGGAGCGGGCTCGCGGACGCGTCAGGGCGGGTGCTGTCAGGGGAGTCGCCGGGGATGCCGGAGCGGGGCGCGGCTCCGCGCTCGAGACCCGCCCCGGCCTCGGCGCTGCGCGATCGGGCGTTCGTCGCGTTCGCCGCCCTCCACGCCGTCGACCTCCTCGCCTACAACCAGCTCTACCTGTCGATCCCGCTCGGGCTGCGCGCCGCCGGCGCGCCCGACTGGATGCTGGGGCTCGTGTTCGCCTACGCGTCGGCGCTGACGATCCTGACGCAGCTGCCCCTCGCGCGCTGGGCGGCGGGCAGGGGGCCGCGCGCGGCGCTGCGCACGGGCTACGCGGTCACGGCATCCGGCTTCGCGGCGCTCGCCTGCGCGACGGCGGCCCGTTCGGCGGGAGTCGCGGACGCCGGGCTGGTCGTCGGCGCGCTGGTCGCGGCGGTGACGCTGCTCATGATCGGCCACCTGCTCTCGGCGCCCACGGCGCGCGGCATCGTGCCCTCGTTCGCGGGCGGTCGCCCGACGGGCTCGTACTTCGGGCTGCTCGCGAGCGCGGGAGGGGCGTCCGTGCTCGTCGGCAACCTCGCGATCGGCGCGCTCCTGGAGCTCGGCGCCTCCCGGTCCGAGCTCTCGCTGCTGCCGTGGCTGCTCCTCGCCGTGCTGCCCGCCGTCTCGGCGATCCTCGCGCCCCGCATCCTCGAACGGCGCCTCGCGCCGGCTGTGCTCCCGCGCGCCTCGTCGCCGGAGCGCGCACCGTGCACGCGCTAAGCGGAGGCGCCCGGACCTTCGCGCTCCGATCCGTGCAGGATGCGCTCGAGCGATTCCTGCTCGAGGAGCAGGTCGGCGGCGATGAGGGCGAGCCCGGTGACGCCCGCGAGCGCCCCGAGCGGAGAGGCGCCGATCTGCAGATCCCGCGTCACGAGCGGCATCGCCCGCTGGTAGACGCGCTCGAGGATGCCGGCCATGAGGACGTCCTCGCAGGCCGCGAGCTGGCCCGAGAGCGCGATCGCCCGCGGGTTGAGGATGCTCACGAGGTCGGCGATCGCGTCGCCGATGACCCGTCCCGCCGCGCGCACGCGGAGCGTCGCCTCCACGTCGCCGCGCGCGACGAGGTCGACGACGCCGCGCACGTCGGCCACGTCGTAGCCGATCTCGGCGAGTTCGCGCTGCAGGGCCCAGCCGCCCGCGTACGCCTCGACGCAGTCGTGGCTGCCGCAGCGGCACTGCCGCGGCTCGGGGTCCACGATGACGGCGCGGGTGTGTCCGATGTCGCCCGCGGCGCCCTTGTCGCCGCGGATGATCCGCCCGTTGAAGACGAGTCCGGAACCGATGCCGGTGCCGATCTTGAGGCCGATGACGTTGTCCAGGCGGCGCAGGCGAGCCTCGGCGAGGGCGCGGGCGTTGGCGTCGTTCTCGACGACGACGGGCACGTCGGCGTAGTGCTCGCGCAGCCAGGCGGAGATGTCGAAGCGGTCCCAGCCGGTCATGATGGGCGGATTGGCGACGCGATGCGCCGCGAACTCCACCGGCCCCGGCACGCCGATCGCGATGCTCCAGGTCTCCGCGACGAGCTCGTGCTCGAGCTCGCGGAACGCCCGCACGAGCTCGCCGAGCACGGGTTCGGGTCCCTCCCACACCTCGATCCGACGGTCGACGCTCGCGAGCACGCGGCCTCCGAGGTCGCAGACGCCCGCGGTGAAGCCGGTGGCGCCGATGTCGGCGCACAGGATGGTCGCCCGGTCGGCCCGGAACTCGAATCGGCTGGACGGTCGGCCCCCCGTCGACTCGCCTCCCTCGAGGGGCAGGATCAGCCCCGCATCCGAGAGGGCGGCGAGTCGCTGGTTGACGGTGGATCGGGACAGGCCGGAGATCGCGATGACATCGGTGCGGCTGAGCGGCCCTCGATCGCGGAAGAGGCGCAGGATGTCGCTCTCGTGCGAGGTGTGCTCCATGGATCTCTCCTGTCTCATGACCCCCGGTGATGCGTCGACTCTAGCGAAATCGACACGCAAAAGCACTCGACTTTTGTGTTGACGACAATCAAAAGTATCGCTACATTCGCCTTGCCGGCACGAAGTGGTGCCCGAAGAGTAAGGAATCGGATGTTCAGGAACACCGCGACCACGCGCCTGACCCTGCTCGCCGCCTCGGCCGCGGCCATCGCGCTCGCCCTCACCGGCTGCGCCGGGGGAGGGGCGGCTCCCGGCAGCACGAAGATCGCCGCGGTCATCAAGGGGCTCGACAACCCCTTCTTCCAGGCCATGGAGGACGGCATCAGCACGCAGGCCACCGGCGCGGGCCTCGACGCCACCGTCCAGGCGGCCGCCGACATCGGCGACACCACCGGTCAGGCCGACAAGCTCTCGGCGCTCGCCGGCCAAGGCTTCGGCTGCTACGTGGTCAACCCCATCAGCGGCACGAACCTCGTGCAGGCGCTCGCGCCCATCGCCGCGCAGAACGCCACGATCGTGAACATCGACAGCCCGATCGACGCCGACGCGGCGAAGGCGGCGAACCTCAAGATCGGCACCTACATCGGCACCGACAACAAGGCCGCGGGCGGCAAGGCCGGCGACTTCCTCGGCGGTCAGCTGCCCGCCGGCGCCAAGGTCGCGATCATCGGCGGCATCTCCGGAGACGTCACGAGCGCCGCGCGCGTGGACGGCTTCCGGTCGGCCGTCGACGGCCGGCTCGACGTCGTCCAGGAGGAGGCGGCCGACTGGAAGCGCGAGGTCGCGCTCACCAAGGCGACCGACATCCTCGCCGCCCACCCCGACGTCACGGCCTTCTTCGCCGCGAACGACGACATGGGCCTCGGCATCGTCAAGGCGATCGAGAACGCCGGGCTGACCGGCAAGGTCAAGGTCGTCAGCGTCGACGGGAACAAGGACGCCCTGCAGTCCGTCGCCGACGGCGGCCTCACGGCGACCGTCGCCCAGTACCCCTTCGAGATCGGCTCGCTCGGCGTGCAGGCGTGCCAGGCCGCGGCGAAGGGCGCGACGCTCCCCGCGAACGTCGAGTCGCCCACCGCGCTCGTCACCTCGGACAAGGCGGCCCAGGCCATCTCGAGCTTCCCGAAGCCCTTCGAGGCGTACGAGAACCCGCTCGCCGACCTCATCGCGAGCAAGTAGCAGCGCCCGAGCGGCACGCCGCCGCCGTCCCGCGCCGCCGCCCTCGTCGGCGGCGGCCGGGCGGGCCGGCCGCGCTCCCGCATCCCGCACAACCACGGAGTCATCACGTGAACCTCCCCGTCGTCACGAAGGCGATCGACACGCGGCCGCAGGGCCTGCGCTCGATCGCCCAGGACGCCCGAAGCCTGAGCTTCTGGGCCGAGAACGCCGCACCCGTCGGCCTCCTCCTGCTCGTCATCGTCTTCGCGATCCTGAGCCCGACCTTCCTCACGCTCGGCAACATCCAGGCGATGCTCATCGCCTCCGCCGTGCTCGTCATCCTCGCCGTCGCGCAGTCGTACGTCATCACGACCGGCGGCATCGACCTGTCCATCTCCGCCACCATGACCCTCGGCGCCGTCGGCTTCGGCCTCGCCTGGCAGGCCGGCCTCCCCTTCTGGCCCGCCGTGCTCGTCGCCCTGCTCGCCTCCGCCGCCATCGGCCTCGTCAACGGCCTCCTCATCGCCTCCGGCAAGGTCACCGACTTCATCGCCACCCTCGGCACCCTCTCGGTCGCGACGGGCCTCGCGCTCATCCTCACCGCGGGCAAGCCCATCCCGATCACGAGCCCGGAGCTGCTGGCGCTCACGACGGGATCGATCGGCTTCCTCGGCGTGCCCTTCGTCATCGCCGCGATCATCGCGATCGCGTTCTGGTTCCTCCTCTTCCGCACGCGCTTCGGCCTGCACGTGCAGGCCGTCGGCGGCAGCGAGGAGTCGGCCGTCGCGAACGGCATCAGCGCGACCCGCGTGCGCATCGCGGTCTACCTCATCGCGGCCGTGCTCGCGGGGCTCGCATCCGTCCTCCTCGTCGCGCGCGTCGGCGCCGCCGAACCCGCGATCAACACGAGCTACCTGCTCAACTCGATCGCCGCGGTCGTGCTCGGCGGCGTGAGCCTCACCGGCGGCCGCGGCAAGATCGTCGGCCCCGTGCTCGGCGCGCTCCTGCTCACGGCGCTCACGAACGGCCTCACGCTGCTCGGCGTCTCCCAGTTCTACCAGCCCCTCGCCGTGGGCCTCGTCGTCGTGCTCGCGGCCCTGCTCACGAGGTTCCAGAAGAAATGACATCCAACGGCATCGGCCAGGACGCCGACCTCGTCCTCGAGGCCACGGACATCACCAAGTCCTTCGGCGGCGTGCACGCGCTCCGGGGCGCGTCCATCACCATGCGTCGCGGCGAGGTCACCGCGCTCATCGGCGACAACGGAGCGGGCAAGTCGACGCTCGTGCGCTGCCTGAGCGGCATCCACCGCCCCGACTCCGGCACGATCGCCCTCGACGGGCGCGAGGTGCAGTTCGACACCCCGCTCGCCGCCCGCGATCACGGCATCGAGACCGTGCAGCAGAACCTCGCCCTCGTGGAGGACCTCACCGTGTGGCAGAACTTCTTCCTCGGCCGCGAGCGCACGAAGGGGATCGGACCCTTCCGGATGCTCGACCGGCGGTCCATGCGGGATCACGCGAGCGAGCTGCTGAGCGACCTCGCCGTCAACGTGCCGCCCGTCACGAGCCGCGTCCGACGGCTCTCGGGCGGTCAGCGCCAGGCCGTCGCCATCGCGCGCGCCGCCGGCTGGGGCTCGTCGATCGTGATCATGGACGAGCCGACCGCGGCGCTCGGCGTGCAGGAGACCGCCCGCGTCGAGGGCATCATCCGCAGGCTCCAGGAGCAGGGCGTCGCCGTCCTGCTGATCAGTCACAACTTCGACCAGGTGCTGCGCCTGTCGAACCACGTCTGGGTCATGCGCGGCGGCCTCGCCGTCGCCGAGCGGCGCGCCGCCGAGACCTCGGGCGACGAGCTCGTCGCCCTCATCACCGGCGCGAAGGCCGCCTGAGGCGCCCCCGAGCGCGGCCGCCTTCTTTCCCGATCACCTCTCTGCGGTCCTCGCAGTCCGCAATCCAGTCAAAGGAAACGGTTCACCACATGGCCAGCAACCCCCTCGGCGTGCACGCCCTCGTCTTCGCGGGCGGCACGACGCCCGCCGAGATCTCCACGATCGTCGCCGAGACGAAGCGAGCCGGATACGACCTGCTCGAGCTCTCCCTCCACGACGCCGCCTCCCTCGACGTCGAGGCGGCGCGGCGCGAGATCGAGGCCGCGGGACTCGCCGTCGCCTGCTCGCGCGGCCTCGTCTTCGACGCCGACGTCTCCAGCGACGACCCCGAGATCGTGCGCCGCGGCGCCGACCTGCTGCACTCCTCCCTCGACGTCACGCACCGGCTCGGCGGCACGCACTTCACGGGCGCGCTCTACAGCGCGCTCGGCAAGTACGGGCACGCGCTCACGGCGACGGGCCGCCGCAACGTCGTCGCGGTGCTCGCCGACCTCGCCGTCGAGGCCGCGGGCCTGGGCATGACGCTCGGCCTCGAGGTCTGCAACCGCTACGAGACGAACGTCGTCAACACCGCCGCCGAGGCGCTGCGCCTCGCCGACGACATCGGCGCCGACAACGTCTCCATCCACCTCGACAGCTACCACATGAACATCGAGGAGGACGACTTCGTGCGACCCGTGCGCCTCGTCGGCGACCGGCTCGGCTACGTGCACATCGGCGAGAACCACCGCGGCCACCTCGGCAGCGGGCACCTCGACCTCGCCTCGTTCTTCCACGCGCTCGCCGACATCGGCTACTCGGGGCCCATCACCTTCGAGTCGTTCTCGTCGGCCGTCGTCTCGCCCACGCTCACGAACGACCTGGCGATCTGGCGGAACCTGTGGAACGACGGGCCCGCGCTCGCGGCGCACGCGCGCTCCTGCATGGCCGGGCTGATCGAGGCGAGCCGTGCCGGCTGACCTCGCCGCGGGCGCGGGCGCGGGGGCTCGGGGCGCGATCGGCGCCCGGCTGGACGAGCCGGCCGCGATCGGCCAGGATGCCGGGATGATCGACCGCGACCGACCGACCGACGAACCGACCGACGCGGCGCTCGACGCGCTCGCCCGCCGGGTGCTCGGCCTCCGGCGCGAGCGCGGCGCCCGCATCCTCGTCGGCATCGCGGGCAGCCCGGGGAGCGGCAAGACGACGCTCGCGACGGCGCTCGTGGCCCGGCTGAACGCCGTGCTCGTCGACGCGTCCTCGGCCGAGGACGCGGGCGCGGACGCCGTGACCGCCGACGGCGGTTCCGCCGCGGGCGGGGGAGCGCGCGCCGTGCACCTGCCCATGGACGGCTTCCACCTCGCGAACTCCACCCTCGACCGGCTCGGCCTGCGCGACCGCAAGGGCGCGATCGAGACCTTCGACGGCTGGGGGTTCCTCGCGCTGCTCGATCGGGTGCGCGCGGAGACCGACCGCGTCGTCTACGCGCCGAGCTTCGAGCGCACGGTCGACGAGCCGGTCGCCGGCGAGATCGCGATCGGGCCCGAGGCGTCGATCGTCGTCGTCGAGGGCAACTACCTGCTCGTCGACGACGGGGCGGACGGGGATGCCGCGGTCGGCGGCGGCGCGGCCGACGCGCAGCCGGGCGCGGTCGGCGGCGGCCCTTGGGCACGGGTGCGCGACCGCCTCGACGAGTCGTGGTTCTGCGCGACCGACGCCGAGGAGCGCGAGCGGCGCCTCATCGAGCGGCACACGCGCTTCGGCCGCTCCGCCCAGGCGGCGACCGCCTGGGCGCGCGAGGTCGACGGCGCCAACGCCGTGCGCATCGAGGCGTCCCGCTCCCGCGCCGACCTCGTCGTCTCCGGCGTCACCCGCCGCATCCTGCCCCGCGCCTGAGCTGCGCCCCGGCGCCGCCTGCGCGCCCCGGGCACTCGCCCGACGAAATCCCCGCCCGCGGGCACCATTCTTGTCGGGCGAGCCGGTACGAGGCTCGTTCGCCCGACAGGAATGGCACCCAAGCACGGCCATTCCTGTCGGGCGAACGCGAGGGGGGGGAAGCGCAGCGCCTAGGCGCCGGGCGGGAGCACGTGCCGGCCGGTGCGGTCGGTCGCGAGGGCGAGCGACGAGATGTACTGCGGGCTGCCGTCGGGGGCGTCGACCGCCGAGCGGATCATGTCGGGGCGCTCGAACTCGAGGCCCGTGACGTGGCACTCGAGCAGTTCATCCGACGGGTTGCCGTGCTCGTCGAACGCGGGCAGGTCGATGCCGTCGTCCGTGCGGCGCAGGTAGTACTTGCCGCGGGTGACGATCGCCATGACGGGCGTCGCGAGGAACGCGACGAGCACCGCGACGACGGGCGAGAACGGCTGGATGCCGGGGCCGAAGGCGCCGAAGAACACGGCGATCGACAGGCCCGCCGAGAGCAGCATCGACACGAACCCGACCGGGTTGATCGCGTACAGCATGCCGCGGCGGAACTCGGGCGTCTTCGGCGACAGCTTCAGCAGGTACTTGTTCACGCCGATGTCGGTGGCGACCGTGACCACCCACGCCATGGCGCAGTTCGCGTAGAAGCCGAGGATCGTGTTCAGCACCGAGAACATGTCGGCCTCCATGAGCGCGAGCGCGATGCCCACGTTCACGATGACGAACACGAGGCGGCCCGGGTAGCGCTTCGTGATGCGGGTGAACGAGTTCGTCCAGGCGAGCGAGCCCGAGTAGGCGTTCGTGACGTTGATCTTGATCTGCGAGATGACGACGAGCACGACCGCGAGGGCCATCGCGAGCCATGGCGGCATCATCTCGCGGTACACGCCGAGGAACTGGTGCACAGGCTCGTTCGCGGTCGAGGCGGCCGACGGGTCGAGGCGGGCGACGAGGTAGACGGCGATGAAGAGGCCCACGGCCTGCTTGACGGCGCCGAAGAGCACCCAGCCGGGGCCGGCGAGGATCACGGCGCTCCACCAGCGGCGCTTGTTCTCGGGGGTCTTCGGCGGCATGAAGCGCAGGTAGTCGATCTGCTCGGCGATCTGCGCCATGAGCGAGAGGCACACGCCCGCCGCGAGCATCGCCGAGGCGAGGTCGACGCCGCCGGTACCGGATTCGCCCTGGTAGGAGAGGAAGTCGCCCACCGACTCGGGGTGCACGGCCACGAGGTAGCCGAGGGGCACGACCATGAGCAGCAGCCACAGCGGCGTCGTCCACACCTGCAGCTTCGCGAGCGCCTTCATGCCGAAGATCACCAGCGGGATGATGAGCACCGACGAGACGAGGTAGCCGATCCAGCGCGGGATGCCGAGGCCGAGCTCGAGCCCCTGCGCCATGATCGAGCCCTCGAGGGCGAAGAAGATGAAGGTGAACACGGCGAAGATCACGTTCGTCAGCACCGAGCCGTAGTAGCCGAAGCCCGAGCCGCGCGTGATCAGGTCGAGGTCGATGTTGTAGCGCGCCGCGTAGTACGCGAGCGGGAAGCCCGTCACGAAGATGATCACGGCCGCGATCGCGATGCCGAGCAGCGCGTTCGTCGTGCCGTACGCCATGCCGATGTTCGCGCCGATGGCGAAGTCGGCGAGGTAGGCGATGCCGCCGAGCGCGCTCGTGGCGACGACGCCCACGCCCCACTTGCGGTACGAGCGGGGCGCGAAGCGCAGCGTGTAGTCCTCGAGGGTCTCGCTCGCGGCGTCGGCCCGGGCGGTCGTGGATGCCGGGGCGGGGGATGCGGCGGCGGGCCGCGTCGCGGCATCCGGCGGGGCCGGGTC
>Ga0153917_1000415_pt1 | contig 28961 bp, 28 predicted proteins | sample TSFL001MetaG_FD_104695 | JGI IMG/M metagenome (GOLD analysis project Ga0153917, IMG submission 104695) | Attine ant fungus gardens microbial communities from Florida, USA - TSFL001 MetaG | ecosystem: Host-associated > Fungi > Mycelium > Unclassified | place: USA: Florida, Paynes Creek Historic... | reverse complement strand
CCGTTATCCGGTCAGCTCATCCTGGTTACTGAACCGCCCGGTGATGGGCGACCCGCTCTACAGCCAGATGAAACAGCACAACAACGCCGCGGGCGTGATGGGGCGCGTGAAGAAAGTGCTGCGCCGTCGCTACCAGCATCAGGTGCTGCTTTCCCGCGTCACCGACACCGGCAGGCTGCGCAACATCGCGATCGCGCAGGGATTTACGGACTTCGTGCGTCTGCTTTCCGGCTATGACGCCATTATTCAGGTCGGCGGCTCGTTCTTCGTCGATCTCTACGGCGTGCCGCAGTTTGAGCATGCGCTGTGCACGTTCATGGCGAAAAAGCCGCTGTTTATGATCGGCCACAGCGTCGGGCCGTTCCAGGATCCGCAGTTTAACCAGCTGGCAAATTATGTGTTTGGCCACTGCGACGCGCTGATCCTGCGCGAATCGGTCAGCCTCGACATGATGAAGCGTAGCGAAATTGACACCTCTAAAGTAGAACACGGCGTGGATACCGCCTGGCTGGTGGATCACCAGGACGATAACTTCCAGCCGAGTTACGCGGTGCAGCACTGGCTCGACGTGACGGCGAAACAGAAGACCGTCGCGATTACCCTGCGTGAACTCGCCCCGTTCGATAAGCGTCTTGGCACCACCCAGGCAGCCTATGAGAAAGCGTTCGCCGACGTGGTGAATCGCGTGCTGGACAGCGGTTATCAGGTGCTGGCGCTCTCAACCTGTACCGGCATTGACAGCTACAACAAAGATGACCGCATGGTGGCGCTGAACCTGCGCAACCTGGTGAACGACCCGTCCCGCTACCACGTGGTGATGGACGAGCTGAACGACCTGGAGATGGGCAAACTGCTCGCAGCCTGCGACCTGACCGTGGGTACCCGTCTGCACTCGGCAATTATCTCCATGAACTTTGGCACGCCGGCCATTGCCATTAACTACGAACACAAATCAGCAGGCATCATGCAGCAGCTCGGTATGCCGGAAATGGCCGTGGATATCCGTCATCTGCTGGATGGTTCGCTGGGTGCGATGGTGGGGGACACCCTGGGTCAACTGCCCGCCATCAATGAACGCCTGGCCGTGGCGGTGAAAGCCGAGCGCGAGAAGGGCATTGGAATGGTGAAATCGGTGCTTGAACGCGTGCGGGAGGGGAAATGAAGGTTGGTTTCTTCTTACTGAAATTTCCGCTGTCGTCTGAGACCTTTGTACTGAACCAAATTACCGCGTTTATCGATATGGGATATGACGTGGAGATCGTTGCCCTGCAAAAGGGCGACACCAAAAATACCCATGCGGCGTATACCCATTATGGGCTGGAGGCGAAGACCCGCTGGCTGCAGGACGAACCGGCCGGGAAGCTGAGCAAGCTACGCTACCGGGCCAGCCAGACGTTACGCGGGATCCACCGCGCGTCGACGTGGCGGGCGCTGAACGTTTCCCGCTATGGATCGGAATCTCGCAATTTAATTCTGTCGGCCATCTGCGGGCAAACGGCGCAGCCGTATCGTGCCGACGTGTTTATCGCCCACTTTGGCCCGGCGGGGGTCACCGCCGCGAAACTGCGTGAGCTTGGCGTAATTGACGGCAAAATTGCGACCATCTTCCACGGTATCGATATTTCCAGCCGCGAGGTGCTGAACCACTACACGCCGGAGTATCAGCAGCTGTTCAGGCGCGGCGACATAATGCTGCCTATCAGCGACCTGTGGGCCGGACGCCTGAAAAACATGGGCTGCCCGGGAGAGAAAATTGCCGTTTCGCGTATGGGCGTGGATTTAACGCGCTTCACTCGCCGCCCGGTTAAGGTGCCGGGAAAACCGCTGCAGATCATCTCCGTAGCCCGTCTGACCGAGAAGAAAGGTCTGCACGTGGCCATCGAAGCCTGCCGACAGCTGAAGGCGCGCGGGGTGGCGTTCCACTATCGCATTCTCGGCATTGGCCCGTGGGAACGTCGTCTGCGCACGCTTATCGAACAGTATCAGCTGGACGATGTCGTGGAGATGCCGGGCTTCAAGCCGAGCCATGAGGTTAAAGCCATGCTCGATGAGGCGGACGTGTTCCTGCTGCCTTCGGTAACGGGCGCCGATGGCGATATGGAAGGCATTCCGGTGGCGCTGATGGAGGCGATGGCCGTTGGGATCCCGGTGGTATCGACGCTGCACAGCGGGATCCCGGAGCTGATCAAATCTGATCATTCCGGCTGGCTGGTGCCGGAGAATAACGCGATGGCTCTTGCAGATCGATTGGCTGCCTTTAGCGACATCGACCAGCAGGCGCTGGAGCCTGTGCTCCAGAATGCCCGACAAAAAGTTGAAACCGATTTTAACCAGCAGGTAATCAATCGCCAGTTAGCGAGCCTGCTGCAAACGCTGTAACGCCGAGGTTGTATGCTGAAAAAGATTACCCGACGCACCTTTGTCTCTTCTCTGTCTGTTCTGGCGGCCTCGCCGCTGCTGTCGTCCCGCATGGCGCGGGCGGCAAGCGGAAAGACGGTCTCCATTAATCAGTACAATAACAATGACTGGATCGCCGCTTTTAAGCAGGCGTTTAAGGACGGTGACACCGTCGTTGTCCCGGCCGGACTTACCTGCGAAAACATCAATACGGGTATTTTCATTCCCGACGGTAAAACGCTGCTGATCCGCGGAGCGTTGACCGGCAACGGACGTGGGCGTTTTGTGCTGCAGGAAGGCTGCAAAGTGATCGGTGAAGGCAGCGGGCGCACGGAGAACATCACGCTCGACATTCGCGGCTCGGAGTGCGCGATCAAAGGGCTGGCAATGAGCGGGTTTGGTCCGGTGACGCAGATCTACATTGGCGGCAAGAAACCCAGAGTGATGCGCAATCTGGTGATTGATAACATCAGCGTGAGCCAGGCTAACTACGCCATCCTGCGTCAGGGCTTTCACAATCAGGTTGATGGCGCCCGGATCACTAACAGCAAATTCAGCCATCTGCAGGGCGATGCGATCGAGTGGAACGTTGCCATTAATGACCGCAATATCCTGATCTCCGATCATGTGATCGATAACATCAACTGCACCAACGGCAAGATCAACTGGGGCATCGGCATCGGCCTCGCCGGCAGCACCTACGATAACGACTACCCGGAAAAGCAAACCGTGAAGAACTTCGTGGTGGCAAATATCACCGGCAGCAACTGTCGCCAGCTGGTGCACGTTGAGAACGGGAAACACTTTGTTATCCGCAATATAAAGGCCAAAAATATTACCCCCGATTTCAGTAAAAAGGCGGGTATAGATAATGCGACGGTCGCCATTTATGGCTGTGATAATTTCATTATTGATAATATCGACATGGTCAATAGTGCCGGAATGTTAATCGGCTATGGCGTAATTAAAGGCGATTATTTGTCCATCCCGCAGAACTTCAAGCTTAACAATATCCATCTGGATAATCGCCAGCTTGCGTATAAGCTGCGCGGAATTCAAATTTCATCCGGTAATGCGACCTCCTTTGTAGCGATCACCAACGTGGAGATGAAGCGGGCGACGCTTGAGCTGCACAATAAGCCGCAGCATCTTTTCTTACGTAATATCAACGTGATGCAGGAGGCAGCTATTGGCCCCGCGCTGAAGATCAACTTCGACCTGCGTAAAGATGTACGGGGTAAATTTATGGCCAAAGACGAAACCTTGCTGTCGCTGGCGAACATTAAAGCAGTGAATGAGAAGGGGCAGAGTTCGGTGGATATTGACCGGGTGGATCAGCAGGTAGTGAATGTGGAAAGGCTGAATTTTGCGCTGCCATCCACAAGGAAGTAAATTTACACGTTACGTCTCATTGAGTGTGTGATAACCCCTAAAATTTGTTACTGAACTCAACGATTTTAGGGTTTATAATCTGTGCCACCATTTTGTCAGGTTTGTATTATCATTAGCGATACCTCGGGGAAAAAGTGATTACCGGAGGTTTGCCAAACACACATAACGCATTGAGTGGTTTATGAACGATAAAGTTTTGTTTATTGGCGCGTCCGGTTTCGTTGGGACTCGTTTGATCGAGATTTCTAAGGCTGAGTTTGATGTAACCAACTTCGACAAACAGCAAAGCCATTTCTACCCGGACATTACCGTTTCCGGAGATGTACGCAATCAGGAGCAGCTCGATCAGGCTCTTGCCGGTTTCGACACGGTAGTATTGCTCGCCGCCGAGCATCGTGATGATGTCAGCCCAACGTCGCTCTACTATGATGTAAACGTTCAGGGTACACGTAATGTACTGGCAGCGATGGAAAAAAATAATGTTAATAACATTATTTTTACCAGCTCAGTTGCTGTTTATGGTCTCAATAAAGTCAACCCTGACGAATCTCACCCGCACGATCCTTTTAACCACTATGGTAAAAGTAAGTGGCAGGCGGAAGAGGTACTGCGTGAATGGTTCAACAACGCCCCTGAAGAGCGTTCTCTGACGATTATACGCCCAACGGTCATTTTTGGTGAACGCAATCGCGGCAATGTCTACAATCTTCTGAAGCAAATTGCGGGTGGAAAATTCGCCATGGTAGGCGCCGGAACTAACTATAAGTCTATGGCTTATGTGGGTAATATTGTTGAGTTTATCAAATTCAGATTGAGCAATGTAAAACCGGGTTACGACGTATACAACTATGTTGATAAACCCGATCTGAATATGAATCAGTTGGTTGCCGAGGTAGAAAAGAGCCTCAGCAAAAAAATACCATCCGTGCATCTCCCTTATCCTTTAGGAATGCTTGGCGGTTTTTGCTTTGATATTCTTAGCAAAGTTACGGGTAAGAAGTATGCGATTAGTTCCGTTCGTGTAAAAAAATTCTGTGCCACCACTCAATTTGATGCGACGAAAGTACATACCTCTGGTTTTAAAGCGCCTTATACCTTATCTCAAGGCCTGGACCGTACGTTGAAGTACGAGTTTGTGCACGAGAAGAAAGATGACATCACGTTTGTTTCTGAGTAGTAACGGTTGATCTGGGATTTGTCGGAAACACGCTCTTCCTCTTCTTTATTGATAGGGTTTCCGACGATTCTGGGTCACACTTATAGCGTAATGAGCTTAAGTAATCAGAGTCCTGAGCTAAACGTGATTTGCATTCGACGGAGTAGACATTCTATCTCAGGCATTTTTCCTGACACGGTTTATACTTCGTCAACCATACTAAGGTGGAAGAGATAATGATCAATTTGAAAGCAGTCATTCCGGTAGCAGGCCTGGGCATGCATATGCTGCCAGCCACTAAAGCCATCCCTAAAGAGATGCTGCCGATCGTCGACAAACCGATGATTCAATATATCGTCGACGAGATTGTTGCTGCAGGGATCAAAGAAATCGTCCTGGTTACCCATTCGTCCAAGAATGCGGTTGAGAACCACTTCGACACCTCTTACGAACTCGAAGCGTTGCTTGAGCAGCGCGTTAAGCGCCAGCTGCTTGCAGAAGTGCAGTCTATCTGTCCGCCAGGCGTAACCATTATGAACGTGCGTCAGGCACAGCCGCTGGGTCTGGGTCACTCGATTTTGTGTGCCCGTCCGGTAGTGGGTGATAACCCATTCATCGTTGTTCTTCCGGACATCATCATCGATACCGCTTCAGCCGATCCGCTGCGTTACAATCTGGCGGCAATGGTGGCTCGTTTCAATGAAACCGGCCGTAGCCAGGTGCTGGCGAAACGCATGAAGGGCGATCTCTCCGAGTACTCCGTTATCCAGACAAAAGAAGCGCTGGAGACGGAAGGGCAGGTGAGCCGCATCGTTGAGTTCATCGAAAAACCCGATCAGCCGCAGACGCTGGATTCGGATCTGATGGCGGTTGGCCGTTATGTTCTGAATGCCGATATCTGGGCGGAGCTGGAAAAAACTAAGCCAGGCGCCTGGGATCGTATCCAGTTGACCGATGCAATAGCGTCGCTGGCGAAAAAGCAGTCTGTTGATGCGATGCTGATGACCGGTGAAAGCTATGACTGCGGTAAGAAGCTGGGGTATATGCAGGCGTTTGTACAGTATGGTTTGCGTAATCTGAAAGAAGGGCAGAAGTTCCGTGAAAGCATGATGAAGCTTTTGACTAACGACTAACGACTAACGATTCGTTTGATGTTGTCTTAACGGCAGTGGATCATTCCAGCCTTCCTGGGCTACGAGGATGACGCTGCCTTTTTCTTTTTATAATATAGTCTTAAATTTCAAAAGATTAATCGTTGTTTTTTGTGTTGTCAGCCAGTTTTTTTCCCTTGCTTCTGTCGACATTTAAGAAGACAATTATTAATTAATTTGTACGCTACCCTGTCGCTATTGTGCTGGGGTCAGACATCGAAATGCTTTCGTATATGACCACGTTCAGTGTACTGGTAGCTGTTAAGCCAGGGGCGGTAGCGTGTCTGTTTTCTGAACTTTCAGCTCATTTAATATTCAGAATTCCATTATCCCGATCTATTCATTTAACGGAAAATAACTTGTGAAAATTCTTGTTACTGGTGGTGCCGGATTCATCGGCTCTGCGGTTGTACGACATATTATTCAACATACCCAAGATACAGTGGTCAATGTCGATAAATTGACCTATGCCGGTAACCTGGAATCTTTGGCAGAAGTAAGTGATAGCCAGCGTTACGTATTTGAACATGCAGATATCTGTGATAAAGCGGCGATGGATCATATTTTTGCTGAGCATAAACCAGATGCCGTTATGCATCTTGCGGCTGAGAGTCACGTCGATCGCTCAATTACCGGGCCTGCTGCATTTATTGAAACCAATATTGTAGGCACCTATGTGCTGCTTGAAGCGGCCAGAGCGTATTGGCTAACACTTGGCGAAGACGCGAAGAAAACCTTCCGCTTCCACCATATCTCTACTGATGAAGTATACGGTGATCTGCCACACCCTGACGAAAATCCTAAATCTACAGAACTGCCGTTATTTACAGAAACGACGGCATATGCACCTAGCAGCCCTTATTCAGCTTCTAAGGCATCCAGCGATCACCTTGTTCGTGCATGGTTACGTACTTATGGTTTACCGACCATAGTGACAAATTGTTCCAATAACTACGGGCCTTATCATTTCCCGGAGAAATTGATTCCGCTAGTAATTCTTAATGCACTAGAAGGCAAAGCACTGCCAATTTATGGCAAAGGCGATCAGATCCGCGACTGGCTTTACGTTGAAGATCACGCTCGTGCTCTCTATACCGTTGTCACTCAGGGCAAACCCGGTGAGACGTACAACATTGGGGGCCATAATGAGAAGCAAAATCTGGAGGTGGTCCATACCATTTGCGATCTGCTTGATGAGATTGTGCCGAAGGAGGGGTCTTACCGCGATCAAATAACCTATGTGACTGACCGTCCTGGTCATGACCGCCGTTATGCCATTGATGCTGAGAAGATTAGCCAGACTTTAGGTTGGAAGCCGCTCGAGACTTTTGAAAGTGGGATCCGCAAAACGGTGGAATGGTATTTAAATAATCAACAATGGACTCAGAATGTTAAAACAGGGAATTATCAATCCTGGATAGCGAAGAATTATAACGACAGGAATTGAATTGAAAACATTCATTGTCAAGACAATAAAATATTAGATTTAGCCCTAAGAGGTAATAGTATGAAAGGAATTATATTGGCAGGTGGTTCTGGTACACGCTTATATCCAATAACTAAAGGTGTTTCAAAACAACTTTTGCCGGTTTATGATAAACCTATGATTTATTATCCGCTTTCCGTATTAATGCTGGCGGGGATTAAGGATATTATTATCATTACAACACCTGAAGATAATGAAAGTTTTAAGCGTTTGCTCGGGGATGGTTCTGATTTCGGAGTGAATTTATCTTATGCAGTTCAGCCTAAGCCTGAAGGATTGGCTCAAGCCTTTATTATTGCCGAAGATTTTATTGGTGACGATAGTGTATGTCTGGTATTAGGTGATAATATATTCTTTGGTCAAAGTTTTAGTAAAAAATTACGAGAAGCCGCAGAGAATAAAGATGGTGCAACTGTCTTTGGTTATCAGGTAATGAATCCGAAAAGTTTTGGAGTGGTTGAGTTTGACGGAAATAATAATGTCATCTCAATTGAAGAGAAACCGAAAGTTCCGAAATCAAATTGGGCAGTCACAGGTCTTTATTTCTATGATAATAAAGTCATTTCGATCGCCAAAGGCATTACTCCGTCAGAACGAGGTGAACTTGAGATTACATCAATTAATCAAGAGTACCTTAATCAGGGTAAATTAAGAGTAGAACTCCTTGGTCGCGGTTTCGCCTGGTTGGATACGGGAACACATGAAAGCTTAATCGAAGCAGGAAATTTCGTTGAGACGGTACAAAAACGTCAAGGTATGATGATCGCTTGTCTTGAAGAGATAGGTTGGCGAAATGGCTGGGTATCATCCGAAACTTTAGAAAAAAGAGCTAAAGAGCAAAGTAAAAATGATTATGGTAGCTACTTGTTAAGATTATTAGATGGGGCACACTAATTATATGGATATTAAACTTATCCCGTTACAAACTCATGGCGATGATCGTGGTTGCCTTGTGTCCCTCGAAGAATCCAAAAATATACCTTTTACAGTCAAAAGGGTATATTACATGTTTGATACCAAGCAAGGTGTGAGTCGTGGTTATCATGCTCATATCAAACTGAAACAAGTTGCTATAGCAGTCAAAGGTTCTTGTCGTTTTATTTTAGATAATGGTACAGAACGCGTTGATATTATTCTTAACAATCCTGCCCAAGGGCTACTTATTGATTCCACAATGTGGCGTGAAATGCATGATTTTTCGGACGATTGTGTATTAATGGTTCTGGCCGACTCATTCTATGACGAAACTGATTATATAAGAGATTACAAGCAGTTTCAGGAATTAGTAAAAAATAATCGTGACATATCCAACTAAATAGTTCCCGTATAGATTGACTAGAAAGGTAAATAAAATGATTAGTTTCTTAAATTTGGCAAAAATTAACCATCAATATAAAGAAGAAATAAAAGAAGCACTTGCGCGAGTATTAGATTCAGGTTGGTATATTGGTGGTACAGAATTAAAAAATTTCGAAAAAGCTTTTGCAAACTACTGCGGGGTGAAGTTTGCGATTGGTGTTGCAAATGGATTAGATGCTTTAACCTTAACACTTCGCGCCTGGAAATTGATGGGTAAATTAAATGATGGGGATAAAGTAATCGTTCCTGCCAATACTTATATCGCTTCGGTACTTGCCATCACTGAAAATAAACTACAACCTGTCTTCGTTGAACCTGATGTTGATACTTTTAATTTATCAGCTGAAAATGTAGAAAAACATCTTGATGCTAATGTTAAATGTATTCTTGCTGTCCATCTATATGGACAAATATGTCCAATGGATGAACTGAAAGAAATTGCTAGCAAACATAATATTCTGGTTCTTGAGGATTCGGCGCAAGCGCATGGTGCAGAACTTAATGGAATTAAAACCGGCAACTGGGGCGATGCAAGTGGATTCAGTTTTTATCCGGGTAAAAATCTCGGTGCGTTAGGTGATGCAGGGATGATCACAACAAATGATCCTGAATTAGCCGATATTTTAACAGCCCTACGTAATTATGGCTCATTCAAAAAATATGAAAATACGTATGTTGGGGTAAATAGTCGACTTGATGAACTTCAGGCTGCTGTTTTGAATATCAAGCTTGCTCATCTGGATAGCGAAAACAATCGCAGAAGAGACATAGCATCCTATTATAGGACGCATATTAACAACAATAAAATAAAACTCCCTAAGGTAAACAATGAATGTGAACATGTTTGGCATCTTTTTGTTGTACAATCAGAACACCGTGATGAGTTACAAAAATACCTTAGAGAGAATGGTATTGAAACGCTTATACATTATCCAATCCCGCCACATAAACAACGAGCATATTCGGAATATAACGATCTGAGCATGCCTGTCACTGAAATGATTCATGATTCAGTTCTGAGTCTACCAATTGATACTACAATGTCAAATGAAGATATAATGAAAGTTGTAACTGTTATTAACGCTTTTTAATTATAGTTTTTTGTATAGGTAACAGACACATGAACGTTATTGAAACAGGGCTTGATGGTTGTCTTCTCATTGAGCCAAATGTATTTAAGGATAATCGTGGTTTTTTCCTTGAATCGTATCACGAAAAAAAATATGCCAAAATTGGTATTACTGAAAAGTTTGTTCAAGATAATCGTTCGCGGTCAGTACGAAATGTCTTACGAGGACTGCATTTTCAAATAACAAAACCACAGGGAAAACTTGTTACCGTTACTGCTGGTGAAGTATTTGATGTTGCATTAGATTTACGCACAAATTCAAGCACATTTGGTAGATATTATTCTGTAATTCTTAGTTCAGAAATTAATAATCAACTGTACATCCCCCCTGGATTTGCTCACGGCTTTTGTGTGTTATCAGAAATAGCTGATTTCCAGTACAAATGTACTGATTTTTATGATCCAAAAGATGAGGGAGGTATCATTTGGAATGATAGTGAAATCAATATTGCATGGCCAGTTGAAAATCCGATCGTTTCACCAAAAGATGAAAAACTAATATCGTTTGCTGAATTCAAATCCAGGGTTTCAGAATGAATAAAATAAAAGTTTTCGTTGTTGGCGGTAATGGTTTTATTGGCAGTGAAGTCGTAAAAAGTTTCCAGTCATCGGAAGTAGAAGTAATTGTGCCGGCTCGCAACGAATTATTTACGACCGATCCTGATAATGACATTATTATTTATTGTGCTGGCAATGGTGACTGTTCCAGACCAGAACAAGTAGTAGAGTCGAATATAATATATTTACAAAAAATCCTTGCTAATTGTAATTTCAAAAAACTTATTTATTTATCTTCTACACGTCTTTATCTTAACTCAGAACTCTCAACAGAAAGAGCGGGGATAACGATACAATGTGATGACAACCGGCGTCTCTTTAATTTAACTAAACTAACAGCTGAAGAGTGCTGTCTAAAATCTGGTAAAAACATTTTGATTGTGCGACCAAGTAATGTATATGGTAATGCATTCGAGAGTAAATTATTTTTACCTATGATTGTTAAAAATGCAATTTTGAATAAAAAAATTGATATGTATGTCAATCAGGATTATAGCAAGGACTATGTTTCAGTAGCTGATGTTTCAGAAACGATAAAAAAACTGGCTTTAACATATGACGGGCAAGAAAAAATATTCAATATTGCTTCAGGAAAAAATACGACAGCTCTTGAGATAGCAGAAATTATTCAGTCAAAAATCAGTTGTGAGATCGTCTGGCATCCAAATTCAACAAATGAGAACTTCCCAATAATTGATATTTCTAGGATTAAAAATACCATTCAGTACTGCCCCATCTCAGTTACCGACAGCCTATCCTTTATGATTGATGAGTTTATAAAGCGCTTTCATAAAGAGGAACAATGATGATTATTAAAACGGCTTTTTGGGCTGTGTCTCAAACCTTAATTAAGCTTATAGCGGGTTTTATAATCATTAAATTAATAGCAAAAGTAGGAGGGCCTGATGCCCTCTCTGGTTTTGGTTTATATCAAAACCTGGTAACTGTATTATTAATGATGAGTGGTGGTGTTGTTTTTGCAGGAGTGACATCTAAAATTGCAAGGGCTAGAGACGATAACGAATTTACCGCATTTTATTTAGGGGCAAATTCATTTCTTAACTCGTTATGCCTGTTTTCTGTTTTATTTATACTGCCAGTCTGTATTGCGGTAATCTATTTTACTTCAGACAGAGGTGGATATGGTCTAATTGTACTCCTTTTAGTGTCTTTGCCATTTATACTATTACAGACTAGATTTAATTTTCATTTAGCGGTATTAAACGGGTTAAGGAAAGTCAATTTATTATCAAAGAAAAATATTTATGCGAGTATCCTCACTGTTATAATTGCTTGTGCTATATATCATTTTACAAATGATTGGCGGTTTTTTGCTATTTGTATGTGTCTTGGTCCTGCAGTCAAATATATTCATGAGATTTTTAAAAAAAATAATGATTATGATTTAGTTGATAATATAAAACCTGAAATCAATCTTCATTATCTTCTTCACTATTCACTTGCCGGTTTGGTTTCTTCGCTTTGTTTGCCTTCAGCGCAAATCATCGCCAGGGATTTTATCGCAAATCATAATGGGATTTACGATTCAGGTATTTGGCAAGGTCTTACTCGATTTTCTGAAGTATATTTGGTACTGATCTCTTCTATTCTAAGTATATATATATTGCCGAAGATATCACCAGCAAAAAACAAGGCTCATATCAAAGAGTGTGTGATTCCTTTGGTTTTATTATTAACACCTTTTATTTTAATTGGTATTGGCTTAATCTTTCTATTAAAAGAGTATATTATAATTATCTTATTTAGCCGTGAGTTTATGCCGATGAAAGAACTTTTCATCTATCAACTGCCCGGTGACCTGTTCAAAATACTTGCCTCGATTTTGACTTTTTCTCTTCTGGGATTAGGAAAAGTTAAATCATTGATATTTCTGGAATTGGCTTATTTTTGCGTCTACTTATGCTTGATATACTTTTCTGTTCCATTATATGGGCTCAAAGGTTCGGTTGTGGCTTATTCCGTTAGTTATTTTTTATATTTACTTCTGGCAATATCTGTTTTTTTCTACTGGTATAAAAAATATGAATAGCATTTTTTCTCCTAAAGTTTCCGTCATGATTATTACCTACAATCAAGAAGACTTGATTAGGGAAACTCTAGATAGTGTTTTATCACAGAACTACCCAAACCTGGAAATTGTTGTTGCTGATGATGCTTCTACAGATAGCACTCCTGAAATTGTTCGTGAATATGAAATGAAATTTCCAGGAATTGTTAAGCCTGTACTAAATCCTGTAAATCTGGGTATTACAGGGAATTCTAATTCTGCTTTTTTCAATTGTACTGGAGAATTTGTCGCTATTCTTGGAGGGGATGACATTTTTTTACCTGGTAAGATTGAAAAACAAGTAAAACAATTTGAGGATCCCGAAGTCGTTCTTTCGTATCATCCTGTAGAGATTTTCTTGCATCAAACTGGCGAAACTTTATTTTTGACTAATACCACTCAGCATGAGTTCATTGGAAACGCTTATGATATTATTTCTAAAGGCGGGATTCCCGGGGCTTCATCGGTAATGGTCAGGCGTACTGCATGTCCAGAACATGGTTTTGATCCACTATTCCCAGTTGTTTCTGACTGGATTTTTTACATTGAGGTCGCTCTGAAAGGGAAAGTTGCGTTTCTGAATGAAATGCTCGGGCGTTATCGTAAACATGGAAAAGGTGCTAGTGAACGTACCTTAGAATTAATGTCTGAATCTTTACTGACACTTGATGTTGTCCTTGAGCGATATGGTAAAAATGATGCTCATCTTGTTGAAGTCTGTGCTAAAGGAAAACGCCGGTACATCCTTGGTGAGGTTTATCGCCAGATTGTTTCTAATAAAACAAGCAACATAAAATATCTACTCTCATTACTTGACTCCGATTCTACCAATAAAGGTCGATATGAAGCTAAGATACTGGGCATGATATTATCGAATAATTTTGTTGTATCATGTTTATCACGTATGTTACCAAAACTTAAAACTTTTATTAAGCGAAATATTGCATAAGGTAACGAGGAATGATTAAAGAAGATTTATCTCGTTTTTTTCAAATTTACAAAATTGAAAAGAAATCATCTAACTTTAATGTTATTAAATACTCTTTCCATCCTCGTTTTTCGTGCATCGCAATATATAGAGCGAGTAAATATCTACATATAAAAAGAATGCGACTTCTATCACGTTTCTTGCAATTATTAAATACAATTGTCTTTAGTGTAGAGATAAGCATGGATACGGATATTGCTGGTGGGCTGTTTATACCTCATTCTTTTGGTATAGTGATTGGTGCTTCAAAAATCGGTAAAAACGCCACTATTTATCAAGGTGTTACACTTGGCGCAAAAAATCTTGACGTGCCCTTTTCGCATGTCAATAGGCCTGTAATTGGTGATAATGTAACTATTGCCTCGGGGGCGAAAGTTTTGGGAGGAATTACTGTTGGCAACAATGTGACTATAGCTGCTAACAGTGTCGTTATTAAAGACTTCGAAGATAATTGTGTGATTGGTGGAATTCCTGCTAATGTACTGAAAGTAAAGGAAGTTAATGCATGAACGCCCTTTTGATTTGTCCTGATTTTTTTGACTATGCTGTGCATATGGAACAAGCTATTGAGAGACAAGGGTTGGAATGTCTGCGTTTGGATGAAAAACCTTCTAATATAGCGATTGCTAAAATTATAATAAGATTATTTGGTCAGAAAAAAATAGTTCAAAAATTTCTTTCTTCAAGCTTAAAAAAGAAAGTGAATGATTTAAAAGTCGACTCTTTTGATTTTATCATAATAGTCAAAGCGGAATGTATATCCGATGAGTTTATGATCTGGTTAAAAGCAAAGTATAGTAAAAGTAAATTTATATTTTATGCATGGGATTCGATTAAAAATTATCCTCATGTTGAACACATTCTTCATCATTTTGATAAAAGCTATTCATTTGATAAAAATGATGCGATGATTTATAAGCGTCTGCAGCATTTACCCTTATTTTATTCCCCTCATTACAGTAAGTTAATAGTTAACCCACAGAAAAATAAAATATCATTTATTGGTTCATATCATAGTGATAGATTTCATGTATTAAAGAAGATTTGCGAAAAATACAGCGCAGTTTATAATTTGAGTTTTACATTATATTTTCCATCCATAATTGTTTTGCTATCTTTTATTATTAAAAATCTTAATTCGTTATCAACTCTTAAGTATATTAAGATAACTCTCAAATCTATTTCTGGCGAGCGCATTGCTAAAGAGTATAACAATTCTGTGGCAGTTATTGATGTCCATCACCCATACCAAAACGGGTTGACGATGAGGGTGATAGAATTATTGCCGCTGCAAAGAAAAATTATAACTACTAACGATTCGATAAAGTCTTATCCATTTTATAACATCAATAATATTTGTATTATTGAACGAGATGATCCAGTCATAGAACAGTCTTTTATAACTGGCGATTTTGTGCGGTCAGATATTTCATTTATAAATGATTATAGTATCGATTCTTGGGCGAAAAAATTGCTTAGTGTTTAAGTTGGTTGTGGGGTATATATGTCTCAAGCAAATCGCGGAGTTAACATTTCTACATTATTTCTAATAAGCGTCCTTCCAATAGGCACGCTTTTTTTCTACATTATACCAGCTGTAACAAGCTATTTTATTAATAGTGATGATTATTCTTTTGAAATGATGGTAATATCTAGCGTATCTGTTTTATTTTATATGCTAGTGTTAGTTTCTAATTTTGATAGATTACTTTTTCCCTTTAAAACTGGAAAATTTAATTTAAATCTAACAACCCTATCTAAGTGGATTGTTATAACCTATAGTATATTAATGTTATATGCGGCGTTGACTGCTCCGACAATACCGTTGCTGGATGCATTAAGAGGGAGTGGCATTGATACTATTTCAAATGGTCGTGAAACGTTCTTGCGTACTCGGACTGGTTGGGAAGTGGTATTGAATTATTTTTTCTCAATGTATCGTTCGGTCTTAATGCCATTTGCTGTTTGTTGGTTGTTTTATATTAAGAATAAATGGCGCTTTTACTCAGTGATTGTTTTTTTGTTCACTTTGCTATTAACCTTGGAAAAAAGTGTTTGCGTAATTGCCTTAATACCTCTTTTCTTTTTGTTTTTCCAAATAAAGCCTAAAATTGCGCGCAGGATATTATATATAACAGTAATATTAGTTGCATCGACATCGTTTTTGGCACGTGGTGGAATATCAACCGAATCAAGCACAGGTGATTTAGGCTCTGTTCCGGAGAAATACAACATTTTTAAATCGGATAACCAGTTTTTTTATGTGATTAATAGAATATTCTTTATACCTTATGCTACTAGTGTTGATTGGTTAAAGTATCGAGATTCAAAATTAAATGGTAACGAATTAATGGGGCGCAATATCTCCATCATCGCCTCGATGAATGATGAGAAAAAGTTAAATATTGAAAGAGAGGTTTTTGAATTTCAATGGGGGCAAAACGAGAGTGGTACAGGTTCTGCCAATACGTCATATTTTGTTGATTCATACATTAACTGGGGCGTGCTTGGATTGCTTATCTATAATTTAATTATAGTATTTATTATCAGGCGCGCTATACAAAGTGATATATTTGTTGTAAAAGCATGTACATTTGTTCCTTTGGTTTTTCTTTTATTTAACTCTCTCACAGCTATGATTTTTAGTGGGGGGTTGTTTATTCTGATTTTCATTAGTTTATTCCTATATGATCGTTCGCTTTACATTAGACAGATACCTACTGAAGTTTAAGTAGTTAATATTTACCGCTTTTTTTAAATTGAAGGTAATATCGCTATTTTGTAAGCTTTATGTTGCTTCATCTTTTGTGCGAATTATAACTGAAACGGTTAAGTAAACTCTGGTTCCTGACACCTTACTTAGGTTAACATTAACATTAAAAGTACATTCCAACCGCGTATAAATCGCGGGACCACACCTGACAGGAGTATGTAATGTCCAAACAACAGATCGGCGTCGTCGGTATGGCAGTGATGGGGCGCAACCTGGCGCTCAACATCGAGAGCCGTGGTTATACCGTCTCCATTTTCAACCGCTCCCGTGATAAGACCGAAGAAGTGATTGCCGAAAATCCAGGCAAGAAACTGGTTCCTTTCTATACGGTGAAAGAGTTCGTTGAATCTCTGGAAACGCCTCGTCGTATCCTGTTAATGGTGAAAGCAGGCGCAGGTACTGATGCAGCTATCGACTCCCTGAAGCCTTACCTCGATAAAGGTGACATCATCATTGATGGGGGTAACACCTTCTTCCTGGACACTATTCGTCGTAACCGTGAATTGTCCGCTGAAGGCTTCAACTTCATCGGTACCGGTGTTTCCGGTGGTGAAGAGGGCGCGCTGAAAGGTCCATCTATTATGCCTGGCGGCCAGAAAGAAGCGTACGAGTTGGTTGCGCCAATACTGACTAAAATTGCAGCCGTAGCTGAAGATGGCGAGTCTTGTGTGACCTATATCGGTCCGGACGGTGCGGGTCACTATGTCAAAATGGTGCACAACGGCATCGAATACGGCGATATGCAGCTGATTGCAGAAGCATACTCCCTGCTGAAAGGCGGCCTGAATCTCTCTAACGAAGAGCTGGCTGAAACCTTTACCGAGTGGAATAAAGGCGAGCTGAACAGCTACCTGATCGATATCACCAAAGATATCTTCACGAAGAAAGATGAAGAAGGTAAATACCTGGTTGATGTGATTCTGGATGAAGCAGCGAACAAAGGTACCGGTAAATGGACCAGCCAGAGCTCTCTGGATCTGGGCGAGCCGCTGTCTCTGATCACCGAATCCGTCTTTGCGCGTTATATCTCCTCTCTGAAAGAGCAGCGCGTTGCGGCTTCTAAAGTGCTGTCAGGCCCACAGGCTAAACCAGCCGGTGACAAAGCTGAGTTCGTCGAGAAAGTGCGTCGCGCCCTGTACCTGGGTAAAATCGTCTCCTACGCGCAGGGCTTCTCACAGCTGCGTGCGGCGTCTGACGAGAATAGCTGGGACCTGAACTACGGCGAGATCGCGAAGATCTTCCGCGCGGGTTGCATCATTCGTGCGCAGTTCCTGCAGAAAATCACCGATGCCTATGCTGAAAACGCAGGTATCGCTAACCTTCTGCTGGCACCGTACTTTAAGAAGATTGCAGACGAGTACCAGCAGGCGCTGCGTGACGTGGTTGCCTACGCTGTACAGAACGGTATACCGGTTCCAACCTTCTCCGCTGCGGTGGCGTATTACGATAGCTACCGCGCTGCCGTTCTGCCTGCCAACCTGATTCAGGCACAGCGTGACTATTTCGGCGCGCATACTTACAAGCGCACGGATAAAGAAGGCGTGTTCCACACCGAGTGGTTAGATTGATCTTTCAATACTTTTGGTTGCATGCGAGAGTTGTAATGAAAAGTTAAAGCTTGTTAGTTTAACCTGAAAATTTTAGAGCCTGAGCCCATTACTTATGGGCTCAGGCTCTTTTGTTTAAAGTACAGATTGCTGTTCGTCAATGTCCTTAATCAAAGTCTTATCATTACGTTATGAAAAAATGTTGATTAGATTTTTATAGAATTGCATTAACCAATTATACATTTATCGTATCATAAATTAATATGCACCTAAAACCGATATTGGAGCAGTTATGTTCGCCACTATTATAACCAAATCCCCACGGCAATACTGTAAATATAACAAAGGTAAGTATGGTAATTGTATTATTTGTCTGAAATTGAACGGATTATTTTAGCCGGGTTGCCAGCAACGATAACATTATCAGGAATATCTTTTGTTACAACAGAGCCGGCACCAATGATGCTGTTGTAACCTATTGTAATGCCTGGTAAAATTGTTGCATTAGCACCAACGGATGCGCCTTTTTTTATAAGTGTCTTAGGATATTCTGTGGGATATTGTTTTGACCTCGGATACATATCATTGGTAAATGCAGCACAGGGGCCAATAAACACGTTATCTTCTAAGGTAATGCCATCCCATAAGTACACACCTGATTTTATAGTTACATTATCGCCAATAAGAACTTTATTTTCGATAAGAGTATGAGCGCAAATATTGCAATTTTCACCTATTACCGCATTTTCGAATATTACTGCGTATTGCCAAACAGTCGTGCCTGCACCAATGTTCTTTGATTTTACATCACTTAATGGATGAATTTTCATATTTTCCTCGATCTGATTAGTTTAATATTGCAACATCTTAGCAAAAGACGATCTAAGTGGGAAGCTTTGTCGAAGGAATCGCCTTAAGTTTGAAAATAACATTACTTACTATAAAGTTCGCGAACCTCTATTCTGGATTAGCCTATATACGCTAAGTTAGGGGGGATTAATCTGAATTAATTTGGCCATAAGATGAATACCTTTCTCTCACTCAGTGTTTTTTCCAGCCATGATGTCCGCACGCTACCTTGCCTGATCCATCCTGGAGTTTTTAATGCAGTATAAATGACTGCGAAATTTAATTTTTCCGGTCGTTTATACGCCTTGACATCAACTCTCCACACGAGGTAAAAACCTCAAAAGTTGCCTATTGCGGTGGGGCGATAGTCGCTCCCGGACACTTAATCTAAAGAAGTTAATCAATGAAAATAACAATTTCCGGAACAGGGTATGTCGGTCTTTCTAACGGCATTCTGATTGCTCAGAACCATGAAGTGGTTGCGCTGGATATCGTGCAGGCCAAAGTGGATATGCTCAATCAGAAGAAATCGCCGATTGTCGACAAAGAAATCCAGGACTATCTCAGCAACAAACCGCTGAATTTCCGCGCCACGACAGATAAAGAAGATGCATACCGCGATGCGGATTACGTCATCATTGCGACGCCTACTGACTACGATCCAAAAACCAACTATTTCAACACCTCAACCGTAGAAGCGGTTATCAAAGATGTTATTGCGATTAATCCTGATGCGGTGATGGTTATTAAATCGACCATTCCTGTCGGCTTTACCAAATCCATCAAAGAAAAGTTTGGTATTGATAATATCTTCTTCTCGCCAGAGTTCCTGCGTGAGGGGAGAGCGCTTTACGATAACCTGCATCCTTCCCGTATCGTTATTGGCGAACGTTCTGAGCGCGCTGAACGCTTTGCCGCACTGCTGCAGGAAGGCGCAGTGAAGAAAGATATTCCGGTGCTGTTTACGGACTCCACCGAAGCGGAGGCGATTAAGCTTTTCGCAAACACCTATCTGGCAATGCGAGTCGCGTACTTCAATGAGCTCGACAGCTACGCAGAAAGTCTTGGGCTGAACACCCGCCAGATTATTGAAGGGGTTTGCCTCGACCCGCGTATTGGCAACCACTACAACAACCCCTCATTTGGCTATGGTGGCTATTGCCTGCCAAAAGATACCAAGCAGCTGCTGGCAAACTACCAGGCTGTACCGAACAATCTCATTTCTGCGATTGTTGACGCTAACCGTACGCGTAAAGATTTCATCTCCGATTCTATTCTTGCGCGCCAGCCGAAAGTGGTCGGCGTGTATCGTCTGATCATGAAGAGCGGTTCCGATAACTTCCGCGCCTCTTCCATTCAGGGGATCATGAAGCGCATCAAGGCGAAAGGCGTTGAGGTTATTATTTATGAACCGGCCATGCAGGAAGATCAGTTCTTCAATTCCCGCGTGATCCGCGATCTGGATGCTTTTAAGAAGGAAGCGGATGTCATCATCTCGAACCGCATGGCCGAAGAGCTGGCTGACGTCGCTGACAAAGTCTATACCCGCGATCTGTTCGGTAGCGACTAATTCTATTACGTTAAAATAAAAAACCCGGCTGATTTGCCGGGTTTTTTATTTTCAGACCTTGTAAAACTCGCGGTACCAGTCAACGAAGTTCTTCACGCCGTCTTTAACCGAGGTTTGCGGTTTGAAACCGATCACGTCATAGAGCGCTTTCGTGTCGGCGCTGGTTTCCAGGACGTCACCCGGCTGGAGTGGCAACATATTTTTCTCGGCTTTCTTACCCAGCGCCTCTTCCAGCGCGGTGATGTAGTCCATCAGTTCTACTGGCGAACTGTTACCGATGTTGTAAACGCGGTAAGGTGCGGAGCTTGTTGCCGGTGAGCCGGTCTCGACGGTCCAGTTTGCGTCAGGATGGGGAATAACATCCTGCAGGCGGATAATTGCTTCAGCGATATCATCGATGTAGGTGAAGTCGCGCTTCATCTTGCCGTAGTTATAGACATCGATGCTTTTGCCTTCAATCATCGCCTTAGTAAACTTAAACAGCGCCATGTCCGGGCGTCCCCACGGACCGTATACGGTAAAGAAGCGCAGTCCGGTGGTCGGCAGGTTGTAGAGATGCGAATAGGTGTGCGACATCAGCTCATTGGCTTTTTTGGTCGCGGCATAAAGTGAAACCGGGTGATCTACGGAATCGTCAGTGGAGAAGGGCATCTTACGGTTGAGGCCATATACGGAGCTGGATGAGGCATACAGCAAATGTTGAACGTGGTTATGGCGGCAGCCTTCCAGCACGTTGAGGTGGCCAATAAGGTTGGCATCGGCGTACGCATGCGGGTTTTCCAGGGAGTAGCGCACGCCTGCCTGTGCGGCCAGATGAATGACCCGATCAAACTTCTCATCGGCGAAAAGCGCTGCCATCCCTTCCTGGTCAGCTAATTCCATCTTGTGGAAGGTGAAACGCTCAGACTGTAGCCGTTCCAGACGCGCCAGCTTCAAATTGACATCGTAGTAGTCATTCAGGTTATCAATACCGACAACCTGATGGCCGGCCTCAAGTAGGCGTTTACTGACATTCGAACCGATAAAACCAGCTGTGCCCGTTACCAGAAATTTCATATCTTCCCTCATAAACCCAGATTCTTGCAGATGCGATAACGCATCACATGGTGTCTATGATAGCGCGAAGGGGGGCGAGTTACATAACGCATCTTTCCGATATAACTCATCGGATTCTTATAGAAAAATCCACAGCAATAGATAAACTATACGAACATAATTATGTTTCCCATTTTTCATCAGTTAGGGATTGTATGACGCAAAACAACAATAGCCAGGTCAGCCGAAGCAATGAGCCTGAGCAAATTGATTTACTTGATTTAGTGCTGCAGCTGTGGCGTGGGAAGTGGATGATAGCAACGTTTATTGTTGTTTTTATTGCCCTGGCTATTGGTTATCTGTCTGTTGCGAAAGAGAAGTGGACCTCAAGTGCAATTATTGCCCAGCCTGACGCGGCCCAGATAGCGACCTACTCAAACGCATTGAACATTCTCTATGGCAGTGCTGCCCCTTCAATGCTGGATATTCAAACGCGTGCGATTGGCCGTTTCAACTCCTCTTTCTCGGCGTTATCGCAGGCGCTGGACAATCAGGAAGAGCCAGAAAAACTGACGATTGAGCCTGCTGTGAAAGGGCAAACGCTGCCTTTAAGCGTCTCCTACACTAGTACATCTGCAGAAGCGGCTCAAAAGCAGTTAGCGCAGTACATTCAGCAGGTTGATGAGCAGACCGCAAAAGAACTAGCCCTTGATCTTAAGGACAATATTAAGGAGCAGATCAAGACCCTGAATGATTCCCTGCAAAACCAGGAGAAGGTCGCACAGGAACAAAAAGATCTGCGTATCAAACAGATTGTTGAGGCGCTGAAAAATGCTGAAGCGGCGAAAATCTCCTCGCCGCAGCTCCAGCAAACCCAGGATGTGACTCAGGAGACGATGTTCCTGCTGGGAAGCGAGGGGCTGAAGTCGATGATTCAAAACGAAGCCTCTCGTCCGCTGGTCTTTTCTGCGGCTTACTATCAGACCAGGCAAAACTTGCTGGACATTCAAAATCTGAACGTAAACCCGGATACTATCCACGTCTACCGTTATGTCATGAAGCCGGATCTGCCCGTTCGTCGCGATAGCCCGAAAAAAGCCATTGTTCTGATCCTTGCCGTGCTGCTGGGCGGAATGATTGGTTCCGGTGTGGTATTAGGGCGTAACGCATTGCACAACTACAAACCAAAAGCCTGATTTGCAGATTAAAAAAAACCGGGGAAATTCCCCGGTTTTTTTATTTATGACGCTTTCGAAGATTCTCAATCACCGCCGTCAAATCCAGCTCCTGATCTTGCAGCAGAACCAGCAGGTGATACATCAAATCCGACGCTTCATTCGTCAACTCTTCCCGGTCATGTACGGTCGCGGCCAGCGCCGTCTCAACACCTTCTTCACCCACCTTCTGCGCAATACGCTTAGTCCCGCTGGCATACAGCTTCGCGGTATAGGAGCTCTCAGGATCCGCCGTTTTACGTTCTGCCAGCAGTTGCTCAAGCTGATACAGGAACAGCCACTGGTGGCTCGCCTCGCCAAAACAGCTGCTGGTGCCTTTATGGCAGGTTGGTCCGATTGGGTTCACCAGCACCAGCAGGGTGTCGTTATCGCAGTCTGGCGTCATGCTGACCACGTTCAGGAAGTGCCCCGAGGTTTCCCCTTTGGTCCACAGGCGCTGCTTCGTGCGCGAGAAAAACGTCACTTTGCCGCTGTCGATTGTTTTTGCCAGCGCGTCCTGGTTCATGTATCCCAGCATCAGCACTTCGCCTGAGACGGCATGCTGTACAACCACCGGCAATAATCCGTCAGTTTTTTCCCAGTCCAGCTGCGCCTGTTGTTGCTCTGTTAACATACCCTGATCTCCACGCCCTGGTCGGCCAGGTACGTTTTTAACTCGCCAATATTGATAATCTGTTTGTGGAACACGGACGCGGCCAGCGCACCGTCCACGTTCGCATCGCGGAAAGCTTCCAGGAAGTGTTCCATGGTGCCCGCGCCGCCGGAGGCAATCAGCGGAACGTGGCACACCGCGCGAACTTTCTTCAGCTGCTCGAGATCGTAACCGTTACGCACGCCGTCCTGGTTCATCATGTTCAGTACAATCTCACCTGCGCCGCGCTTCTGCACTTCCTCTACCCAGTCGAGCGTTTCCCACTGCGTCACGCGCGTCCGGCTTTCATCGCCGGTATATTGGTTAACGTGATATTTGCCGGTTGCGGCGTCGAACCAGGTATCAATCCCAACCACTATGCACTGCACACCAAAGCGATCGGCCAGGCGGGTAATCAGTTCCGGCTCGGCCAGGGCAGGGGAGTTGATGGAAATCTTGTCGGCACCAAAAGAGAGAATTTTGGCGGCGTCATCAGCAGACTTAATCCCGCCCGCCACGCAGAACGGAATATCAATCACTTCCGCCACGCGCGCGACCCAGCTTTTATCGACCACGCGGCCATCGCTGGAGGCGGTGATATCATAGAAGACCAGTTCGTCAGCGCCTTCATCGGCATAGCGTTTTGCCAGCGGGACGATATCGCCAATGATCTCGTGGTTGCGGAACTGCACGCCTTTCACAACCTGACCATCGCGCACGTCAAGACAAGGAATTATCCGTTTTGCCAGCATTGAATCGCCTCCCTCACCGTAAATTTACCTTCCAGCAGGGCCCGGCCCACAATCACGCCCTGTACCCCCGTTCCGCGCAGCGCGGCGATATCGGCTAAGTCACCGATGCCGCCAGATGACTGGAATGCCACCTGCGGATAACGGGCGCAAACTTCTTCGTATAAAGAAACGTTGGAACCCGCCAGCGTGCCGTCGCGCGAGATGTCCGTGCACAGCACGTGCTTCAGGCCCACAGGGAGATACGTCTCGACCAGCGCTTCCAGCGTTACGCCGGAATTTTCCTGCCAGCCGCTGACCGCCACCTGTTTATTACCCTGTTCGTCAATGCGCACGTCCAGCGCCAGTACCAGGGCGTCGGCGCCAAAGCGGCGGAACCAGCCTTTCACCGTCTCAGGATCTTTCACGGCGGTTGAACCGACCACCACGCGCGCCACGCCCGCATCCAGCAGAGCCGCCACGTCGTCTTCGGTGCGTACGCCGCCGCCTACCTGCACGGGCACGTCAACACCAGCAACCAGTTTTTTCAGCAGCGGGATCTGGCGCTTCGCCGGATCTTTCGCGCCCGTTAAATCCACCAGATGCAGCACCTGTGCACCCTGGGCGGCATAATCCTGCAGGCGCGGCAGCGGGTCCTTTCCGTAGTCGCGCTGTTGACCGTAATCGCCCTGATGAAGACGGACAACCGTGCCGTCAATTAAATCTAACGCGGGAATAATCATCACATCTCCAGGAAGTTTTTCAGCAGCTGCGCGCCCGCGGCGCCTGAGCGTTCCGGGTGGAACTGTACGCCGAAGAAATTGTCTTTCTGCACCGCCGCGGTAAACGCCTCGCCGTAAGTGCACTGGGCGATGGTATTGACGTTCACCGGCATAGCGTAACTGTGCACGAAGTAAAAGTACGCGCCGTCTTCGATGCCGCGAAACAGCCGGTCACCCGCTTTGGCGTAAACTCGGTTCCAGCCCATATGAGGCAGAGGCAGGCCGTGGTCGGTCATTTTCGGTACGTCTTCGTCGATAATGCCCAGCCGGTCAACGCCGTTGCTCTCTTCGCTGCGGCGGCCAAGAAGCTGCATGCCCAGGCAAATCCCCAGCACCGGCTGGGTACAGGCTTTGATCAAATCGACCAAATCGCGTTCGCGGATCTGGTCCATCGCCGCCTGTGCGGTGCCAACGCCCGGCAGGAAAAGCTTGTCAGCGCGCAATACAATGTCCGGATCGCGGCTCACCACCGGCTCATAGCCGTGGCGCGCGATGGCCGATTTCACGGAGTTGAGGTTGGCGCATCCGGTATCCAGAATCACCACGTTCATCACAGCACTCCTTTCGACGAGGGCAGGGCATCGCCTTCCACGCGGATCGCCTGGCGAAGCGTACGGCCAAAGGCTTTAAACAGGCTCTCCACGCGGTGGTGATCGTTTTTGCCTTTGGTTTTCAGGTGCAGCGTCAGTCCCATGGTGTAGGACAGGGAACGGAAGAAGTGCTCCACCATTTCGGTGCTGAGATCGCCGACGCGCTGGTAGGTGAAATCAGCTTTGTATTCCAGGTGCGGACGACCCGAGATGTCCATGGCGCAGCGCGCCAGGCACTCGTCCATCGGCAGGACGAAGCCGAAACGGTTGATGCCGCGCTTGTCGCCGAGCGCCAGCTTCAGGGCTTCACCCAGCGCCAGGCCGGTATCTTCCACGGTGTGGTGATCGTCAATATAAAGGTCGCCTTTTACCGCGATCTCCATGCGGAAACCGCCGTGGGTGGCAATCTGGTCCAGCATGTGGTCAAAGAAACCGACGCCGGTGTGGATCTTGCTGCCGCCTTCACGGTCCAGCCATACCTTTACATCAATCTGCGTCTCTTTGGTGTTACGCTCAACGTGAGAATAGCGGTCGCGTTTTGTCAGTTGCTCGCCAATCTTTGCCCAGTTAAGGTCGTTACGATCGTAGCGCAGCCCCGCGATGCCCATGTTTTCCGCCAGCGTAATATCGGTGATGCGATCGCCGATGACGTAGCTGTTGGTTTTATCCAGCATATCTTCGGCCAGATAGCGCTCAACCAGCTTCACCTTAGGCTTACGGCAGTCGCACTCGTCGGCTGGCATGTGCGGGCAAATCAGCACTTCATCAAATACCACGCCCTGAGAGGTCAGCACCTGCATCATCAGGTTATGCGGGCCGTCAAAATCCGCCTGCGGGAAACTGTCCGTACCCAGACCGTCCTGGTTGGTGATCATTACCAGCTTATAGCCCGCTTTCTGAAGCTTAAGCAGCACCGGGATCACGTCCGGTTCAAAAGCCAGCTTGTCGAAACGATCGACCTGGAAATCGGCTGGTGGCTCCGAAATAAGGGTGCCGTCACGATCGATGAAAAGGATCTTCTGGGTCATACTTTCTCCGCTTTCAGGGCGTCAATGACGCGCTGGCTCTCTGCGCGGGTGCCTACGGTGATACGTAAACAGCCACTCAGGGAAGGTTGTTTATTCTGGTCTCGTAAGATAATGCCCTGATCCCATAAAGATTTAAATACGGCACTGGAGGCGGTGAAGCGCGCCAGGATGTAGTTGGTTTCCGAGTCGAACACCTGCTCGACGCAAGGGATGTCTTTCAGCGCGGTGACAAGGTACTGACGTTCCTCCAGGATCTGCGCCACGCGTTCGCGCATCGCGTTGATACCCTGAGGCGTCAGCGCCTGTGCCGCAATATCGGCAACCGGCGTTGAGAGCGGGTACGGGGCGATCACTTTCAGCAGCAGGTCGATAACCTCTTTATTCGCCAGCGTAAACCCGCAGCGCAGGCCCGCGAGGGCGAAGGCTTTTGACAACGTGCGCAGCACAACGAGATGCGGATACTCTTCCAGCCAACCCGTCAGCGTCGCCTGCGGGCAGAACTCGATGTAGGCTTCGTCGGCCACCACCAGCGCTTTACCACGGGTCATCTCCAGCAGGGTGCGGATATCCTGCGGGTTAATAATCTGCCCGGTTGGGTTATTTGGGCTGCAGACGAAGACGACCTTCACGCCGTCGAGATTGTCGGCAATGCCCTGTAAATCGAGCTGCCAGTTCTCCAGCGCCTGGACGTTGCGGCACGCCACGCCGAAGGTTTCGGCGCTGACGCTGTACATGCCGTACGTGGGCTGGCAGTACATCACCGCGTCTTTGCCCGGCTCGCAGAACGCGCGGATCAGCAGCTCAATGCCCTCATCCGCGCCGCGGCTGACCAGTACCTGCTCCGGCTTCACACCCGCGTACTGGGCGTAGTTTTCAATCACCGCTTTTGGCTGACACTCCGGATAGCGGTTCAGCGTTTGCTGCGACAGCTCAAACTGCACCGCAGTCGGGAATTCGTTGGCGTTCAGCCAGACGTCCCCGTTTCCGCCCAGACGACGTGCAGACTGGTAAGGCGTCAGGCGGCGGACATTTTCGCGGGCTAATTCTTCAATGTTCATGCTTGCTCCTTCAGGGCGGCAACGCGCAGCGTCACGGCGTTTTTGTGGGCGGTCAGACGCTCGGCGGCGGCCAGGGTTTCAATAGTAGAAGCCAGTGAAGCAAACCCCTCGCGGGAGAGTTCCTGCACGGTCATGCGTTTCTGGAAATCCGCCAGGCCGAGGCTGGAACAGGTAGAGGTGTAGCCATACGTTGGCAGCACGTGGTTGGTGCCGGAGGCGTAATCCCCCGCGGACTCCGGTGACCAGTCGCCGAGGAACACCGAGCCCGCGCTGGTGATGCTGTCGACCAGATCGCGCGCGTTGCGGGTCTGAATAATCAGGTGCTCCGGGCCGTACTGGTTGGAGATGGCGATGCACTGCTCGAGATCGCGCGCCACAATCAGGCGGCTGGCCGCCAGCGCCTGACGTGCCGTGTCGGCGCGGGGCAGGTCGGCAAGCTGGCGTTCAACGGCTTCGCCCACGCGTTTCGCCATATCGGCATCCGGCGTCAGCAGGATGACCTGCGAGTCCGGGCCGTGTTCTGCCTGTGAAAGCAGGTCGGAGGCCACGAAGTCCGGCGTTGCGCCGCTGTCGGCAATGACCAGCACTTCAGACGGACCGGCAGGCATATCGATGGCAGCGCCGTCGAGACGCTGGCTGACCTGACGCTTGGCTTCGGTCACATAAGCATTGCCCGGGCCAAAGATTTTGTCGACTTTAGGAATGGACTCTGTCCCGAACGCCAGGGCGGAAATCGCCTGTGCGCCGCCCACTTTATACACCGCCTGCACGCCGCAGAGTTTTGCCGCGTAGAGGATCTCATCGGCGATCGGTGGCGGCGAGCACAGCACTACTTTCTGGCATCCGGCGATACGCGCCGGCGTGGCGAGCATTAATACGGTCGAAAACAGCGGCGCTGAACCACCAGGGATATAAAGTCCCACTGACGCAACCGGGCGCGTCACCTGCTGGCAACGCACGCCGGGCAGGGTTTCCACATCCACGGTCTGCAACTTTTGCGCGGTGTGGAAGGTATCGATATTTTTCACCGCGACGGCCATCGCCTGCTTGATATCGTCACCGAGACGATTACTGGCATCAATGATTTCCTGCTCCGTAACCTGCAATGCGCCAACTTCCGTCTTATCAAACTTTGCACTGTATTCACGCAGCGCGTCATCGCCACGGGCTTTGACGTTATCCAGGATCTCCGCCACGGTGCGGGAGATGCTTTCAGAGGCGGAAATCGCCGGGCGCATCAGCAGCTCACGCTGCTGTGCGTCGCTACAGGTATTCCAGTCGATGATTGTGTTAAAGCTCATGGCCATTACTCCATCATCTTCTCAATTGGCAGCACCAGGATGGAGCTTGCGCCCAGCGCCTTCAGTTTTTCCATGGTTTCCCAGAACAGGGTTTCGCTGCTCACCATGTGCATCGCCACGCGCTGCTGATCGCCCGCCAGCGGCAGGATG
>Ga0153917_1000414_pt1 | contig 29130 bp, 33 predicted proteins | sample TSFL001MetaG_FD_104695 | JGI IMG/M metagenome (GOLD analysis project Ga0153917, IMG submission 104695) | Attine ant fungus gardens microbial communities from Florida, USA - TSFL001 MetaG | ecosystem: Host-associated > Fungi > Mycelium > Unclassified | place: USA: Florida, Paynes Creek Historic... | reverse complement strand
TTTATCGAGAAGATCCTCAATAAAGCGGTGGCCGACCATGCCGTTACCGATGATAGCGAGTCTGACTTTGCTCATTTTTGCCTCGATTTCTTTTCTATTACTGCCTACCTTAACGATTCAGCAAAGCCACTTATTGATGCAAATCAAATACGCCTTAGACTACCCCCTAGGTGGTAGATGCCTGATTTGTCAGGATTTTTATAAGTTGTGGAATTCCCAAGCTTTTCCTGTTTGTCGAATTTGTGTACAAATTAGAGGGTTATTTACCCAATCTTGCTACTCCCAAATTTCAGCCGCGTTTTTCAGGGGAACATCATGAGTACTGCACCGCTTTGGCTTATCCAGAATGTCCGTTTACCGGGCCGCGAAGGCTTATGGCAGCTTGCCGTTGAGAATGGCCGTTTTGGTGAGATCGTCCCGATGACGGAGGCCCACGACGAGAGCCACGAGATCTTAAACGGCCGTGGCGGCCTCGCCATCCCGCCTTTTATCGAGCCGCATATTCATCTTGATACCACCCAGACGGCGGGCGAGCCGAACTGGAACCAGTCCGGCACGCTGTTCGAGGGTATTGAGCGCTGGGCCGAGCGCAAGGCGCTGCTTAGCCACGAGGATGTGAAAGCCCGCGCCTGGAAAACCCTAAAGTGGCAGATCGCCAACGGCATTCAGTATGTACGCACCCATGTGGATGTTTCGGATCCCACCCTCACCGCCCTGAAGGCGATGCTGGAAGTTAAAGAGGAGGTGGCGCCCTGGGTCACGCTGCAGATCGTGGCTTTCCCGCAGGAGGGGATCCTCTCTTACCCGGACGGCGCGGCCCTGCTGGAGGAGGCGCTTCAGCTGGGGGCAGATGTGGTCGGGGCCATCCCCCATTTCGAATTCACCCGGGAGTACGGCGTACAGTCGCTGCATATCGCCTTTGAGCTGGCAAAAAAATATGACCGTCCGCTGGATATTCACTGCGATGAGATCGACGACGAGCAGTCGCGCTTTGTCGAGACGGTGGCCACGCTGGCGTATGAGGCAGGCATCGGCCCGCAGGTGACCGCCAGCCACACTACCGCCATGCACTCCTACAACGGGGCCTACACCTCGCGCCTGTTCCGGCTGCTGAAAATGTCGGGCATTAACTTTGTGGCAAACCCGCTGGTGAATATTCACCTCCAGGGGCGCTTTGACGACTATCCGAAACGCCGGGGGATTACCCGCGTGAAGGAGCTGCAGGCGGCCGGCATCAACGTCTGCTTTGGCCACGACGACGTGTTCGATCCCTGGTATCCGCTGGGCACCGGCAATATGTTGCAGGTGCTGCATATGGGGCTGCACGTCTGTCAGATGATGGGCTACGGGCAGATCGACAGCGGGCTTAACCTGATTACCCACAATAGCGCCAGAACCTTTGGCCTGCAGGATTACGGTATCGAAACGGGAAATCCGGCGAACCTGATTATTCTGCCAGCGGAGAGCGGATTTGAGGCGGTGCGCTGCCAGGTGCCGGTGCGCTGGTCGATTCGTCAGGGAAGAGTGATTGCCACCACGCAGCTGGCGCAGACCTGGATACAGATGGATAGCGGGGGAGAGGAGGTGTTCTTCACCAAAAACAGCCCCTTCACTGAGCGTAAAGGGGCATAGGGATTAATGCGTTGTCGCTGCCGCGTTATGCTGGCGGTGGCGGCTTACAAAGCCCAGCACCAGGCACATAACGAACACCACGGCATAAAGGCCGTTAGCGGTGTGCAGCGCCGCCAGCGGGCCGCTGTGGGCCACAATCGGGCCGGTAACCACGAAGGTGAGCATGGTACCGATGGTGCCGCAGGTCAGCACGAAGTTCACCAGCTTCGGCGAGGCCACTCGGGTCTGCAGGGAACCCAGGGTAATGATAGAGGTATAGATAGCGCTGGAGAAGAAGCCCAGGGTCAGGATGAACCATGGCATATGCTCCGGCGAACCGTTGATGAACAGATACATCAGCACCGTGGCCAGACCTGCCAGCACGGTCAGGATGCGCTGCAGGTCGAAGAAGCGCAGGATAAAGCTAAACGCCCACATGCCGAACATGTAAGACATCCAGAAGTCGCTCACCAGTTTGCCCGCGTCGTTCAGGCTCATGCCCAGACCTTTGGCGTATTCCGGTACCCAGGAGATAAAGCCCAGCTGGCCCAGGATGTAGCACAGGGCCGCCACCGAGAGGAACAGCACGCCGATACCCCATTTCTCTTTAACGACCGGTTCGCTGGCCGTCTGCGCTTTTTTACCCAGCACCGGGAAGTCGCAGCCGAAGGTCAGGATAAAGATAGCGACATAGACCAGGCCAATACAGGCGTACACCCAGTACCACTCGATGCTGCGCGCCAGCAGGGCGGCGGCCACCATCGGGAAGATCATCCCGGCCATGCTGAAGAAGGAGTCGGTAAACAGCAGGCGCGCGCCGCGCTGACGACCTTCATACATATGGGTAATTAAAAAAGTACCGATAGACATGGTGATCCCGCTCACCAGCCCCAGCACGAACATGGCGGCGGAGAAGAGCGCAATGCTGTGGCTCAGCATCAGCCCGGCGACCGCGGCGACCATCAAAACAAAGCCAAAGCGCAGCTGAGTTTTCAGCGGCACGATCTCCATCAGCCAGGCATTAAGGAAGATGGAGATAAGGATCCCGGCGTTCAGGAAGGTAAAGGTGTTACTCATACTGGAAACGGGCAGCTGGAAGTAGTCTGCGATATTTCCCATCACCATCCCGGTGACGATCACCAACGCACCGGTAAGGGCGTAGGAGAAGAAGCTGATCCATGTGAGCTTGATGCGATTGCTGTTAGTCATGTCTGGCCTGTTGAGGAAAAGAAGCGCGCCGTCGGGCGCGGAGAGCGGCCAGATTTTAATCTGGAAAGTGATCCATTAATACCTTTTAAGAAATATATGAACTTCATTGCAGTTTTTTATGTGATGAAGATCACATAAACTAATGGCCCGACCAAACGATTGCGTCGTTACATCTGTTTCAGATTCGTAAAATTGAGTAAAAGGCTGGCCTCAATGCAACCCGCTCTTTAGAATCAAGCCACTCGCTCTTTTTTCTGCGCTTTGTTAAGGAATTCTCATGCTCAAATCAACACTGGCGGCTGTTGCAGCTGTGTTTGCTCTTTCTGCCGTTTCCCCTGCTGCGCTGGCAGCAAAAGGCGACCCTCATGTTCTGCTGACCACCTCCGCCGGGAATATTGAGCTGGAACTGAATAGCCAAAAAGCCCCTGTTTCTGTGCAAAACTTCCTCGATTACGTGAACAGCGGTTTCTATAACAACACCACCTTCCATCGCGTGATCCCGGGCTTTATGATTCAGGGTGGCGGCTTCACCGAGCAGATGCAGCAGAAAAAGCCTAACCCGCCAATTAAAAACGAAGCGGATAACGGCCTGCGCAACACCCGCGGTACCATCTCTATGGCGCGTACGGCTGATAAAGACAGCGCCACCAGCCAGTTCTTCCTTAACGTGGCAGACAACGCCTTCCTCGACCACGGCCAGCGCGATTTTGGCTATGCGGTGTTCGGTAAAATCGTGAAGGGGATGGAAGTGGCGGATAAAATCTCCCAGGTACAGACGCACGACGTTGGCCCTTACCAGAATGTTCCGTCAAAGCCGGTTGTGATCCTCTCTGCGAAAGTCCTGCCGTAAACCCCCTTAACGCGGTCGGCTCTCGCCCGCGTTAATTTACCCTCCCTGCGAAAGCGCGTTTTGCTGCTTATACTTGTGGCAAACGGACATAATCAGGGAGGCGTTTAGTGAAAAAACTCACCGACAGACAGAAGTCCCGGCTTTGGGAACAACAACGCAACGCGAATTTTCAGGCCAGCCGCCGTCTTGAAGGCGTCGACAGCCCGCTCGTTACGCTGAACGCCGAAGAGGCACAGCGCCGTCTTGATGAAATCAGGGGGCAGTATGAGCGATAAAATTGGCGATGACCGCGACCCGTACCTCTATCCCGGGCTGAACCTGATGCGTAACCGGCTGAATATCCGCCAGGCCGAACGGCTGGCGCAGGCCTCTTACGAAATTACCGCGCTTCGTGCCGCCACGCTGCCGTTAGGCCCCAGCGCGCCCGGCCTTCCGCATCTCTGTGCCATCCATCGTCATCTGTACCAGGATATTTTTGACTGGGCTGGTGATATCCGCGAAGTGGATATCTACCAGGGGGATACCCGCTTCTGCCACTTCGCCTATATCGAAAAAGAGGGCAACGCCCTGATGCAGGAGCTGGAGGATGAAGACTATCTGGCAGGCCTGGAGAAAGACGAATTTATTGCGCGTCTTAGCCACTACTACTGCGAAATCAACGTTCTGCACCCCTTCCGCATTGGCAACGGCATCGCCCAACGCATCTTCTTTGAGCAACTGGCGATCCACGCGGGCTATCAGCTCGACTGGCGTGATATCGACCCTGCAGCCTGGGCCCGGGCCAACCAGAGCGGGGCGATGGGCGATCTCAGCGAGCTGAATGCAATCTTTGGCAAAGTGGTGAGCGACGCGCGGGAATCTGAGTAGAATAGGGCGGCCATTTTTAACGGGAGCCGCCATGATTTTGCTGATTGATAACTACGATTCCTTTACCTGGAATCTGTACCAGTATTTTTGCGAACTGGGCGCAGAGGTGGTGGTGCGGCGCAATGACAGCCTGACGCTGGCTGATATCGCCGCGCTGGCCCCGCAAAAAATCGTTATCTCTCCCGGCCCCTGCACGCCCGACGAGTCGGGCATCTCCCTGGATGTTATTCGTCACTACGCTGGCAAATTGCCGCTGCTGGGGGTTTGCCTCGGCCATCAGGCGATCGCCCAGGCCTTTGGCGCCACCATCGTGCGCGCCGCCAAAGTAATGCACGGCAAAACCAGCCCGATAACCCATACCGGCGCGGGCGTCTTCAGCGGCCTGAATAATCCCCTGACGGTCACCCGTTACCACTCCCTGCTGATCGATCCCACCACCCTACCGGCCTGCTTCGAGGTGACGGCCTGGAGCGAGACCCGGGAGATTATGGGGATCCGCCATCGGGAGTGGGATCTGGAGGGGGTGCAGTTCCATCCGGAAAGTATTCTCAGCGAACAGGGCCATGAGCTGCTGGCTAATTTTCTCCAGCGTTGATTTTTAGTTGCCATAAAGTGATTTTTTAAGCATATTTCGTGATTATATTTTCACTTCTTGTTTGTGCTTAAAAAAGGGTGGGGTTACATGGCAACTGAACAATCTGCAATTACGCGCGCGACATTCGACGAAGTTATTCTGCCAGTTTATGCACCTGCCGAATTTATCCCGGTAAAGGGAAAAGGCAGCCGGGTCTGGGATCAGCAGGGAAAAGAGTACGTTGATTTTGCGGGCGGCATTGCGGTGACGGCGTTAGGCCACTGCCACCCGGCGCTGGTCGAGGCGCTGAAAACCCAGGGCGAAACCCTGTGGCACACCAGCAACGTCTTCACCAACGAGCCCGCCCTGCGCCTGGGCCGTAAGATTATCGACGCCACCTTTGCCGAACGCGTGCTGTTTATGAACTCCGGCACCGAAGCTAACGAAACCGCCTTTAAGCTGGCGCGCTACTATGCTTCCACCCGCCATAGCCCGTACAAAAGCAAAATCATCGCCTTCCATAACGCCTTCCACGGACGCTCGCTGTTTACCGTCTCCGTGGGCGGCCAGCCGAAGTATTCCGACGGCTTTGGCCCGAAGCCGGCCGACATTATTCACGTGCCCTTTAACGATCTGCACGCGGTCAAAGCGGTGATGGACGACCACACCTGCGCCGTGGTGGTCGAGCCCATTCAGGGCGAAGGGGGCGTAACGGCGGCCACGCCCGAATTCCTGCAGGGGCTGCGCGACCTTTGTGACCAGCACCAGGCGCTGCTGGTGTTCGACGAGGTGCAGTGCGGGATGGGGCGTACCGGCGAGCTCTTTGCCTACCAGCATTACGGCGTGACGCCGGATATTCTCACCAGCGCCAAGGCGCTGGGCGGCGGCTTCCCCATCAGCGCCGTGCTCACCACTCAGGAGATCGCCTCGGCGTTTCACGTGGGCTCGCACGGGTCGACCTACGGCGGCAACCCGCTGGCCTGCGCCATCGCCGGAGCGGCGTTCGATATCATTAACACGCCGGAGGTATTACGCGGCGTGCAGGCGAAACGCGAGCAGTTTGTTAAGCACCTTCAGCAGATCGACGCGGAGTTTAGCGTCTTCAACGAGATCCGCGGCATGGGGCTGCTGGTTGGCGCCGAGCTTAAGCCGCAGTACAAAGGCCGGGCGCGCGATTTCCTGCATGCGGCTGCCCAGGAGGGAGTAATGGTGCTGAACGCCGGGCCGGACGTGATGCGCTTTGCCCCGTCGCTGGTAGTGGAAGAGGCAGATATCGAAGAGGGATTAAACCGTTTTGCCCGCGCGGTGGCGCGCATCGTCAAGGGCTAAGTTACTAATAGGGCGTCCGCTTCAGAATGCGCGTTAGCCAGACCCCGTGATGCGGACGCTGGCGCCATGCCACCGATGAGATAGTGTGCATGGTGCTTAAATGCCCCAGTACGCGCTGCAGATGCTGCTCCAGGGTGCTCATGGGCCCATGGGTCAGCGTTTCCGGCGCCTCCAGAATGTTTGAATCCCCCGACTCGCCCGGCGCGTCATACTCCAGCCGCTGCTGACACCGCTGCAGCGCGATTTCACACGACTGCAGATAGCGCTGGGCCAGCTCCGGGGTCAGCATCGTCTGCTCCCGCGCCAGGGTAGTCATGGCGTTAATATGCTCGACGATAAACTGGCTGTGGGTGACCCACAGCTTCATATCCGCCAGATAGTGGGAATTAAACCCTGGCTCCTGCATCGCCTGGTTCAGGGAGTTAAACAGGGCGTTATGCGCCTGGTTGACCTTCATGCGCTGCCAGGCGAGCGGCGTCGGCTGGGGATCGTCGCTGAGGATCAGCCGGATGGCCTGCTGATCGGCCTCCAGCGCGTCGTGGGCGTTTTGCCGCAGCAGGCCGCTCTGCCACTGGGGCCACAGCCACACCATGCCGCCAAAGGCGATCAGACAGCCAATCAGCGTATCCACCAGCCGGGCGACAATAAACTGCTCGCCGTTAAGGGTGAGTAATTGCAGGGTATAGACCGCGGTGAGCGTAAAGCCGACCATCGCCCAGCCGTAGTTTTTACGAATAATCAGGTAGCTCACTAGGGTGACGACCAGCATGCCCAGCAGCATAAAGCCGTCCGGCACGTGGAAGTGCAGAGTGATACCAGCGATGATAAGCCCTGCCAGGGTACCCCCCGCCCGGTGGAAAATGCGTACCCGCGTTGCGCCATAGCCGTTCTGGGTGACAAACAGCACGGTCATGAGGATCCAGTAGGGTTTAGGTAAATGCAGGGCCATCCCCATCAGGCTGGCAATGCTGAGCATCACGCTGATGCGCGCCGCGTTGCGCAGGGCGGCGGACTTAAAAGACAGATAGCTTTTCAGCGCCGGCAACAGAGGCAGGCGTTTTTGCTTGTCTTCCATCAGGTCGCGGGCATAGAGCGGACGCTGGGTGCGCAGCACCCGGGCGATGCGGCTGAAGTGCCAGGCGCAGAACTGCCCTACCGGGTTATCCGGGTGCTGGCGGGCAATTTTTTCCAGTGCCCCCAGCGGTTTTTCCATGGTAAAGCGCGTGGGGTAGCGGTGATAGAGAATATCGTCCGACAGGACCCGCAGGCGGGCGGCGACGGTCTGCGCGTTCCAGCGGATCACCGCTTCGGCGTGGCTGCGCTCCACCAGCTTTTGCACCTCCTGTGGGTGGTGCAGGCTGACCGAGATATGCTCCTGCAGATCGAGTCCCACCTGGAAGATGCGCCGCAGCCGTTTGTAATCCTGGTTTTTATTGGCCGCCAGCATATGCAGCTGCTGGTAGCACTGGCTGATGAGATCCACCACCTTTTGCTGGCGGGCCAGCAGCGGAGGCAACGATTTCTCCGGGTCGGTGTGCTGGGTCAGCAGGGTATATTTCGCTTCGCAATAATCAGCCAGCTGGCGATAGAGCAGACTCAGGGATTCACGTAGCGGCTGCTCGCGCCAAAGCCAGAACCAGAACCAGTTAAACAGCCCGTACCAGAGGGTGCCCAGGGCGTAGATTAGCAGCGGCTCCCAGACCGGCATATTGCCGGCCAGGCTCAGGGTAAAGATGGCGGCAATCAGCGAGGCGGGCAGCAGCCTGGCATGCAGGGCGCTGATCTCCGCCGTTACCCCTAAGGTCATGGCCAGCAGGGTCAGGATCAGGGGCAGGGGGATATCCCGGGCCAGCAGCAGCTGGACGGCGAGACTGCAGCCCGCAAAGAGCGAGCCGCCAATAATCAGGCGTTTGAAAAAGCGCTTATGGGGAGTATCGAGACCGGCAATGTTGCAGCAGGCGGGCACGAGGGAGAAGAGCAGCCCCTGTTGCAAATGTCCCAGCATAAGACCCACGGCCACGGGAAGACACAACACCAGCGTCTGGCGGAGTGCATAGTTAACTTCCGGGTGGTATATCAGCCTGCGCCACATAAATGCCAGAGACAAAAACGGCGTGCCATCCTGCGATGACACGCCGTTTTTTCGGGATTAACGGGTTCCGTAAACCACGATGGTCTTACCGTGAGCAGAGATCAGGTTCTGATCTTCGAGCATTTTCAGAATACGGCCCACGGTTTCGCGGGAACAGCCGACGATCTGGCCAATTTCCTGACGGGTAATTTTAATTTGCATACCGTCCGGGTGGGTCATGGCGTCAGGCTGTTTTGCCAGGTTCAGCAGCGTCTGCGCGATGCGGCCGGTTACGTCCAGGAAGGCGAGGTTGCCCACTTTCTCGGAGGTGACCTGCAGACGGCGTGCCATCTGGGAGGAGAGACGCATCAGGATGTCCGGGTTAACCTGGATCAGCTGGCGGAACTTTTTATAAGAGATCTCTGCCACTTCACACGCGGTTTTCGCACGAACCCAGGCGCTACGCTCCTGGCCCTCTTCAAACAGCCCCAGCTCGCCGATAAAGTCGCCCTGGTTCAGATAAGAAAGGATCATCTCTTTCCCTTCTTCATCTTTGATCAGCACGGCTACCGAGCCTTTGACGATGTAATACAAGGTTTCCGCTTTTTCACCCTGGTGAATCAGCGTGCTCTTCGAGGGGTACTTATGAATATGGCAATGAGACAAGAACCATTCGAGAGTCGGGTCTGTTTGCGGTTTGCCAAGCACCATGCGCTGTTATCCTCTGTTATAAGCTGTCTCCAGAGTCGGGGTGGACACCATTACTCTGGGGGTTGCAATCGAATTCTTCCCCATTCCTGGGAAGTCGGCTGGTCTGAAATTTAGCAGCCTGTAATATGTGATGTCCTCTGCATACATGCATAACGTCAATGTATTACTGTAGCATCCAGACTGTTTTAGCATAGCTTTTGCCGCCTGTCTCCTGGTGTCTCGCTTCAGCTTGATGCAGGTCGCCTTCCGTTGCCAGAATTGCGGCTGGCGCGTAATCTGTCACGAAAACTGCAACGTCGGAGTAATGTGAATGCAAGCGCGAGTGAAATGGGTTGAAGGCCTGACCTTCCTGGGTGAGTCGGCTTCCGGACACCAGATTTTAATGGATGGTAACTCCGGTGATAAGGCGCCAAGCCCGATGGAGATGGTGCTGATGGCGGCGGGGGGATGCAGCGCCATCGACGTGGTGTCGATCCTGCAAAAAGGGCGTCATGAGGTGACCGACTGCGAAGTTAAGCTCACCTCCGAGCGTCGTGAAGAGGCGCCGCGCTATTTCACCCATATTAATCTGCACTTTATCGTGACCGGTAAGGCGCTGAAAGACGCGGCGGTATCGCGTGCGGTTGACCTGTCGGCAGAGAAGTACTGCTCTGTGGCTCTGATGCTGGAAAAGGCGGTGAAGATCACCCACTCCTACGACGTGGTCGAAGCCTGATGCCACGCTCCGGTGGCCTCGCGCCACCGGAAAAAACCTTATTCGATCTTTTTGCCTTCCATCAGCCGCTGCACCAGCGGTGTCATGATGAGCTCCATCGCCAGCCCCATTTTGCCGCCCGGCACCACCAGCGTATTGATGTGTGAAATAAAAGAGCCCTGCAGCATCGCCAGCAGCCAGGGGTAATCGATACCTTCCAGATTGCGGAAATGGATCACCACAAAGCTCTCGTCGAGGGACGGAATCGCTTTCGCCGCAAAGGGGTTCGAGGTGTCCACGGTCGGTACGCGCTGGAAGTTAATATGGGTGCGGGAGAACTGCGGGGTGAGGAAGTTAATGTAATCCTCCATGGAGCGCACCACTGAATCCATTACTGCCTCGCGGGAGTGGCCGCGCTCGCTGGTATCCCGGGTCAGTTTCTGGATCCACTCCAGGTTAACGATCGGCACCACCCCTACCAGCAGATCCACATGGCGGGCCACGTCATGCTGCGGCGTTACCACGCCTCCGTGCAGCCCTTCGTAGAAGAGGACGTCTGTCGGCTCCGGCAGCGGCTGCCAGGGGGTAAAGGTTCCGGGCACCTGGTTCCAGGGTACCGCCTCATCGTAGGTATGCAGGTATTTGCGCGACTGCCCCTTGCCGCTCAGGCCGTACTCGATAAAAGTTTGCTCCAGCAGGCCGAAGTCGTTCGCCTCGGGGCCAAAATAGCTGATGTGCTTGCCCATATCGCGCGCCTTACGGATCGCCATATCCATCTCAGGGCGGGTGTAGCGGTGAAAGCTGTCCCCTTCCACTTCAGCGGCGTGCAGATGAAGCTGGGCGAAGATCTTGCGAAACGCGAGGCTGGTGGTGGTGGTACCGGCACCACTTGAGCCCGTGACGGCAATAACCGGATGTCTGGCAGACATAGCAACTCCCTGAGTGGAAAGATGGGGCGATTAACCGCGGAACTGGTTGCGGGGCATGATGTTGACCGTTTCGTGCAGCTCAGACCAGACCAGCAGCACCTCGCCGCTTTGCAGCTGGCGTTTTACGTCGGCGACTTTCTGTTCGAGCGTACGTTCATGTTCACCATAATCGGTGCCTTCGCGTAACACAAAGCTTTCAATCAGACTATCCAGCGTCTCGGGGGAAAGTTCCTGCCAGGGAATCATCATCTGTTTGGCTCCAGGTATGAGGTTAGCCAGTCCGGTATGCGCGTCTCCAGCCACATCTGCGGACGGCGCAGCGTGCCGCCGACAAAACCCACGTGGCCGCCGTGCTCGGTCAGCTGGTACTCCACGTTCGGCGGTAAAAATTCCTGCGCCGGTATGGAGTGGTGATCCATAAAGGGATCGTCTTTAGCATGGATGATAAGCGTCGGTTTGACGATCTTGCTGAGCACCGGCATGGCGCTGCACTGACGATAATAGTCGATCGCATCGGCAAAACCGTGGATTTTGGCGGTGATCAGATCGTCGAACTCTCGCAGGCGGCGCACCTTCTTCAGCTGGCCCAGGCTCACCGGCAGCGTGTCCGGGTAGGCTTTCAGCTTGCGGGCCGCGTTGGCTTTTAGCAGGTTCAGCAGATAGCGCTGATAAACCCGGGAAAAGCCCTTTTCCATATGGTAGCTGCACTGCTCCAGCATGAAGGGGGCAGAGACGATAACGGCGGCATCCAGCGGAATATCATTGCCCTCTTTTGCCAGCAGGCAGGCGAGCATATTGCCGCCCAGCGAATAGCCCACTGCGGCAGTAGGCGCCGGGCCGTGGGTTTCTGCCAGCCAGCGCAGGAACCAGGTGCCGTCTTCCGTTTCACCGGAGTGATAAATACGTTTCTGGCGATTAGGCTCGCCGCTGCATCCCCTGAAGTGCATGACTACCCCAAGCCAGCCGCGCGCTTTGGCCGCGTGGATAAGACCGTGGGCGTAGGGGCTGTGCAGACTGCCTTCCAGACCATGAAAGACCACCAGCCGCGGCTTGTGCTGCGCCTGAAGGGGATCTTCGCTCCAGGCGAGATCGACAAAATCATCGTCCGGCAGGTCAAGGCGCTGCCAGACGGGAGTAAAAAGCACTTTACGGCGGATGAGACGCGGCAGCATGGTCTGTAGGTGGCGGTTCGCCACGCCCCGCATGGGGATAAAATCCGCGCTCTCTTCGGGCGTAAAGTTAAATTCAGATGGGATTGTCTGTGTCATAACGGTGTGATGCTAATTCTTGTCAATCACTTACTATACCTTTCCAGGCGCCTCCTGTTTATAAAAACAAGGAATATAGGCTTCTCCTTTTACCGTCTTACTCCTCTGATTTTCTGCCCATAGCCCTTTAGTGGCAGCTCTTAATTGATCTCGATCACATTTAGTTACCTTCTTTATTACTCTGAAGCTAACGATTCTACGCCAGGCTTAATTGATGCCTTTATCACCAGGGTGCAGACTTATCCCAACGTTAAGCAAATCAAAAGATGTGCTGAATCAGGAGGTTAACAATGTTATCAGGGCAAACGCCAGCCCGGAACTGGAACACTCGTCGCACTGAAAAAGCGCGTCGCCTGGCTTCCGTACCGGTGCAGGGCAAAGTACTGCCAACCGGCGACCTTGTCGCCATGCTGGAAAAACTGATCGCCCCAGGCGACAAGGTCGTACTGGAAGGTAATAACCAGAAACAGGCGGACTTTCTCTCCCGTTCGCTGGCCGAGGTGAATCCGCAGGTCGTTCACGATCTGCACATGATTATGCCGAGCGTAGGCCGCAGCGAACACCTGGATATTTTCGAAAAGGGCATCGCCCGCAAGCTTGATTTCTCCTTCTCTGGTACCCAGAGCCTGCGTATTTCGCAGCTGCTGGAAGACGGGCAGCTGGAGATCGGCGCGATCCACACCTACATCGAGCTCTACTCGCGCCTGTATGTCGATCTCTCGCCGAACGTGGCGCTGATCGCCGGCTTTAAAGCGGACCGTAAAGGTAACCTTTATACCGGTGCCAGCACCGAGGATACCCCGGCGCTGGTAGAAGCCGCCGCCTTCCACGACGGCATCGTCATCGCTCAGGTGAACGAGCTGGTGGACGACGAATGCGACCTGCCGCGCGTGGATATCCCCGGCTCGTGGATTGATTTCGTGGTGGTGGCCGACAAGCCTTTCTTCATTGAACCGCTGTTTACCCGTGACCCGCGCCTGATCAAACAGGAGCACATCCTGATGGCGATGATGGCCATTAAAGGCATCTACGCAGAACACCAGGTGCAGTCCCTGAACCACGGTATCGGCTTTAACACCGCCGCCATCGAGCTGCTGCTGCCGACCTACGGCGAACAGCTGGGTCTGAAGGGCAAAATTTGTAAACACTGGACCCTGAACCCGCATCCGACGCTTATCCCGGCGATCGAGAGCGGCTGGGTTGAGAGCGTGCACTGCTTCGGCGGCGAGCTGGGGATGGAAGAGTACATCCGCGCCCGTCCGGACATCTTCTTTACCGGTGCCGACGGCTCCATGCGCTCCAACCGCGCCTTCTGCCAGCTGGCAGGCCAGTACGCGGTGGATATGTTCATCGGCTCTACGCTGCAGGTAGATGGCTATGCCAACTCCTCAACCGTAACCCGCGGCCGTCTTTCCGGCTTCGGTGGGGCGCCAAACATGGGCCATGACCCGCACGGTCGTCGTCATGCGACTCCGGCCTGGCTGAACATGATCACCGAACCGGATCCAATGCAGCGCGGTAAAAAACTGGTGGTGCAGATGGTCGAAACCTTCCAGGCGGGCGTGAAACCGACCTTCGTGGAAAAACTCGACGCCGTCGAGGTGGCAAAAGCCTCCGGTATGCCGCTGGCGCCGGTCATGATCTATGGCGATGACGTCACTCACGTGCTGACGGAAGAGGGGATTGCTTACCTCTATCGCGCGAAAGATCTTGAGGAGCGCCGCGCAATGGTCGCAGCCGTCGCGGGGATCACCGATATCGGTCTGGGCGTGGACGCCAAACGCGTCGCCGAGCTGCGCCAGAGTGGCAAAGTGGTCTACCCGGAAGATATGGGCATTCGCCGCACCGACGCCACCCGCTCACTGCTGGCCGCGGGCAGCGTCTCCGACCTGGTTGAATGGTCGGGCGGTCTGTACAACCCACCTGCGAAATTCCGGAGCTGGTAATGAAACTTCTGCCACAGATTCAGGTTGAAGGCGGTGCCGAATGGCTGGCGCGAGCCGCCACGCAGTGTCTGATTGACGAAGCGCGACTTAGCCCAAAACCCGGTCTGGTGGACAGTCGGGGGAACGGCGCGCACCAGGATTTATCCCTCGCGCTGATGGAGCGTTCGGCGCACAGCCTGACCCCCACGTTTCAGGCACTGGCGCTGCAAAGCTGGCTGCGTCCTGCCGACATCGCACTGCGGCAAACCGTCGGGCGGCTCGGCCGCGAAGGCGAACAGCAGATGATGGCGGCAACCGGCGGGGTCAATACCCACCGGGGCGCAATCTGGGCGCTGGGGCTTCTGGTCAGCGCCGCGGCGATGCTTGGCGGCAGCGCGAAAGCGCAAGCGATAGCCGACACCGCCGCGCAGCTGGCAATGCTGCCGGATGACGCCGCGCCGAAAGTTTTCAGCAAAGGGCAGCGCGCCACCCAGCGTTATCGGGTGCCGGGCGCGCGTGAAGAGGCGCAGCAGGCATTTCCGCACATTATGCAGCGGGCATTACCGCAGCTTCGTCTGAGCCGCCTTAACGGCAGTGGCGAAGCCCACGCCCGACTCGATGCGCTGATGGCGATTATGACCTCATTAACCGATACCTGCGTGCTTTCCCGTGCCGGTATGGAGGGGTTAGACGCCATGCAGGACGGGGCCCGGGCGGTATTAGCCGCCGGCGGCACCGCGCATCCTGAGGGGCAACGCGCGCTCGCGGTATTAGATAAACAGATGCTCTTGCTCAATGCCTCTCCGGGCGGCGCGGCCGACCTGCTTGCCGCCACGCTGTTCCTTGACCGCATCGAGACGCCTTACTTAGCGAATTAAGAGGATGTTATGGAAAAAATTACATTAACCCTGCCCGCCGGCCGTACCTCAAACGGCAAAGCGCTGGCCGGCGTTGTTGGCTCCGGGGATATGGAGGTGTTATTCACCGCCGACCAGGGCCAGACATTGAACGTTGAGATTACTACGTCCGTTGATAACAGCCGTAGCCGCTGGGACGCATTGTTTAACCGTATTCAGACCGTCAGCAGCCTGCCTGCCGGCACGTTAACCATTCACGATTTTGGCGCGACACCCGGCGTGGCACGCATTCGTATTGAACAGGTCTTCGAAGAGGTGAGCTATGCGTGATGATCGTAGTTTTATCGAACTGAAAGCGCGCCAGCGTGCGCAGGCGCTGCTGGACGAGGGCAGCTATCGCGAGCTGCTGGATCCTTTTGAAGGCATCGTCTCGCCGTGGCTTGGGCCGCAGGGGATCGTGCCGCAGTCAGATGACGGCATGGTGGTGGCGAAAGGCACTATTAACGGCAAACCTGCGGTAGTGGTCGCCATCGAAGGCGCGTTCCAGGGCGGCAGCATGGGTGAAGTCTCAGGCGCCAAAATGGCGGCTGCGCTGGAGCTGGCGGCGGAAGATAACCGCAACGGCATTCCGACCCAGGCGGTACTTAGCCTCGAAACCGGTGGCGTACGTCTGCAGGAGGCCAACCTCGGCCTGGCGGCGATTGCCGATATCCACGCGGCGATTGTCGATCTGCGCCGTTATACCCCGGTTGTCGGCATTGTGGCCGGTACGGTGGGCTGCTTCGGCGGGATGTCCATCGCCGCGGCTCTGTGCAGCTACCTCATCGTTACCCGTGAAGCGCGTCTGGGGCTGAACGGCCCGCAGGTTATCGAGCAGGAAGCGGGTATTGAAGAGTATGACTCCCGCGACCGTCCGTTTATCTGGAGCATGACCGGCGGTGAAATTCGCTATGAAAGCGGGCTGGTGGATGCGCTGGTAGGCGACGGCGTGAACGCGGTGAAAGCGGCAGTAAACGAGGCTATTGCCAAAGGCGTGCCGGCGAAACACCGTACCGACAACTACGACTGGTATCTCGAGCGTCTGACTAATTTTGACACCCGCAAACAGGCGGATACCGAACAGATTCACGCGCTCTTTGCCCGGGAGGTGAAATGATGAGTACTTCAATTAGCCGTGGCGAACTATGGCTGGAAACCCTTGCGCCAAATGCAAAACGTCTGGAAGGGCTATGCCCTTCCGTACAGGCGGCGGATGGCGAGCTGAACGGTGAGACAGTGCGCTTTGTGGCGGTAGTGCCGGATGCGAACAACCACTTCCCGCGTGCCGCACGAGGCGAAGTCGGCCTGCTGGAGGGCTGGACGCTGGCCAAAGTGGTAAGCGAAACCGTTGCTGCCGACGCGGACAAAGCCGTCAAACGCCCGATTGTGGCGGTAATTGACGTGCCGAGCCAGGCTTACGGCCGCCGCGAAGAGGCCTTTGGTATTCACCAGGCGCTGGCGGGTGCCGCTGCGGCCTATGCCAATGCGCGTCTGGCCGGTCACCCGGTGATTGGGCTTATCGTCGGGAAAGCGATGTCCGGGGCGTTTCTGGCCCACGGCTATCAGGCTAACCGACTGATCGCCTTTAACGACCAGGGCGTGCTGATCCACGCGATGGGGAAAGAGTCCGCCGCGCGCATCACGCTTCGCACCGTCGACGCGCTGGAAAAACTGGCGGCAACTATTCCGCCGATGGCGTATGACATCAGTAACTACGCCACTCTGGGGCTGCTGGAAAACCTGCTGGATATCAGCAATCCGGACGCACCTTCATCCATCGATCTGGCGCTGGTAAAAACCACGTTACAACAGGCCATTGATGACGCTCGCCGGGATCCGACGCTGAAAAGCCGTCTGGGTGCCGACAATCGTCACAGCTCGGCGCTCGTACGCGAACGTATGCGAGCCAGCTGGTAATACAAGACAAGACCTGCCAGATGCACGACCCGTGGGCGCCTTTGCCGCGCCCACGCGGGACGCTGCATCCTGAAAATAATAACCATCGCGTCAGTGCTTAAACTTCTTTTTACAGGTGATTTATGACTTATGTGATTGTTCATGCCCTTGCACCTATTTTTGTCATCATGCTGCTTGGCTTCTGGGCCGGTAAGGCAAAAATGGTCGATAACAAAAATGTTTCCCTGCTCAATATCTTTGTAATGGACTTTGCCCTGCCCGCCGCGCTGTTCAGCGCCACGGTGCAGACCCCCTGGAGCGGCATTATTGCTCAGTCACCGCTGATCGTGGTGCTGACCCTGGCGATGTGGATCACCTACGCGGCCATCTACTTCCTCGCCACCAAAGTTTTCAAAAAGTCCCCGCAGGATGCCGCCGTGCTGACCCTGACCGTGGCACTGCCGAACTATGCGGCGCTGGGTCTGCCGATTCTGGGCAGCGTGCTGGGCGAAACTCCCGCCACCTCCCTGTCGGTAGCGGTTTCTATCGCCTGCGGTTCCGTACTGATGACGCCGTTCTGCCTGCTGATCCTCGAGCGTGAAAAAGCGCGTGCGGAAGGGGGCAACACCGGTTCCACACTCTCTATGCTGCCGGTGCTGATGTGGCGCTCGATTAAAAAACCGATTGTGCTGGGTCCGCTGCTTGGCGTCGTGTTATCCGCTATTGGCATTAAAATGCCGGAGCTGGTGCTGGCTTCCATCAAGCCTCTGGGCCTGGCGGCCACCGCGGCGGCGCTGTTCCTGACCGGGGTGATCCTCTCTGCCCGTAAGCTGAAAATTAACACCATGGTTATCACCTCGACCATTGCCAAGCTGCTGATCCAGCCGGCCATCGCCTGGGGTATCGTGCTGGTCTTCGGCCTGCAGGGTTCGGTCGCTATTACCGCTATCCTGATGATTGCTCTCTCCGCCGGTTTCTTCGGCGTGGTCTTTGGTAACCGCTTTGGCGTACAGTCGCCGGATGCGGAAGCAGTGCTGCTGTTGAGCTCGGTACTCTGTATCCTGTCGCTGCCGCTGTTTATCTCACTGACTTCAGGAATGTAATCATGACCACAACATTACGCCCGCACGATTTAGTCTGGCTTACCGCACGAGACGCGCTGATGGAGATCGGCGAGCCCTGGGTGGATGCGGCCTGGCACACCGGCCTGCCGGTGGTGGTGCGGCGTGATGTTGATGGCAACGGGCGTATTCCGGTAGGGGTACGCGGCCTGAAGCGCGACCAGCGCGCGGCGGGCTGGGTTAACCCCGACCAGATTGTCCGTATCGTCTCCCCCGAACAGCTGAGCGCGGAAGATGACCTTTTGCGCTCGCCCTTTATCACCCAGCCGCCGGTTCAGGTGGCGGTACAGCTTTCCCGCAGGCGCTGGCCCTGGACGTGGGGTATCACCGGCAGCACCGGCTATGCACTGGCAACCGGCATTGCAGTGATCCACGCCGCAAGCGATCTCGATTTGCTGATCCGCGCGCCGCAGCCTCTCTCCCGCGATGATTTAGCTACCTGGCAGTCGCACCTTGAGGGAGCGCTTTGCCGGGCCGATACCCAGGTTGAGACACCGCAGGGCGGTTTTGCGCTCAACGAGTGGCTGCGCGACGGGAAAACCTTGCTGAAAACCAACCGGGGGCCGCGCCTGACGGCGAACCCCTGGGCATGGGAGGAACAATGAAGATCCTGTTTACCTTTCCGGGGCAGGGGACGCAGCACCCTGAGATGCTGCAAAACCTGCCGGGAACCGAGCTGGCGCAGGCGCGCGACGTGCTGGGCGACAGCGAAGTGGACGCCCTGGATACCCCCGAGGCTTTACAACACACCCGCGCGGTGCAGCTGGCGCTGCTGATCGCCGGCGTGGCCTGGGCACGCGAGCTGGAGCGCCGCGGCGTGGCGCCGGATATCGTCAGCGGCCTCTCTATTGGCGCTTATCCCGCGGCGGTGGTCGCCGGGGCGCTTGATTTCCGCGATGCCCTGAAGCTGGTGGCGCTGCGCGGTGACCTGATGGAGCAGGCCTGGCCGCACGGCTACGGTCTGACGGCCATTATGGGGTTAACGCTTTCGCAGGTTGAAGCCATCATGGAAGGAACAGGAACCTACATTGCCAACCTGAACGCGGAGACGCAGATCGTGATCGCCGGCTCCGATGAGGGAATGGCGGAGGTGGCGAAGCGCGCGCTGGCGAAAGGGGCCAATAAAGCCCGTCGTCTGGCGGTGAGCGTCCCTTCGCACTGCGAGCTGCTGGCCGAACCGGCGAAAAAGCTCGTTGAAGCCTTTAGCGAGGTTACCCTCTCTCGCCCGCGCTATGCCTATCTCAGCGGCAGCACCGGGCGCGTGCTCTGGCAGCCGGAGAGAATCGCCGACGATCTGGCAATGAATATGGCCCGCACGGTGCGCTGGCAGGAGGCGGTAGTAGCGGCCAACGAGCGCGAAGCCCGGCTGGCGATAGAGATGCCCCCCGGTGGGGTGCTCACCTGCCTAACGCGTCAGGCGGCCTGGGAGGGAGAGAGTATCTCTCTGGAACGCAGCGGCATCGAGGTCGCGGTTCACCTCGCAAAACGACTTAAGAATTGAGCGATTGCTCGAGGCGGCGGGCGTACATGCGGCCTTCCGCCGCCAGCGCCCGCAGGCTGGGATCCTGCTCGCGGTTGCGGGCAAAGACGATGGCGATCAGCTGCTGCATTTGATAAGGCTGCGCCAGCTTCAGAAGCTGCACCGAGTTTTCATACACCTTCTTCATCCTGCCCGGCATAAGCGTAAAGCCGACACCCGCCTGCACCAGGCTCAGCATCGAGAAAATATCATTGACCCGGGTGACGATCTCCGGCTCAAAGCCGGCAATGTGAAACGCCTCCTGAAAGCCAGCGTAGGTGGCGAAGCCCTCTGCCAGGGCGACAAACTTCTGATCTTTATAGTCGCGTAAATCCGCCAGGCCTTCGGTATTGAGCTGGGCCGAGGCGGGGGCGGCCAGGCAAATGTCGTCGTGGAACAGGGGCAGGACTTCCAGATTGTTGCGGTCGATTTCGCTTTCGGAAATGGAGATCAGAATGGCGTCCAGCGAGCCCTCCTCCAGCATATGCAGCAGGGTCTCGTTGGATCCCATGGTGAGATCCATCTCCAGATCCGGGCGGCGCAGCTTCATGCCCATAATCAGCTGCGGCACCGTCTCCAGCGTCAGCGAATAAAGCGTGCCCACCCGCAGACGCCCCTGGCCGACCCCGGCGGTTTTACGCGCCTCTTCCAGCCCGCGCTCCATCACCTGCATCACCTCCTGGCAGTACTCCAGCAGCGTCCAGGCGGAGGGCAGGGCAATCAGATTACGGCCTTTATGGGTGAACAGCGGGCAGCGAACGTTCTCTTCCAGGGTGTGCAGGGCGCGATGTACGCTGACGCCGCTCAGGTTCAGCACCTCGGCGGCGCGGGCGATATTGCCCGTCTCCATAAAGGTCATGAAGATGCTGAGTTTGCGAAACGTAATCTCGCTGGTCACGTCAGGTATCATCATCCCTCCGCCGGGTTAGTCGCTCTGAAGCATGGCTTCAAGCTGTTCCTGGGCATCCAGCCAGGCCATTTCACACTCTTCAAGGCTGGATTTCGTCGTGGCCTGCACCTGCAGGCACTCGGTTAACTCGGCCTTGCGCGTCTGGTCATACAGGCCGCTGTCACCCAGCTTCTCTTCAACGGTGGCCAGCTGCGCGTTGAGTTTCTCCATCTCTTTTTCCAGACGGGTAATCTCTTTGCGCAGCGGCTGCGTCTGCGTGCGCAGCTCCGCCTCGCGGCGTTTCTGGTCTTTACGCGACTGGGCGCTGTTGGCGTTCTCTTTTGCGGCATCGGCAGGCTGGTTTTCCTGCTTCTGCACGTCGCTCAGCCACTGCTGATAATCTTCCAGATCGCCATCGAAAGGTTCCACCTTACCGTCGTGTACCAGATAGAGGTCGTCGGTGGTGGAGCGGATGAGGTGGCGGTCGTGCGATACCACCACCAGCGCCCCTTCGAACTCGATCAGCGCTTCGGTCAGCGCCTGGCGCATGTCGAGATCCAGGTGGTTGGTCGGTTCATCGAGCAGCAGCAGGTTTGGACGCTGCCAGACGATCAGCGCCAGCACCAGGCGGGCCTTTTCGCCCCCGGAGAAGCGTTCGGTGTTTTCGCTGACCTTATCGCCGCGAAAACCAAAGCCGCCCAGGTAGTCGCGCAGCTTCTGCTCCAGCTCCTGCGGCGCGATGCGCGCCAGGTGCTGAATAGGGGATTCGTCTGCGCGTAAAAATTCCAGCTGATGCTGAGCAAAGTAGCCAAGCTTAATGCCCTTCGCGAGACCGATATCGCCGCTTGCCGGCTCCAGCTCGCCCGCCAGCAGTTTAATTAAAGTCGATTTCCCGGCGCCGTTGCGTCCGAGCAGGCCAATTCGTGACCCCGGTACCAGGTTGAGCTTGATGGAGTCCAGAATAGTGCGATCGCCATAACCGGCGCTCACCTTTTCCATCTTCAGCAGCGGGCTCGGCAGGCTCTCCGGCGCGCGGAAGCTAAACTGGAACGGGTTATCCACGTGCGCCGGGGCGATCATCTCCATGCGCTCCAGCATCTTGATACGGCTCTGGGCCTGTTTCGCCTTGGAGGCTTTGGCCTTAAAGCGGTCAACAAAGCTTTGCAGGTGGGCCACCCGCTGCTGCTGGCTTTCGTACATCGCCTGCTGCTGGGAAAGGCGCGTGGCGCGCTGACGTTCGAACGAGCTGTAGTTGCCGGTGTATTCGAACATCGACTCCTGTTCGATATGAATAATTTTGTCCACCACGGGATCGAGGAAGTCGCGGTCGTGGGAGATAAGGATCAGCGTGCCCTGGTAGCTCTTCAGCCATTTCTCCAGCCAGATCACGGCGTCGAGATCCAGGTGGTTGGTAGGTTCATCAAGCAGCAGCAGGTCGGAGCGGCATACCAGCGCCTGGGCCAGGTTAAGGCGCATGCGCCAGCCGCCGGAGAAGTCGCTGACCGGTCGCTCCAGCTGTTCGTTGCTGAAGCCCAGGCCGTGCAGCAGGCTGGAGGCGCGGGAGCGGATGGTCCAGGCGTCAATGGCATCCAGCTTGCCGTGGACGGTGGCAATAGCGTGGCCGTCGTTGCGCTCGTTGGCCGCTTTCAGCTCGGCTTCCAGCTTGCGGTATTCCCGATCGCCGTCAATCACATAGTCGAGGGCCGGTTCGCTCAGGGCCGGCGTCTCCTGGTTTACCCAGGCCAGCTGCCAGTTTGCCGGAAAGGTAAAGCTACCGGCATCGGCGCTGATTTCGTTTTTAAGCAGCGACAGCAGGGTGGATTTACCGCAGCCGTTTTTGCCCACCAGGCCCACTTTCTGGCCAGGGTTAATGGTGGCTGAAGCGTTGTCCAGCAGGACGCGTACGCCGCGACGAATTTGTAGCGAGGAGAAAACAATCATAGAGCGCCGTCTGTTCCGACTATGTTAAGTTGTCATTATAATCAGGTTAAATGTGCCGCCACGCCCTGCGTGGGTGTGCCATGGTAGCCCAAAATAACAGTGATGACGACCCGGGAGAGGAATGATGTCCCAGACAGCCAACGTGCTGCTGCTGTATGCCCATCCGGAGTCCCAGGACTCGGTCGCTAACCGGGTTTTGCTTCAGCCGGCCTTAAAACTCAGCAACGTGACGGTGCACGATCTCTACGCGCACTACCCCGACTTTTTTATCGATATCCCTCGCGAGCAGGAGCTTTTGCGTCAGCACGACGTCATTGTGTTCCAGTATCCGCTCTATACCTACAGCTGCCCGGCCCTGCTGAAAGAGTGGCTTGACCGGGTACTGAGCCGCGGTTTTTCCAGCGGGGTAGGGGGCAACCAGCTGGCGGGAAAGTACTGGCGGAACGTGATTACCACCGGCGAGCCGGAGAGCGCCTACCGCCATGATGGCCTGAACGGCTATCCCATCAGCGATATTCTGCGTCCCTTTGAACTCACCGCCGCCATGTGCCGGATGCACTGGCTGAGCCCGATTATTGTCTACTGGGCCAGGCGTCAGCCGCAGCAGGCTCTGGCAAGCCATGCAAAAGCCTACGGCGACTGGCTGGCCGCGCCGCTCATGACGGGAGGCCGATGATGGAAGGTTCGGATCTGCTGCTGGCCGGCGTGCTGTTCCTGTTTGCGGCGGTGGTTGCCGTGCCGCTGGCGGCCAGGCTGGGTATTGGTGCCGTGCTGGGGTATCTGCTGGCCGGTATTGCGATTGGCCCCTGGGGGCTGGGATTTATCAGCGACGTGGATGAAATTCTTCATTTCTCCGAGCTGGGGGTCGTGTTCCTGATGTTTATCATCGGGCTGGAGCTGAACCCGGCGAAGCTGTGGCAACTGCGGCGTTCTATCTTTGGCGTGGGCGCCGCTCAGGTGTTATGCAGCGCCGCGATACTGGGCGGCCTGCTGATGCTAACCGATTTTTCGTGGCAGGCGGCGGTGGTGGGCGGCATCGGGCTGGCCATGTCCTCTACGGCAATGGCGCTGCAGCTGATGCGCGATAAGGGCATGAACCGTAACGAGGCCGGGCAGCTGGGGTTCTCGGTACTGTTGTTCCAGGATCTGGCGGTGATCCCGGCGCTGGCGCTGGTGCCGCTGCTGGCGGGATCCGGCGACGATCATTTCGACTGGATGAAGGTGGGCATGAAGGTGCTGGCCTTTATCGTCATGCTGATTGGCGGACGTTATCTGCTGCGCCCGGTATTCCGGTTTATCGCCGCGTCCGGCGTGCGCGAGGTCTTTACCGCCGCCACGCTGCTGCTGGTGCTCGGCTCCGCGCTGTTTATGGATGCCCTTGGGCTTTCCATGGCGCTGGGAACCTTTATTGCCGGCGTGCTGCTGGCGGAAAGCGAATACCGGCACGAGCTGGAAAGCGCTATCGACCCGTTCAAAGGGCTGCTGCTGGGGCTGTTCTTTATTTCCGTAGGAATGGCGCTCAACCTTGGGGTGCTCTATACCCATATATTGTGGGTGATAATGAGCGTGGCGGTGCTGGTGGCGGTTAAAACGGGCGTGCTTTATCTGCTGGCCCGGGTTTACGGCCTGCGTAAGTCGGAGCGGATGCAGTTCGCTGGCGTGCTCAGCCAGGGCGGGGAGTTTGCTTTTGTGCTTTTCTCTACTGCCTCTTCCCAGCGCCTGTTCCAGAATGACCAGATGGCGCTGCTGCTGGTGACGGTAACCCTGTCGATGATGACCACGCCGCTGCTGATGAAGCTTATCGATAAACAGCTTTCACGCCGTTTTAACGCTGCCGATAGTGAAGATGAAGCGCCCTGGGTGGAAGACGATAAGCCGCAGGTGATTGTGGTTGGGTTTGGGCGCTTTGGTCAGGTAATAGGGCGCCTGTTAATGGCCAACAAAATGCGCATCACCGTACTGGAGCGTGATATCAGCGCGGTCAATCTGATGCGTAAATATGGTTATAAGGTCTATTACGGCGATGCGACCCAGGTTGAGCTGCTGCGCTCTGCCGGGGCCGAAGCGGCGCAGTCTATTGTGATCACCTGCAACGAGCCGGAAGACACCATGAAGCTGGTGGAGATCTGCCAGCAGCATTTTCCGCATCTGCATATTCTTGCCCGGGCGCGGGGCCGCGTTGAGGCGCATGAGCTGTTGCAGGCGGGCGTAAAACAGTTTTCCCGTGAGACCTTCTCCAGCGCGCTGGAGCTAGGCCGTAAAACCCTGGTGACCCTTGGTATGCATCCTCATCAGGCCCAGCGCGCGCAGCTGCACTTCCGTCGTCTGGATATGCGCATGCTGCGTGAGCTGATGCCTGTGCACACGGATACGGTGCAAATATCCCGCGCGCGGGAAGCGCGGCGCGAGCTGGAAGAGATCTTCCAGCGTGAGATGCAGCAAGAACGCCGACAGCTGGATGGCTGGGATGAATTTGAATAGAGGTGGTTAACGATGGCAATACGTAAACGCTTTATCGCCGGCGCAAAATGTCCGGCCTGCCAGGCTCAGGATTCGCTGGCGATGTGGCGTGAAAATAATATCGATATTGTTGAGTGTGTTAAGTGCGGTCACCAGATGCGCGAGGCGGATAAAGAGGCCCGCGAGCATGTGCGCAAAGAAGAGCAAGTGATCGGCATTTTTCATCCCGACTAGCGATATGCCCCGAGTTTTTTTAAGCTAAAGGGTACACGGGTGCAGATTTCCGTTACAATCGGCGCCAGCAATTTTCCCACGCTCAGGAGATATCATGAAAGTAGCAAAAGACCTGGTGGTCAGCCTGGCCTATCAGGTACGTACAGAAGACGGTGTATTGGTTGATGAGTCTCCGGTGAGTGCGCCGCTGGACTACCTGCACGGTCACGGCTCCCTGATTTCCGGCCTGGAAAACGCGCTGGATGGTCATGAAGTTGGCGACAAATTTGACGTTGCTGTAGGCGCAAACGACGCTTACGGTCAGTATGACGAGAACCTGGTGCAGCGCGTTCCTAAAGACGTGTTCATGGGCGTTGACGAGCTGCAGGTTGGCATGCGCTTCCTGGCTGAAACCGACCAGGGTCCGGTACCGGTTGAAATCACTGAAGTTGAAGACGACCACGTTGTGGTTGATGGCAACCATATGCTGGCTGGCCAGAACCTGAAGTTCAACGTTGAAGTTGTTGCGATCCGCGAAGCAACCGAAGAAGAGCTGGCTCATGGCCACGTTCACGGTGCGAACGGTCACGACCACGACCACGATCACGGCCACGATGGCTGCTGCGGTGGTCACGGTCACGACCATGGTCACGATCACGGCCACGGTAAAGGTGGTTGCGGTAACGGCGGCTGCGGTTGCCACTAATACCTTTCAGGTAGCAAAAAAGCGGGATAATCCCGCTTTTTTTACGCCTCAATAGTGCGGTGGCGGGGTCTCTTCGGCCTGGGAGGCGATATGGGAGGACTGGGTCGCTTTTACCTTTTCCGTCAGCAGACGCAGCAGGTCGCGCAGCTTAGCCATTTCGAGTTCGTGGGCCGTTACGGTCTGGTTCAGCTCATCGATGGTGATCTCCTGAAAAGCCAGCCGGCTCTCCAGCTCTGCCAGTCGTGCTTCCGTTGTCGTGTCCTGCATGATTCACCTCGTTAATCAGTCGGGTGCCGTAAAAAGGGGCGGCGGCGAATTTTAGCTGACTTTAGTGCGGTTAGCAGTAACCATGCCGCGAGCAAGAAACTAATTTAAACAAAAATAGTCTTAAAAGAGGCGAGTTTCGGGTGAGTCTGTCTGTAGATTTCTTCCGCAACGTTTTATAGTACGCAACTCATTTACATTTATTGCCGGGGCGAGAGGCCCTGGACCCTGGAGATATGGATGAAATCACTGTTTAAAGTAACGCTGCTGGCGACCACTATGGCTGTCGCTCTGAATGCGCCACTGGCTTTCGCTGCGGACACCGCGGCGAAACCAGCTGCCAGCGCAGACAGCTCAGCGGCGTTCAAAAATGACGACCAGAAATCAGCCTATGCGCTCGGAGCCTCTCTGGGTCGTTATATGGAAAACTCCCTGAAGGAGCAGGAAAAACTGGGCATTAAACTGGATCAGGCTCAGCTGATTGCCGGTGTTCAGGATGCTTTTGCAGATAAGAGCAAACTCTCCGACCAGGAAATCGAAAAAACGCTCCAGGCTTTTGAAGCGCGCGTGAAGGGTGCGGCTCAGGAGAAGATGGAAAAAGACGCAACCGAAAACGAAACCAAAGGCAAAGCCTACCGTGACGCTTTCGCTAAAGAGAAAGGCGTGAAAACCTCCTCTACCGGCCTGGTGTACCAGGTTGAGAAAGAGGGTACTGGTAACGCACCTAAAGACAGCGATACCGTTGTTGTTAACTACAAAGGTACCCTGATCGACGGTAAAGAGTTCGATAACTCTTACACCCGCGGCGAACCGCTCTCCTTCCGTCTTGATGGCGTGATCCCGGGCTGGACCGAAGGCCTGAAAAACATCAAGAAAGGCGGCAAAATCAAGCTGGTTATCCCACCGGATCTGGCCTACGGTAAAACCGGCGTTCCGGGTATCCCGGCTAACTCTACGCTGGTGTTTGACGTAGAGCTGCTGGATATCAAGCCGGCGCCGAAGGCGGATGCAAAGCCTGAAGCCGCAGCGGATGCCAAAGCAGCTGACGCAGCGAAGAAATAAAACTGCGAAGCCGCCGCCTTTAAGGCGGCGGTTTTTTTATTCAGGGGCAGATATAATTAACACTGGAAAGCCTTACCTGCGCTGTATTAATTTAGTTGTCCGTGTAAATGATGAGCCTGCCCTGAAAACCTCCCGACAGGCTCCTGAAAAGGAGTGTTTTTTTCATGACCAGGTCGCTATTAACCAACGAAACCAGCGAGCTCGATCTGCTGGATCAACGTCCTTTCGACCCGTCCGATTTTGATATTCTCAAATCATACGAGGCGGTAGTGGACGGGTTAGCGATGCTCATTGGGTCCCACTGCGAAATCGTATTGCACTCCCTGCAAGATCTGAAGTGTTCCGCCATCCGTATTGCTAATGGCGAGCATACCGGCCGTAAAATTGGCTCGCCAATTACCGACCTTGCGCTGCGTATGCTGCATGACATGACGGGCGCGGATAGCAGTGTCTCCAAATGTTATTTCACCCGCGCCAAGAGCGGCGTACTGATGAAGTCGGTTACTATCGCCATCCGCAACCGGGATCAGCGGGTCATTGGTTTGCTGTGCATTAACATGAACCTGGATGTGCCGTTCTCGCAAATCATGAGCACCTTTATCCCACCGGAAACGCCTGACGTGGGCTCTTCCGTTAACTTTGCCTCCTCCGTTGAAGATCTGGTGACCCAAACGCTCGAGTTCACCATCGAAGAGGTCAATGCCGATCGCAATGTGTCCAATAACGCTAAAAATCGCCAGATCGTGCTTAATCTCTATGAGAAAGGGATCTTCGATATCAAAGATGCTATCAACCAGGTAGCGGATCGCCTGAATATCTCTAAACATACGGTCTATCTCTACATCCGTCAGTTCAAGAGCGGTGATTTTCTGGGGCAAGAGAAGTAATGCGTTTTGCGTTAATGGTGACGGGGCCGGCTTACGGCACCCAGCAGGCAAGCAGCGCGCTGCAATTTGCCCAGGCGCTGCTCGAGGCGGGTCACGAACTGATAAGCGTATTTTTCTATCGTGAAGGCGTGTATAACGCCAACCAGCTCACCTCCCCGGCTTCTGACGAATTTGACCTGGTGAGGGCCTGGCAGGGGCTTAACCAGACATACGGCGTTGAACTGCACATTTGCGTGGCCGCCGCGCTGCGCCGCGGTATCGCCGATGCGTCTGAAGCGGAACGTTTAAATCTTGCCGGCGCCAATCTGCAGGCGGGCTTTTCTCTCAGCGGCCTGGGCGCGCTTGCACAGGCGGCGCTGACCTGCGATCGAATGGTGCAATTCTGATGAACCGTGTGGCTTATGTTTTTTCATCTGCTCCCCACGGCAGCGCTGCTGGCAGGGAGGGGCTGGATGCGCTTCTTGCTACCTCTGCGCTAACGGAAGATATCGGCGTCTTCTTTATCGGTGACGGCGTCCTGCAGCTTCTTGCCGGGCAGCAGCCGCAGGCGATCCTGGCGCGGGACTATATCGCCACCTTCAAAGTGCTTCCTCTCTATGACATCGAAACCTTCTGGGTGTGTGCCGCGTCGCTAAAAGCACGCGGGCTGGATGAGCAGACGCCGCTGGTGCTGGATGCGACGGTAGTCGCGCCTGAGTTTCTGCGTGAACAGCTTTCCCACTATGATACGATTCTGACATTCTGAGGCCGCCATGCTCCATACTCTGAGCCACTCCCCGTGGCAGTGCGATATTGACGGAATGGTGAGAATGCTGCGCGACGGCGACGCTTTGCTGCTGCTCCAGGACGGTGTTCTGGCCGCGATGACGGGTAGCCGCTATGTTGAAATTCTTACGAACGCCCCCATTAAGGTCTATGCGCTTAAGAACGACATTGAAGCGCGCGGCCTGACTGGTCAAATTTCAACCACAATTGACGTGGTTAGCTATACTGATTTCGTTAATCTGGCGATAACACACACCGGTCAAATGAACTGGTGATTTGAGATCGCTGTATATTTCTTGACACCTTTTCGACGTAGCCCTAAAATTTCGCGTCCTCATATTGTATGAGGGCGTTTTATTACGTGTTTACGAAGCAAAAGCTAAAACCAGGAGCTATTTAATGGCAACAGTTAACCAGCTGGTACGCAAACCACGTGCACGCAAAGTTGCGAAAAGCAACGTGCCTGCGCTGGA
>Ga0153917_1000412_pt1 | contig 29138 bp, 29 predicted proteins | sample TSFL001MetaG_FD_104695 | JGI IMG/M metagenome (GOLD analysis project Ga0153917, IMG submission 104695) | Attine ant fungus gardens microbial communities from Florida, USA - TSFL001 MetaG | ecosystem: Host-associated > Fungi > Mycelium > Unclassified | place: USA: Florida, Paynes Creek Historic... | reverse complement strand
GTCGGAGGTGGCGTGGCGGTCGGACTTGCGCGACTTCACGGTACCGGCGACGGCAATGGCCTTGCCCATCAGCAGGAGCTTCTCGGTGATGGTGGTCTTACCGGCGTCGGGGTGGGAAATGATGGCGAAAGTGCGGCGCTTCGCGACTTCGGCGGCCTGGTTGGTCATGGGAAATCGCCTGACTTGGGATCAAAAAGGGGCAGTATCATACCTGAAGTCGGGGCGGTGGCCAAAATCGGCTGCGTCCACCACTCCCGGTTTGAATCAATCCTGGCCTTGGTGATTTTCAGCAAAACCATCCAACGTGATGGGCGGTCGGCCCGGCATGCGGACGACCAGTTCAAGCGTTCCCCCCATCGCTTCGAGATAGTTGCGCAGGGTGGAGATCAACATGTCACTACGTTTCTCCACCTTCGAGACGTTGGCCTGGCGAATATCGAGCCGCTCAGCCATCCCTTCCTGGGTCAGCTCCAAGGCCTTGCGCAATGCCTGAAGCGTCATTTCCTCACGGATCAGCTCGCGTCCGCGCTGCTCAGCTTCAGCACGAAAATCAGCTGGCAAGCTATCCATCACCTCTTCAAGTGTCTTGGTCATTGTCGTTCCTCTCAAACAGATACCTCTCAAAACGATCATCGGCTCTGCGGAGCAGCCGACGATAGAACAACCTTTCGCTCAGCCCCGCCTTGTCGCCAGCGACCAGAATCACGGCTTGGCGATCCGGGTCGAAGGCAAAAGCCACACGCCAGACGCCACTGCCAACCCGAAACCTCAACTCTTTCATGTTCGGGTGCCGGGACACTTTCAATGAATCCACCCTTGGCCTCCCCAGCAAGCGACTATTCAAGAAACTTGCGAAGGCAATAGTGCCCCTCATGGCAAACCGCCGAATAGCAGGTACTTCAACGCCTCCACGTACTATCTTCGATTTTTTATCGCGCGAAATTTCCTACAAGCCAGTGATTAACACTAGCCAAACGCTGCCTCAGATGGGAACCTTTAAAGCCACGGAGACGTCCACTCCCCTGCAACCCGCCTCGGGCCAGGGCGTGTTTCATCTGCATTTCGGGCCCGACGGGGTTCGGCTCATGGCGTGATCGCGCGGCCTTCGCCTGCCGTCACGCTGCTACTCGCGAGCACTCTGCCTGCTGCCAGGAATGGCGCCCGCCACGGGAGTGTGCTCGCCGACTGAAAAAGGAGTCCGCCTGTGGCTGAACGCTATGGCAAAGGGCTGTTGGGATGGGCCGCCGTGCTCGTCATCCTGGCCCTGCTGGTCCACTGGATCGGCATCGACACCTTCGCGCGTTATCGCGAAGACCTCTGGTTCTACCTGCAAGCGCACCTGGTCCTGGTGCTGGCTTCGATGGCGGCGGCACTGGCCGTGGGCATCCCCGCCGGCATTGCGTTGAGTCGACCGCACAGGGTCGACAAGGCCGAGCGCTTCATGCAGTTCTTCAATGTTGGCAACACCATCCCTCCCCTGGCCGTCCTGGCCATTGCCCTGAGCGTCCTGGGCATCGGTGCCGGTCCCGCGATCTTCGCCCTGTTCCTGGCCTCCCTCCTGCCGATCGTGCGCAACACCTACGAAGGCCTGAAAAACGTCCCCGCTTCGCTCAAGGAAGCCGCCACAGGCATCGGCATGACCGCACGCCAGCAACTCTGGCAGGTGGAACTGCCCAATGCCGTGCCGATCATCGTCGGCGGTGTGCGCGTGGCCCTGGCGCTGAACGTGGGCACCGCACCACTGGCTTTCCTGATCGGCGCCAACAGCCTGGGCAGCCTGATCTTTCCCGGCATCGCCCTGAACAACCAGCCGCAATTGTTGCTGGGGGCGGCCTGCACCGCCTTGCTGGCGCTGCTGCTCGATGCCTTGGTGAGCCTGTCCAGCAAGCGCTGGCTGGAACGCGGCCTGGCCCAATAGAAGAGGGAACCGATGAACAAGAAAATCGCCTTGCTCCTGGGCGCGGCCCTGCTGTTCGCAGGAGTCGCCCACGCCACGGAGAAACCGCTGATCCGTATCGGCGCGCGGGTGTTCACCGAACAGACCGTGCTCGCAGAAATCACTGCCCAGTACCTGCGCGCCAACGGCTACGAGGTGCGTGTCACCGAAGGCCTGGGCAGCAACATCGCACGCCAGGCCCACGAAACCGGCCAGCTCGACCTGATGTGGGAATACACCGGCGTCTCACTGGTGTCCTACAACCATATCGACGAGCGCATGCCCAGCGCCGCGGCCACCTACGCCAGGGTCAAGGCACTCGACGCCAAGAAGGGCCTGGTCTGGCTCACGCCGTCCAGGTTCAGCAACACCTATGCCCTGGGCCTGCCCCAGGCTGTGGCCAAGGCCTACCCGCAGGTCACCACCATCAGCCAGTTGCAGCAGGTGCTGCGCGACGAGCGTGAGCGCAACCACCTGGTGGCGCTGGACACCGAGTTCGCCAACCGTCCGGACGGCCTGGTGGGGCTGCGCGAGCTGTACGACCTGCCGCTCGACCGGCGCAACATCCGCCAGATGGACAGCGGCCTGGTCTATACCGCGATGCGCAACAACCAGGTGTTCGCGGGCCTGGTGTACACCACCGACGGCCGCCTGAACGCGTTCAACCTCACCCTGCTCGAAGACGACAGGCACTACTTTCCCGACTACACCGCCGCGCCCGTGGTGCGCCAGCAGGTGCTCGACGCCAACCCGCAACTGGCCGCCCAGCTCAAGCCGCTGGCCGAACGGCTAGACGACCAGACCATGCGCGCGCTCAACGCCAAGGTCGACGTCGAGCACCAGAGCCCGACCACCGTGGCCGCAGCCTTCCTGCGAGAACATCCGATCAGCGAGGTACAGCCATGAGCCTGTTCGACACCTTCGCCCATCTGGACTGGGCCCAGGTCCTGCAACTGACCGGACAGCACATCACCCTGGTGGGCGTCGCCGTGGGCCTGGCGATCCTCGTCGGCGTGCCCCTGGGCATCCTGATGACCCGCTTCCCGTCCCTGGCCGGCCCCCTGCAGGCCAGCGCCACGGTGCTGCTGACCGTCCCGTCGATCGCCCTGTTCGGCCTGCTGCTGCCGTTCTACTCCAGGTTCGGCCAGGGCCTGGGACCATTGCCGGCGATCACCGCGGTGTTCCTCTATTCGCTGCTGCCGATCCTGCGCAACACCTACCTGGCCCTGACCAACGTCGAGCCCGGCATCCGTGAAGCCGCACGTGGCATCGGCATGACCTTCGGCCAGCGCCTGCGCATGGTCGAGCTGCCCATCGCGGTGCCGGTGATCCTCGCCGGCGTGCGCACCGCCGTGATCATGAACATCGGCGTCATGACCATCGCCGCCACCATCGGCGCCGGCGGCCTGGGGGTACTCATCCTCACCTCCATCAGCCGCAGCGACATGTCGATGCTGCTGGTCGGCGCCGTGCTGGTCAGCCTGCTGGCGATCATCGCCGACCTGCTCCTGCAAACCCTGCAACGTGCCCTGACTCCGGAAGGACTGCGCCCATGATCGAACTGAAGAACCTCAGCAAGACCTTCAACGTCAACGGCAAGGACGTCAAAGCCGTCGACGCGATAAGCCTCACCGTCAACGAAGGCGAAATCTGCGTGTTCCTGGGCCCTTCGGGGTGCGGCAAGAGCACCACGCTGAAAATGATCAACCGCCTGATCACACCCACCTCCGGCCAGGTGTTCATCAACGGCGAGGACACCAGCGCCCTGGACGAAGTGACCCTGCGCCGCCACATCGGCTATGTGATCCAGCAGATCGGCCTGTTCCCCAACATGACCATCGAGGAAAACATCACCGTGGTCCCGCGCCTGCTGGGCTGGGACAAGCAGAAATGCCATGAGCGGGCCCGCGAGCTGATGCACATGATCAAGCTCGAGCCCAAGCAGTACCTGCAACGCTATCCACGCGAGCTGTCCGGTGGCCAGCAGCAGCGCATCGGCGTGATCCGCGCCCTGGCGGCCGAGGCACCGGTGCTGTTGATGGACGAACCGTTCGGCGCGGTCGATCCGATCAACCGCGAAATGATCCAGAACGAGTTCTTCGAGATGCAGCGGGCGCTGAACAAGACCGTGATCATGGTCAGTCACGACATCGACGAGGCGATCAAGCTGGGCGACAAGATCGCCATCTTCCGCGCGGGCAAACTGCTCCAGCTCGACCATCCGGACACCTTGCTGGCTCATCCGGTGGACGATTTCGTCAGCAACTTCGTCGGCCAGGACAGCACCTTGAAGCGCCTGCTGCTGGTGCGTGCCGAAGATGCCGCGGACAACGCTCCGGCGCTCGGTCCCGAAACGCCGGTGAGCGATGCCCTGGAACTGATGGACGAGCACGACCGGCGCTACGTGGTGGTCACCGATGCGCAGAACAAGGCCCTGGGCTACGTGCGTCGGCGCGACCTGCATCGCCAGCAAGGCAGTTGTGGCGACTTCCTGCGTCCGTTCAACGCCACGGCGTCTCACGACGAACACCTGCGCATCCTCTTGTCGCGGATGTACGAGTTCAATCGTGCGTGGTTGCCGGTGCTCGATGCCGAGCAGGTGTTCCTGGGCGAGGTGACCCAGGAATCGATTGCAGCGTACCTGAGCTCGGGGCGATCACGCGGGGGCAAGACCAGCATCGTTTCGCCGGCTGAGACGGTGGTTTCTGTTTAAGACGCGTATTGCCCATGCCGGCCTCTTCGCGAGTAAACCCGCTCTCACAGGGAATAGCGCCGTACCTGTGGGAGCGACCTGCGGCGCGACCGGCAATGACTTCAGGCCCGGCCCGACAAAGGCTTGGGAGCGAGCCGACAGACGCATCAGCCCTACTGCGTCATCGTCCACATCTCTGTCGTGTGGAGTCGCCCATGAGATGCTCGAGCCTGATACTTGCGTCCACTTGCTGCCTGCTGTGCAACGCCGCCAGGGCAGAATTCCCGTTCAAGCAAGAGGCACCGGTGAGCTTCGCGTTCACATCACAATCGTGCCGGGACCTCAAGCCCGACGAGAGGATGCGCTGTGAAAGATACGGGGCCCTGGGCGTCACCGACTGCCACGCGTTGGGCAATGTCCACGCACGCAACCTGTGCCTGCTCGACAATCCCGGCCTCGACCGGCCTCCCACGGGCCAGGTGAGGTCCCCCAAGGCACCAACGCCTGCCATTCCTTTCCTGCAAGCGCCGCCCGAGTTGTCGAGACCGAAAAATCGATAGCGCCTGTGTGCGGCCTGGCGTCGCGAAGGAGCCGCGAAAGAGCCGCGCAGCAGTCCCGCCCACGACCGAGACAGGCAGCAAGAGGAATCAAATGAAAACAATTCTCATGCACTGCACAAAGTCAGCGATGAACCGACCCGACCGGGCGCCTGGTAACAAAAAATTTATTGGAATTTCAGGTGATCTGAAGCGCCGCTCCGGTGGCCATAAATATGAACACTTTAGCGCCGCCGATCTGTTGCCGCTCATTGCCTGCAACGGATCGACAGTACACCGAGTCATCCTTTTCGCGGGCAAGCCCGCTCCTACAAGGGAACGCGGTTCCTGCGGGCCGGCCTTGCCCGCGAGCGGCCCATTCCACAATTTTTTACGCTTGGGAACATCTACCGTTCACACAGGTCGGTTATTCCAGTGGCAGGTGGCCAAAACGCGACGAACGTGCCGGGATTGCCTGTTGATTCTGCATTCCCCACGCCCTAAAGTGCGCGCCGAACGTCCATGCTGGAAACGATCCATCCGGCTCAAGTACTGACGACGAGACAGCAAGGTCACCCGCCGCTCCGCTTCACGGGCACGGTTGACCTTTTTGCTTTCGGCGACATGCCTTGGGAAGTAGGCGAACCAAAGTGGGGATACGGAGGACGTTCAGTTTGCGCCACTTAATTTTTCAGTTTGCCCATGGAGTCCCTCAGCATGTCGATCCAGGTCGAAGACTATTTCGCGCGTGACACCTTCCAGAAGATGAAGGCGTTCGCCGACAAGCAGGAAACCCCGTTCGTACTCATCGACACCCAGATGATCAGCCAGGCCTACGACGACCTGCGCGCCGGCTTCGAATTCGCCAAGGTCTACTACGCCGTCAAGGCCAACCCGGCAGTCGAGATCATCGACCTGCTCAAGGACAAAGGCTCGAACTTCGACATCGCCTCGATCTACGAGCTGGACAAGGTGCTGGGCCGTGGCGTCACCGCCGACCGCATCAGCTACGGCAACACCATCAAGAAGTCCAAGGACATCCGCTACTTCTACGAGAAGGGCGTGCGCCTGTACGCCACCGACTCCGAAGCGGACCTGCGCAATATCGCCAAGGCCGCCCCGGGCTCGAAAGTCTACGTGCGCATCCTCACCGAAGGCTCCACCACCGCCGACTGGCCGCTGTCGCGCAAGTTCGGCTGCCAGACCGACATGGCCATGGACCTGCTGATCCTCGCCCGTGACCTGGGCCTGGTACCGTACGGCATCTCCTTCCATGTAGGCTCCCAGCAACGTGACATCAGCGTCTGGGACGCAGCCATCGCCAAGGTCAAGGTGATCTTCGAGCGCCTGAAGGACGAAGACGGCATCGAGCTCAAGCTGATCAACATGGGCGGCGGCTTCCCGGCCAACTACATCACCCGCACCAACAGCCTCGAGACCTATGCCGAGGAAATCATCCGCTTCCTCAAGGAAGACTTCGGTGACGACCTGCCGGAAATCATCCTCGAGCCAGGCCGCTCGCTGATCGCCAACGCCGGCATTCTGGTCAGCGAAGTGGTGCTGGTGGCACGCAAGTCGCGCACTGCCGTCGAGCGCTGGATCTACACCGACGTGGGCAAGTTCTCCGGCCTGATCGAAACCATGGACGAGTCCATCAAGTTCCCGATCTGGACCGAAAAGAAAGGCGAGACCGAAGAAGTGGTCATCGCCGGCCCCACCTGCGACAGCGCCGACATCATGTACGAGCACTACAAGTACGGCCTGCCGCTGAACCTGGCCATCGGCGACCGCCTGTACTGGCTGTCCACCGGTGCCTACACCACGAGCTACAGTGCAGTGGAGTTCAACGGCTTCCCGCCGCTGAAGGCGTACTACCTGTAATGCAGAACGGGGCCGCGAGGCCCCGTTTTCATTTGGCAAGTCTGTGCCTCTTTTCGCGGGCACCGCGCCGCCTTTGACCGCAGCGCTGAACCTGTGGGCGGGTTTACCCGCGAAAGGGCTGGCTACCCATCAACGCGCGCGCCTTTGCATTTCTTCGGCATAACGGGCTGCAAATGCCATCAGCATCGGCCCGGCCTCCTGCAAGGTCACCAACGCACTTCTCAGGAAGTTCAGGTTCCCCTCGACCCGCGCCCGCTCCAGCCAGGGCTGGGCCTCGGCCATCTGCCCGCGCTCGACCAGCACCATCGCCAGGCTGAACATGCCCCGAAAGTCCCCCGCCTGCGCCGAACGGCGATACCAGCGCAGCGCCCGTGACGGGCTGGCGGCGATGGCGATCCCTTGTTCCAGGTAACGTCCATACAAATTCATCGACTTGGCATGGCCCAGGTGTGCGGCCTTTTCGTAGCAACTCAACGCCAATGACTGGTCCACGCCGACGCCGCGTCCGGTGGCCAGCAGGTTGGCGTAGTTGTACAGCCCCCAGTCCAGCCCGGCGTCGGCGGCCTGACGATAATGAGCGGCGGCCCTGCCCGGATCGGCCTCACCGCCCCAGCCATGCTCCAGGCAGCGACCCAACATGTTATGACCCATGGCGCTGCCGCCTTGGGCCGCGATACCGAACCATTGCCGCGCCAGCACCTGGTCGCGCTCGATGCCGCGACCGTCGAGCAGGATCTGCCCGAGCAGCAACTGCGCCTCGACCGCGCCCTGCCCCGCAGCGGCAAGGATGGCTTGCGCGGCCTTGCCAGGGCTTTGTTCGAGCATCGCCTGCAGGTCAGCGATCTCGACGACTTCCTCACGACGCAACTGATACGACACGGCTCAGACCTCGGCCCAGCGGCGCAACAGGTTGTGATAGGTGCCGGTCAGTTGCAGCAACGAGGGGTGATCAGGCACATCGGCTGTCAGTTGGCGGATGGCATTGTCCATCTCGAACAACAGGGTGCGCTGGCTGTCCTCGCGCACCAGGCTCTGGGTCCAGAAGAACGCCGCATAGCGCGCCCCTCGGGTGACCGGATTGACCTTGTGCAGGCTGGTACCGGGATACAGCACCATGTCGCCCGCCGCCAGCTTGACCTGCTGCACGCCGTAGGTGTCCTGGATCACCAGCTCACCGCCGTCGTAGCTGTCCGGGTCGCTCAGAAACAGCGTGGAGGAGATGTCTGTACGCACTCGCTCAGGACTGCCCTTGGGCTGGCGCAGGGCATTGTCGATATGAAAGTCGAAGTTGCCACCTTCGCGGTAGCAATTGATCAGCGGTGGAAAAACCTTGTGCGGCAGTGCCGCGGACATGAACAGCGGATTGCGCCACAGGCGATCGATCAGCGCGCTGCCGATCTCCTTGCCCAGCGCATGCCCTTCGGGCAGCTGCAGGTTGTGCTTGGCCTTGGCCGACTGGTAACCCGCGGTGACCTTGCCATCGGCCCAGTCGGTCTGCTCCAGCGCCTCCCGGATGCGGGAGAGCTCGTCGGCGTCGAACAGACTGGGGATGTGAAGCAACATGAGGGCGGTACCTGGCAGGTAGGAAAGCCGCAATGATATTGATTCCCTTTTACGATCCACAAGCCCCGTTCGCCGCTTAAGACGTTTCAGCCACCCTGAACCGGAAAGAGAAATTGTAAAGATTGTAAATTTCTAGCGAATGCTAACGCTTCTCAATTGTTGGTCGCAATTATTTACATTAAGATCCGCCGACTTCATACCTTGGGGAAGGTTCACCGAAATGCGTCACGTGCCATCTGCTGTGAGTTCACCACGTCTGCTCGTTTCCGCCATCGGCATGGCGATCACCGCGACTTCTGCCTATGCAGCCGATCCTGCCGCCAACAGCGCCATTACCCTGGATGCCACCAGCATCAATGGCCAAGCCGAAAAAGCGAGCACCGACTACAAAGTCGAAAAGGCCTCGTCGCAGAAATACACGGCGCCGCTGGTGGACACCCCTCGGTCGATCACCGTGATCCCACAGCAGGTGATCAAGGACACCAACGCCCTCACCCTGCAGGACGCCCTGCGTACCGTGCCAGGCATTACCTTCGGCGCAGGTGAAGGAGGCAACCCCCAGGGTGACCGTCCGTTCATCCGCGGCTTCGACGCCCAGGGCGATACCTACCTGGATGGCGTACGCGATACCGGCGCGCAGACCCGTGAAATCTTCGCCATCGAGTCGGTGGAAGTCGCCAAGGGCCCGAACTCCGCCATCGGCGGCCGTGGCGCTGCGGGCGGTACCATCAACCTGGTAAGCAAACGTGCCCACCTGGGGAACTCGCTGGACGGCGCCTGGACCTGGGGCAGCGACCAGACCCAGCGCTATACCCTCGACGGTAACTACCAGTTCAGCGACACCGTTGCCGGCCGCCTGAACCTGATGACCCATGAAAGCAACGTCGCCGGCCGCGACAAGGTCAACTATGACCGCTGGGGCATCGCCCCGTCCCTGGCCTTCGGCCTCGGCACTCCGACCCGCGTGAACCTGGATTACTACCACCTGGAAAGCGACGACCTGCCGGACTCCGGCATCCCTTACAGCATTCCACGTGCCGGCAGCAACGCACGCACTTCGGCGCACCCGAGCAAGCCCATCGATGGTGGTGACAGCGACAACTTCTATGGTCTGACCGACCGCGACTTCCGCAAGACCCGCACCGACATCGCGACATTTGCCATCGAGCACGACCTGAGCGACTCGCTGACCATCAAGAACACCCTGCGTCATGGCAACAGCATGCAGGACTACATCCTGACCCAACCCGATGACAGCCAGGGCAACGTCAACAGGGGCAATGTCTGGCGCCGAGCCAATACCCGTGTTGGCAATACCGCCACCACCACCAACCAGACCGATCTGTTCGGCGAGTTCTATCTGGCCGGCATGAAAAACAGTTTCTCTACAGGGGTGGAGTTCAGTCGCGAGGAGTCGGACCGCTCCTCCTACAACGTCGCCACGACCGACGGCACCAGACAGGTCAATCGGCTGCGCGTGTGCAACGGCATTGGCGCCCCGTATAACTGCACCTCTCTGAGCAACCCGAACCCCGACGACCCGTGGTCCGGTGATATTTCGCGCAACTATGCCGGTACCGACACCAAGAGCGATACACGTGCCCTGTACGTGTTCGACACATTGGAGCTGACGCCTGAATGGCTGCTGAACATGGGCCTGCGCTATGACCACTTCGACACCCAGTTCCGCACCTTCGACGCTTCCGGCGCAACCGTTGTAAACAAGGACGGTACGCTGAACAAAGGCCGCGACAAGAGCGAATTCTTCACCGGCCAACTGGGCCTGGTGTGGAAACCGGCCGAAAACGGCAGCATCTATGCGTCCTACGCCACGTCCGCGACCCCACCAGGCGCCATGCTCGGTGAAGGTACCGAAGTCAATCCGTTGTCGGGCACTGCCAACCGTGATGGCAACATCCTGAGCAGCGACATGGAGCCGGAAGAAACCACCAACTACGAAATCGGCACCAAGTGGGACCTGCTCAACGAGCGCCTGTCGCTGGCCGCTGCCGTGTTCCGCACCGAGAAGGACAACGCCCGCGTCCAGGTCGACACCACCAGCTACGAGAACGTCGGCAAGACCCGCGTCGACGGCATCGAACTGTCGGCCAGCGGCAAGCTCACTGACAAATGGCAAGTGTTTGCCGGCTATACCTACCTGGAAGCACGCCAGATCGATGGCGGTCCGATAGGCGGAGTCAGCGATGGCAACCAGCTGCCGAACACGCCGAACAACAGCGCAAGCCTGTGGACCACCTACTCGATCACGCCGAAGCTGACCGTCGGTGGTGGTGCCTTCTACGTGGATGATGTCTACGGCAACGTCGCCAACACCACCATGGTCGACAGCTACGTGCGCTACGACGCCATGGCCGCCTACAAGCTGACCAAGAACGTCGACCTGCAGCTCAACGTGCAGAACCTCACCAACGAGGTCTACTACGACAAGGCCTATTCCACCCACTTCGCCAACCAGGCCGCTGGCCGTACAGCCCTGCTGACCACTGCCTTCCACTTCTGAGGCAACTGATCGAAAGCCCCGCTCACCTCCCCGGTGACCGGGGCTTTCGCGTACCAAGGCATAATGCACGCTGCGCCTCGCCCGGCGCCCATTCAAGGTGATCGATGTGGTGAAGAAGTCGCTGTTCCAATTGCACTGGTTCTTTGGCATCACCGCTGGCCTGGTGCTGGCGTTGATGGGCATCACCGGCGCGGTCTACTCGTTCCAGGAAGAACTGCTGCGCCTGTTCAACCCGGACGTGCTCAAGGTCCAGGTGCGCCAGGAGGGCGTGCTGCCACCGGCCGAGCTGGTGCGCAGGGTCGAGGCCGCTCAGGGCGACAAGGTCTCGATGCTCTGGGTCGATACCCGTGACGGCAATGCCGCGCGGATCTTCTTCCAGCCGCCACCGGGCGAGCGCCGTGGCGAGCTGCGCTATGCCGACCCCTACACCGGCGAATTCCAGGGCGATGTGGTCGGGCAAGGCTTCTTCAACCTGATGCTGCAACTGCACCGTTTCCTGGCCATGGGCGACACCGGCCGACAGATCACCGGCGCCTGTACCCTGATGCTGGTGTTCTTCTGCCTCTCAGGCCTGTACCTGCGCTGGCCGCGCCAGGCACTGGACTGGCGGGCCTGGCTGACGCTGGAGTGGGCCAAGAAAGGCCGGGCCTTCAACTGGGACCTGCACGCCGTGGCCGGTACCTGGTGCCTGCTGTTCTATCTTCTGTTCGCACTCACGGGATTGTTCTGGTCCTACGAGTGGTATCGCGAAGGCCTGAACAAACTGCTGGCCGATGCCCCTGCCGCGGGTCAGCAGCACAAGCGTGGCGAAGGCCGAGGCCGCCACGGGCCGCAGAAAGCCGATGAAAACGCACCGCCCCTGGTGGTCGACTACGATGCCATCTGGAGCAACCTCAAGAATGCAGCGGGCCCCGGTCTTGTCACCTACAACCTGCGCCTGCCGCCGGCCGGCGGGCAGCCGGCGACGCTCTTCTATCTGCTCGACACCGCCGACCACGAGCGCGCCTTCAACACCCTGACGCTGGACCCGGCCACCGGCCAGGTGAAACGCCACGAGCGCTACACCGACAAGTCCTTCAAGGCGCAGTTGCTGCTCAGCGTCTACGCCCTGCATGTGGGCAGCTACTTCGGCCTGCCAGGGCGGATCATCGTCACCCTGGCCAGCCTGACCATGCCACTGTTCTTCATCACCGGCTGGCTGCTGTACCTCGACCGCCGCCGCAAGAAGCGCCAAGTGAAGGCGGCCCGCAGTTCGGTGTCCACCGCCAAGGCAAGCGGCGACAGCTGGCTGATCGGTTTCGCCAGCCAGAGCGGCTTCGCCGAGCAACTGGCCTGGCAGAGTGCCGGGCAACTGCAGGCCGCCGGCCTGCCGGTCCAGGTCCGCCCGCTGGCCCAGCTGGGTGAGGCTGACCTGCAACAGGCCCGTCGCGCCCTGTTCGTGGTGAGCACTTTCGGCGACGGCGAAGCCCCCGACAGCGCACGCACCTTCGAACGCAAGGTGCTGGGCCAACCGTGGGCACTGAGCCACCTGAACTACGCCGTGCTCGCCCTGGGCGATCGCCAGTATCCGCACTTCTGCGGCTTCGCCCGTAGGCTGCAGGCCTGGCTGGTCGAGCGTGGCGCCACCAGCGCCTTCAGTGCGGTCGAGGTGGACAACGCCGACCGGACGGCCCTGCAGCAGTGGCAGCAGGAGCTGGCGCAACTGACCGGGGCCCGGCCGGTGACAGCCTGGCAAGCACCGACGTTCGACAACTGGACGTTGCGCCATCGCCAATGCCTCAACCCAGGTAGCCAGGGTGCCCCGGTCTACCTGCTCGGTCTCACCTCCGATCGCCCCCACACCTGGGAAGCCGGTGATCTGGTGGAGATTCTCCCGCGTAACGGCCAGCCGCGCATCGACGCCTTACTCACCGGCCTAGGCCTGGAGGCAACGGCCCTGGTGCAACTGGACGGCCTGCGCGAAACCCTCGGCCAGGCCCTGGCCACCCGCCAGTTGCCCACGAGCCGCGAGCATCTGGTGGGGCTGCACGCCCAAGCCCTGGTCGATGCCTTGATGCCCATCACCGCCCGGGAATACTCCATCGCCTCGATTGCCAGCGACGGTGTGCTGGAGCTGATCGTACGCCAGGAGGTGCATCCGGACGGCACCCTGGGCCTGGGCTCCGGTTGGTTGACCGAATACCTGCCGCTGCAGGGCAACATCAGCCTGCGCCTGCGCCGCAACAGCGGCTTCCGCCTGCCGGAGGCGCCCGCGCCGATGATCCTGATCGGCAACGGAACCGGCCTTGCGGGTCTGCGCAGCCTGCTCAAGGCACGTATCGCCGCCGGCGAGCAACGCAACTGGTTGCTGTTCGGTGAACGCAACCGCGCCCATGACCTGCTGTGCGGGGATGAGTTGCAGGCCTGGTCGGCCAGTAACGACCTGCAGCGGCTGGACCTGGCGTTCTCACGGGACCAGGCAGAGAAGGTATATGTGCAGGATGTATTGCTACAGCAGGCCGATACGCTCAGGCACTGGATGGCCCAAGGGGCCTGCATCTATGTCTGTGGCAGCCTGCAGGGCATGGCCGCCGGGGTGGACGCGGCGCTCAATGCCATCCTGGGAAGCGATGCAGTGCAGCAGCTGATCGAGGATGGGCGGTATAGGCGGGATGTGTACTGATCATCGTGCATTGGGGCTGCTTCGCAGCCCATCGCGACGCAAGGCCGCTCCTACAGGTACCGCGCAATGCTCGATTCAGCGCTGGACCTGCAGGAGCGGCCCCAGCGAGTCACTGACGATCAATGCAACTCGAAGGTATCGGCATCCAGGTTGGCCGGGAACCGCGCCCGATAGGCTGCCAGCTCCGCCGCACGCAGCACCACGGTGAAGACCCCGTCGGCCTCGCCCGCGCTGAGCAGGCTCTCCCCCTGGAAATCCAGCACCTGGCTGTCGCCCGAATAGGCAAAGCCCTTGCCATCGGTACCCACGCGGTTCACCGCGGCGACAAAGCACAGGTTTTCGATGCCCCGGGCAGGCAACAGGCGGTTCCAGTGCTGGCGACGTGCGGCTGGCCAGTTGGCGGTATAGAGCAGCAGATCGGTGTCCTGGGCGTCACGGCTCCACACCGGGAAGCGCAGGTCGTAGCAAATCAGCGGACGCACACGCCAGCCCTTGAGCTCGAACTGCACCTGGCGCTCGCCCGGGGTGTAGTGCCGATGCTCACCGGCCATGCGGAACAGGTGGCGCTTGTCGTAATGCAGGATCTCGCCATCGGGCCGTGCCCAGAGCAGCCGGTTGCGATGGCTGCCATCGGCGGCCTGGATGATCACACTGCCGGTGATCACCGTATCGAACTTCTTGGCCTGCGCTTTGAGCCACTTGTAGGTCGGACCGTTCTCGGGCTCGGCGAGGCTTTCCGACTCCATGGAAAAACCGGTGGTGAACATCTCGGGAAGGATCACCAGGTCCGCATCGCCGACCTGGGCCAACAGTTCTTCGAAATGCGCATAGTTGGCCTCGCGGTCGTGCCAGGCCAGGGTGGTCTGCACCAGGGCGACTTTCAGGTTGGGCAGTTCGCTCAGATCGCGCATAGTTTTTCCGCCGCCTGACGCAGCGTCTCCTCACGTTTGGCAAAGCACAGGCGTACCAGGCGTTGCTCGGGGATGGGTTGCTGGTAGAACACCGATACCGGAATGGTGGCCACGCCGTGCTCGCGTGTCAGCCAAAGTGACATCTCGACATCGCCCAGATCCGGGCGGATCTGCGAATAGTCCACCAGTTGGAAGTAGGTGCCCGGCGTGCGGGTGAAGGTGAAACGCGAAGCCTGCAGCAGGTCGCAGAACAGGTCGCGCTTGGCCTGGTAGAAACCCGGCAGCTCATCAAGGTGCTCCGGATGCTCGGCCATGTAATCGGCCAGGGCGCACTGCAACGGCGTCACGCCACAGAAGTTCACGTACTGGTGGACCTTGCGCAGCTCCGCGCTCAAGGCAGGCGGCGCCACGACATAACCGGTCTTCCAGCCAGTGACGTGATAGGTCTTGCCAAAGGAGCTGATCACGAACGCCCGCGAATACAACTGCTCGTGGGCCAGCACGCTGGCATGGCGCACGCCGTCATAGATCAGGTGCTCATAGACTTCGTCGCTGACCAGGTAGATATCGTGGCCCTCGATCAGGCGCGCCAGCTGGTCCAGGTCCTCGCGGCTGATCAACGCGCCGCTGGGATTGTGCGGCGAGTTGAGGATGACCATGCGGGTGCGCGGCGTCAGCGCGTCGCTGAACTTCTGCCAGTCGATACGGAAATCGCCGTCGGTGAGCTGCACATGCACGCAGCGGCCACCGGCCAGCTCAACGGAAGGCTCGTAGCTGTCGTAGGAGGGATCGAAGACGATCACTTCGTCACCCGCCTGGATCACCGCCTGGATGGCGCAGAAGATCGCCTCGGTGGCACCGGGAGTGATGGTCACCTCGTGGTCGGCATCGACCGTGGCGCCATACAGACGCGCAATCTTTGCCGCCACCTGCTGGCGCAAGGCAGGCAGGCCGCTCATCGGCGAATACTGGTTGTGCCCCGCCATGACATGGCGGCATACCGCGTCGAGCAGCGCCTGGGGCGCGTCGAAGTCCGGAAAACCCTGGGACAGGTTAAGCGCACCGGTCTGCACGGCCAGCTGCGACATGGTGGTGAAGATGGTCGTGCCGACGTTCGGCAATTTGCTGCGGATCATGAGGCCCTCTTTCCTGAACGTTGCATGCGGCACGGGGTAGAGCCCGAGCATAGCGGATCGAGCGGTCAGGAAAAAGGTTGAAACAATATGGGGAATTGTAGTGGGTCAACAAGGTTCCCTATGGGAGCGGGCTTGCCCGCTCCCATAGGAGGCAGTGCAAAGCCGGCTTACTTGCGCTTGTCCTTGCGCTTCTTCTCGGCCTTCTTGTGGTGCGACATCAGGCGGCGCTTCTTGTTGACCTGACGATCGGTGAGGGTGTTCTTCTTGCCCTCGAACGGGTTGTCGCTGCCCTTGTACTCGATACGGATCGGCGTACCGACCAGCTTGAGCACCCGGCGGTAGGTGTTTTCCAGGTAGCGCGAGTACGAACGCGGGATCTTGTCGGTCTGGTTGCCGTGGATCACGATCAGCGGCGGGTTCGCACCACCGAGGTGGGCATAGCGCAGCTTGATGCGACGACCGTTGACCATGGGCGGCTGATGCTCGCTGATGGCGTCCTCGAGGATCTGGGTCAGGCGGCTGGTCGGCCAGCGGGTTACCGCCGACTTGAACGCAGCCTGTACGGATTTGTACAGGTGGCCCACACCGGTGCCGTGCAGCGCGGAGATGAAGTGGATATCGGCGAAGTCGACGAAGAACAGCCGGCGCTCGAGCTCGGTCTTCACGTAGTCGCGCTCGCCCGGCTCCATGCCGTCCCATTTGTTCAGGGCGATGACGATGGCGCGGCCCGCTTCGAGGGCAAAGCCCAGCAGGTTCAGGTCATGGTCGACCACGCCCTCACGGGCGTCCATGACGAAGATCACCACGTTGGCGTCCTTGATCGCCTGCAGCGTCTTGACCACCGAGAACTTCTCGACTTCCTCGTGGATCTTGCCGCGCTTGCGCACACCGGCGGTGTCGATGAAGGTGTACTTCTCGTCATCACGCTCGAACGGGATGTAGATACTGTCGCGGGTGGTGCCCGGCTGGTCATAGACCACCACGCGCTCTTCGCCGAGCATGCGGTTGACCAGGGTCGACTTGCCGACGTTGGGGCGACCGATGATGGCGATCTTGATGCCATCCTTCTCGCTCGGGCCCGGAATGCGCACGGCTTCCTCGCCTTCGGCGACATCGGCGTCCAACGCTTCCTCGACCTGGTCACGCGGAACATGGCCAAGCACGGCTTCCATCAGGGCATTGATGCCACGGCCCTGGGAACCGGCCACCGGAATGGCGTTGCCCATGCCCAGCGGCGAAAACTCGGCGCGGGCGACGTCCGCATCGATGTTGTCGATCTTGTTGGCGACCAGGATGGCTTCTTTGTTCCGCTTGCGCAGGTGCTCGGCGATCATCTGGTCGGCGGCGGTCATGCCGGCGCGGGCATCGACCAGGAACAGCACGTAGTCGGCTTCCTCGATGGCCATGAGCGACTGCTCGGCCATCTTCTCGTCCATGCCCACTTCATCACCGGTGATACCCCCGGTGTCGATCAGGATGTAGGAACGACCCTGCCAGGTGGCATCACCGTACTGGCGGTCACGGGTCAGGCCGGACAGGTCACCGACGATGGCATCGCGGGTCTTGGTCAGGCGGTTGAACATGGTGGATTTGCCGACGTTCGGCCGTCCCACCAGGGCGATTACGGGAACCATGCGGCTCTCCACTCTTGAATTCTTGAAAATGCAAAGGCCGCTGCAAGGCAGCGGCCGGAGTTCGTGCGGCGCGTCATGCGCCGCTGCTCGAAACCGTATCCGGCCTCAAGCTTAGCTTCAGCGGATGGTCAGTGCCTCGAGCTTGCCGCTGTTGCCGAAGACATAGATGGTGTCGCCGACCACCAGGGGACGGGCGCGCAGGCCATCGCTGTCGATCCGCTCACGACCCACGAAGCGGCCATCGACCTGGCTGAGCAGATGCAGATAACCCTCGAAGTCGCCCACGGCCACATAGCTGGAGAACACTTCCGGCGCCGACAGCTGGCGACGCGCCATGGAGTCGTTGGTCCACAGGGCGCTGGAAGAGCGCTCGTCGACGCTCTCCACGGTGCCCGATGCTTCGCTGACATAGACGTTGCCGAAGCCCTGGGCGACACCGACGTAGCTGGAGGCATCGCGCTGCCACAGCACACGGCCGCTTTCCAGGTCCAGGCCCGCGACGCGGCCCTGGTAGGTGCTCACGTACAGGGTGCCACCGGACAGCAGCAGGCCACCGTCGATGTCGACCACGCGGTCCAGCTCCGAACGGCCCTGCGGGATGGCCACGCGGCTTTCCCACACCGGCACGCCGTTGCGCACGTCCACCGCAACCACCTTGCCGGTAGACAGGCCGGCCACGGCCAGGCGGTTGGTCACCACCGGCGCGCCAGTGCCACGCAGGGTGAGCACCGCCGGGGTGTTCTCGTAGATCCACAGGCGGTCACCGGTGGTGGCGTCGAGGCCGATCAGGCGGTCGTCCTGGGTCTGGACCACCACCACGTCGCCATTGTTGGCAGGTGGCGCCAGCACTTCGCTGGTCACCCGCGAACGCCAGCGCTCTTCACCGGTGCTGGAATCCAGGGCAATGACTTCGCCCTTGAGGGTACCGAGCATGACCAGGCCATACCCCACACCGACAGCGCCGGAGACCGGCAGGTCCAGGTCCTTCTTCCACACCACGTCGCCGTCGATGCGGTTCAGGGCCATGACACGGCCGTTGACGTCGGAGGCGTAGATACGGTCGTTCTCGATGGCAGGCACCAAGGTGTTGTAGGTCTCACCCTGGCCGTCGCCAATCGAACGGCTCCACTGCTTCTTGAGCACCACTTCCTCGGTGAACTTGGTCAGTTCGGCCGGAGGCAGTTCCTTCTTGCTGTTGCTGCTGCAGCCCGCAGCCAGAACGGCCAGGGTGAGCACTGCTGCTTGTTTCCAACCGATCACGTCAGGCGTCCCCTTTGGCCAGGTCATCCAGCTTCAGTTGCAGACCACCGACCGCGGCGTCATCAGACAGCGCAGCCTTGGCCTTTTCGTAGGCACTGTGGGCATCGTCAGCGCGCCCCAGCTGGACCAGCAGGTCGCCCTTGAGCTCTTCGCGGCTGGCCAGGAAGGCCTTGTCGGCATCGCCATCGAGCAGCTTCAGGGCGTCCTCGGCTTTGTCCTGGGCAGCCAGCACGCGGGCCAGGCGCTGACGCGCGATCTCGCCCAGGGTGGCATCGACCGGCTTGTCCATCACACCTTTGAGCTCGGCGGCGGCGTCGTCCAGCTTGCCGCTCTCGACCGCGACCTTGGCCACGAACAGGCTGCCGTACTGGGCATAGGCCGAGCCACCGAACTCGCTCTTGAGCTTGCCGGACAGTTCCGCGACCTTGGTCGCATCTGGCTGGCCGCTCGGCGTCAGGCTGGTCTCCAGCAAGGCCTGGTACAGGGCCGAGGCACCTTGCGACTGGTTGCTCTGGTACTTGTGCCAGGTCTGCCAGCCCATCACCACCACACCCGCCAGCAGGGCACCGGTCAGCAGCGGCTTGCCGTTGCGGTTCCACCAGTCCTTGGCTGCGGCCAGGCCATCATCATCGGTACTCGACACCCCAATACTCCTTTTCAGCAATTCGGCTGTTTGACCCTGTCACGCCTGCGCGACAGCGGCTTGCAGGTGCTCGGCCAGAGCATCCCAGGCAATGTTCTGTTGTTCGCCCTGGCCACGCAGGGGCTTGAAACCAATCACTTGCTGCGCCAGCTCATCATCGCCGAGGATCAGGGCGTACAGTGCCCCGCTCTTGTCGGCTTTCTTGAACTGGCTCTTGAAGCTGCCACCGCCGGCATTGACCGCCAGGCGCAGGCCCGGCAGGCGATCGCGCAGGGCCTCGGAAAGGCGCAGGCCGGCCAGCTCCGCCTGCTCGCCGAAGGCGCACAGGTAGACGTCGACCTGACGGCTGATGGACTCCGGCACCTTGCCCAAGGTCTCCAGCAGCAGGATCAGGCGCTCGATACCCATGGCGAAACCCACGCCCGGGGTCGGCTTGCCGCCCATCTGCTCGACCAGGCCGTCATAGCGGCCACCGGCACAGACAGTGCCCTGGGCACCGAGCTTGTCGGTGACCCACTCGAACACGGTCTTGCTGTAGTAGTCCAGGCCGCGGACCAGCTTGGTGTTGATCACGAACGGAATACCAGCGGTGTCGAGGCGGGCCTTGAGGCCCTCGAAGTGCACGCGGGACTCTTCGTCCAGGTAGTCTTCAAGCTTCGGCGCGCCGACCAGTACCGCCTGGGTGCCTTGGTCCTTGCTGTCGAGGATGCGCAGCGGGTTGCTCTTGAGGCGACGCTGGCTGTCTTCGTCCAGTTGCTCGAGACGCGCCGACAGGAACTCGACCAGCGCATCGCGGTAGCGTGCACGGGCTTCGCTGGTGCCCAGGCTGTTCAGCTCTAGCTTGACCGCGTCCTGGATGCCCAGAAGGCCCCACAGGCGCCAGGTCAGCATGATCAGTTCGGCATCGACATCCGGGCCGTCCAGGTTGAACACTTCGACGCCGATCTGGTGGAACTGACGGTAGCGACCTTTCTGCGGACGTTCGTGGCGGAACATCTGGCCCACGTACCACAGCTTCTGCACCTGGCCGTTGCCGGTGATGCCATGCTCGAGCACGGCACGCACGCACGCAGCGGTACCTTCAGGGCGCAGGGTGAGCGAGTCGCCGTTGCGGTCCTCGAAGGTGTACATCTCTTTTTCGACGATATCGGTGACTTCACCGATCGAGCGCTTGAACAGCTCGGTGAACTCGACGATCGGCGTGCGGATCTGGCTGTAGCCATAGGTGTCCAGCAGGCCGGCCACGGTGCCCTCGAAGTAGCGCCACAGAGGCGACTGGTCGGGCAGGATGTCGTTCATGCCACGGATGGCTTGCAGCGATTTGCTCACGAAAAGTCCTTACGAATCTGGGTGTCAGCCGCGGGCGATCAGCGCCGCGTCGGCCTCGGCCTTTTCGGCCGCTTTCTGGCGGATGAGTTTTTCCAGCTCATCGACCAGGTTGTCATTGGTCAGTTTCTGCGCAGGCTTGCCATCGATATAGACCAGGTTCGGCGTACCGCCGGTCAGGCCTACGTGGGACTCCTTGGCTTCGCCCGGACCGTTGACCACACAGCCGATCACGGCCACGTCCAGCGGTACCAGCAGGTCTTCCAGGCGCCCTTCCAGCTCGTTCATGGTCTTGACCACATCGAAGTTCTGCCGCGAGCAGCTCGGGCAGGCGATGAAGTTGATGCCACGCGAACGCAGGTGCAGCGACTTGAGGATGTCGTAGCCGACCTTCACTTCCTCGACCGGGTCGGCGGCCAGAGAGATACGAATGGTATCGCCAATGCCTTCGGCCAGCAGCATACCGAGGCCGACAGCGGATTTCACCGTCCCCGAACGCAGGCCACCGGCTTCGGTGATTCCCAGGTGCAGGGGCTGGACGATCTGCTTGGCGAGCAGGCGGTAGGCTTCGACGGCCATGAACACGTCGGAGGCCTTGACGCTGACCTTGAAGTCCTGGAAGTCCAGACGGTCCAGGTGCTCCACATGGCGCAGGGCCGACTCGACCAGCGCTGCCGGGGTCGGCTCGCCGTACTTCTTCTGCAGGTCCTTTTCCAGGGAACCGGCGTTGACGCCGATGCGGATCGGGATGCCGCGGTCGCGTGCGGCATCGACCACCGCGCGCACGCGGTCTTCGCGACCGATGTTGCCCGGGTTGATGCGCAGGCAGTCGACACCCAGCTCGGCCACGCGCAAGGCAATGCGGTAATCGAAGTGGATATCGGCGACCAGCGGCACGCTGACCTGCTGCTTGATGCGGCCGAAGGCCTCGGCGGCGTCCATGTCCGGCACCGACACACGGACGATGTCGACGCCGGCATCGACCAGGCGCTGGATCTGCGCGACGGTGGCGGCGACGTCATTGGTATCGGTGTTGGTCATGCTCTGTACCGCAATGGGGGCATCGCCGCCCACCGGTACATTGCCGACCCAGATCTTCCGGGATTCGCGACGTTTGATCGGAGATTCGCCGTGCATGACTTACTGTCCCAACTTCAGGCGAGCGGTCTCGCCACTGGTGAACGGAGCTACGTCGACCGGCTGGCCGTTGTAGCTGACCTGGGCGCCACGGGCAAAGCCCAGGCGTACCGAAAACGGCGGCTTGCCGCTCAGGTCGAGGCTGTCGCCCTTGCGTTTGATGGCACTGAACAGCACCTTGCCATTGCCGTCGGTGACTTGTGTCCAGCAATCGGCGGTGAACTGGATCTGAACCTTGGCGCTGCCGGCCGGCACTTCGGCGGGCGCCGCCGTGGCGACGGGTACGTTGCCAGCAGGAGCGACCGGGGTGGGAGCGGCGGCGGGCGCTGCGGGTGCTGCGGGAGCGCTCGCAGCCGGCGCCACGGGTGCGGTCGGGGCTGGGGCTGGCGCCGGAGCCGTTGCTGGTGCATCAGGCGTGGTGGCGGGTATTTCGCTACTGATGGCAGCCTCGGGCGCGGAGGTCTCGGTGGCCTGCTCGAGTGGCAGCGGCGCAGGCTCAGGCTGCTGGCCTTCGGTCACGGCCTGGTCTTCGGGCTCGTCCAGCGGGTGGATCTGGGTAGTGCCATCGGCGCTCTCGACCTCGACGTGCTCCAAGGCGATCTTGGCCAGGTCCTTGCCGCGCAGGCTGCTCTGGTCCTGCCACCAGAAGAAGCCACCGCCGACCACGACGACGAGCAGCAACAGGCTGACGCCGCGCAGAATGTTGTGCGACAGGCGCACCGGCTCTTCGATCCGCCCCAGGGAGTGAACCTCGCTGCCCTTGGCGTGAGTGCCGGTGTAGTGGTCGAAAGACTCGACCAGTGGCGCCTGGTCCATGTCCATCAGCTTGGCGTAGGCACGAATGTAACCACGGGCAAAGGTGTGCCCGGGCAGCTTGTCGAAGGCTCCGTTTTCAAGGTTGTTCAACGAACTTACCGTGAGGTTGAGCTTACGGGCCACCTCGGCTTGCGACCATTCCCGGTTCTCGCGGGCCTGGCGCAAGACCTCACCGGGATTCTGGCGAGTCGCTGCTGCTACTTCGGGGTGCGCGGCTTTCATCGTTGCTCCGACAGGTATTGCTGATATTCCGGCGTACCGGGATAAAGTCGTTGTAATTGCTGGCCCAGCGCAGCCACGGTGCCAGGCTCATCGAAGGCCTGGGCAAGGCGGCTGCCCAGCAGCAGGCTACGGGGGCTAGGTTCGTTCAGCTGGCTGAAACGATCGTAGTAGTCCCGGGCCGGCACATAATGCCTGTTTTCATAGGACAACTCAGCCATTTCGAGCAACGCCTTCGGTTGCCGCGGGTTGAGCTGCAACGCCTTGCCCAGATACTCATGCGCCTGGTCCCGGCGTTCGAGCTTCAGGGCGACCAGGCCCAGGTTCTCATAGACGCGTGAGCGTTCAGGATACAAGGTATCGGCGGCGGCTTGGCGAAACATCTGCTCAGCTTGGGAAAATTGCCCCTGAGCATAAAGGAAACTGCCGTAATTGTTGCGAATCCGCGTATCGGCCGGACGGGCTGCGAGGGCTTTACGGAAATGCGCTTCGGCCAGGGCAGGCTCGCCTTCAGCCTGGAACACCAGCGCCAGGGCGGCGTGTGCATCGGCGTCGCCACCGTTCAGGGCCAGCGCCTGTACCAAGGGTACCTTGGCCTGCCCGGTCAAACCTTGTTGCAAATAACCCAGCCCCAACTGCACGTAGGCGCGCCCTGCCTGCTCGCGCCCCTGGGAGCTGGCCAGAGGGTCGCCCGCCCCGCCGGACACGCAGCCGGCCAGCAGCGAAAGCGACAGGATCGACAGCGCGGCGCGCAGGGTCATGGGCGGCGGGTTCCGTCAGTGGCGCGGAGCGTTATCTTGGAGCTCTGCCTCGGCGCTCAACTGGCGCACGGCAATATAGCGCTCGCTACGACGGGTACGATCCATCACCTGGCCGACCAGCTGCCCACAGGCGGCATCGATGTCTTCGCCGCGGGTGGTACGGGTGGTGACATTGAAGCCACCATGGTGCAGCAGGTCCTGGAAGCGACGGATGGCATTGTTGCTCGGCCGCTCGTAGCCCGAGTGCGGGAACGGGTTGAACGGGATCAGGTTGATCTTGCACGGTACGTCGCGCAGCAGTTCGATCATCTGGGCCGCGTGCTCAGGCTGATCGTTGACGTCCTTGAGCAGGGTGTACTCGATGGTGAGCACGCGCTTGCCACCCAGGGTCGACATGTAGCCCATACACGACTCCAGCAGCATCTTCAGCGGGTACTTCTTGTTGATCGGTACCAGCTGGTTGCGCAGCTCGTCGTTGGGCGCATGCAGCGACAGGGCCAGGGACACGTCGATGTGCTTGGCCAGTTCGTCGATCATCGGCACCACGCCCGAGGTGGACAGGGTGACGCGACGCTTGGAAATGCCATAGCCCAGATCTTCCATCATGATCTTCATGGCGGCGATAACATTGTCGAAATTCAGCAGGGGTTCGCCCATGCCCATCATGACCACGTTGGTGATGGCGCGGTCGATCTTGGCCGGGACGGTCCCGAAGGATTTGTTGGCAAGCCACACCTGGCCGATCACTTCGGCGGCAGTGAGGTTGCTGTTGAAGCCTTGCTTGCCGGTGGAGCAGAAGCTGCAGTCCAGGGCACAGCCGGCCTGGGACGACACGCACAGGGTGCCGCGATCGTCGGTGGGGATGTAGACGGTCTCGACGCAGCTGCCGGAGGCAACGCGGACCACCCACTTGCGGGTACCGTCAGCGGAAATGTCTTCGCTGACCACTTCCGGCCCCCGAATCTCGGCAACGGCCTCGAGCTTTTCGCGCAAGGCCTTGCCGACATTGGTCATGGCGGCGAAATCATCGACGCCAAAGTGGTGAATCCATTTCATGACCTGACCGGCACGAAAACGCTTCTCTCCGATGGACTCGAAGAATTTTTCCATTTCCTGCAGGGTCAGGCCCAACAGGTTGATCTTGCCAGTCATGTCACTCATGGAATCACCCAAGACCTGCTTCGCTTAGCGAATGCGGTCGCACAGCTCGGTAGCGGAGAAGAAGTAAGCGATTTCGCGGGCAGCCGAAGCTTCCGAGTCGGAACCGTGGACAGCGTTCTCGTCGATGGAAACGGCGAAGTCGGCGCGGATGGTGCCGGCGGCAGCTTCTTTCGGGTTGGTGGCGCCCATCAGCTCACGGTTGGCCAGAACGGCGTTTTCGCCTTCCAGAACCTGGACGATGACTGGACCGGAGGTCATGAAGGCAACCAGGTCAGCGAAGAAGCCGCGCTCTTTGTGCTCAGCGTAGAAGCCTTCGGCTTCGGCTTTGGACAGCTGCTTCATTTTCGAAGCGACGACGCGCAGGCCGGCTTTCTCGAAACGGGTGGTGATTTCACCGATGACGTTCTTGGCAACGGCGTCAGGCTTGATGATGGAGAAAGTACGTTGAACAGCCATGGATAACTCCAGAAAATTGAGTGTTGCGAAAAATTAAACCCGCGAATTATACGCGGGTTCCAGGGGATTGCCTAACCTGCAGGTAACGTTCAGTCGGCTTCTTCGATCCAGGCCGCCTGGATGGCCTCGAGCACTTTCTCACCGCCGCGTGACGGATCGTCGCTGAAGTCTGGCAAAGCCAGCACCCAGCGGTGCAGATCGACGAAATTCACATAACGAGGATCGACGTCCGGCTTGCTTTCCGCAAGCTGGATGGCGATCTCAAGTACATCAATCCATTTCAGGCTCATGCTGGAACCTCAGTGCGGCGCTTCGGCGGCGTGGTTGAGCGAATACTTGGGGATCTCGATGGTCAGGTCTTCTTCCCCGACGATCACCTGGCAGGCCAGGCGCGATTGCGCCTCCAGGCCCCAGGCCTTGTCCAGCATGTCCTCTTCCAGCTCATCGGCTTCTTCCAGCGAGTCGAAACCCTCGCGGACGATGCAATGGCAGGTGGTGCAGGCGCAAACGCCGCCGCAGGCGCTTTCCATCTCGATATGGTGCTCGTGGGCCAGCTCCAGGATGTTGGTGCCTGGCGCCACCTCCACCACCAGCCCATCCGGGCAGAACTTCTCATGCGGCAGGAAAATCACCTGGGGCATCGGTTACTCCTCGATCTCATTCAGGTTGCGCCCGGCCAGTGCGGCTTTGACCGTCGAATCAAGGCGACGGGCGGCAAAAGCATCGGTCACCTGCGACAGACGCTTGGTCTGTTGCTCGATGGCCGCGCCATCGGTGCCGCTGAGCAAATCACGCAGTTCTTGCATCTGGTACTCGATCGCCTCGCGCTCTTCGCTGCTGAGCAGTCGATCACCGTCGGCGTCCAGGGCGCCCTGCACCGCTTCGAGCAGGCGTTCGCCGTCGACCTGGTGCTCGCGCAACTGGCGGGCCTGCTTGTCGGAGCCGGCATGCTCGAAGGAGTCCTTGAGCATGCGGGCAATCTCGCCGTCGGTCAGCCCGTAGGATGGCTTGACCTGGATACTGGACTCCACGCCCGAACCCAGCTCACGGGCAGAGACGCTGAGCAGACCGTCGGCATCCACCTGGAAGGTGACGCGGATCTTCGCCGCACCCGCAACCATCGCCGGGATACCGCGCAGCTCGAAGCGCGCCAGGGAGCGGCAATCGCTGATCAGCTCGCGCTCACCCTGCAGGACGTGGATCATCATGGCCGACTGGCCATCTTTGTAGGTGGTGAACTCCTGGGCGCGCGCCACCGGAATGGTTGTATTGCGCGGAATCACTTTTTCCATCAGACCGCCCATGGTCTCAAGACCCAGGGACAGCGGGATGACGTCCAGCAACAGCAACTCGCCACCCTCGCGGCGGTTGCCGGCCAAGGTGTCGGCCTGGATCGCGGCGCCGATGGCAACCACCTGGTCCGGATCGATCGAAGTCAGCGGAGTACGGCCGAACAGGCCGCCCACGGCCTCACGCACACGAGGAACGCGGGTCGAGCCCCCGACCATGACCACCGCACCGACTTCCTCCAGCTCCACGCCACTGTCGCGCACGGCGCGGCGGCAGGCCTTGAGGCTACGGGCAATCAAAGGCTCGATCAGCGCCTCGAAACCGGCACGGCTCAGCTCGCCCTGCCAGTCGCCATGACGCACGCCGACCACATCGGCGTCGGTCAGGGCTTCCTTGGCAGCACAGGCGGCCTGCAGCAACTGACGCTGCGCGGAAGGATCGAGGTTGGACGAAAGGCCCGCCTGCTCGATGATCCAGCCGGCGATGGCATGGTCGAAGTCGTCACCGCCCAGGGCAGTGTCGCCGCCGGTGGCCAGCACTTCGAAGACACCGCCGGTCAGGCGCAGGATGGAAATATCGAAGGTACCGCCACCCAGGTCATAGATGGCCACCACGCCTTCGGCGTTCTGGTCCAGACCATAGGCCACGGCAGCCGCAGTGGGCTCGTTGAGCAGGCGCAGCACGCTCAGGCCGGCCAGACGCGCGGCATCCTTGGTGGCCTGACGCTGGGCATCGTCGAAGTAGGCGGGCACGGTGATCACCGCCCCCACCAGCTCGCCGCCGAGGGTTTCCTCGGCGCGCTGACGCAGCACCTTGAGAATGTCGGCGGACACTTCCACCGGACTCTTGGGGCCCTGGACAGTGTCGATGAAGGGCATGTGCGATTCACCGCCGACAAAGCGGTACGGCAACTGCTCACCCAACTGCTTGACGTCGGCCAACCCACGCCCCATCAGACGCTTGACCGACAGGATGGTGTTCAGCGGATCGCTGGAGGCCGCCTCGCGGGCAGCCTGACCGACCTCGCTGCCACCCTCGAGGTAGCGCACCGCGGACGGCAGAATGACGTTGCCCTGCGCATCGGGCAGGGGTTCGCTGCGACCGCTGCGCACGGCAGCGACCAGGGAGTTGGTGGTGCCCAGGTCAATGCCCACCGCCAGGCGGCGCTGGTGCGGCTGAGGGCTTTGACCGGGTTCGGCGATCTGCAGTAGGGCCATGCTTATCTGAGTACCTTAGGCGTCGTCACGGGCAACGCCGGGATTAATCGTCGAGGCGCTCTTCGAGTTGGCGCACTTCCTGGGCGAGCTTGTCGAGGAACTGCATGCGGCGCATCAGGCGCTCGGCCCTGTCACGCTCGGCAGCCACATCCCAGCAGGCGGCGAAGTCCTCGTTCAGCGACTCCTGTGCGACCTTGAGGCGTTTCTTGAACACCGCCACGCCGTCCAGGTCCGCTTCATCCTGCAACTCTTCGAGCTCTTCGCGCCATTGCATCTGCTGCAGCAGGAAGTCCGGGTCGTGCACGGTCACTTCCTGAGGCACTTCATGGCCACTGATGGCCAGCAGGTAACGGGCACGACGCGGTGCGCTGCGCAAGGTCTGGTAGGCATCGTTGAGCGCTGCCGACTTTTCCAGCGCCACGCGCTGCTCACGCTCGGAGGCATCGGCGAAGCGGTCCGGATGGACCTCGCGGGCCAGTTCGCGGTAGCGAGTGGCCAGCTTGTCGAGGTCCAGGCGAAAGCCCGGCTGGAGGTCAAACAGCGCGAAATGGCAAGGAGTACCCATTCAAGCCTCAGACATTGAAGCTTTCGCCGCAGCCACACTCACCGCGCACGTTGGGGTTGTTGAACTTGAAGCCTTCATTCAACCCTTCCTTGACGAAGTCCAGCTCGGTGCCATCGAGGTACACCAGGCTCTTAGGGTCGATGATGACCTTCACGCCATGATTCTCGAACACCTGGTCTTCGGCGGCCAGTTCATCGACGAACTCCAGCACGTAGGCCAGGCCCGAGCAGCCGGTGGTGCGCACGCCCAGGCGGATGCCCTCACCCTTGCCGCGCCCTTCGAGGGAACGCCGCACGTGGTTGGCGGCGGCTTCTGTCATGCTGATAGCCATCGGAACTCTTTCCTCAACGTCAGTTACCTTGCAACAGGCGACTTAGAGCAAGCCTTTCTTCTGCTTGTAATCGCGAACGGCCGCCTTGATGGCGTCTTCGGCGAGCACGGAGCAGTGGATCTTCACTGGCGGCAGCGCCAGCTCTTCGGCCAGCTGGGTGTTCTTGATGGTCTCGGCTTCGTCCAGGGTCTTGCCCTTCATCCACTCGGTGGCCAGGGAGCTGGAGGCGATGGCCGAGCCACAGCCGTAGGTCTTGAACTTGGCATCTTCGATGATGCCCTGCTCGTTGACCTTGATCTGCAGACGCATGACGTCGCCGCAGGCCGGCGCGCCGACCATGCCGGTACCGACATCCGGATCATCGGCGTTCATCTTGCCGACGTTGCGTGGGTTTTCGTAGTGGTCGATGACCTTTTCACTGTATGCCATGGTGCAATTCCTTCCTCATCAGGGAGCCGCTCTTGCCGGCGACTGCTTAGTGGGC